>Ga0209452_1000135_pt1 | contig 23427 bp, 19 predicted proteins | sample WorMetimpBELIZE1_FD_187388 | JGI IMG/M metagenome (GOLD analysis project Ga0209452, IMG submission 187388) | Marine gutless worms symbiont microbial communities from Max Planck institute for Marine Microbiology, Germany - Olavius imperfectus... | ecosystem: Host-associated > Annelida > Digestive... | reverse complement strand
ACATTGAAACCGAAGAGCATAACGAGCTAAACGTTATGGAGCAGTCATTTAATAATTTAATAGATAAGGTAGTTCAGTACAGAAAAGAGCTTGAGCACACCCAGCGTGAGTTAATTGTTAGTAATGAAAAGCTTGACCAGCACAATATACAGCTAGAGCAGGATGTGGCGCGTAAAACGTCAAACTTAAGCCAAGCAATGATGGATTTACAACAGCAAAAGTACGAGCTAGAAAAACAAAAAATTGTACTCACCGAAGAAGTAGACTTACGTCGGCACACAGAAGAAGAACTACTAACGAAACAAAAAGAGCTAGAACGCTACCTTGACGAGTTAAGCCTGGCACAAGAACGCTTAGTAGGTACCGAAAAAATGGCCGCATTAGGTGGGTTGGTAGCCGGTATTACACACGACATAAACACCCCTATTGGCATCGGTGTAACCGCTATATCGTTTTTACAAGAGCGTTTAAATACCTTAGAAAATGCCTACAAAGAAAAAACGCTATCGCCTAAAGCTTTAGAAGAGTTTATAAACGAGGCTAAGCAAAGCACAAGCTTACTCACAACAAACCTTGATAGAGCCTCTGAGCTCATTGCTAGCTTTAAACAAATAGCAGTAGATCAAGCCAGTGAAGCAGTACGCACAATTAACCTTAAAGATTACTTAAAAGAAGTGATTTTGTCGCTTCACCCAAAACTTAAAAAAACAAAGCACACCATAAACTTACAGTGTCCTGATGACTTAGTTCTTAACTTACCCGCAGGAGCGATTAGTCAAATTTTTACCAACTTGATTATGAACTCAATTATTCATGGTTTTGATAATATCGCCCAAGGCAATATTGATATAAACATTACTGCCGATGATACGCTACTTGTCATAGATTATGCCGATAACGGGAACGGCGTGACAGAAGAGCAATTGGCTAAACTATTTGACCCATTTTTTACAACAAAACGTGATCAAGGCGGCAGTGGTTTGGGCACTCATATAACTTTTAACTTAGTCAAACAAACACTTAGTGGCTCTATAGAGGCCACCAGCGCTCCAGGTAAAGGGCTTCATTATCACATAGAGTTTCCTAAAAACATGCCAAAGCCATTATTTAATCAATAACGGCTTTGGTTAAAATCAGCCATTTCGAGAACCCCATTTTATTGCTATGATTGAGCAAATTTAAAAGATGGAAAAGTTACCTTATGTGGTTTAGTAACCTGATTTGTTATCGCTTTAAGCAAGATGTTTCGTACACTCAAGAAGAGTTTGAAAAAGCGTTAGAACAAGACGTATTTCGCCCTTGTGGCTCTCAAGACCTGTCTACATTTGGTTGGACAAAAGCATTTGGTAAGCACGGTGACTCGCTGGCGCATTTTTCGCAAAAAAGCATTTTAGTGTGTGCTAAACGTGAAGAAAAAGTGCTACCGGCCTCTGTTGTAAATGAAATGGTGGCCGAAAAAGTAGAGCAAATAGAAGCGGAAGAAAACCGCCCGGTTAAAAAGAAAGAAAAAGATGAATTAAAAGAAAACATCTTAACCACGTTATTACCTCAAGCATTTAAAAAATCGAGCCTACAATTTGCTTTTATTGACCAAGAAAACGGCTGGGTGGTAGTAAATAGCGCCAGTTTTAATAAGGCAGAAGAGCTGCTTGCTCTTTTACGTAAGTCTTTGGGCACATTACCGGTAGTGCCTGCTTTTGCAAATTACGACCTCGATGTATTTTTAACTGATTGGTTAACTAACTTCAGCACACCTGAAAACTTTGCAATAGGGTTTGATGCCGAGCTTGAAGAAGCAGACGACAGTGGTGCACAAGTTAAATTAAAAGGCCATGATCTATCGTGTGACGAAGTTAAATCACATTTAGAAAATGGCAAGCGCGTAACCAAGCTTGCACTTGATTGGCAAGAGCGTTTGAAGTTTATGCTGCAAAACGATGGTTCTATCAAGCGTTTAAGCTACTCAGAAACGTTAAAAGAAGAAAATGCCGATATTCCTAAAGAAGACATGGCGGTTAAACTAGATGCTGACTTTATTTTAGCTTCAGAAGAAATCAAGCTACTGCTTGAAGAGCTAACGGCCGGTTTAGGTGATGCAGACGATTTATAAAACGCTCAATTAGTACAGATTGCTTAGCGCTATAGAAAACATAAAAAGCACGATCCAGTCGTGCTTTTTGCTTTTACTTTTTAACTACTAATTAGCTGAAGGTGTCTTTAACATTTTCAAGCATGTCATTGTACTCCTCACTCGAGAATAACTGCATTGAAGGAATAACCCCTTTATCAATATAGGCTTGTAAAGCTGCTGCTTTATCAGATACCTGTAAAGTCCCCTCTAAAATGGCACCGATACGAATAAAATCAATATAATTAACTTCTTCGGGACGATACGAAGGATCAGCCCAGTATTTAGCCACACTGACAAACTCAGGGGGGAACTCCCACGCTCCCATAATTGAACCACCAATTTTACCACTTAGCTTTTGGATAGCGTGTGCCAAAAAGCTTGGATTAGCAAACACTTCTGGGTGACGTTCCGCTTCAGTTAAAATAGGCAGCACACCAATGTTATATACCAATGAGGCAAGTGTAATAGAGTCACTATTTAATGAAGTATGCTTATTATTTTCTAAATAAAACGCCATAAGCGTAATTGAATGCCCAGCCACATTGAGTGTTTTTTGCCAAGCTTTACTCATATAGCCTTTTATTAGCTCATTGTTAGAAACAAACAGTTGCTCCATGGCCATTGCTGTGGCGATATTTTTGATTTGACGCAGACCGATGCGCGTAACCGCTTGTTGTAAATTTGAGACTTTAACCGCTCGACCCATAATTGCGCTGTTAGCCACTTTAATCATGCGTGCTGAAAGAGCTGGATCTTGAGCTATCACATCTGACATTTGCATTAAGTTTACATCAGGGTTATCAGCTGCTTGACGCACTTTAATTGCAACTTCAGGCAAAGTAGGTAAAACCAGTGTATCGTTATTAATCCTATCCACCAAAATCGTTAATAGTGCATTTTCTGTAGACATAGAACAGTCATCCTTTTGTTTATGGGCAGCAATGCAACTGCTAACCGCTGACTTAATAATATAATGAGTATTATCTAACTTACCGATAAAGTTAAGAAAATTATTTAAATTAATTGTTATCACAGCGCTTTTATCGCCCTAATGCGCGACACACCGCCAAACACTTGCTATTTGTCATTCAGTTTTGCTTTAATGCAGTCACTATAAGGAAGCGTTTGTACATTTAGCTGCTCAGCTTACACGTACAAATTTTTACACTTACTTTTTTAACAGGCAATCAAATGATCTTAAATAAAATTAGCCAAGCAATATTGCTCTCTGGTGTCGTTTTTCTTAGTGCATGCTCAGAGCAAGCTCCCTCTTCTAGTGAAGCCACAGGTGTAGAACTTGCGCAAGAAAGTGCAGCGAAAGCAGGCCCCGATTTAATTAATATTGATAAGCAGCGTTTAGATATTTATACCGACTTTAGCTTAGAAGCCGACCTATCACATTTAACTGATAATCAAAAAGCCATGGTTGCCAAGCTAATCGATGCCTCAAAAATTATGGACGACCTATTTTGGAAGCAAGCTTTTGGCGATAATAAAGATGCTTTTTTAGCAAAGCTAAGTGATGAAAAAGTACGTAAGTTTGCTGATATTAATTACGGCCCATGGGATCGCTTAAATGGTGATGAAGCGTTTTTATCAGGCTATAAAGAAAAAGCCCTTGGTGCACAGTTTTACCCTGCTGACATAACAAAAGAAGAGCTAAATAACGCAGACGTAGAAGATAAAAAAGGCCTTTATTCATTAATTAAACGTGATGAACAAGGTAACTTGTACAGCGTGCCTTATTCAAAAGAATATGCAGAGGAATTAGCAAAAGCAGCAGAACTATTACGCGATGCAAGCAAACTTGCAGACGACAAAGAGTTTGCTAATTACTTAAACCTACGTGCTGATGCACTACAAAAAGATGACTTTCAGGGCTCTGATTTAGCTTGGATGGACATGAAAAATAACCCTGTTGATGTGGTTATTGGCCCTATTGAAACTTATGAAGATCAACTTTTTGGCTACCGCTCGGCTTATGAGTCGTATGTACTTATAAAAGATTTACAATGGAGTGAGCGCCTAGCTAAATTTGCAGCCTTTTTGCCAGAGCTACAAAAAGGTTTACCGGTAGATGCTAAATATAAACAAGAAGTACCTGGTTCAGACGCCGATTTAAATGCTTATGATGTTGTTTACTACGCAGGTCACTCTAATGCGGGCAGCAAAACCATTGCCATTAACTTACCAAACGATGAGCAAGTACAGCTTGAAAAAGGCACTCGTCGCCTGCAGCTTAAAAATGCAATGCGCGCAAAATTTGATAAAATTTTAGTGCCTATTGCAGAGCAATTAATTGTACCAGAGCAACGTAAGCATATTACCTTTAACGCCTTTTTTGCCAATACCATGTTTCACGAAGTGGCTCATGGCCTAGGTATTAAAAACACCATTACCAATAAAGGCACTGTGCGCCAGTCATTGCAAGAGCACGCAAGTGCACTTGAAGAAGGTAAAGCCGATATTTTAGGTTTATACATGGTTGAGCAGTTACTTAAAAAAGGCGAGATTACCGAAGGGACACTAGAAGATTACTACACCACTTTTATGGCCGGTATTTTCCGCTCTGTTCGTTTTGGTGCATCAAGCGCACACGGTAAGGCTAATATGATTCGCTTTAACTTTTTTGCACAAGAAGGCGCATTTTCTAAAAATGAAGATGGCTTATACCGTGTAAATATGGACAAAATGGGCGTGGCAATGGCTAAGCTTTCTCGCCTCATTTTAACTTTACAAGGTGACGGCGATTACGAAAAAGTTGATCAGTTAATTGCCACGCATGGTGATATCAAAGACGAGCTTGCTAAAGACCTAGAAAAGCTAAGCCAAGCGAATATCCCTGTGGATGTAACCTTTAAACAAGGTAAAGATGTGCTAGGCCTTAACTAACTAAAAAGGCGTTACAGTTAACCTTGTAACGCCTTTATTTTTATTTGCTAATAACATCCCGCACTTTAGATTCAAGGCTTTTCATACCCCAACGTCTTCCTTTTTCTAGTGCTTCGTCAACGCTTAATCCGTCTTCATGGGCAGATATAGCAACTAAAGCACCGACCCGATTACTACTTGCACAATGAACCAAAACTGGCTCACCGTTTAACTTTTTAAGTAAACGGGCTAAGTTGCGGGCATTTTCTACTGTAATATCTTGCGCGCCAGAAATAGGTAATGCGTGATAATCCATACCAAGTGACTGAACAAACTTGCCTTCATCCCAATCCTGCTCATTTGCTCCACGTAAATTTATAATGTGCTTCACATCTGCTTTAGATAGTTGCTTTAATTGCTCTTTACTAGGCTGCGCAGCCGAATACACAAGGTTGCTATGAGCAGCAAAGTTCTGAATATCAGCCTTTTTTACAACCTCAGCATTATTTACCTGCTCAGTAGCTGCAACATAACCGCCCGATAGCGCAATAATAAATAAGCTAGTACTCAAGGTTTTAAGTAATTTCATATTAATCCTTACTCATGTAAAGCTTTTCGATTTCAAAAACGTGTTTTTATTTTTTCTATTTGCTCATCTGTGTATGGTTTTGCAGGAAACTTTCCCCACACCGGTGCGGGCCATGCTGCATCGGTTGTAAAGCGTGCAATGTGATGAATATGTAATTGCGGCACCATATTACCCAAAGCGGCCACGTTTAATTTATCAGGGCTAAACACTTGCATAATAAGCTTGCTGAGTTTGGCCGATTCTTTTAAATATACAATTTGATCGCCTTCAGACAAATCTATAATTTCTTTTAAATTAGGTTTTCTGGGTACTAATACAAACCACGGATATTGGCTGTCGTTAAGTAATAACACTTTACATAAAGGCCAATCGGCCAACTCAATACAGTCTCGCTCAAGCTCTGGTGCGAGTTTAAAAGAAATATTCGTCATTATCATACCTAGTTTGTCTTTAAGAATGACCACTTTATAGCATTTATTTGCAGTTGCACACGCTTAGCTTTAACATTTAAAACACTATTTATAACAAGCTAAGGCAACCTTGTGCTAAAAAAAATAAAATACCTATCTCTTGCACTTCCACTTGCTGTGGGTGCGCTGAGCGTACAAGCCAAACCATTATCACTTGAGCGTATATTTGACGATCCGAGCTTATCGGGTAAAGCTCCCGTGCAACTTAAGTTTTCGCCAGACGGTAGCCGTGTAACTTACTTACAAGGTAAAACCGATGACTACAACCGCTACGATTTATGGGAGTACAATTTAAAAGATAACACCAACAGACTATTAGTTGATTCTGCAAAGCTGTTTTCAGGCCCTGAAAACCTTTCTGATGAAGAAAAAGCTCGCCGCGAACGCCAACGTATTTTTGGTAAAGGTATTTTAGAGTACAAATGGTCCAAAGACGGCAAAGCCCTGTTATTCCCTCTTAATGGTGATCTGTATTACTACGAACTCGCCTCTGGTAAAAGTAAAAAACTCACCAATACAGAGGCGTTTGAAACCGATGCGCGTTTTTCTCCTAAAGGTAACTATGTATCGTTTATTCGCGAGCAAAACCTTTACGCCTTAGCACTTGATACTGGCAAAGAAATACAACTAAGCAAAGATGGCGGCGGCGTTATTAAAAACGGTATGGCCGAATTTGTAGCGCAAGAAGAAATGAGCCGTATGACGGGTTACTGGTGGGCAGGCGATGAATCTAAAATTGCATTCACCCGTGTAGATGAAACCCCAGTAAAAGAAGCGATTCGTAACGAAATATACGCTGATGAAGTGAAGCTATTTAATCAGCGCTACCCGTTTACAGGCACTGATAACGTCAAAATTCAGCTAGGCGTGGTTAAGCTTAACGACCAAAAAGTTGATTGGATTAATTTAGGCGACGATAAAGATATTTACATTGCACGCGCTAAATGGCTAAAAGACAGTAATACTCTTTCGTATCAGTGGCAAAATCGCTCACAACATAAGTTAGAACTACGTTTTTACAATAGCGATACTAAAACACAAAAAGTAGCGCTAACAGAAAATAGCGACACGTGGATCAACCTTAATTTTGACCTGCATTTCTTAAAAGACAAAAAGCATTTTGTATGGGCATCTGAGCGCGACGGATTTAAACACCTTTATTTATACCGCACTAACGGCCAGCTAATTCGACAAATCACTTCTGGAGACTGGGTTGTTGATAGCTTAAAAGGCGTGGATGAGAAAAAAGGCATAGTGTACTTTGCTGGACGTAAAGACACCCCGCTTGAGAGCCATTTATATAGTGTGCCACTGTTTAAAAAAGGCAACATTAAGCGCATTACCGAGCAAGGTCAATACCACAAAGTAGTGATGGCAAAAGACAGTAAAACGTTTATTGATAATAGCTCATCAGTAAACAAACCTAACTCGGCGGCTCTTCGTAAAGTTAATGGTGAATTTATCACTTGGCTTGAACAAAATAAGCTCGATGACAGCCACCCATTAACACCATACTTAAGTGATTTAGCAACACCAGAGTACGGCACAATTAAAGCCGAAGATGGCCAAGTAATGCATTACCGCTTGTTTAAACCAAGTAATATTGCAGACGGTAAAAAGCACCCAGTAATTGTTAACGTATACGGCGGCCCACATGCGCAGCGTGTAACTAATAGCTGGCGCAGCAAAAACTTATACTTTCAATACATGGCGCAGCAAGGCTATGTTATTTTTCAGCTTGATAATAGAGGCTCTTACAATCGAGGTAAAAAGTTTGAGGACGCTATTTACAAACATTTAGGCGTTGTAGAGGTGGCCGATCAAGTCAAAGGCGTTGAATTTTTACGTACCCTTGATTACGTAGACCCACAACGTATTGGTATTTATGGCCACAGCTATGGCGGGTACATGGCTCTAATGACCATGTTTAAAGCCGGTGATTACTTTCAAGCTGGTGTATCTGGCGCCCCTGTTACCGACTGGGCACTTTACGACACCCATTACACTGAGCGTTACCTTGGTCACCCAAAAACGAATGCTAAAGGCTACGAAGACAGCGCGGTATTCCCATATGCTGAAGGCTTAAAAGGCCCATTAATGATTTACCATGGTATGGCTGATGACAACGTGTTGTTTACCCACGCCACAAAATTATTTAAACAGTTGCAGGATAATGAAAAACAGTTTGAAATGATGACCTACCCAGGCTCAAAACACAGCTTACGCGGTAAACAGGTGCAAACCCATTTACACCAAACCATCACAAACTTCTTTAATCGTCATTTTGATGTTAAATAAATATGCTAAATAGACCAAAGGCTGATTGAAATATCAGCCTTTTTTTTGCCTTAATAATCTCTACACCTAGCTTAAACTCGCTTTTTTACTACCATTAAAACAAGCAAACATGGGGACACACATAAGGATTAATTTATGCTAAATCTTAGGCGCTTTAGTATTTTTCAGCGGTTTTCACTTCTTGTTGGCATTGTTATTTTTGGCTTAATTATATTAAGTATTTTTAGCTTAACTTACCAATATAGCTCACTAAAACACGAGCAATACTTAAAAACACAAAATGTAGTAGAAACCGCATACAGCGTGTTAGAGCACTACTATACACTCGAGCAAAACAACACATTAACCCAACAACAAGCTCAATCACAAGCACTGGCAGCTGTAAGAGCGCTACGCTATGACAAAACCAATTACTTTTGGATAAATAACTATCAACCAACTATGGTCATGCATCCAATTAAACCAGCGCTAGAAGGAAAGGATTTAACTAATAACAAAGACCCCGATGGTAAAGCGTTATTTGTAGAAATGGTTAACATTGTCAAACAAAACCGCGCAGGGTTTATTCCTTATAAATGGCCAAAACCAGGAAAAAATCAGCCGGTAGATAAAGTCGCATTTGTAAAAGGCTTTAGCCCGTGGCAATGGATTATTGGCTCAGGTGTATACCTAGATTCCATAGATGAAGCATTTAGCCAGCAACGTAACCTAATCATAACCAGCGCCTTTGTGATGATTGTTGCTGTCATTTTATTAAGTTACTTTATTGGTAAAAGTATACTCACGCCTACTCGCCTTGCCGCAGAGATGATGAAAAACATATCACAAGGTGAAGGTGACTTAACCTGTAATCTAAATGAATCCGGCAATGATGAAATTTCAGAGCTGGCGCATTCGTTCAATTTATTTGTTTTAAAAATACGAGAGTCGCTAGTGCATGTATCGCAAAGTGCAGATGATGTCAGCCGGCACGCTCACACGGTGGATGAGTCCAGTAAAACAAGTCACTCCTTCATTGAGCTACAAAACGACAGCTCTACACAAGTGGCCGCTGCTATGGAACAAATGACACACCAAATTCATGACGTTAGCCGTAACGCAGAAGCTGCTGAGCAAGCGGCTAATGATGCAGCCCACAATGCCTCAATGGGTAAAGATGTAGTAGCAAATACCATTACCGCCATAGAAACACTCTCTCGCAATATAGAAACAGTAAGCCAAGTAACCGAAGATTTAGCAAACGAAAGTAACAACATAGGCTCTGTACTCGATGTGATCAGAAGTATATCGGAGCAAACAAATTTACTTGCACTTAATGCTGCCATAGAAGCTGCGCGCGCAGGTGAGCACGGTAGAGGGTTTGCAGTGGTTGCTGATGAAGTACGTACTCTCGCCAGCAAAACAGGACAAAGCACAGACGAAATTCAAGCCATGATCAGTAAATTACAAGAAGGTGCGAATGCTGCTGTAGAGGCAGTAAAATCAAGCCAAGCACTATCAATGACGACTGTAGAGCAAGTTGCATCTGCAGACACATCGCTCAATGAAATAGAAAGGCTGGTATCTATAATAACCGAGATGAATAGTCAAATTGCCCGTGCCACTGAGCAGCAAACACAAGCTGCGGATGAAGTAAACTTACGGATCAACGAGCTATCTCAATCAACTGAGCAATCGCTAAATAATACCCAGCAACTCACCGATGCAAGCAATAACCTTAAACAAAGTAGCCAAGGGCTATCGAGTGTGGTTAATCGCTTTAAATTAAAATAATTTAAAAACAAAAGCCCTGAATTAACAGGGCTTTTTATTAAATATGCACTTTAGCTTATAAACAATAGCGTGCAAATAAGCTGGCTACTGATGCTGCGGTTGGCTTACCATGCTGCCAATCACCACCTTCAACACCGCTACCTGCAATATCCATATGTACATATGGAAGCGGCTGCTCAGAGTCGTTCCCGTGTTTATCGAGCCCACCAACAACGGCTAAAAACGCCATAGGGAATTGATGCCCACGGGCTGTCACCGCCGAAGCTGCATTATTGCTTGATAGTACATCATCAGCCAAAGTACGCGGTTTAATAAAGTCATAATCTTCACGACGAGAGCGAGAAACCTCAGCTGCATCTGCCCATAAATCACCACAATCCGCTATTTGACGAGAGGTATTAGCGCTGCGTGCAGGTCCGTTTTCTACATACGCTCCGTAAGGGCCCATAGCACGAGCCGCGTGACCCGTTAATGTTGCTACCGTAAATAACGTAGGATTAACTTCGCCTTTAGCGACATCTTTCATTTCACTAAGTAGATCACCCATTGCTAGGCGCCCTTCTGCATCGGTATTACCAATACGTACACGCACGCCTTCGCGACTCGTGATAATTTCATCCGGTACAAAACAATCAGAACCAATTGAGTTACGTACCACAGCCAAATAAGCAACAACTTTAACGCCTTTAGGCTGATAATCTGCCACTGCTTTCATAAAGCCTGCTACCGATGCTGCGCCGCCTTTATCACGGCTCATACCTGCCATAAAGCCGCCCACTTTTAAATCAGCACCGCCGGTATCGTAAACGAGGCCTTTACCAACAAACATTAGCGTGCGCGTTACTTCGCCCTCTGGTACATATTCTAGCTTTACAACACGTGGATGATGGCGCTCAACCGCATAAGATGCGCGAGCAACGGTGCTAAGCATAGGGTAGTTTTTGTCGATGGTATTAATATCATCAATCACATCTACGGCTACATTTGAGCCTTTGAAAAGCTCAACGCAGTAATCGGCAAAACGTGGCGGTGCCATACGCTCAGGCTCAGTACCACATAAATCACGCGCAGCATATTGCCCTGCCGCAATTGCATTTACTGCCTTAACTGTTTGCTCATTTGCATCTATTAAACCTATTTTCGTAATAGGCTCAATGCTTTCACCGAGGTATTCACGCGCTTCTAATGGTTGCCATAGCGCTTGACACGCGCCTAAGTACGCGACTTCTAACGCATGTTGGTAACGCGCATCTGTGTGTAATTTAGGTAAGTAAATAGCAGGATTTACACTGCCAGCAGCTTTTGCTTCGTTAATTGCAAGTTTAGCGGCATCAAAGTAGCGTCTTACATCATCGTAATCGCGATTAAGCGGTCCTGTAGGCGCTAAAACAACACGTACATTATTAACCACTAAAAACGTAACTTGTTTACCAATACGAGAATCTACTTTTGCCTGTGATTCGATAGCATCACTCAATGAGTTATTGGCTAATTGAGAAAAGTCATCACTAATTATAATAAGTGCATCATGAGAAAATGAGTCAAAGCTTGCACTGAGTGATTGTGCAGCTATCGCTTGAGGATATGCCATAAGTAAAGCTCCTGTTAGAAAACATAAGGGGCTATTATCGTTGATATAAAAACACAAAACCAGCCAGCTGCGATGGGCTCATTTTAATCTGGCAACTTGGTGTTACAGTAAAAGTAAACTCTAATCGAGAATACTCAATTGCAGATTTAAATTAGGTTCATTTTTTACGCCAACCCCAATACCTAATAAGCGCACCGGTTGCTGCATACCACGTTGATACGCTTTTGAAAGTAATTCAGTAAAAATAGCGGTATTTAACTGATGATGCGCTTGATCTGCAGAGGTCACTACAAAGTTTGCAAACTTTACTTTTACACTTAACTTATTAATACGGTTTTGTAGTTGCTGTTTATTTAGGCGCGTGGTGAGCTCTTCCAGTAATTTTGGTAACTGTTCGAGACATTCTTGTAAGCTATTTTTGTTATATTCATAAGTGTGCTCAACGCTAAGCGATTTACGCACTCGCTGTGTGGTTACTTCACCAATGTATTCACCAGCACATTTTTGGTAAAGCGATACACCAAAGTTCCCTACATGCTGCTGCATCCAATTAACGCCTTTGTCGCGTACATCTTTACCTGTGTATAACCCTTTTAAATTAAGTTTTTCCAGGGTTACTTTACCCACACCGAGTATTTTACCTAAGGGTAAATTATTTAAAAAAGCGTCTACGTCATCCGGTAAAACAACAAATTGCCCGTTAGGTTTGTTTTCATCACTGGCTATTTTGGCAATAAATTTAATCGGTGCCACACCAGCCGAGGCTGTAAGGCCGGTATCGTTGTAAATATCAGCCCTAATTTGCTGGGCAATAAGCGTTGCGCTGCCTTTACAGGCGGTGCTGTTGGTTACATCAAGGTAGGCTTCATCTAGCGACAGCGGCTCTATTAAATCGGTGTAACGTTTAAATACCGCGCGTATTTGGTTAGAAATTTCTTTATAAACAGCCATACGCCCAGGCACAATCACTAAATCGGGGCACAGCTGTTTAGCATGGTAGTTCGACATAGCAGAGCGAACGCCATACTCCCGCGCAATATAGTTTGCTGTAGATAGCACACCTCTGCGGCTGTTACCACCAATCGCTAAAGGGATGCTGGCAAGTGCGGGGTTATCGCGCATTTCGACCGCTGCGTAAAAGCAGTCCATGTCGATATGAATAAATTTTTTCATTTCCACATAAAAACTGTTTATTTATACAGTTATTATTAAGGATTCATGCTCATTAAGCAAGCTCATTAAAGGGTGCTTAACTTTAGGCTACGCGTACATAGACTGAGCCTATTTCTGCTAACCTAAAGCTATCGTTTAAAATGGTAACTTAAAGCACTTTTCTTTTTTAAAGCAATGTAGCCAAAAAGCAAACTCCAATAAAAACCCAGCGGCTAAAAGCAGTATGCCACCTGAGGCATTACCCATTGCATAGCAAGCAAAAGACGCTATAAAAACTAAACTGGCTAAAGCCCAATTAATTATATTTTGCATGTGTGTTCTCGTGTATGTTGGCTGTGTTATTTAACTGTAGCCCTAAAAATAAATAGGTACAATCATCTTATAAAAAAACAGGGTATATATTGTCTTGAGGTACAAACACCATATTGATAACCTCAGTCATTTAAAACTAAGAGTACACATACATGCAAAGGTTCAAAGAGCAACACCCTATTCATACTGACATCACAGTCGCTTGGGCCGACATGGACGCCCTACAACACGTTAATAACGTAGTGTACTTGCGTTATTTTGAAATTGCGCGCATCGACTTTTTAAATAAAATAAACCAGTTTGATGCAATAAAACCGGGCGCAGTAGGTCCTGTCATTAGCGAAAATAATATACGCTACAAACGCCCGGTGACTTTTCCGGATACTTTAACCGTAGGTGTGACTATTTCAGATATAAAAAGCGATCGTTTTATGATGAATTACTCTGTATTTAGTCATGCTCAACAAGCTATAACTACCACAGGCTATTCTCAAGTTGTTATGTTTGACTTTAAAACAGGGCAAAAAGCAACGATTACAGAGCCTTTGTTATCGGCATTAAAGCAGTTTGCTTGATTGAATGTTATTGCTTAATTAGCCACTCTCAAGATCTCATATAATTTAAGGATATTAAATGCAATATAGTCCGTTGGGCAGCAGCGGTGTTGACGTTTCAAGAGTATGCTTAGGCAGCATGACTTGGGGTAAACAAAATAACCAGCAAGACGCAGATGAACAAATAGCGTATGCCTTGGCTCAAGGCGTCAACTTTATTGATACCGCCGAAATGTATGCCGTACCGCCCTCTCAAGAAACCTACGGCAAAACAGAGCAAATAATTGGTAACTGGCTTAGTCGCAATGCGCAAAAGCGTGGTGATATTGTATTAGCGAGTAAAATTGCAGGCAATGGCTTGTCGTGGGTACGAGATGGCGGCGACATAACACGCAGCGCTGTCATTGAGGCCGTAGATAACTCGCTTAAACGCTTACAAACCGACTACATAGATTTATATCAATTGCATTGGCCAAATCGCTCCACTCCACATTTTGGCAGGCAGTGGCCTGGTAAACTCACTTTTAGTGACGTAGATACTGAGCAGCAGCAAGCTGGTATGCTTGATATTTTAGAGGGCCTTAATGAATGCGTTAAAGCCGGAAAAATAAAATATTGTGGCCTTTCAGATGACACCCCTTGGGGCATTAGCCAATTTTTAAATTTAGCAAAAGCGCATAACTTACCGCGTATGGTGTCTATTCAAAATGAGTTTAGCTTAGCCCACGCTAAAGATTGGCCCTACTTAATTGAGCAATGTATTCATGAAGACATTGCTTATTTACCTTGGTCACCGCTTGCTGCTGGCCTGCTAACGGGTAAATACCTAAACGGCGCACGCCCAGCGGGCTCGCGCTGGACATTTATGCAGCGCAATGGCATTTTTAGAGACACTCCTAACGCGCAAAAAGCCACGCAGCGTTATGTAGATCTTGCGCATGCAAGCGGCATAACTCCAGCTCAATTGGCACTTGCTTGGTGTAATCAAGTCGATGGCGTTACCTCGTCAATTATTGGTGCTACCACCATGGCGCAGCTAAAAGAAGATATAGAGGCATTTAGCATAATTCTAAGCGACAACACACTTGCTGAAATTGGCACTATTTTTAAAGATTACCCGCAGCCATATTAAAGTGAAATAATAGGCAGTTTTTTTACTGCCTTTTTCCCTCATACATTTGAACATATACAAAGTAAAACTATACTAAATTTAACTTTAATGGATTATTTTTAGAGAGTTATGCTTAAAAATGTGATTTTACTTCTTGGTTTATTGGGTGCTGTTGTGCGTTATGCTTACGCCGATGATACGCAGCCAGTTAAAGAAATAGTATGGTTACAAAGTTACACCCCACCATTTCATGTAGATAAAGACTCACATGCGCCGCAAGGGGGAATTTGCGATAACCTCACCGAGCAGCTTATTCAGAGCATTGATGATGTCAAACACACTCGATTAATCGTGCCGCAAGAGCGGATTAATAAGCACTTAAATGAAGGTGATAATGTATGCTTTCCGTGTGTTATTCATAAAAAAACAGCCAATGGCGTATTGCAGTTTTCTAGTCCTACTACGGTGTACCCGCCTTTTTCGGTACTAACCACGCAAGCACTTGCCCCTAAAATACAAGCTAAGCATGGTAATCCTATTAAACTTATTCATTTACTATCAGACGAGCAATATGTATATGGTCAAGCCGCGGCGCGCAAGTTTACTTCAGAAATTAATAAAATAATCGAAAACACCACGGTGTATAATAAAGCATCGCTAAGCTGGAGTAGCGAAAATGAAAGCCAAGCTGTTATTGCTCGCTTGAGCCGTGGCTTTTTAGATTACACAATAGACTACCCGTTTATGGGGGATTATTTTGTTAACCATAGTAAGTTTAAAAATATAGTCAGTTTGCCAATAGATGAAGACCCCAGAGAGTTTGTTTTAGGGGCTATAGGCTGTGCAGTAAGAGCACCGAATGATTTTGCAAGCAAAGCGCTTAATAAAATAAATAAAGCACTACATAAGCAGGTATTGCAATCGCCGGCTTATATAAATAGCCAGCGTTTTTGGTTAGAGCAGAGCTTTCCTCAGTTTACTAAGCATTACCAACAACAAATACTTAGCTCTATTGCGCCTGCCAACTCTGCGATAACAAGCACGTCGAATTAGCATACAAGCTGAGTGTAAATTTACTACCTGCGGGCACCTCTCCTACGCCTGCAGGCGTCCCAGTCATAATTACATCGCCATTTTCTAAGTGCATGAACTCATTAATTTCACTTAAAATATCCTTAGGCTTATGTATCATAAATTGCGTATCGCCTTGTTGAATCACTTTATCGTTAATTTTAAGCTCGAACGTAAACGCCTGCTCAGCATCCGTTATAGTTACAAAGGGCGTTAATAATACCGAGCCGTTAAATGCCTTAGCGCGCTCCCACGGTAAGCCTTTATTTTTAAGTTTGCTTTGTACTGTGCGTTTAGTTAAATCCAATCCTAAACCGACGCCTGCCAACTCATTATTTTTAATAACAAAACACAGCTCTGTTTCATAATGCAGTGTGTCGTTATTGTGCATAGCAAATAAGGTAGACGAAAGCGCACTGTTCGGTTTATTAAACAATACCATTTGATCGGGGAGCTCATTATTGAGCTCAGCAATATGTGCGGTGTAATTACGCCCAACGCATACTATTTTAGAGGGGGTTAATAACTCACTTTCTAGTTTTATCGACTGCATAAAGTAACTTCTTAATTACGAGCTGATCAAGGTTTCTAATAAGCTCAGGTTAATCGGCTTCAAAAGTACATGATTGATATTTAAATCTTTGATCTGCTTAGGGTCTGGCTCTGCACCACTAACAATCACTAAGTTTAAGTTAGGGTAACGCTGGTTAATTTGCTTACCTAAATCAACCCCACGCCCGTCAGGTAAGTGCATATCAAGCAATACCTTATTAAATTGTTGGTCATGATTAAGGATTTGTAAACATTGCGCACACGTTGAAGCAATCACCGTTTCTACACCTAAACTCTCAAGCAATAGTTGCGTAATTTGTGCCGCGTCCTGATCGTCCTCTACTAATAAAAAGCGCTGTTTTTTCTCTTTTATTACTTTATCACTGTGAATATTTTTAGCTTGAGGCGCATGCTCTGGCGATACTAAGTAATCTTGTAAACATTGGTACAAAGAAGAGCTATCAACCGGTTTTGGTATTACATCATTAAACCCAAGGGCGGCCAGTTCTTCATGTATGCCTTTCATAGTTGCAGCAGTCAAGGCAATAATAGGGCCTTTGTAACCCATTTTTCTAAGCTCTATTGTGGCTTCTTTACCGCCCATTACAGGCATATGTATATCAATAAAAATAATGTCGTAAGGTGAGCGATACGCCTCGGCAATTCTTACTTTTTCAAGCGCTTGCTGGCCATGTTCGGCGTAGTCCACGCGTGCGCCACAGGTACTGATCATATGACCTACTAGCATGCGTAAATCGCGCAAATCATCAACCACTAATACGCGGCCGGTGACTTTGCATGGCGCTGATTTTGCTTGTAATTGTGAGGCACTGCTAAAGTTTAATACTTGGCGTTCTACTTCACTAATATCGCCTGGGTACACCGAAATAGTAAACGTAGAGCCTTCGCCAATTTTTGAGGTTAAATCAATACTGCCGTGCATTCGCGCTAATAGCTCGGCACAAATAGCAAGGCCTAAGCCCGCTCCGCCAACAGAGCGCGATTCAACGTCGGCTATTTGTTCAAAGGGTTTAAAAATAAGCGCTTGTTTTTCGGGTGCAATCCCCATGCCTGAGTCTTTAATACTAAAAAATAGCATTTCTTTGTCATCAACCCACTGAGTCCAAGCAGTGACCAATATTTCGCCTTTTTCGGTAAATTTAACCGCATTATTGATTAGGTTAATAAGTATTTGGCGAACGCGGGTGGCATCTACTCTCACAATAAGTGGTAAAGGCTGTAGAGACTCAAAGCGAAGGTTTAAGCCTTTATCAAGCACAGATACGCGCATTAAAGTGTAAACATCAGCCAGCATGCTATCTAAGTTTACTTCACTTAAGGTGAGCTCTAATTTATCGGCAGCTATTTTAGATAAATCGAGCACGTCATTTAACAAGCTTAGCAAATGCTTACCGTTTCGGTAAATAACCCCTAATTCGTTTTCGGCCTGTTTGCTAAAATCACTTTGTAGTAGTAACTCTGTGTAACCTAATATAGATGAAAGCGGGGTACGTAATTCGTGGCTTAAGTGGGCTAAAAACCTGTCTTTTGAGCGGTTCTCTGCTTCGGCTTTTAAACGCTCTACTCGCTCGCCTTCAACATCTTTACGTGCTAAGGCATAACGTATAGCGCGGGCAAAGCGGCTCGAACTCATTTCTGTTTTTATAAGGTAATCTACCGCGCCGGCATCCAGTGCTGCAGAGTCTAGTTCATCATTAGATTGCCCCGTAAGCATAATAATTGGCCCGCTAAACCCATTAGCAATGGCCTTTTTTAATACGCTTAGTCCATTTGAGGCGCCTAATCGGTAATCAAGCAAGCAAATATCGTGATCATTTTTACTTAATTTATTGATTGCTTGCTCGGGTGAGCTTATCCATTCTATGTCAAATGTGTGTGAATCTAGCTGTTCTAAGTAGTCACGAGTGAGAATATAATCATCTTCATCATCTTCTACTAAAAGTAACCGAGTCACTTTATCTAACATGCAGCCTCCTTTTAATTGCATTTAATAAGCCCCTATTTCGGGGCTTATTGTTGCTTATTATTTAGTCGTTAAACGTTGTCGGCAGTTCTACAAATTCTACCCAGTACTTTCCTAAAGTTTTCATTAAATCAACTAAGCCGTCAAACGTTACCGGTTTAGTAATATAAGAGGCCGCGCCTAAGTTGTAGCCTTTAACCATGTCTTCTTCTTGTTTAGAGGTGGTTAAAATAACAACCGGTATACCTTTGAGGTTTGGGTTTGACTTAATAGCCTCAAGTGCTTCACGGCCATCCATTCGCGGCATATTTAAATCAAGTAATATTAAGCCAGGGCGTGGCGACGAGTTTTTATCTTCAAACTTGCCCCTACGCTCTAAGTACTCAAGTAACTCAACGCCATCTTCCACAAAATGCAGCTCGTTTAATACACGGCTTTCGGCTAGCGCATCTTGTGTGAGTAAGCGATCATCCTCGTCATCATCTGCCATTAATATTGTAATAGGTTTCACTTTTGAATACGGCATCTAAGCCTCTCCTTGAAGTGTGAAAAGCGTTGTTTCCACAGGTAATTTTATAATGAAGGTTGCCCCTTCACCGTCTTTACTATGAGCGGTAATTATCCCGCCATGCCGCTCAACGATACGCCTACAAACTGAAAGCCCAATCCCTGTGCCTTTATATTCCGAACGCCCATGCAGGCGCTGAAATGGTACAAATATTTTATCAGCATACTCTTGTGAGAAACCAATACCATTATCTTTTATGGTAATAATTTGCCAACCCACTTTTTCGTTATGCTCTTCACTAAATTCGTCTTTGTGCTCATACATTACGCTTATATGTGGCTCAACGCCTGGTTTTCTAAACTTAACCGCGTTAGACAGCAAGTTTAAAAACAACTGCTGCATTTGGCTTTTATCGGCTTGAATAACCGGTAGTTCGCCCACATCTACTTTTGCATTGCTTTCTTTAATGGCCACTTCTAAATCACTTAAAATGTCGTTAACTACGCCTTTTAAGTCAGTGTCATCAAAGTCTTTGCCTCGCGTTGTTACCCGCGAAAACTCTAGCAAATCGTTAATAAGGTTAGACATACGTTGCGCGGCGTTTTTCATGCGGCCTATGTAGTCTATGCCTTTTTCACCCAGTTCATCTTTAAACATGGTTTCTAGGCGGTCACTAAATGCTTGAATTTTTCGAAGTGGTTCTTGTAAGTCGTGGCTTGCTACAAACGCAAACTCTTCAAGCTCGCGGTTTGAGCGGCTCAGCTCATCTGAATATAAGGTCAGTTCTTGGGTGCGCTCGGATACTTTAGAGGCCAATGTTTCGTTTTGCTTTTCAAGATCAGCACGGTACCTTGCTGCGTTTCTTAAATTAAGTCGTGTTAATAAAAACATTCCAATGATCAAGATTGCACTAGTAACCGCTGTGATAGCAAACGTGATTTTTGCCTCATTTTTTATTTGTGCCAGCTTAGAAAAATGACTCACCTTAAATAGCAATTCTCGGTCTTGAATATCATTAACTTTGCTGCGAATTTCTTTATAAAGCTCTCGTCCTCTGTGCGTATTTAGTACATATAACGCGCGGCGCTCTTTATCATTAGTAGCCAGCTTAACCGTTTGTTTAAGCTCTTTAATTTTTGCTTCGGTTAATACAAGCAGCTGTGCAATTCGCTCAGCTTGGCCGTCAATTTCAGAGTGTAGAGACTTTACATGCTCCATTTGCGATTCTATTTGCCCTATTGCATCGTAATAGGGCGTTAAATAGTCTTCCTCTTCGGTGAGTAAGTAACCGCGCTGGCCAGACTCTGCCTGCACAATAGATAAGTGAAGACTCTCAATAGCCTCGGTTAACAAGCTAGTATTATCCAAGCTTTTTTGCGTTTGCGTTAGTCCTTGTATAGTACTTAATGCTAAAAAAGCATTGCCAACAATAGTACACAGTACTATTGCGATAAAAGCGGCCCACGTTATATTCGTTTTACCTTGCTGCTTTTGCTTACTCATTATGTGTATATACCTAATTTTAAATGACTACTTGTTATTAAAATCAGTAATGTTTTGCAAACTTTCGCTACATTGCTGACAGTTTGAAATTATTTTATCGAGTGCAGCTAACGCCTTTTCCTTTGGCATATCGTTTTCTAATACCAGTTTAATTAGCTCCGCATTCATAGAGATTCTATTCAGTGGTGCTCGCGCATCGTGTACCAATTTACCTAGTGTGTTAGCCACTTGCTCATTACTCATAATGGTTCCTTTATTTATACTCTCCAATTCCGCCGTATGCGTTTAATCGGTTATACAATGTTTTTGTACTGATCCCTAACATTTGTGCAGCCAGCGTTTTATTGCCTTGCACTTTATCTAAGGTGGCGTGAATTAACTCTTTTTCAACTTCTTCAATGGTTTGCCCAGCAGAGACTTGGTTGTCTTCTACTTGTGCGTTAACACGTGAAAATGGCGACTCTAAGTTATCTGGTAATGTAATTTCACTTGTTTGCGGGTCACTCATAATAAAGGCGCGATGAATCGCGTGGCGAAGCTCACGCACATTGCCTGGCCATTCATATTGCTGTAGCTCTTTAAGCTGCTCTTTATGCCAATAAAACGACGTGCCATTTTCGTCATTAAGCTGCTCTAAAAAAGCTTTAGCCAGCAATGGGATATCTTCTTTTCGCTCTCGTAGCGCGGGTATATCAATAGGAAAAACCGCCAGCCTGAAGTAAATATCTTCACGAATCACATTATTTTGCGCAAGATCGGTTAACGTACGGTTAGTAGCAGAAATAACGCGGCAGTTTATAGGCAGTTCGCGGTTGCCACCTACTCGCGTTACTTTTTTAGTTTCAAGTACACGCAATAAGTTTGGCTGCATATCAATTGGCATTTCGGTTACTTCATCTAAAAATAACGTACCGCCATCGGCCTGCTCAAACACCCCTTCTTTACGGGCTATGGCGCCTGTAAATGCCCCTTTTTCATGGCCAAAAAGCTCACTACCAATTAGCTCTTTAGAAAGCGCACCACAGTTGCTTGCCACTAAAGGGCCTTCGCATTGGCTTGCATTATGAATAGCTTGAGCAACCACTTCTTTACCTGCACCGCTTTCACCCATTAGCATAACGTTAGCATTGGTTTTTGCTACGCGCTCAATCATGGTGTAAAGCTTTTGCATTGGCTCTGATTCACCAATTAAGCTATTAAAGTGGCGTGTTATGGTGGGTGCTTTTGCTTTTTTAATCGTTTTTTTAGGGCCGTTTAGTACCAGCTCTAGGTCTTCGCGTTGCAATGGTTTTAATAAATGCCCCACATCTTGCTCACACATGTCTGCCAAAATCCCTTTTACTGAAGGATGGCCTGAAATAAGCGTTACTTTTGGAGACTGCCCAATCATTTTTAAATGATCGAGTAAATGAAGACCGCTGCCATCTGGCAGCATAAAATCGAGCAACACATGATCAAAGGTATTATTTTCAAACCATTGGTGTGCTTCTTTTAAGCTCGTTGCAGTGCAAATATTGTGTCCGAGGAATTCGACAATGTGACAAACAACATCACTAAATTCAACGTCATCGTCGACTAAAAGTATGTTTAACATGATAAATCCCTATGCTTTTTTTCTTATTCTACGCACCCAATTTTGTAAATGAAAGGGTCTGCTAGAATCTCTAGAATGTGATTAAACTATTGAGTCTTGTAACGTTTAATTTTAATAACTAAATATGTACGCAAACTTAAGCTACATCGATCACAACTGGTTTAAATAATTAGAATTATTTTTATTACCTAGCAAGTATACCTGCTGATATAATTTTGTTTTTATAAAGGAGACGAAATGCAATTATTAAAAACCATGGTTCATCCTGGTATAAATTTAAGCCAAGGCACTCAATTTACCCGCCGCACAGGCCGCGCCATTGTGATTAAAAATGCACATATTTTATTAATGTATACCCAGCGCTACGAAGACTACAGTTTACCTGGCGGCGGCATAGATGAAGGTGAAACCCTAGAGCAGGGGTTAATAAGAGAACTTAGCGAAGAAACAGGCGCGCAAAATATACAAGTTATTAAACCCTTTGGCTTATACGAAGAGTACCGCCCTTGGTACAAAGACGACTTTGATATTATACATATACAGTCGTATTGCTATTTATGCGATACAGACAAAGAGCTTGGCAAAGCACAGCTTGAACATTACGAGCAACAAAACGGCATGACACCCAAATGGGTAGATATACACGAGGCCATCGCTCATAATGAGCGCACCATGAGCCTGAGCGAAAAACAGGGGCTGTCTATCATTCGTGAAACCTACCTACTAAAACAAATCGCGCAGCAACTCTTTAGTAAATAACGCACCTTTGCGTACGCTGTAAAATTTGCATAAAGCAGTATTTTTTACTGCTTAAGCATATTTATAATTTTGTGATGCTTTTTCAAATACACTTAAAACTCAATAATTTCATAATCTTATACAAAACCCTCATTTAACTTAAAAATTGGCTTTGTGTTTGCACCCTTACCAATAACTAATTTGTAAGGAGATAAAAATGAGTAACACAGTTAAAACGATTAATCCCGCAACTGAGCAAACCATTGATACCTACACGCTGCTTTCTCAAGAAGAAGCCGAGCAAGTAGTCGAAAAATCTCACGAAACATATTTAAAATGGCGCCAAACCTCGTTTACCGAACGCGCTAAGTACTTAAATAAACTAGCCTCTTTATTCGAAGAGCAAAAAGAGGCCATTGCTAAGCTAATGACCGAAGAAATGGGTAAAGTGTACGAGCAAGGCTTTCAAGAAATTGAGCTGTGCGCTGGTATTTGTCGTTACACAGCCGAAAACGGCCCACAAGTACTTGCCGATGAAGAGCGCGATATGGATGGCGGCCGCGCTATTGTTAGCTATCAACCCGCCATCCATATCGCGCTCTTC
>Ga0209452_1000131_pt1 | contig 23543 bp, 17 predicted proteins | sample WorMetimpBELIZE1_FD_187388 | JGI IMG/M metagenome (GOLD analysis project Ga0209452, IMG submission 187388) | Marine gutless worms symbiont microbial communities from Max Planck institute for Marine Microbiology, Germany - Olavius imperfectus... | ecosystem: Host-associated > Annelida > Digestive... | reverse complement strand
TTGTTGGCGTATTCGCATTGGTGATTGGCTTTGGTGCATTTTTGTGGTCAATAAAAGACAATGTAGAAGACGACGTGGATACACAAGCTTCACGACCTGTGGCTCCTACAGAAGAGACGTTACCTGAACTTCCTGAAGAAGAATGGGAGTACATTAAGACCCTTCCAGGATATGAAGTAGAAGTTGAGGTCAAAGAGCAAGAAAAATCTGACAAACGCTATTTAATGCAGTGCGCTTCGTTTAGAACCCGCGCCCAGGCTGAAGAGATGAAAGCCAAAATTGCGTTCCAAGGTTTAGAGGCACTTATCAGACACAGTACTGGCAGTAACGGCGATTGGTTCCGCGTTATTCTGGGCCCTTACGAGTCTAAGCGTGATGCTGAAAAAGCCAAGCATAGTTTGCGTAAAGTGAACATTGCGACATGCCAAATTTGGTACTGGAATTTGTAGCAGTTTATTGTAGGTAGCACTTAATGCGGTGCATACAGCGCTGAAATAGCGCGTAGGGAAAGGATGCGGTTACAAGGAAGTATCAATGAGTATTGCCATCACCGAACAACCAAATTACGCCGCTTATAGCATAGAGGAGCTTGAGGACGTTCTGGAAAATATTGATAAGCTGGCTTTTCCAGAGCGCTACCAGGCAGCAAAGAATGAGCTCGCTGCTAATCTAGGTACGCTTGCTTCAAATGCAATTAGCCCAAGTAAAAAAAGGTTAACTAAAACCGTTACCCAATAAACCCTCATGAATGCCGATTTACTACGCTTGTGCTCATACCAGTCCGCATAGATCATTACCCACTCAGCGAGAGTTAAAATGTTCGTAATCGCGGCGTGTTACCGCAGGTATAGTGGTTCTACATCAAGGTGACACAACAAAGAGTTCGGACATTTTAAACTCGCCCTTCGGGAAGGTCTGGCAAGCTTCCTAGCTTCATTCTGGGAATTTGAAAGGGAACAGCCATTCCTGCATTCCCACGCCTTGCTAGGAAACTTGCCAGCGCCTTCTGAGTGGGCAATTATCTATGCGGATTGGTATTGACATCTGCTGGGCAAGCAATGCGCCAGGCCAACCTCCCAATAGGCTTAATAGGTGCAGTTTTGCTTCTGAAACTCGCCATTTGTCTCTTTTTGCGGACGATTTATCAATACCGTAGATAAGCACGGCAAAGAGGCTTAGTGCGCCATAACCCACGGGGACTATGATTGGCAATCGGTCCAGCAAAACGAATAAGGTTAGTACGCCACAAAATAGGGTAAGTAAGGCAAAGGAAAGACTTCTTCGATACTTCATTGATAATCCATTAAATAAGCTTGCCATCAAATAACCATGGGCTTCATAGGCGAGAGTATGCACCCGATAAATGGCGTATTCAATAAGCACCGTATGCGCTAAGCCCACATAGTAGGCAGCTCTGAGCGCACATTCTTTTGTCTTACCCTTGAAATTAAAAAGCCTTCCCCCACTTATTTGTTATTGAATTTGAACGCTGCTGCCTTTGCTAGACGAAAAACGTAGCAGCGCCCAGCTAAACGGGGAATTAACGTGACAACGATTGTATCTGTACGACGTGGGAATCAAGTGGTAATGGCCGGTGACGGACAGGTATCACTGGGCAACACCGTAATGAAAGGTAATGCGCGCAAAGTGCGCCGTTTATACCACGATAAAATTTTAGCGGGCTTTGCTGGCGGCACAGCCGACGCGTTTACGCTATTTGAGCGCTTTGAAGCAAAGCTTGAAGCCCACCAAGGCCATTTGACCAAAGCGGCGGTAGAGCTTGCTAAAGACTGGCGAACTGACAGGGCGCTTCGCAAACTAGAGGCATTGCTTGCAGTAGCCGACGAAACCGCATCGTTTATCATTACCGGTAATGGTGATGTCGTGCAGCCAGAACAAGACCTCATCGCTATTGGTTCTGGTGGTAACTACGCACAAGCCGCAGCTACGGCACTACTTGAAAATACAGAGCTAAGCGCAAAAGAAATCGCTGAAAAAGCGTTGACCATAGCGGGTGATATTTGCGTATTCACTAACCATAGCCAAACGGTTGATGTACTAGATTACTAAGTAATAGCTGAATGCTGTTATCGGCTTGCTGTTGCTCGTTTGCATACGAGTACCACAAGCCCTGTTAGAAAAGGGTTTATTCATGTCTGAAATGACACCAAGAGAAATTGTTCACGAGTTAGACCGTCATATTATCGGTCAACAAGATGCCAAGCGCGCTGTATCTATTGCACTTCGAAATCGCTGGCGTCGAATGCAGCTTGAACCTGAGCTGCGCCAAGAAGTTACGCCAAAAAATATTTTGATGATTGGCCCTACGGGTGTGGGTAAAACTGAAATAGCTCGCCGTTTAGCAAAACTTGCTAACGCACCGTTCATTAAAGTTGAAGCGACTAAGTTCACCGAAGTGGGCTATGTAGGTAAAGAAGTTGAAACCATCATTCGTGATCTTGCTGATATTGCAGTGAAGATGACGAAAGAAAACGAAATGAAAAAAGTGAAATTCCGCGCAGAAGAAGCAGCGGAAGAGCGCATCTTAGACGTTTTGCTTCCTCCACCAGAAGATGCGTGGGGCAATAAAGAAAACGTTGAAGATCGCGGCACGCGCCAAGCATTTCGCAAAAAGCTTCGTCAAGGCGACCTCGACGACAAAGAGATTGAAATTGATGTAGCACTTCCGCAGGTGGGCGTAGAAATTATGGCGCCTCCAGGTATGGAAGAAATGACCAACCAGCTTCAAGGCATGTTCCAGAACTTGTCGGGTTCGCAGAAGAAAAAGAAGAAGCTGAAAATTAAAGAAGCGTTCAAACTACTAATTGAAGAAGAGGCTGCACGCCTTGTGAATCAAGAAGATTTGAAAGAAAAAGCCATTGAGTCGGTAGAACAGCACGGTATTGTGTTTATCGACGAAATTGACAAAATTTGTAAGCGAGAAGGCAACTCGTCGGCAGATGTATCTCGCGAAGGTGTTCAACGTGACCTGCTTCCACTGGTGGAAGGTTCAACGGTATCGACAAAACACGGTATGGTTAAAACCGACCATATCTTGTTTATCGCCTCGGGCGCATTCCAAATGAGCAAGCCGTCGGATCTTATTCCTGAACTTCAGGGTCGTCTTCCAATTCGCGTTGAGTTATCTGCCCTTAAAGTAGGTGACTTTAAACGTATTCTTACCGAGCCGAATGCGTCATTAACGCACCAGTACATCGCACTAATGAAGACAGAAGGCGTGGATATTAGTTTCGACGATTCTGGTATTCAGCGCATTGCTGAAGCGGCATGGCAGGTGAATGAGCGCACTGAAAACATTGGTGCCCGCCGTCTGCACACCGTGCTAGAGCGCCTCATGGAAGACATCTCGTTTGACGCTTCTGAGAAGAGCGGGGAGTCGTTCGTGATTGATGCAGATTACGTTAATAGTCACCTAGAAACCTTGGTAGATAACGAAGATCTGTCGCGCTTTATCTTATAATTTAGCGCTAAGTAGAAGTTTCCTCGTTAGTTGGTATGCCAACTAACGGGGATACTTTATCAACTTTTTCAATAGCTACGGTTTCACGCCAATATCTGACTAACCTTAAAATACACACCGGATTACTCTTTAAAAGAAAAAGCAGACGGCTTACAGAGGGAGTAATTTATTTTGGGCTGCTTTCAAAAGATCGTCCCATTCTTTTGGTGGATGACCAGATTTCACCATTTTCTCAAAAATTCTGTAAGCGTCCGTCTTACTTCCATATGCACGTTTGTTTTTCTCATCATTTACCCATGCATATACGATAACCTTAGACTCAAGATGGTAGCGGAAAAAAAGGCGATACTGCTGGAAAAACTTTGCACGGAACCAATGCTTATTGTCATCACCTAACGTGTTTCCCTGGCGAAAGTCAGCGTGAGTAGGATCATGCGGAATTAGTTCAAAGGTGAGTCTTTGAATAGCAGCTAAACGCTTAGCTGCATTTTTCTTAGTGTAATTCTCTGGATCTTTTTCCCGTAAAGCTTCAACCTGCGATTTGAGATTGAGATATTGCTTTATAAATAATGGGTGGGCGTAAAGTGTCCATCCGTTTACAACAGCTGGTATCGTTTTCTGCAAACTTATTCGTCCTCATCCAGCAAAGGAGCATCGAGATCAATTTCGACACCATCTATTAGTGCGTTAACGCTTACACGCATACTTTCTGATAAGGGCTCGATGTTTTCTGGATGGGCCTGAATATCATGTGCAATAAATGATAGAAATTCGCCAATAATAGGATCGCTCTCTTGCGCTTCTAATCGGGATATAACAACGCTACCGTCAGATTGAATGGCATATTTAATTTTGTCTTTTTTACCTAAACGTAATGCCTTACGGACAGAACTAGGCACTGTGGTTTGAAAACGTTCTGTAAGTGTTGATTCAGTTTCTAAAGCAACGCGTGGCATAACGACCTCTATGTTTTGCGGTTTTGCAAGCCTTGATTTTAATACGGGAAAACAGGTAATGCAAATGCATTACTTTGCGATAGAAGGTTATAAAATGCGTTAAATTCACTAAAGGTCGTACAGGTACAAGGTGGACAATCGCTTAACTTCGTTGAATTTTTAGCACCCAACTTAAGAATCAGTGTCTAATCTACTAAAGGCTCATTTCACCTAACAGTCAAGTCTTCACCAACAGCGTCACCAGCTTTTCCGTGATATTCAGGCCGGTATCGTTCTCTACTTTTAGAAAGTAAGGGCTGGGGTTTGCCTCTAGAAAAAAGTACTTTCCCTTCGCACTTTTACGCCAGTCGATTGCGCACCAATGCATGCCTAAAGCTTGGCAAATTCTGATAGCTAACTGCTTAACGTTGCCAGGGACTATGGTCACCGATACGCTCGCATTGTCGTCGTTCCTGTAATCTAATTCACCTGAGTCAATTTGTACGCTGAGGACATCATTGCCCAGCACATAGCTTCGTACATTTACGCCGGCAATATATTTTTGAAAGGTAACAGGGCGCTCACCTAAAAGTGTATTGAGTAGTGGACGCATATTAGGTTGTTTATTTACAAACTGTGCGGTACGACCGCCGCGTACGGGCTTGTAAATAACGTCTCGCATATTGCTACAAAACTGAGAGGCAACTTCGGATGCATTGCCTATAAAGGTGTAGGGAATATGTGCTCCTAATTTGCCAGCAATGCGCGATTGATAAGGTTTACACTGGTGGCTTCGAACAGCGTCGATAGAGTTCACCCATTTAATGTCGCTATAGCTGAACCAGCAAAGTAGCGTACTTGCTCGCTCTTGCTCAACCCACCCCGCGTTTTCTAACAAACTAGAGTCTCTATCATCAGAATTATCACGCTGTGCTTGAGCGTCTGCACTGCTATCATTTCTAGCGTTTTCACTCGGGGACTTAGGTGGCAATCCTGGCAAGTACTCATGCCAATAAGCGGCCTGGGTATTCGAGAACGTAACTCTAGATTGGTCGCAAAGTGAAGGTGAATTGAAATGAATTAGCCCGTCATCAAAGTCAGGGTCATAGCTGATGGTCCAGGTAGAGCCAAAATGCTGCGTATTGGCAAAGTAAAAGGGCGTGTTACTTTGGCGAAGCGCCATGGCTATATGTTGAATTTGTGGGTCTTGTTCACTGCCTAGTAGAGCTACGTGCATTTGCGTTCCTTGCTAGCATTTTTGCATATTGATAGAAGTTGATAGTTTTCAAAGCAACACATGGGATATTGCGTAGGCCCTATCCCTGTGTTGACTTTGGTCGGGTAAGTGAAAGTTACGATAAAATATCTGGTAGTTTGCCGCCGCCTTCACCAATAGCCATGGTTATGTAAACCGGCTCTTTAGGAGTTGGGCCGACTACCGGCACACCCTCACTTAGGCGAGCCCGCAGGCCACCTGATACTTCAAATAGCTGAGATTCTACAACGGTAGTAAGCTGAGTATTTGCCGGTTGGTTTTGGGTTAATGGATGGTTTTTCATAATGTACGCTCCTTGTAGTGGCGTGTTGAGTAATGAAGTGGATGCGCTTAAAGCGAAGCCACTTCTTGGTAAAGGGTTCTGAAACAGCAGGCGATAAGCACTGAACGGTTACTAATGTTGAGCTTTTTATAAATATTGGCGCAGTGAAATTTGACGGTTCTTTCACTGATGAACAGCTCTGAGGCAATAACCTTATTCGAGCGTCCTTCCATTATTTTGTGTGCTACCTGTAGTTCGCGTTTTGATAAACAGTCAATGGGGATAACGCTGTCACGAGCGGTAATGCCATTTGCATCTATTTGCATGCGTTCAGCTGCTGTCATCAATACTGCGGGTTCTCTTATTTCATGTGTTTTCATAGTGTTTCTCCGTGTTTACCTGATGTTGCGCTTCCTGTTATTTCAGTGGGAGGGCATAGATGTAATGCGCCGTTTGCCAGACGATAAACCTTGTCTGCCATGGCAATAGATTGGGGACGATGTGCCACAATAATGCGGGTCATATTAAGAGACTTAAGGTGGCGATTTATCTGAGCCTCGTTCTCCATATCTAGATGGCTACTTGCTTCGTCTAGAAATAAAATGTCTGGTTCTTGGTAAAGCGCTCTTGCTAGCAGCAGACGCTGTTTTTGCCCGCCACTTAAGCTGCTACCCATATCACCGACCAAGGAGTGGTATTGCATGGGCATGTGCATGATGTCTTGATGAATACAGGCAAGTTGAGCGACGTAAACCATTTTCTTAAGGTTCGGTGCTTCTTCGAAACAGCAGATATTTTGGGCGATAGTGCCGCTTAAACAGGCATCCTCCTGAAGCACTGATGCGATGACCGGCTTTTTAATACCTGGATGCTCAATGACACCCTCTGAAATGGGATAAAGTCCCATCAGGCATTTTAGTAAAGTGCTTTTTCCACAACCGCTGTCACCTATAATCGCTACGATCTCACCGTTATTCACGCTGAGGGTTAGGTTCTTAAACACCCACGCATTCGTTTCACTGTAGCGATAGCTAAGTGCTGTAGCTTTAATTGCAATAGCGTCTTCTTGGGCACCGGTGCATGAGACAGTACTTGCGTTATCAGGCGCTGAAACCCTGGGTGAAAGTGAGTTGGGTGTGAACGAGTTAGGTAAGCCTGACTTAGCATAGAGAGTACCTTGTGCATCAAAAGAACCCTCACTGCTATTTCTCAACCGGGGCTGTTGCTGCCCTGGGGTAAGCAAAATATCGCTCAAACGATTGAAGTGAACGCCCAGCATTTTGAGCTCTATCACTTTATTCACCACGCCATCTAACGCATTAACAAAGCGCGATTTGTACGCCATAAATGCGAGTAACATACCGATGGAAAGCGCACCTTCCATAACCAGGCTTGCACCTATGTAAACCACCACCAAGTTTTCGGCGCCAAATAAAAACTGATTGGCCAGCGCACTGCCAATGTTAATTTTGCCAAGAGTGATATCTTTATTTAGTGTGGCGACCAGCTTGTTTTGCCATTGACCGTGACGCTGTACTTCCTGGTCATATACGCGAATGGGGAGGATAGCGCGCACACTTTCCATGAAATGGCTTTGTTCAGACGCGGCAAGTGAGATTCGTTCAGTTGTTAGTCGTTTAGTAACCGGCAGCAGCCCAAAACGAATGGCAAGGTAAGCGAGCATGATTGCCACTACAACAAGGGTAAGCTTAGGTGAATATAGAATCATTACAGCAAGGGTGATGATAGCCATCAGCCCGTCTAGTAACGCAGTCACCACACCGGTAGTTAGAAACTCTCGAATACTCGCCAGCGAACCAAAACGGGACACCACATCGCCAATATGCCGTTTATCAAAATAATCCAGAGGGAGCGAAAGTAAGTGCTTAAATACCGATGCTGACATTTGAAGCTGAAGGCGAGACGACACAGATAAAATAACGAACTTTCTTATCCCACTGGTAAAAGTCTCTATTACTAATAGCAGGGCAAAACCTATGGCGAGCGCTTTAAGCAGAGCATCGTTGCTGTAGATTAATACGTCGTCTACTACTGTTTGCATGTAATACGGCGAAGCGAGGGCAAACAGCTGTAAAACAATTGATAATGAGAAAAGGGTCAGTAGATTACGTTTAAATCCTGTGGTGCGAGTGAAAAATTGACTAAGGCCAAAGCGTGGCGAGGATTTCTTTGGGCTGAAGGTATCACTGGGTGTAACTTCAAGCGCAATACCCGTGATGCACTTTGACGCCTCAGCAAAGGTAAGCTTTTTTTCTCCAAGCGCGGGGTCGTGAATAGTGAGAGTTTTGCCCTTCACCTTGGTTAACACAACGAAGTGATTCATATTCCAATGCAGAATTGCAGGGCAGGATAGTTGTGCTAGGTGCTCCATTTCTATCTTGATGGCGCGGGTTTGAAAGCCTAAATCACTAGCAATACGCATTACATCTTTCAACGTGGTGCCTCGTAGCGAGACTGACATGGTCTGGCGTAGAGCGTTAAGGTCCCGTTTATCAGAATAGTACTGCGCAATCATGGTCATACACGCAAGGCCACATTCAGCTGCTTCGCTTTGAAGTACAACGGGTACGCGCTTCTTTGTATTAAGGCTTTGCGTTGGAAGTGGGTGTGTAATACTCATCATGATCACAGCTTCCCAGTTATGCTGTACAGTGGCTCCATTAGCCACTCCATCAACGTACGTTGGCTTAAATCCACGTCTGCAGAAAATGTCATTCCAGCTTTCAATGAAATACTATTTCCATAAGCCATAATTTCATTGGTGGTGAGCGTTGCAGTAACAAGATAGGCAGGTTCGCTTATTGAAATGGGCACATCCGTAAGCTCACCGGGCAGCACAAGCGAAGGAGAAATTTTTACTATTTCGCCAGACTGCACACCAAACTTTTGATAGGGAAAAGCGTCATATCGAATATGTAAGGCCTGTCCCTTGCGTAAAAATCCTGCGGAACGCACGGGAACGGCGATGCGCGCTTGAATGTCGGCGTTTTTAGGAAGTAAGGTAAGAAGCGGGCGAGAACTATCAATGGTATATCCCGTCTTTACGTGAAGACCCGATATCACGCCACTATGAGGCGCATAAATTGTTTCCTCTGCGTTACTTTTGTGGCTTACGATTTGTTGAGTAAGGTCGCTATACGTGTTCTCCACGTTCGCCATTTCGTTGGCCTGCTGCTTAGGCAAGGTGACAAGCTCATGATTAAGTGCTGTTATCTTTGCCCGTTCGTCATTTTGATCTTTTTGGGCTAACGTGAGTTGTTGCTCAGCGGTCAATCGCTGGAGTGTACGGTTTTCAAAGTCTGCTTGGCTTATGTGCCCTTGGCTTAATAAGGCTTGTGCTTTTTCCCATTGCTTAAAAGCCAATGCCCACTGAGTTTGAGACAGTTCAACGATCGCGTCTAAAGCTGATAATGTTTGCTTGGCTTGGACTAGCTGCTCTTCTAAGCGTTGTTGCTGTGCATGATGCAACGCGCGAAGGCGCTGAATACTTTGATGCGTTCGACTTTGCTTCGCTTCAAGTTCCATAAGCAGTTGCGTACTAACTCTGTTACCTAATGCATCATCGCTGCTGTAGTTAATCTTTATTAACGGTGTTCCCTTATTAACTAACTGCCCTTCGCTGACTAACACCTCCAGCACTTTTCCACGTCTTGCATCCGCATAAAGCTTAAACACGCCATGGCTTGGTTCTAGCCATCCGCTTACTGACGTCTTGCGTGAATAGCTCTCGGTATTTAAATAAATTATGAGCGCCACAATCCAAACAACAAGCAATCCTGCAATGGCAGAATAAACAGGCTTCGGTGTCATCAAAAAACGCCCTTCAACTGCATTTGATTGCTCATCAATGACTTCCTTTCTAAACAGTCCTGTTCTCATTTCCATTCCTTGTGTTAGTGATTTTTTTGTATTTGTCTCGCTTTTGGTTAAACCACGTTAAAGGTATCTGGCTGCCGCTTCCGTTTAGGCTTTTTCTCCTTGGCATCACGGTCCCTGACGCCTCCTTTTTGTTACTACCAGATACCTTGTGGTCAACATAACTGCGGTGACGGTGTTCACTGTAGGCAGGTTGGGAACTTGATGGATTACTGCTAAGGTCTATATTTCTGTAGCACACAATTTCATTGGGGTTGGCGCATTTTTGAAAGCTGTTGGCTCAAAATTGAAGGTGAAAATGACGCGGTTATTTAGCAAGGAAATATAAAGAAGTCATAGAACTGTATAAAGAATGTGCTATAAAAAACAAAGGAATATGAAAATAACACAGTAAGAACACACAGAAGGAAGCCTCATGTTTGTGCCTAGCATACTTTTAAAGCAACTCTATACTCGCGCAAGTCTTACAAAGACAGATAAAGGCTTATCTTTTTCTCTGAAAAACAGATTGAAAGACGCAACCATTAAAGAAGTAAAGTGGATATCGCTAGATGGCGAAAAAATTCCAGAACATAAGATTTCACTTCAACTCTCTGCCGACTCCTGCATTTCTATAGAAGCACTAAACAAGTCAGATGGGGAACCCTTCGGTTTACGTCAAACCATTACTGTGCATTTGGATATCGACGAAGCGCCTTGCCCTGAAAAAAGAAAACTGGGTATTTGTTTCTCTGCCTCACCGTTTGGAAAACTCAAATTCGAAGTGGAAGATAATATTACGGCACCGGGGCAACGCAGTGCATTTATTCCTCGTGACGACATGGATGACTACGGCGAAAGCATTATAAAAACACGCCAAGAATATTTCGAAAGCGCCACGGGAAAGAAAATTAATCACGTGGGTAAGTACTCTATCGATCCACAGCAGCTTAAAGGAAACATTGAGCATTTTATTGGTGTAGCGCAGGTTCCTATTGGAATCGCAGGGCCTTTGAAGATAAACGGAGAGCACGCACAAGGTGAGTTTGTGGTTCCACTCGCGACGACCGAGGGTACTTTGGTGGCTTCGTATAATCGGGGTATGAAATTGCTCAACATGAGTGGTGGCGTAACGGCAACGGTCGTCGATGATGCCATGCAGCGCGCACCGGTTTTTATCTTCGAAAATGCCCGGGGTGCCAGGGACTTCGTGAAGTGGATAAAAGAGAATTTTGAGAAGATTAAAGAAGAAGCAGAAGCGACTTCAAGCGTTGCCAAGTTGACTTATATCGACCACTTTCTATCGAATAAATTTGCGTTCTTACGATTTAACTTTAGGACCGGCGATGCCGCAGGTCAGAACATGGTGGGCCGCGCTACGTTCGCGGCATGCGGGTGGATACTCGATCACTACGAGGGGATAGAAAACTTCTATCTAGAATCTAACTTTGCCACCGACAAGAAAGCCTCTCAAATAAACATTATGCGTACCCGTGGTAAACGAGTGACAGCTGAAGCCACTATTAAACGAGAGCATTTGTTAGAAGTAATGCGCGTTGACCCTAAACAAATTGACTACCACGGCCGCGTGGCTGGTGTAGGCTCTTTCTTGTCTGGTGTGAATAACACGGGTCTGCATTCGCCAAATGGTATAACTGCCATGTTTATCGCCACAGGACAAGATGTTGCAAACGTATCTGAATCGTCGGCGGCAATGATGTATTCGGAACTAACTGACGACGGCGACTTATACGTGTCTATCACCATACCATCGCTTATTGTGGCTACCTATGGCGGCGGTACCGGCATTGGCACACAGCGAGAGTGCTTAGAATTGCTCGACTGCTATGGGCGAGATCGGGTGTATAAATTTGCAGAAATCGTCGCGTCGGTTGTATTGGCCGGTGAGATATCCCTAGCGTCAGCCATTAGTTCTTCAGACTGGGTCTCGTCGCACGAACAGTATGGCCGAAACCGATAGAAAGACCAGATTTACTGACTGAAAGTAAAAGGGGCTTCACATTATGTGAAGCCCCTTTTTGTTTAGCGCTTTCTTGATTAATGTTCCCAATGATAGTGGTGCGCTTTCGCTTCCACATCATCTGCCGTTTGTTGCGGCATAAAGGTAGCATTGTCTTGTTCAAAGAAGAACGGCTTGCGTTTTTTCTTACTGCCTACTTCGTTCATGGTGGCCGACTCGTATACGCGTCCATTTAATACAGTGTATTCTACGAATTCACTCTTTCTAATGTCGCTTAATACGTCGCCATCAATCACTACAAGGTCAGCAAGTTTACCTTTTTCGATACTGCCAAGATCTTTGCCCATACCTAGGTGTTTCGCCCCATCAATAGTACCACCGCGTAGCGCTTCCCAAGGCGTGAAGCCACCTTGTTCCATGATCCACAGTTCCCAGTGCGCCGCTAAGCCTTCACGCTGTCCGTGAGCGCCAATATGTACACTGACCCCATTATCTCGAAGCTCTTTGGCGTAGCTTGCTACGTTTTGGTGGTTGTACTGATTTTCTGGCGCAGTAGGTCTGCGGATCGCACGGCTATCTAGAATAGTCGACGGGGTGTAGCGAAGAAGACGCGGGTTCTTCCACACTTCAGTTTTGTCGTACCAGTACTCTTCACCCATCATGCCGCCGTACGACACAACAAAGGTCGGCGTATAGCCAAACTCTGTGGCTTTCCATAGTTGAGTAACATCACTGTAGCCTTTTTCCACAGGAATGCTGTGCTCAAGACCCGTATGGCCATCTACCAACATAGTCAGGTTCTGCTGAAGCTTACCGCCTCCTTCAGGCACTACCATCATCTCTTGATTTTTTGCTGCCCACAGCACTTGCTGACGCTGGTCACGACGGGGCTGGTTGTAGCTTTTCACTGAAATAGCACCGGCTTCTTTCAAGCGCTCTACGTGGAAATAGGCATCTTCATAATTGTTGATAATCGCTTTATAACCTAGTCCTTCTGCACCGTATAAAATAGTGCCGGTAGAGTAGATACGTGGCGCAACAATATCGCCTTTACGCTGTAATTCAGCCGCAGCAAAAATTTCTGTCGTGTCGTTTGAAGGGTCATGAATGGTCGTAACACCGAATGACACATTAGAGTACTGACTCCAGTTTTGCTGAGGAATAATCTCATTACGACCCTGTGAGCCGTGAGCGTGCGCATCAACAAGTCCTGGGATAATGGTTTTACCCGTGGTGTCTATTTGCATGGCATCATCAGGAATGGTCACATCGCCACGTTTACCCACTGCTTCAATGCGGTTGTCTTTAATCAGCACAACGCCATCTTCAATCACCTCTTGGGTATTGTCGGCATCGCGCATGGTTACCACTTTACCGCCAACCAAGGCTTTGTAACCAGATGGCTTATCAGCTTTAGTGGTGAACGACAAATCCATACCTTCAGCTACCGGCTCAGGTAAGGTTTCCGCAGCGCCATCAACAAAGGCAAAAGCTTCATCAAGTGAACGGCTAAATAGCGTAGGGCCGTTAAACCAGCTAAGGGTTTTGTTGTCAGGCGACCACGTTAAGTATTCACCTGCACGGCTTGAGAGCTGCGTTACCGGCAGTGAGGTCATGTTCGGGCCTATGGTAATGCGCTTGCCATTTTCAACAAACGGCGCCACGTATGTTTTGAACTGGTAAACAAACGCAACCCATTTCTTATCATGTGAAAGTTTGTACTCACTTACCTTATCTGCACCGTAAAGGTGAGTTCGCTTGTCGTTACCTTTAAGGTTGACGCTTGAAAGCTGGGTTTCGTAGTAAGCTTCGCCGCCTGCTGATTCGGTGAAATACACTCGATCATCGTTACCCGCGAAATGCGCGTTATAGCCGCCTTCAGAGACTTTTTCTACCATGTCGTCTTCAAGGTCCGCTACATAAATACCTGGCTCAACCGAGTATTTGGGGTCTAATAAGTAGCCGCCCGTAAACTTGCGGAAAACCACTTTCTCGCCATCGGCAGAGAACGACGGCTCAATGTAGTGACCTGGCTGCTGGGTAATAACCTTTCCTTTACCACCGCGAGCAGAAACCACGCGAACGGTACCTAGGTCTTGGTCATTCCAAGTCGTATAAACAATCGACTTTCCATCGTTAGAAAAACGCGGATAGTATTCGTCGTGATCGTTTTGTTTAGTTAATCGTTTAATTTTGCCTGACTTCACATCGCGCACATAAAGTTTACCTAGTGCTTGGAAGAGAACGGTTTTACCGTCGGGCGACATTTGAGACCAGCGAATCATACGAACGTCAAATTCATCTGGCGCTACATCAACGTCAAAGCGTAACGCATCGGCAAATTTCACCGTGCCTTCAACGGTCACGTCCATAGTGCTGGTGGTTTTATCTTTCACGTTGATAGTGTGGAACTTACCGCCTGTCCAATATACGATTTCGCTGCTGTCTGGCATCCAGTCGAAGTAGGCAAAGTAACCTTCCGAACCAAAACCTTCCTGCATATCTCGCTCTAGTTCTAACGTCAGTGGTGTTTCTACGCCTGTCTTAATGTCTTTAATGAAAAGCGCGGTTCTATCTTTAACACGACGCACAAAAGCGATGTATTTACCGTCAGGTGAAGGCGTAGGAACCACAGCGCCGCCCGTACCGCTAATATAGCGACTCTCTTCGCCGGTTTCGCGGTCGTAGCGAGTGATAGCAAAAATGCCTTCTAACGGGTCGCGGTTATATTCAAAGCGAGCACCCGGAACGGTATTTTCGGTAAAGTAAATGTACTTACCGTCATGAGAGAATACAGGGTCGGCAATGTTTTGTTGGTCGCGCTTTCCGCTGTTACGAGCTTTAATTTGTAGGCCGTCACCACCTGATTTGTGGTACATCCAAATCTCGCCCGCAGGAATACTACGGCTAGACATGATACCTTTGGTTACCACTAGGTATTCGCCGTCTGGGCTCCATTTAGGAGAGTGGATAAGATTGCTTTTCTCTTTGGTTACCTGACGAAGATTACTGCCGTCAATGTCCATAACCCATACGTTACTTAACCCATCTTTATCAGAGATGAATGCGATTTGCTTGCCGTCTGGAGAAATTGAAGGGTGAATATTCCATGCGAAGTCTTGCGTAAGCGGCGTCGCATCGCCGCCACTCATGCTAACTTTGTACAAGTCACCCAGCATGTCAAAAACCATGAACTCGCCGTTTGGAGCAATATCTAAGCTAGACCACGTCGTTTCACTGGTTTTAATTGTAACTTCATTAAGGGCGTAAGGTGGGTTATTCACGTCCCACTTTTCAATGTCAGATTCTGTTTTTTCTTCACTGTCGTTCTGGGCGAATGTGGTAGGTACTACACCTAAGCCCAAAGCACTTACTAGCGTGATGGCCAGTAAACTTTTCTTTGTCTTTATCATAATTGTGTTTCCAACCGCTTGTTATTTATTTTCTGTCTACATCAGAGTACATGAGTTAGCCTGAAATGACGCACTCTTGAATTGTAAAGCTAAGGTTAATCTTACTTCAAAGTGGAAGAGATTCATTTACCTAATGCGATTGTAAGTCTGATTTTAGCGTTTAACTTTCATTGAACTATTCTCGATAATCGTTACTATTCGCATTTATTTCGCAATATGTGAGCGCTGTTTTGAAACTTTGGGTACGACGACTGCATCTTATTTTAGCGCTGGCGTGTGGGTTATTTATTATTTGCCTTAGTATCACCGGTGCGCTGCTCATTTATGCAAAAGATATCCAAACCTTGGTCCAGCCAGAAAAGTGGACCATAAAGCCTCAAGGCTCGCCGCTACCGCTTTCCAGTATTGTGAACTCGTTAGAAAACCAGACGGGTAAGAAGATCGAACTTTTAATGCCCGAGTCAGACCCTGAACTTGCTTGGCAAGCGAAGCTTAACAACGGCGAATACATAAGCGTAAACCCTAACTCTGCCGAAATACTTCATAGATACGATTATTACAGCACGTTTTATGGGTTCACCATGGCTATTCATCGATGGCTGTTGTATCAAGATGGTGACAACGAAAGGCCACTTCGAAATTGGATGTCTGTTAGTGCCTTAGTTCTACTTCTTGAAGTAATTGTGGGTTTTTACCTTTGGGTCAAGCCAAAAAATAGAATAAAACGCCTTGCGATTAAACGCCGCGCCAAGTTTCGAATTCTCATGTATCAACTTCATACAGTGCTGGGCGTTTATTTAGCTATACCGCTTATACTTATCGCGTTTAGCGGTATGGCGTTTAATTGGAAAGGCGCTACGCAGCAGGTGGTGGAAACCGTTACTTTTTCAAAAGTTGAGAAAAGGCCAGTACCTGAACCGTTATCCCACGATGCTAGTAGTGCTTCAGTGGCTATCGATACATCTTATCAAAACGCCATAGCGGTGTTTCCCAATGCGTCACTATTTCGCATTTACTTCCCAAAAAATTCAGGCGAACACATAGGTTTCAGAATGCAAAACCCCGGCGAGTCTCACGCCTACAGCTGGGTTTGGACAAACCCTAAAAATGGAGAAATAACGGGTTATTACGATGCATCAAAAGCGAACGTAGCGACGCAGGTTTGGAACTTCAAATACAAGTTTCACATTGGTGATTTCGCGGGCCCATTGCTTGAATTTATCTGGATATTTATCGCATTACTCCCAGCGTTTTTTACAATTACAGGGTTTTATTTTTGGTATAAACGCCATTACAAATGACGCGCTTTTATGGCTGAGCGAAGTGCTTCAAATTCATCTTATCTAGATTTCATTACTTAACGCTTATTATTAAAATCATCCAAGATAATGAGAATTGTTTTCATTATCTTTACATTGCTCTTCTACACCTTTAGTATAACGCGCGTTTCGTAACCTTATTTTCTTAAAAGAGTTTTCATGTTTAGACCATCGCTTACGCTCATTGCCTTAGCCGTTAGTGCGCCTTCTTTTGCTAATGATGCCCAAAAAGATATGGAACGTATTATCGTTTCTGGAAGCCGTGTTATTGAAAGTATTGATGAAGTACCAGCGTCAATCACCGTTATTTCAAGAAAGCAGATTGAAGATCACCTGAAGGTAAACCCCGAGTTACAGAGCTTGTTAGCGCAGATGGTGCCGGGCTTAGCTCCAGATACGGGTAGTTCGAGCAATACTGGCCAGTCTTTGCGCGGACGAGCTCCGCTTGTGATGATTGACGGTGTACCTCAGTCCACGCCGCTTAGAAATGGCTCGTTAGGTGTGAAAACGATTGACCCTAGCGCGCTTGCTAGAATTGAGGTAATTAAGGGCGCTACGTCTGTTTATGGCAATGGAGCGTCAGGCGGTATTATCAACTACATTACCAAACAAGCAACAGCGCAAGACACGCATGAGGGCCAAGTAAGTTTGTCTTCACGTTTCAGCGCAGTGAAGCTTGAAGAGTCAGCCGGTGCGCGTATTTCAGCTGCGATTAACGGCAAGGTGGAGAATTTCGATTACCTTGTTACCGCCAGTTACGAGGAAAACGGCGTTCAGCGCGATGCAGAAGGCGACATCTTAGGTTTGCAGTACGGCCTGTCAGACGCTGAAACACAGAATTACTTTACCAAATTAGGTTACGATTTCGATCAAGAGAAACGCCTTCAATTTAGCTACAACTACTTTAGCTCTCAACAAAAAACTGATTTGGGAGATGTTCCCGGAGACATCAACGAAGGCGTGAAAACCTACGCTATTCACGTACCTGAAGCGTTGCAAAAACGTGGGAAACCTCAGGGGCCTGACGGAAATGAGAACATTACCCTGAAATACACAGACAGCAATATCTTTGCAAACAGTGAAATGACGCTCGATGTGTACTCGCAAGATATTGAGAACGTATTCTTCTTTTCGCCTAACTTAGCTAACCCGGATGAAGGCTACGACGGCGGCCAGTCTATCATTCGCTCTGAAAAGCGTGGCGCTCGCGCAACGTTTAATACTGCCATTGATTTCGATGGCGTAGAAGCCACGTTTATCTATGGTATCGACGCACTGAAAGATACCACCTCACAGCCGCTGGTTGATGGGCGCGTGTGGGTACCTGAAATGGAAATGGACAGCTTAGCTGGCTTTTTACAAACGAAATGGGTAATTAGCGACGACGTTATCATAAAGGCAGGTGTGAGAAGGGAAAGCATCGACTTATCGGTTGATGACTACGAAACATTGAAGCTGTGTCGCTCAGAAACCCAATGTTCTGTTCCTCTTCAGGTTAAGGGTGACACCATAGATTACGACGCCACTACTTATAATATTGCGATAAAGTACAACTGGAGCGACAGCTTTAGCCCGTTCTTCAATTACTCACAAGGTTCAGACATCGCTGACATTGGCCGCCTACTGCGCGCTGCAACGGTAGATGATATTGGTCTTATTCAAACGGAAGCTTCTATCATCGATAACTACGAAGTGGGTTTCACTTCTCTTTTCGACCAGGTACGCCTAGAAGTTGCGGCTTACAGAAGTACATCTGAACTCGGTACGACAAATAGTTTCAACGAGGTGACAGGTGTGTATGAACCTGTTCGCGCACCGCAGGAAATTTGGGGTTATGAAGGCTTAGTAGACTATCGAATCTCTGAAACGCTCAATGTGATAGCCACATATAGTTACGTTGAAGGGAAAAATACCGAAGCTGATGTGTACCTTGGCTCTCGCCAAATTAGTCCACCCAAAGCAACGGCAAACGTAAACTGGAAGCCAACAGACACTTTATCGCTAACAGTTAGCTATCTGTATGTGGGTGATCGTAAACGCTTCTCGCCAAATGCTGACGGCGACTATGTAGGCGATCAAGGACCTATATCAAGCTATAATATTGTTAACCTAAGTGGACAGTACCAGCTCGCTGAAAACTGGAACGCTTTTATGGGTGTCGAAAACCTGTTTAACAGCGACTACTATCCAGCGCGCGCTCAGTCGTATACCTACGGTGGCTACAATATTAAAGGATTAGGCACCACAGCAACCCTTGGTGTTACTTACTCATTCTAACTAATACCACCTCGCCTAATACGGGCGAGGTGTCTTTTCCTTCCCATCACTTTCAGTGATGCTTGTCTATTACAACAATAATCGCTAATTTCGTAACAAGTCATTAACAGTGAATTGTGTAGGAATTACCGTGAGCAACGCTGAACAACAATTGCATTATTCTACTTGTACGCTTTGTGAAGCAATGTGTGGTATTGAGGTTACGACGAAAGGCCGTCAAATACTGTCAATAAAAGGGGATAAAGAAAACCCCTTTAGCCAAGGCCATATTTGCCCGAAAGCGAGTGCGTTAAAAGACTTGTACGATGATCCTGACCGTTTGAAGCGCCCGGTAAAAAGGGTACGAATTGACGGCGAAGACAGCGCATGGGAAGAGATAGGGTGGGATGAAGCCTTTGATTTGGTCGCAAGCAAGTTACACCACATCCAGCAGGCACACGGCAATAATGCGGTTGGTGTGTATTTAGGTAATCCCAATGCGCACAATATGGGCTCAATATTATTCGGGCCGTATTTCTATCGTGCTCTCAAGTCGCACAACCGCTATTCCGCTACCTCCGTTGACCAGTTGCCACATCACATTGTTAGTCGACGACTGTTTGGTCATATCTCCCAAATTCCCATTCCTGACATTGAGCACACGAAGCACTTTATGATCATCGGCGGGAATCCACTGGCCTCTAATGGCAGTATTATGACTGTGCCAAACGTGAAAAAGCGTTTAAAGGGTATTCAAAAACGCGGTGGGAAAGTTGTCGTTATCGACCCTAAACGCAGTGAAACCGCCGATATCAGCTGTGAGCATCACTTTATTCGTCCAGGCAGTGACGCGCTGTTACTGCTAGCTATGCTGCATGTATTGTTCGAAAAGCAGCTACACAAGGTGGATGAAATTTTACCTTATGCCGAGGACATAAAAGCGGTCGAAAAATACGTTCGCGACTATTCACCACAAAAGGTGAGCGAGTTTACCGGTATTTCGGCTTCACAAATCACTCAGCTTGTTTTGGACTTCTGCAATGCTGAGTCTGCAGTTTGTTATGGAAGGATGGGGGCTAGCGTACAAGCGTTTGGTACGCTCACCCAGTATCTCATCATGCTGTTTAATATGCTCACCGGAAACCTAGATAAGCGGGGTGGCATGATGTTTACTCAGCCAGCCGCCGACGTATTACCTGTATCAGGCAAGGGCAGCATGGGCGGATTTACCTCTCGCGTAAGGGGGCTTCCGGCGTTTGCTGGTGAGTATCCGGTGGCGTGTTTAGCCGAGGAAATCTTAACCCCGGGAGAAGGACAAATTAAGGCCATGGTAATTGGTGCAGGTAATCCCGTGGTCACTACACCAAATGCAGAACAGCTTGATAAAGCATTTTCTCAACTCGATTTTATGGTTGCGGTGGATTTTTACGTTACCGAAACCTCCCGACATGCAGATGTGATCCTTCCTCCGGTAACCGCGCTAGAACGCGACCACTACGACATTGTTTTTCACAACTTTGCCGTGCGAAATTTTGCTAAGTATTCGGAAGCGGTGGTAGACATTGACGAAGACCAGCTTAGCGACTGGCAAATATATCTTTCATTAGCCGAGAGGCTCGATGTGCTAAACGGAAAAAACACCGCACACTATGCTGCGCTTTGGGACAAGCAGCCTAAAGGTGTGGTCGATGATTTGCTGCAAGCAGGTCTTTATGGTCGAACAGCAAGTAAAAACGAAGTCACCGACGCTAACTTAAGCGAAACTCTAACCGCTATACCGGAAGGCGGGTTGTCGATTGATACGCTTAAAGCACACCCACACGGTATCGACTTAGGGCCGCTACAACCGTCTTTGCCTCACGCCTTGTTTCATGAAGATAAGAAAATTCACTTAGATTTTGAATACTTCATGGCTGATTTAGACAGGGTTAACACGCATTTCTTTGGAAAAGCGAACCATGTTGCGCCGCAAAATCAGTCCGTTGTTTTAATAGGGCGGCGGCATATTAAAACCAATAACTCGTGGCTGCATAACAGCCCTCGTATGGTGAAAGGTAATAACCGCTGTACGCTGCAGCTTCACCCTGATGACGGGGCAAAATACGGCATTGCAGATGGCGATGAAGTAAGTGTGAAATCGCGGGTTGGCCGGTTAACCATAGAGGCTGAAATCACAGATGCAATTATGCCCGGCGTGGTATCTATTCCCCATGGATGGGGGCACAACAAAAAAGGCATAAAGTTGTCTGTGGCAAGTCAGCACCCTGGGGTAAACACCAATATTCTTACTGACGATTTACAGGTAGACGAGCTATCGGGAAATGCGGTGCTAAATGGCGTGCCCGTGGAGCTAGAAAAAGTAAGTTAAGCACATAAAAAAAACGGCATTTGCTAATAAGCTAATGCCGGTTTTTAAAAGAAAGCACTCAATTAAGCGCATATTCCTAGGTCATCGTAACAAACTCTTCTGCACTGGTAGGGTGAATAGCTACACACGCATCAAAGTCAGCTTTGGTCGCACCCATTTTTATGGCAACGGCGAAGCCTTGCAGAATTTCATCCATGCCGTGCCCAATACCGTGAAGGCCTACCACTTTTTCGTCTTTACCCGCGCATACAAGTTTCATCTTGGTCATTTGACGGTGGCGGGTTACCGCGGTGTACATAGACGCAAAACTAGAGGTGTACACTTTAACGTTATCTTCACCGTATTCTTCAATGGCTTCTGGCTCGGTTAAGCCAATAGTGCCAATGGGTGGATGACTAAACACAACGGTTGGAATAAGCGAGTAATCCATATGGGCGTCTTTTTGGCCGTTAAACAAACGCTCGCTTAGCAAGCGACCCGCTTTAACTGCCACCGGAGTAAGCTCTGCTTCACCGGTAATATCACCAACTGCGTAGACATTCTTTGCCGTGGTGTTTTGATATTTGTCTACCTTTACCGTGCCATTGTCGTTCAGTTCAACGTCGGTGTTTTCAATATCAATTTTATCGGTAGAGGGTTTACGGCCAATCGCCCAAATCAGGCAGTCAGCTTTTAGCACTTCGCCATTGGTTAAGTGTACTGATAGCTCGCCATCGTCAGCTTTTTCCACTTTCTCTACGCTTGCATGGTCGTGCAATTTGCAGCCTTCAGCGTGGATCATGTCAACCAGGGTTTCATGAATAATAGGGTCGAAATTTCTAAGTGGGGCGTGTTTGCGAACTACCAGGTGCGATTCTGTGCCAAGAGCGTGAAGTACGCCTGCCAGTTCAACCCCAATATAGCCTGCGCCAACCACGACAGCGCGCTTAGGCTGCTCCTTTAGGGCAAAGAAACCATCAGAATCAATACCGTACTGCGCACCTTCGATATCTGGGATGATTGGGCGGCCGCCTACAGCAATCGTAATATGATCAGCCGTGTACTTTTCGCCGTTTACTTCTACCGTGTTGTTATCAATAAACTTCGCAAAACCGCGAATTAAGGTAACGTCGTTTGCTGTAAGAACGCGGTCGTACGAGGCATGAATACGCTCAATATAAGCCTGGCGGCTAGCAATAAGACTGTCCCAGCTAAAGTGATTTACCGACAAATCGAACCCGTACTCAGGCGCATAGCGATGTATGGCTTCAGCAACCTGCGCTCCGTACCACATGGCTTTTTTAGGTACACAGCCCACGTTTACGCACGTACCGCCGATATCTTTCGCCTCAATAATCGCGGCCTTTTTTCCGTGCTTAGCAGCTCGATTCGCCGATGCGATACCGCCACTACCGCCGCCAATACAAATATAATCAAAATGTGTCATACAAAAAGCCTTCTTTGTCGGTTAGGCGAACTCGCGCCATAAGCATAAAGCGCATTTAATCTGTTCGCATAGCAAATCATTCCGTACCGGTTTTGACTCAAAGAGTACTCAAAAGACCGAGATTTGCTTCAGGGAATTTCACTTAGTTTATCAATGGGGATAGTGCAGCCTAAATAAAAGACCAAGACAAAGCGAGACATGATTAATGAAACGCCCGCCTTTTTCTAAGCACATAGCCTTCAGAACTTACTCACTTATAGTAGCAGAAAGCTCTTCTGGTTCTATTTGAATACTAAACGCTTTTCCACGTTCCTCTTCAAAATGCACTAATTTTTGAATGGTGGCATCACTAAAAACATGACCCTCTGGAAGGATTAGAATGTGGCTGTCGTTATACAAATTCTGGGCAAGTACCATGCCTGCTTTGAGCTGGGTGGCTTTTAATGATGTAGAAAGCAGCTTAGACGTGGTTACATCTTCTGCTTCAAGTAACAGATCCAAAAACTCACCGTCGTAGCGGGTGTTTCTGTGCTTTTTCATTTCTAGTTTGGCATCGCGAGGGCTCATCTCTATACCGCTCATGCGCCCTGTTACTAACCGCCAGTAATCTCGGGCAATGGCCAAGATGCGCGCGCCAGCAGGAATTTCTTTTGCCACCTTGTTGTACAAGCCAGAGCCATTATAGTGCTCGAACTGAAATTCAATAATGTCGGATACTTGATGAAGCTCGTGAGCCGGTGCAAGTATTAACGCCGCTTGCTTGGTTTGCGATAAATAATTTTGCTGCTGCTGGTATTTGAGTTTGGAAAACGGCGCGTTGAAGTCTTCGGTTTCAAGCCCCAGCAAACCTAATTCACAAATAAGACCGGCGTAGCGAACCTGTTTAATCTCTTCTTTCTCTAGGCGGGCAATGCGTGCAAGCTTCGACGCCAACTCGCTAACTTCGATGG
>Ga0209452_1000128_pt1 | contig 24966 bp, 19 predicted proteins | sample WorMetimpBELIZE1_FD_187388 | JGI IMG/M metagenome (GOLD analysis project Ga0209452, IMG submission 187388) | Marine gutless worms symbiont microbial communities from Max Planck institute for Marine Microbiology, Germany - Olavius imperfectus... | ecosystem: Host-associated > Annelida > Digestive... | reverse complement strand
GACCTACCCAGTGATCAACACGAGGTAAATCTAAACGAAGTTTTTCTTCTTGACCTGAAGCAATTGGGTTAAAGAAACCAACTTTCTCGATGAAGCGACCGTCACGCGAGAAACGGCTATCCGCAACCACAATTTGATAGAAAGGGCGTTTTTTAGCGCCACCACGTTGCAAACGAATAGTTACCATACCGTCCTCTAAATAGATTGACTGTTTTCATTAATAAGATTTACTCCCCAGCATGGGGAGCTGGGGAATTGTACGAGTTTTTAGCAACAATGCAAGTAAGAAGTGCAGCAAAAAGCCACTTTAGTAGGTTAAACTATGATCTGAGCCACAATTAATAGATTATCATGCACCACACGCATAATTTATTCAACAAAAAAGGGCCGATTGGCCCTTTTCTTATACATTTTATAGTGGCTATTTAAGCGCTACATTAAAATTTAGGGCCACCGCCCCCCATCATTCCAGGTGGTAACATGCCCTTCATGCCGCGCATCATTTTTTGCATGCCACCTTTACCTTTCATTTTTTTCATCATTTTTTGCATTTGCGTAAACTGTTTTAGTAGTTTATTTATCTCTTGTACCTGTGTACCAGAGCCTGCCGCTATACGCTTTTTACGAGAGCCTTTAATAATCTCAGGGCGCGCACGTTCTTGCTTGGTCATAGAGCTGATGATTGCTTCCATTTGAATGAAGGTTTTATCACCCATTTGGCCTTTTACAGCATCAGGTAAGTTTTGCATACCAGGCAGCTTATCTAACATCGACATCATGCCACCCATATTTTTCATTTGCTTTAATTGCTCTGCAAAATCATCAAGGGTAAAGCCGTTGCCTTTAAATACTTTTTCTGCAACTTTAGCTGCTTTTTCCTTATCGACTTTCATTTCGACTTCTTCGATTAATGAAAGTACATCTCCCATGCCTAAAATACGCGATGCTAAGCGATCTGGATGGAATGGCTCTAGTGCATCGGTACGCTCACCCACACCCATAAATTTAATTGGTTTACCGGTTATATGGCGAATAGATAAAGCTGCACCACCGCGCGCGTCACCATCTGTTTTAGTTAAAATAACACCGGTTAGAGGCAACGCCTCATCAAATGCTTTTGCTGTATTTGCCGCATCTTGACCCGTCATCGCATCAACCACGAATAATGTTTCGATTGGGTTGATTGCTCCATGAAGGTCTTTTATTTCGTCCATCATATCGTTATCTACATGCAGACGGCCGGCGGTATCAACTAAAACAACGTCTATAAATTTCTTTTTAGCATGAGAGATAGCTGCAGTGGCTATATCAACGGGTTTTTGAGAAATATCACTTGGAAAGAAATCGACGTCGACCTCGTTAGCTAACGTTTCAAGCTGTTTGATTGCTGCAGGACGGTATACATCAGCACTTACTACCAATACTGACTTTTTTTTGCGCTCTTTTAAAAACTTGGCAAGTTTACCCACACTGGTTGTTTTACCCGCACCTTGCAAGCCCGCCATCATAACAACAGCTGGCGGCTGTGCGTTTAGGCTAAGCTCTTCGTTGGCTTCACCCATTGCTTTTTCAAGCTCTTCACGCACTATTTTTATAAATACTTGGCCAGGGCTTAAGCTTTTAGTGACTTCAACACCTACGGCACGCTCTTTAACTTGCTTTACAAACTCGCGAACAACAGGCAATGCAACGTCAGCTTCTAAAAATGCCATACGTACTTCACGTAGTGTATCTTTAATGTTGTCTTCTGTTAAACGGCCGCGGCCACTAATATTTTTTAAGGTTTTACCTAATCGTTCTTGGAGGTTCTCAAACATGTAACGGTTCCGATAAGATATTTGTATTGGTCAATAAGTATTTGCTTATTAGATGGGACCAATAGTATTAAATTTCAATTAAAAACAGTATACCGTAAATGATGGCGCACAATACAGTATTGAAGCAAAGCTTATTGAGTTTCTTTTTTTAGGTCTATGCAATTGCTTTGCTATAAAATACAATGTGTTTATAACAACAAGAATTATTTGACTCTAACTATAAGTGGCCCAAGCACAATGCTGATTATTAGTTTAACTATTATTGCCAGTTTATTTTATGTGTTAGCAACGTCTCATGTGTTAACACGCCTATTTCATCAACAAGGTCCGAGCCAAAAGGTAACGGTTATCTTAAGTACTGTTGCTATACTTGCGCACATGCTGCTGTTGGTAAACTCTGTATTTCGCTCCGACGGGCAAGACTTGAGTATCGTAAATGTAGCACTGCTCACGTGCTGGGTTATTGTAGTATCGGTGACTGCCGTCTCGCTGAAATTTCCTGCCACGTTGTTGTTACCAGTAGTCTATGGTTTTGCTGCTTTACTCACTATTGCAAGCTTATTTATTCCACATCATATTTTATTGCAAAGTTTTAGCATTAATATAGGCCTTGTAACGCATATATCGCTATCATTATTAGCCTATTGCGTTTTGATTATTGCCACTTTATACGGCGTACAGTTTTACTTCATTGATAAACGATTAAAACGAAAAGACTTAGCTATTGTGCATAGCCACTTACCCCCATTAATGGTCGTAGAACGACAGCTTTATCAATTATTAAATTTAGGCAGTGTATTGCTTACTTTTGCATTATTAACTGGCTTTGTATTTTTAGAAGGCATGTTTGCCCAAGCCTTTATTCATAAAACAATTTTATCGCTTATCGCATGGGTGATTTTTGTTACAGTTGCGCTGGGTCATATGAAAAAAGGCTGGCGCGGTAAACCTGTGGTAATTACCATTATGGTCGCTGCATTTATCCTCACACTTGCTTATTTTGGCAGTCGTTTTATACAAGAAGTGGTGTTAAATAAGTTTTAACTTGACTCTGTTAGCTCACTCTAGCTTAATACGCATTGGTTTATAAAAAAAGGATCCTTCTTTGGACAGCATATCTACGAGTGTTTTATTTATAATACTCGGTATTTTAATTTTATGTTCTGCATACTTTTCTGGCTCGGAAACGGGCATAATGTCAATAAACAGAATTCGTCTGCGCCATCTTGCTAAAGAAAATCATCGCGCTGCCAAACGCGTTAATAAGCTTTTAAGCCGCCCTGATAGACTTATCGGCTTGATCCTAATTGGCAATAACCTTGTTAACATAGCCGCCGCACAGGTTGCCACTATTATTGGTATTCGTTTATATGGTGATTTAGGGATTGCAATTGCAACAGGTGCACTAACACTCGTTGTGCTTATTTTCGCTGAAGTTACACCTAAAACCCTGGCTGCTTTACACCCAGAAAAAGTCGCTTTTCCAAGCTCTGTTGTTCTAAAAGGGCTACTTAAGATCCTCTTCCCATTTGTTGTTGTCGTTAATTGGCTAACTAATGGCATGCTACGTTTGTTTGGTATAAGCGCTGAGCAAATAGACGAGCACAGTATGAGTAAAGAAGAGCTAAAGTCTGTCTTAAATGAGTCAGGTGCATTAATACCTGCTCGTCACCAAAGTATGCTGACGTCAATTTTAGATTTAGAGCAAGTGACGGTTGAAGATATTATGATACCGCGTAACGAAATAGTCGCGATTGACATTAACGACGACTGGAAGCTTATCAGCCGCCAACTAACTCATGCTCAACATACTCGTGTATTGCTGTATCGCGACAATATTGATGATGCCGTAGGCTTTATCCACTCTCGTGATGCGCTTCGCCTGTTAACTAAAGAGCAATTTGATAAACCGTCGCTACTGCGTGCGGTACGTGAGATTTACTTTATTCCTGAGGGGACATCCTTAAACACTCAGTTATTAAAATTTCAACAATCAAAAGAGCGGATTGGTATTGTGGTTGATGAGTATGGCGATATCCAAGGTTTAGTAACGCTTGAAGACATTCTTGAAGAGGTAGTTGGTGATTTTACCACTACGCAAACACGTACCCCGAGTGAAGAAGTCACGATGCAAAGTGATGGCTCTTACCTTGTTGATGGCGGTGCTAACGTGCGCGACCTTAACAAAGAGATGGGCTGGGAGTTTCCTCTTGATGGCCCTAAAACACTCAGCGGTTTAATTGTGGAATACCTAGAAGACATTCCAGATGCTAATTTAAGCCTTAAAATAGCTGGCTACCCTGTTGAAGTATTAGAGGTAAAAGAAAATATGATCAAGCAGGTAAAAATCAAGCCCGAACAGCGCAACCTATAAGTTTAAATAACGTAGTAAAAAAGGAGCCTAAGCTCCTTTTTTACTTTAAGGTGATGTGCTTAGCCAAAGAGCAGTCGCTCAAACCAGCCTTTATCGAGCTCGTCTTCACAACGTCTAAGCTGCGCACCATAACGGCTTGCCCGGTGTTTTACTTTATTAGCAACACTCATTAGCCATTTTTTCTTTTTATAGGTACCGCGTTTATAACCGCCCCATCCTTCGTGATAGTTTAAGTATTGAGCATAAGCATCCCATTTAGAGATACCGTTTACTTTATGTGTTTTATAAACAAACCATGCCATAAAGTCGATGGCATCATCAAAATCGTCTCTGTCGGCTCCACTGTTACCCGTTTCGCGAATATAGTCAGACCAGGTTGGGGTTTTTGCTTGTGAATACCCATAAGCATCGCTGGCACGCCCAGTCGGAATTATCCATAAAAAGTATTCCATTGGTGGCGCGGCATCATGACGAAACGAGCTTTCTTGGTACATCATACTCATGAGCACGTGTTTAGGCGACCCCCACTTTTCTTGTGCGTCTTTTGCATCAAAGTACCAATCCGACTTTTCTTCAAAAATTTTACAAAGATCATTAGGTTGCTTAGGTGGTGCAGTGGCACACCCTGCTAAAGAGAGGGCGAAAGATAAAATAATTGCATTTTTTTTCATTTTTATACGATCTCACTGAACTTTTTAAAAAAGCGTGGGTCTGAATATATGAATGCAGCAGTATAGCATTGTTTCATCCCTGAAGAATATTTACGCAGCCACCCATGGGCTGCGTTTTTTTGCTTAAAAAAACTTAAGCAGGTGCTTTGGCATTAAAGTATTCATCTAAAAAGTCAGTAAAACTAAGTGTGTCGGCGCGCTCAATCTCTTCTCGATCTTGATTTGATTGCGCGACTTGCTGCTCTAACCAATGTTTAGAGAACACATTGTAGTCAGCTTGAGCATGGCTTTGCTTATATTTATTAGCTAACTGAATAGCAAATAAACCGTTGTCTATACCCGCACTTTTTAACTCTTGCACATAACGCCCAGAGAAAGTCAGCGTTGGATCATCAACCCAAGTTGCCATTTTTGCGATGGTTTCACTGTAATAAGATACACCGTACGCCCTATCCATATACTCAGCTACTTTGCTTAGTTGATCAAAAATCGCTTTCCCCCAACTTTGTAAAGTGCGCTGTTGATTGTTATCGTTGAGCATAACACCTATTTCACGACCCTGATTAACCACTGTATCTAGATTTTCAGTACTACGCGCTTGCTCTTCCCAATCCATCTCTGGTGAGTCTTTTAATAAGCAATAGGTTAAAAACACATCAAGGAAATGAATTTGTTCTATATCGATGCCTGTTTCACTAAATGGGTTTACATCAAGGGCTCTGATTTCGACATACTCTATACCCGCTCTTAATAATGCATCTGTTGGCTTTTCACCACTTTTAGCATTACGTTTAGGGCGGATTGGCGAGTAAAATTCGTTTTCGATTTGAAGAATATTTTTATTAAGCTGCTTAGGCGTCGTTGTGGTGTAGTCGTCAATATCGCCATATAAGTCAGATGGCGTGTTGATAGCTTTTTTAAGCCCAGCAACGTACTCATCGAGTGAATTATACATTACGCGTAATGAAGATTGTGCACTGTTGGTGTAACCTAAATCACCTAAGCGTAACGCGGTGCCTACTTCTAAATAAAGTGTGCCTTTACCTAGTTTTTTAAACGGTAGATCAGTTTTTCGCCCTTGTAAAAAAGAGTTACACAGCGCAGGTGAGGCACCAAATAAATAACTAATCAACCAAAGCTCGCGCTTAAAGTTGCGAATAAGCGCTAAATAACCATCTGAAATAAATGTCTCTAGGCTTTGTTCACTTTGTTTTAGTGAATGTAAAGATTGCCAAAGTGTTTCAGGGAAAGAAATATTAAAATGCACACCCGCAATCGCTTGCATCATACTACCGTAACGGTTTTTTAATCCTTCGCGGTATAGGGTTTTCATGCGCGCAGTATTTGAGCTGCCAAACTGAGCAAGTACGATATCGTCTTGGTTTTCAATAAAGCATGGCATACTGATAGGCCATAAAAGCTCATCATCCATATGCTCAAGTGTAAACTTTTGCAGATCTTTTAATTGCGCTAAGGTTTCTTTTGCAGACTCACTAACAGGGGTAATAAATTCAAGTAATGACTCTGAAAAATCGGTAGTAATATGTCCGTTTGTTAATGCACTACCGACACCTTTTGGATGAGCTAGAGTGGAAATGGCGCCATTACCTTTAATGCGCAACGACTCCCGCTCAATACCACGTTTGATCCCTTTAATTGCGTGCTGATGCGGTGTTGCTGATAACGCGTTAAGCGCGCTAGATAAATCATGTATAGTCAAAAAATGCTTCCTCGGCCACGTGGCTTAATCTAAGGGTTATGGGGGCTAATTGCCCATACTCAAGATTAAATTGTTAAGAACAATATAATTTTTTAAAATTTTTAGCTATTTACCCTGTTGAACATGTGTTTGATACCATAAGCATCAACCAGCAAGCTAATCTTGCCACTGCTCAGGTTATTATACAATCGCTTTACTCAAGCCTAAAGACCGATAATTAAGCGATTTCACTTCATGAGCCCTAATATTTTAAATGCACTTTTTGATATAGATCATAAAAACTCGCAATTTTTATGACTATTTTACTTAACGCACACCCTTTACTTCACCTCTTTTTATTTACCCAATACAATTACAAGTTAATTAAAAAGGATGGTTAAAATTAACATGCGTCATAATCAAAGCTTAATGAACGAAGAGGTACACTTTAGTGACTCCCAGCAGCTCGTTTCCACAACCGATCTAAGGGGGGTCGTTACGTATGCAAATAAAGCATTTTGCGATGTAGCAGGGTTTACTGCACAGGAGCTCGTGGGTAAAAATCATAATATTGTGCGCCACCCAGACATGCCTAAAGCGGCTTTTAAAGAAATGTGGACTACACTTAAAAGTGGCCACTCATGGCGCGGAATAGTCAAAAATCGCTGTAAAGATGGGCGTTATTACTGGGTTGATGCGTTTGTAACCCCCATTTTTGAGGGGGATCAGTTAGTTGGCTATCAATCTGTACGAACAAAACCAGATAAAAAGCATGTTCTAACAGCCCATAAACTGTACGAAAATTTAAATAGCGGTAAAGCCGCATTTAATTTTAAAGAGCGTACACACTTGCGCCAAATGCTTACGTTAGCCGTTGTATTTAGCTGGCTAATAATGAGCGGGGTTGCCTTTTCAGCCATGGCAGCGGTTATCAATGTATTAATTTGCGTGCTTATTTTGGCCTTAAATTATCAAGAGCTTGTGGCAACCCCTGCTAAATTAAACATCTATAAACAGCATTCTGATTCTATCTCGCGCTATGTTTTTTGCGATAACTCACCGCTAAGTGTAAGTGATTATAAAGAACAAATGCTACTTGCTAAACTCAGAACCGTATTGGGACGCCTAAAAGATGCCACCTTTACCTTTAATAACATAGCTAAAAACTTGGATGATAAATCGACGCTTTCCGAAAAAGGCATTGAGTCGCAAAACACACAACTTACACAAATCGCCACCGCTATGACACAAATGAGCGCTACTATTGGTGAAATTTCTAATAGTACAACAACGACCGCCGATAAAGTTAACTCTACTCAGCACAGTTGCGCGGATATAAAACAACATATTGCAGATAACAAAAAAATGGTATCTGAGTTGGCAACCCACGTAGATCATGCTGCCAATACTGCTAATAACCTCGCTCAAGAAGCGGATAAAATAGGCCAAGTAATGCATGAAATAGAAGGTATTGCCGAGCAAACCAATTTACTAGCGCTTAATGCCGCAATTGAAGCCGCAAGGGCAGCAGAGCATGGCCGAGGCTTTGCCGTAGTTGCTGACGAAGTGCGTGCTTTATCATCTCGTACGCAAAGCGCTACTGGGCAAATTCACAGTTCGATTAAAGATATACAAGATACATTAGTTAATTGGTCAAAAGTCATGCAAAGTACAAAACTACAAGCTGAGGGCTGTGTACAAACAACCGAGCAAACCCATCAAGAGCTCGACAGTATTTTTAATCAAATTAGTGAAATCGCATTGCTAACAAACAGTATATCAACGGCTGCAGAGGAGCAGCAGATGGTGAGCCATGATATTGCTAATAATGTAGACAATATAAAAGAGGTGAGTAGCGACAACTTAACGCTAAGTTACGGTGTTGCTAAAGATGCCGCAGAGTTAGTTGCAGGCTCGCAAAAGGTGAATAACTTACTTTATACATTTAAAGTATAAGGCAATACAATAAGCCGCCTACTTGGCGGCTTATTGTAAACCTATATTAGCGTTTTGAAAAAGTCAGGCCTTGCTCGTTTGCATCTATCACGACAATGTCCCCAGGGTTATAATCGCCTCCTAATAGTTGCTGCGCTAATGGGTTTTCAATGGTTTGCTGAATTGCCCGTTTTAATGGCCGTGCACCGTAAACAGGGTCAAAACCACTTGAGGCTAACTTATCCAGCGCAGCATCGCTAATTTCAAGCAAGTAGCCCATTTCTGTTAAGCGCTCGCGCAATTTAACAAGCTGAATATCGGCAATTTCTTTAATATGCTCGTTAGCAAGCGGATGAAAGACGACGGTTTCATCAATACGGTTTATAAACTCCGGCCTAAATTCGTTTACGAGCACATTCATAACCTTGCTCTTAAGCGTTGTATAGTCATTTGTGCCCGCTTGCTCTTGAATAATATCTGAGCCTAGGTTTGAGGTCATAATAATAACCGTATTTTTAAAATCAACCGTACGCCCTTGCCCATCCGTAAGGCGGCCATCATCGAGTACCTGCAATAAAATATTAAATACATCCGGATGCGCTTTTTCTATTTCATCGAGCAAAATAACCGAGTAAGGCTTACGGCGAACGGCTTCGGTCAAATAGCCGCCTTCTTCGTAACCAACATAGCCAGGGGGTGCGCCCACTAAACGTGCTACAGCGTGTTTTTCCATAAACTCAGACATATCGATACGTACCATGGCATCTTCTGTATCAAACATAAAACCTGCAAGCGCTTTAGTCAGCTCTGTTTTACCCACCCCTGTTGGGCCTAAAAACAAGAACGACCCAATAGGGCGGTTAGGATCGGCAAGCCCTGCCCGAGAGCGGCGTATCGCATTCGCGACTGCAACAACGGCTTCGTCCTGCCCTATCACTTTACTGTGTAGTTGCTCTTCCATTTTTAATAGTTTTTCACGCTCACCTTGCAGCATGCGCGATACCGGAATACCCGTCCAACGAGATAGTATTTCTGCAATTTCGTCTTCGCCTACTTGATTTTTTAGTAAGCTCATTTCTTGCATTTCAGCTTGCGAGGCTAAATCAAGTTTTCGCTCAAGCTCTGGAATTCTTCCATATTGCAGCTCCGACATACGCTGTAAATCGCTCGCTCGGCGCGCAACCTCTAAATCAAGGCGCGCTTGTTCAAGCTCTGCTTTGATTACTTGCGTGCCTTGTAACGAGGCTTTTTCTGCATTCCATACTTCATCAAGCTCTCGGTATTGCGCTTCTAAATCACTAATGAGCTGCTGCATTTCGGTGCGGCGCTTTTGGCTTGCATCGTCTTTTTCTTTCGCAAGAGCGTTATCTTCAAGTTTTAGTTGGATAATACGGCGCTCAAGCTTATCTAAAGACTCAGGCTTAGAATCTATTTGCAGACGAATTGACGAGCCCGCCTCGTCAATTAAATCAATGGCTTTATCTGGCAACTGACGGTCACTAATATAACGGTGCGATAAATGCGCAGCAGCAACAATGGCAGGGTCAGTAATATCCACAGAGTGATGTAGCTCATAGCGCTCTTTTAATCCGCGTAAAATAGCAATGGTGTCTTCAACTGAAGGCTCTTCAACCAATACTTTTTGAAAACGGCGCTCAAGGGCGGCATCTTTTTCTATGTACTGGCGGTATTCATCAAGCGTAGTGGCACCCACACAATGAAGCTCGCCTCGAGCCAACGCTGGCTTTAACATATTCCCAGCATCCATAGCGCCATCAGTTTTACCTGCGCCCACCATGGTGTGAATTTCATCAATGAATAAAATGACTTGCCCTTCTTCTTTAGCAAGCTCATTGAGCACTGATTTTAAACGCTCTTCAAACTCACCGCGGTATTTAGCCCCCGCTACCAGCGCGCCTAAATCTAGCGATAAAACACGCTTACTTTTTAGGCCCTCTGGCACTTCACCATTTATAATACGCTGTGCTAACCCCTCAGCAATGGCTGTTTTACCTACCCCAGGCTCACCAATAAGCACCGGGTTGTTTTTAGTACGGCGCTGCAAAACTTGAATCGTGCGGCGAATTTCATCATCTCGCCCAATAACGGGATCGAGCTTACCTTGCTCTGCACGCTCAGTTAAATCTATGGTATATTTTTCAAGTGCTTGGCGGGTTTCTTCGGCGTTAGGGTCATCAACCTTTTGGCCACCACGTATGGCTTTTATGGCATTGTCTATTTTAGTTGCAGTGATATTAAGCGCTCTAAAAATATCGCCTAATGGGCCTTTGTCGTCACACGCTGCTAATACAAATAATTCGCTCGAAATATACTTATCTTTACGCTTTTGCGCGTACTTATCGCATAAGTTAATAAGCGAAGCCATATTATTTGAAAGTTGTACGTCGCCCCCTACTCCTTCAACTTTAAACAGCTTTTCTATTTCTTGAGAAAGCTTAGTATTGAGTTCATCCGCACTCACTCCTGCTTGGGCAAGTAAAGCGCGCACGCTTGAGCCATTTTGCTGCAAAAGTGCATACATTAAATGTACGGGTTCAATAAATTGATGATCGCGCCCGAGTGCTAATGACTGAGCATCTGAAAGCGCAGATTGAAATTTACTTGTGAATCTATCTAAACGCATAAGGGTTTACCTATTTAATAAACTAATTGCTTAATAAATGGGTATGTTAATAGAATTGTTCAAGGTGTTAAGAATAATATTGTGTGTAAATAATGTTTTATTTGCGCCAGATCAAACTTGCCATGCGCCCTGTTTTACCTTCTCGCCGATAAGAGAAAAACAGTGACGATTGAGAAACCGTACAGTAATCCCCTCCACTAACTTTAGTAACCCCAAGTTGCTCAAGCTCGATGCGAGCGATTAGGTAAATATCACACAAATATTTATTATTACCTTGTAATTTAAATGCCTCTTTAAACAACGGGGATTTTGCAATAAATCGCGCAGCAACCTCAGCGCCAACTTCAAATTTTTCAGCGCCAATGGCTGGCCCAAGCCATGCGTAAACTTGCTTGCTGGGCGCGTTAAAACAGGCAAGCGTGTTTTTAATTATGCCTTTTTCAAGGCCGCGCCACCCACCATGTATAGCCGCAACTTCATGGCCATCTTGGCTTGCAAGCAAAATGGGTAGGCAATCTGCACTCATAATCGCAAGCGGCTGATTTTTAAGCTGGGTATAAAGGGCATCAGCACTGTGTAATGTTTGAAAGTTAAAATCTGTATCAACACTAAGCACATCGGCGCTATGCACTTGATTAAGCCAAACTGCTCGGTTTGGAAGAGATTGCTCAACCACAGCACGGTTTTTTAACACGTCCTCTTTGTTATCATCAACATGTAGGCCTAAATTTAAGCTATTAAAAGGCGGCCTTGATACCCCGCCTTCTCGGGTGGTACTGAGCGTACATACCGAGGTTAAATTAGGCCAAAGAGCTGACAAAAAAGCCATTAATACTCAATGTTAGGGTTGGCTTTGGTATCTTCCTTTAGCACCTGAGTCATGGCCACCATGTCATCTGGAATAGGCGCTTGCCAAGTCATCATTTCACCCGTAATCGGGTGCGCAATACTTAACTTTACTGCGTGTAAGGCTTGGCGATTAAATGTACGTAACATTTCAAACAGCTCTGGCGTAGCACCTTTAGGTGGGCGCGGACGACCGCCGTAGGCTCTATCTCCAATTAACGGGTGGTTTATATACGCCATATGAACACGAATTTGGTGCGTACGTCCGGTCTCTAGGCGAAGGCGTAAACGCGTATGAGCACGGAACTTTTCAGCAACACGGTAGTGCGTAATGGCAGGCTTACCCATTTCGTGAACAGCCATGTGTGTACGCTGCGTAGGATGACGGCCAATCGGCTTTTCAACCATGCCACCAGCGGTCATAGTACCATTACACAACGCTTCGTATTCACGGGTGAAGTTTTCGCGTTTTTGCAGTGCTTTAACTAAATGTGTTTGCGCCTGAATCGTTTTAGCCACCACCATTAAGCCTGTGGTGTCTTTATCTAAACGGTGCACAATACCAGCACGCGGTACGTTAATAATATCCGGAAAATGATGCAGCAATGCATTGAGCACTGTGCCATCAGGGTTACCTGCACCTGGGTGCACGACTAGGCCCATAGGTTTGTTGATAACTAAAATATCATCATCTTCATAAACAATGTTTAATTTGATATCTTGTGCTTCGTATTCGCGTGGTGCTTCAATGCTGGTTTCAACATTTACAACTTCACCACCGAGTAGTTTTTCGCGTGGTGTGTTATAGATTTCACCGTCAACGGTGATTTTATCATCCAATATCCACGTTTTTATACGTGAACGTGAATAATCAGGGAACAATTGCGCTAAAACTTGGTCTAGACGTTTACCGCCTAACTCGGTAGGAACCTCGGCTTGAAGTGAAATTTGTTCTGACATTAGTAACTTTACCCAATTTACCAGTGCAAGCTGTGCCTGACTGGGTTAGAATCGCTTTTAATAAAAGCATAATATAATACGTATAGTTTACTCGGTTTTACCGCCGTGGCCTAGCCGAAGACATCGAAGGTAACAAATAAAATGATAAATAAAATAGGGAAACGTGCATTCGCCATTGTTTTTTCAGCTTCTGTACTTACTTTAGGAGCCTGTTCTTCTGCGCCCGACCAAGAAGATATTCAACGCGTTCCTAACAAATCTGCACACGCTTTGTATGAAGATGCAAAACAAACGCTCGACTCAGGTTTATATGCCCGAGCAATCGAATTATTAACGGCTATTGATTCACGCTACCCATTTGGCCCTTTCTCTAAACAAGTACAAATGGATTTAGTGTATGCCCATTATCAATCAGGTAATACAGAGCAGGCATTAGCCACTATTGATCGCTTTATTCGTTTAAACCCAAACCACAAAGATTTAGATTACATGTACTACATGCGTGGTTTAGTTAACATTAAAGCGGATAAAAATGCTTTCCAAGAGTATTTTGGTATAGACCGAGCTGACCGTGATGCCAACCGTACACGCGTTGCATTTACCGATTTATCAACGCTTGTAAAACGCTTTCCAAAGAGTGATTACGCACCAGAAGCTAAACGCCGTTTAGTATGGCTTTTAAACCGCATGGCGCGTTACGAGCTAAAAGTAGCAAATTACTATTACGAACGTGAAGCTTACCTAGCAGCTGCCAACCGTGGTAAGTACGTTGTTGAGCACTACTCGCAAAGCAGCTACCTAGATCCCGCACTTGAAATGATGGAGAAAAGCTATGAAAAGCTTGGCCTTACGGATTTAAGTGAGCACGCCAGATTAACGCGAGAGTATAACAAGTCAAACAAATAAATATCGGAGTGGTTTATCATTAACCCTTTGTTAATTATAAAAAAGCCCTCATTGAGGGCTTTTTTATTACATACAAAACTAGCGTAGTTTTTATATCAATTTGTTTAATTAAATGAACTATTTAAAAGTAAGAACCTGTTAAGTGCTTGGAAAAACTATTTATTCGTTTCAATGAGCATTTTCAGCAAAAAACAGCAACACGTTTAGCCACACAGCATTGTTAAATAGGAATGCGACTGTTAACCTTTTAACACCCAGTACAAACAAAAAAGGTAAACCTAAGCTTACCTTTTAATTAACTCATTGCGGGTTATTAAAGCTCAAAATCTTTTTTGAATTTTAAGCCAAACTCGCTACGGTCATTACTGCGCATTACGCCCACAAAGCCTGACTGCTGTAAACGCCCTACATCGTAAACCTCATTTAGTACGTTTTCGCCGTATAAGGTTACTTCCATATCGCCATAAGGGTTAGTGTAAGAAATATTAAAACCAACTAACTCACGTGAATCGATAGTCTCGCTTTCGTTGTAAACTGACTGTCCTTGCATTTCACTTCTGTATGAGTAGTTAGCGTTAAACGCAAGCGTAGCACCACTGTCTAAATCCATGAAATAAGAAGGCGCTACCATTACTGTCCAACGTGGTGTTAATGCCGGTGAATCACCTTTACCAATACCTTGTACGCCTGCATCTACTTCTGTAATTTCAGAATCTAAGTAACCTACAGAGCTGCGAATTGTAAAGTCATCTGTAACAGCCACAGTAGTTTCAAGCTCAATACCTTGCGCTTTAGACTCACCCGCATTTTCAACAATTGTCACGAAGCCACCACCTGCAGTAGGGTCAGAAAATGGTAAAGCTAGATCGGTGTAATCTGTAACAAATAAAGCTAACATCATCGACACATTTTCATGAACTTGGCCTTTTAAGCCCATTTCATAGTTAACTGCTTTGGTTTCATCAAACGATACAAACTGCGCTGGTCCACCAAATGGGCGTGGTGGAAAGCCACCTGTTTGGTACCCTTTTTGAATTTGACCATACACGTTCATGTTATTGCTAATTTGATATGAGGCGTTCACATCCCATGTTACGGCATCAAATTCTGCACTTACGTATTTACGTTCAGCAAATGTTGGGAAAATCGCATCGGCATCTTTTTCATCTTTTGAGTAACGAAGGCCACCACCGATACTTAAATCGTTGGTTAAATCGTAACTTGTATTAAAGTATACCGCGTATGAGTTTGTCTCTTGGTTGATTTCGAATTCGCCATAGCCGCCGAATGAAGGTGTAACACCATCGTTTAATAAGCCATTAGGTGTGTTAAACGGGCTAAATACAAACGGACCAGAACGTGTAAAACCATCTTCATTAAAGAAGTAAAGGCCTGATACAAAGTCCATATTGTCGTAAGTAGCGTTTAATTGGATTTCAAACGAGTACTGATCAGCACCACCCTCTTCTGGGAACTCAGATAAGTTAAGAGGTGATGCATCATCATCAAGTCCACCTTCGTATTCAGAAGTACGGTAACTTGAAATAAACTTAGCTGTGTAGGTATCATCAATATCCCAATCAGCAGTAAATGATGTTCCCCACCCTGAATATGATGTAGATTCAATACCAGCAACAGTTGTGCCCAAATCATCTGGGTCTGATGGGATCATATCCTGTGTTAATAGAGGGAAGTCACCATTAAATACATCATTTGCATCAAGCGGCTCAGTTAGCTCAATTGTGTAAGGTGATTGACCTGACTCGTTATCAACACCGTCAAGTGAAAAAGTAAAGGCTAAATCGCTATTAGCCTGCCATTTAAGCGCAACGCGACCACTAAACTCTTCTTCTTCACCAATTTCTTTTTCTGGATTCGCTAAATTAACCGCTTTACCAATACCATCGCGCGTTTTGTATGAAGCACTTGCAGACATACTCACTTCATCAGTTAGCGAGTTATTAAAATATACATCGCCCGCAATACGCCCACGACTACCAATTTTAGCTGAGGTTGTAACAATCCCTTCGTCACCAGGTTGCTTAGTAATTACATTTACTGCGCCACCTAAGGTATTACGACCATATAATGTACCTTGTGGGCCACGAAGAACTTCAACACGTTCTACATTTGGTAACGATAAGTTTGATCCCATTTGACGGCCTAAGTAAACACCATCTAAATACACGCCGACACCTGGATCGGTTGTAATAATATGATCTTGCAGACCAATACCACGAATAAATACAGACGCATGCGCCGCATTACCTACACCGTAGCGAGTGATATTTAAGTTTGGAACGTATTTGCCAATATCTTCTAAGTTACTCATATTGGCTTTATCAATTAGGTTAGCCCCAATTGATGTGATAGCTGTTGGAGATTCAAACAAGCTCTCTGTACGTTTACGAGCTGTAACTTCAATTTTTTCAAACGCGTCTTGTTTTGCTGTTGTTTTAGCTTCTTCAGCATTTACTGAGGTAGTGAGCGCAGCGACAATTGCCAGGCTTAACTGTGAGAGTTTGCGTAGTTTCAAAATATTCTCCAAAGGATACCGTATGATTTAGTTATGCAAACTTATTACCTTGGGCATTAAGTTTTGAGCATAAAAAAAGACGCCTAATAGCATCTTTCCTCTGGAAGGGCATTATATGACATATTTGTGAAAAAACGTATAAAAATTTTCATTTAATAAACATATAGGTACAAATTAATTATAATTTTTGATTATTGTTGGATAACCTACACAAAAAATGGGCCTTTTGCTAAAAAAGCAATCACGCTATACACACTCTAATTTTGTGCACCTTTTATATATTTACATATAAGAGAACCATTATTCCATAAAACACATTAATTAAAGCTTTGTATAGCTTATCGGACTATGCTCTATGATTGATATTAACCAAAAATAGCAATATAGTATTAATAATGCATCTACGGACAGAAATTATGGATATTAAAAATACTCCAATACGCCATATAAAGTGCTTTAATAGTCCAGACTATACCTCACTCTTCTGTGTGGCAGCTAACTACAACATTCTATTAGTTAATTACCAAGCACTTAACGTTATAACAACCTACGAACTTATCAATCAGTTTATGCAGGATAACGGCTACATAAGCTTAGTTATATTTGATGTACCTAAAAATAGTGATGTACTCCCTTTAAAAGAGTGGCCAAATCTTAAAGGGCTTTTCTATGAGGATTCTGATGACTCTCTTTTCGAGCAAGGCCTTGAAGCCATTGAGCAAGGAAAACTTTGGTTTCCACGCGATGTTACTGACAGCTGGATGAGACAAATGTTAGCCTCTGAACAGCAAACCACCTTGCAGTCCAGTAATTTAACTTGTAAAGAAATCAAAGTATTAAATTTACTTTTTTCTGGCTTACACTCTAGCGCTATTGCTGATAGCTTATATATCAGTGAAGCGACTGTAAGAGTACACCTACATAAAATTTACCAAAAAATATCTGTGAAAAACAAACAACAAGCGCTGCTCTGGTGCCAAAAAAACTTAAGTAAAATTAATAATTAAGTGGGCTTATTTGAAAACGAATAACATCTGAATACTCACCGGCTGCTTGGCGAGTGAAATTTTCCAACTGGATACTCAGCGGAATGAAAAATTCAGATTGACCGGAATAAGCAAAGTTTAAATTTGCAGCCTTTGTTAAGTTAATTTCTTCTGAGCCTAGCTGTAAAGTATAGTTAATACCATATTTAGTACTAAATACTGAATGTATTAAACGGCTTTTATTCTCTGAGCTAACACTAAGCTGGATATCCGTATTTGTCGCAATTTGTAAGCTGGGTAACAGTGTGTATTTTTCTGCAGGCTTCAATTCCCCTAAAAAAACAGTGTTAGAAAAAGTGTTATAGCCTAGTAAAGATAAACTTGTACGGGGTTGAATAGTTGTTTCTATTTCAATTTCTACTTCATCAATACTTTGCTTACTCTCATCATAAAGTTTCAATTGAAGTCTATCTGTATAGTATCCAGATTTCACAGGGGTCCCTGCAGGGATCACTAACCTGATATCTACTGAATTATTGTTAAGTTTAACTTGGTTGTTGGTTTTGCTTAACAACTGATTCTCAAAACGAATTTGGTAATTAATAAATTGAGAGTTACCTTTAAGAGCCCCTTGGTTTTGCGAAGAAAGACTAAAATACAAGGTGCAATCCGATGTATTTATTATATCTACTCGAATTGTTTTCTCTGCATCGTTTTGCGATTTTACGTGATAAAAAGATAAGTCATCAAACAAATACGCTATTTCACCAATACTCGCAGCGCACTGAGCATTAACTCTATTTGCTATAGATAGTAAGATTACACTTATTGCTAAATACACAATTTTAATGTACATAAATTACCCCTTTTCTTTGCAACTGTTCACCATCACGCACATTTATTGAAAATGTAGTGTTCGGTTTATTCTGTAAGGTTACTTTATAATCACAAGGTGCAAGCCCTGTTATAGCAAAGCGACCTCGCTTATTAGTAAAAAAGGTATACTCTTTGCTCGGTACTTTACTTGGGCAAATAGCCTTACCAACAATTAATGCTAAGGGGCTCTCATCTCGACTACGAAGAGTCGCAATAATAGAAATATTTGCTGCAGTGCCAATTATTGCTTTGTGCCCAGTTTTGTATTTTGGGTAAAAGCTAAGCATTCCAGAGCCGATATCATAGCCTGGGGCAAGATCATCAATATCTACAGGAATGTTGATATTGTCATATGAGCTCAAATCATTCAGTAATATGGTTTTAAAGTCCCTGTTATCAGCCCTGTATTGATTTTCAAATCGACCTAACGTAATCACTTTGTTGTCTAAACTCTTGTGCGCGTTGACCAAAGCAAAACTATCGTATATTGGCTTTCCAAACGCCCAAACATCATCTGCAAAGGCAACACTAGATGCAAGGCTAACGCGGCTTTGATGATAAGCAGAGCGCGCATTTAAATCTTTATAAAAACTTGCATGTTCAAAATTAGCGGCAAAGCGGTTAGCATTGTATTGCATGTTTAAATCAAAAATTGTTTTGTTTAAATCATTGCTTTCTAAACCAGCACGCAAGTTCAACGCACCTACAAACCGCTGGTTACTATCTTGAGTAAACTCAAGCCTGGTTTTATCTCGTTTTGAGCGATGAGACAGTTTAACCCTATGCTGGTGATTAAATTTGTAAGTAAATGATAAACTGACTCCCCACTCTCTCTCGCCTCTAAAGTCATCCCATTGTGCTCCGACAGTATACCTCCACTGGCTATTAGCTAAGTCGCCCGAAAAATTAATGCCTAGAGATTTATCAAACTGAACGCCCTCATGATCACGGGAAATATTAGTAAAAAAAGAGGCTAATGTTCTATCGTTAACATAATAGCTATAATTTGCCTGAATATAATGCTCTCTATAGCGGTTATTAAACGTTTCTTGGGTTCTAAATCCTAGCGCTGCAAAATATTTTGAACTATATTCATAACCCAGCGTAAGCTCACTTCCAAAATCACTCGTGTTATAACCACTATAAACAGTACGATAGGCATACCCTTGATGCTCAGCGAAGCTAAGCGCCCCCTCAAAAGCTAGTTGACCTACCTTAGCTGCATAGATTTGTTTAATGCCTATTTGCTGAGCGTATTTATCACCTTGTACTGTAATCCCAGCAGTCCAGCTAGGTGTCAAGCCGTAGTCCAAATAGGCACTAAGAAAAGGTTTATCAGGTTCATACTTAAGCTTATCCCCAGCGCTAGCAGGCACGCCTAAGTGAACCTCATATTCAAGCTGTCCTTGTGCGAATAGGTCTAAACCAGTTGCAACATCAAAGTTTACATAGCGCACAACGCCAGCTATATCAGTAATTTTTAGAGAGATATTATTGCTACCCTCACTTAGCGGTATGTCATCTAAAGAATAAATACCCGCCACCAAATTAAGGCGCTGAATAATACGCTCATCTACATATACCTCTACACTTGAAGGGCTTTGAAGAGTAAAACTACGCGAAGCGGTTGGCCTGATAGGCCTATCTGATAATAGAGAAAAGTCATGTGCTATTGAAAAACCTAACAAGCGAGAGGAGTTTTGGAAATAACCGCCTGAACTAAAATTATCCCCTAGAGAAAGGCGCATGCCTAAGCTAGGTAAATCATGAATTAACCGCGTTCCTTGACGCTTAAAGTTTGATGAAGCCGGCTGCGATATTTTATTATATTCAAATTCATTCTCTAACACCCACCCTTGCCAACTAGCGACGATTTCCGAACGTAATGCATATTGCTCTTGAACTTGCTGCTGTTCCTTATCATCTTGATGTACGTAACTTGCATAAGCGTTAACAAAACCACTTGTGTTAGCTGGCTCGATAGCCTTTAACTTTTTTCTTCGTTTTTGTGCACTTAATTTCTGTGGGCGAGTAAGCTCTACGGGAACAACAACGTCCAAACTAAAATCGCCCATATCAAACACAACACTAAAACCCACTTCCCTTAATGAAGTGACCGCTAAAGTATTGCCTTTTAATACCTTGATTAGCTCGCTCTCTTTTTCTTCAAGTAAAATTTCGCGAAGGTGTGGCTCTAACTCATTCCACTTTAAAAAAAGTACATCATCTTTATCGACTTTAAGTGAGACTTGACCTATTGGGCTTTTATTTAATTGAGCTGACACGTTAAGTTCGATTGTCCTACTAGAGGGGTTTATTTTTGCTAACACGCTAGGTGGTAGGAAAAATAAAGCGAAGAGGAACACTGCTGAAGTTTTCATTGTACCAATTCTAAACTTAAGTGCTCTACCCCACGGCTCTCAATATTTTTAGGTAGCTTAACTTTTATGGTCTGAGTGGCGTAAGGCGCAAAAAAAACATCGTACCCCTTCTCCAATAAAGCGTGTTTTTCAAAAGTAGTTTCAACGGATTTATTTGTAGTTACTCTAATTTTGTAGTCACTGAGTCGCGCAGCCCCTTCTCCTTCATTTTTAACTTGGGCGAAAAGCTCGCCTTTTTCTATTTTAGAAGTCAGTATTTTTAAGTTAGGTAAATATATATCCCTGTTTACATGAACAACTAAATTTACATTCATTAGTATTTTAAGTTGCGAGGTATCGCTACCAATATTAGAAGCCAAAGGCTGCTCAACTAAACTTACTTGATAGCTTTTATCATATTTAGGAAGATTCTGTGCAATCCATCTAAATTGAATTTTCTGCCCTTGCCCCTCTTGTAAAAATAGTGAGGGAGGAAAGACCCATAACGGAGAGTCTTCTAGCCTTTGTAACGATGGAATCGATTCAGAAAAATTAATTTCATACACTTCAATATCAAATGCAATCTCTCTAGGCAATTGATTGTAAATTAGACTTGAAGGTATTTTTGAAGGCGTATCCGGTGATAATGTGATCACCATAGGTGTTACTTCAAGCGCACCTACCGATATAGTAATACTGCTAATTAATATTACTAAACCTCGTAGGAGCCACTGAACACACATCATTAGAATACAACCTCTAGCTCACTATTAGCAGCTTGAAACTCTTTTGGAATCGAAATCGAAATAGTGCTTTTAGAGTTTGGGAGTAAGATTTTGCCAGAGAGGGCTCTACTTAGCTCCATGCCTTCTAAAGTTAACACTTTATCCTGAGATTTAATGTTCCACTGACCCTTAGAGAGGCGAACATATTTATTTCCGCTATTTTCTAACGACACCTCCCACAACCCTTCTGCTAATTGCTTTTTATCATTAACGATTAGATTAGCTTTAGCGTTATCGGGAACAACATTGAATAGCGTTCTAAAACTTAGTGACATACCAACCCCTGATTGCGCATTATCGCTCAAATCAACTGACACTTGTTCTACAGTGATTCTATAAGACTTAGAGTGCTCAATAATAGGCTCGCCAATATAGCGGACAATGACCGATTGACTACTTCCTGGAGGAATAATGGTTGTCATAGGAATAATTAAGAAATCTTCTTCATTAATCTTTAAAGACTCAACCCCTGTATCACTTATACTCATATTAAAAGCTGAAACATCAATCGTTAGCGGTTTATCCGATGGGTTTATGATTCGAAGTGTTTGCTGTGACTGGCTCCCCTGAGCGCTGAGATCCGCGACCATTGGTCTTACTTGGAAGGCGCTAACAGAAAAAGAAAACAGACAAAATATAAAGATAAATAGAGCATGCATAGAATTCCCTCCTAAACAAAGGCAGTGGCTATGCACTGCCTTTTGGTTTAACTTTAATTTGCCGTAACAGTCAGCATTAGAGTATCAGCATAAGTACCTGCGTATACCGGTTCTTGAGTTACTTCTAAGTCAATCATTCCTGCGACGCCTGTCGTTGCTAATGCATTACTACCGCCGTTACTTTGAGAAACGCCCTGATCATTGATGCCATTATCAGCTGTCAAAGTAAAGTCATAAGGGCCTGCTGTTAAGTGAGCGGTGTACCCTATCCCTCTGTCTTCATGATCAGCGTTTTGAAGATGCCCCTCAGAAGTAGTTAAAGTAAGTGTTGCACCATCAACATCATTACATTTCAAGTCAAAATCAACTGTTGTTGTATCCCCCAACGCAAGCGCTGGAAAGTAGTGAGTTGTTGCAATATTACTTACTTCACATACGGATGCGACCGCACCGCCTACGTTTAAGTTTTCTGCTAGTGCTGAACCAGATGAAATTGCTGCGATTGCTGAAATTACGATTAGTTTTTTCATTGTTATATTCCTTATCCATGTGACATATAGTTTGTTTTGTTAAATAAATGTGCGTTTAAAGCACGCCACCCGATACTACTGATGGTGTCATTTCTATGCGGATCACATCCTGGTAGCTTCCTGCATATATCAAGGGCTCATCAAGAGTTAACTGAATTTCAGCAATGCTATTAAATAAGATATCATCAATATTAAAGCTATATGTCGATTTGGTTGCCTGTGCCGATACAGACACACTTTTGTTGGCACCTTCCAATGACCAGTTAATATTATATGAACTTATTCTAGTGCTTTGCTCATGACTCAAACCGCCATTAAGTGACTGCATTGATATTCGCATTGGCGAATTACAGTTAATCTCTAATGAAGTATTAGCAACGCCGCCTGAAGAAAACTCTAGATTAGTATTTTGTGAGGTAAATTCACACACTGGAGAAATGTAGCCTACCAGTGTGATACTTACTTCATCGTTACTATATGCATTGGATGCAAAGCAACATAATACTAACCTTGCTAGCGTCTTCATCACTGTCACTTCCTTTGAACTACCTTGCTAATACAGTGATAATGTTAAGCTAAAATTCAGGTTTAGAAAGTTGTTATTTGATTACAAAACAAGGGGTAAAACTAAATAAATACTAAGCATGTAGGTTACTTGATATAAACATTTCAATGATTTTTTCGCCTTCAATAAAAGCGTTGTATTGTTATAGTGCGTTTACATACGCTAATTGACTATGTTTAGTGTTTATAAACACGCAAAGCTTTGAATAAAACAAGAGTAAACAAGCAATTAAACAATTATCACGATTACTTAAATCGATAAATAAACAGTTTTATATTATTTAACTTCAATTAAATCAGTCACTTTATTTTACTAACATCGTTAAGTTAACAACTGTAAACTAAAATATAAACTAAATTACCACACGTTTTTTAACTAACTAGCTAAAATTATTAGATAAATACTAAAATCACTTCTATAATCCCCCTGAAATCAACATTTAAATAACAAATAGGAAATACATATGAAAAAGCTATCTGTAGCAGTAGCAATATGTGCCGCACTTGCATCTAGTTACACAAACGCTGAAGTTCGTATAAATGGATTTGCCTCTATCGTGGGTGGCAAAAGTCTAGACAGTGATCAAACTCTATACGGATATGATGATGATATCTCATTTAAAAATGAGAGTATTTTTGCATTGCAACTCTCTGCGGACCTTCAAGAGAAACTTAGCGCTACTGCACAAATAGTAGCTAGAGGTGAAAATGATTTTGACGCAGACTTTGAATGGGCCTACCTCACGTATGAATTTAGTGACGCACTACAACTAAGCGCTGGTAAAATGCGTGTACCATTTTATAAGTACTCTGATTTTCTTGATGTAGGCTACACATACCGCTGGGTTCGTCCTCCTCAATCCGTTTATAACCTACCATTTTCGACTTATGAAGGCCTTAGCTTACTTTACACCTCGCAAATTGGTGATTGGGATTCAAGTCTTCAGGTTATATATGGCGGCTTTGAGGATAATATTGCAGTTGTATCAGTAAATGGTGACACTGAGCTCAATGATATTGCAGGGCTTAACTGGTCATTAAGCTACGATTGGTTTAGTGCGCGTGTAGCTTACTTTGTTGCAGAAACGACGATTGATATTGAAAATGACACTGACGCGGGCATCGCACTTAATGGTCTAGAAGCAACTCTTCGCAGCTCAGGATTTATAGAGCAGGCAAATAACATTGCTGTAGATGAAGACGATGGTGCATTTTTCGCGGTAGGTTTCTCAATAGACTACAACAACATTTTATTCGATGCAGAGTATACGCAATTTGAAGTAGATGACAGTGCACTGGCAGAGCAGTCACAATATTATACTTCATTAGGCTATCGTATGGATGAATGGCTTGTTCATGTTACCTATGAAAATAATGACGACAAACATGACAATGATCGTTATGACACGTTACCTTCTGTACCACAATTAAATGAAGGCATAAACACAGCATTAGAAGCCTCAAAAGCAAAGAGCAGTGTTTACACCATTGGAGCACGTTACGACTTCCACCCTTCAGCAGCTTTTAAAATTGACTTTAGTCGCTTTGAAGACGATATAACGGATACTGAAACCGATGTGGTTGCTGTTGGCGTAGACTTAGTATTTTAATTGGAGCAAAAAATGAAAAAATTAATCCTCGCTAGTGCGCTTTCAATTTGCTCTTTCGGTGCTTTTGCTGAAATAGCTGTCATTGTAAATCCGGGTAATGCAAGTACACTTGATGCCGATACGATTAAAAAGATCTACTTAGGTAAAGCAAAGTCATTTACTAACGGTAATAAAGTGAGCCCTGCTACTCAAAATGGTACCGCTGGGC
>Ga0209452_1000126_pt1 | contig 25605 bp, 23 predicted proteins | sample WorMetimpBELIZE1_FD_187388 | JGI IMG/M metagenome (GOLD analysis project Ga0209452, IMG submission 187388) | Marine gutless worms symbiont microbial communities from Max Planck institute for Marine Microbiology, Germany - Olavius imperfectus... | ecosystem: Host-associated > Annelida > Digestive... | reverse complement strand
GTGCGGAAGATGGGGAGCCATGTATTATGTTGCAATTATGTCATCCAACTGAATCGCCCGTGCGTCAGAATGACTGCCCGTTATTCAAATCGTTGTCGGCAGATGAGATGCTGGTACTGTCGCAAAATGCCAGGCTCAGATTAATGGACAGGCAACAATACCTCTGTTTGCAGCATTCCCCTTCAGACCGCGTATTCAATATGGCTTCAGGTTGCGCCATGGTTGAGCGGATTTCCAATGATGGCCGCCGCCAAGTCCTCGCTTTCGTGTTTGCCGGTGATTTCATCGGATTATCGAATTCAGAACATTACGAATATGGGATCAAGTGTCTTACTCCCAGTACTGCTTACGAATTTAAGCGTAAGAAGCTGTATGAGCTTTCAGAAGAAATTCCCACGCTAAAGCAAAACCTGAAAAGCCTGCGTTCAATGATTCTGCAACTGACGTTTGATCAGGTGTATTTGCTCGGTCAGCTCAATGCTTACGAACGGGTGGGCTATGCGATTTCCCATTTCCTGAAGCGTATTCCGGGTGCTACGCCTGAGCACATTGAGCTGCCTATGACGCGGGCTGATATCGGCGACTATCTTGGCCTGACGGTCGAGACGGTCAGCAGAACGCTGAGCCGGCTTAAAAAAGACGGGTTGATCACCACGCCTTCACCAACATCTATCCGCATCATGGATCCTGAAAGCCTCACCAGCCTTGTGAATATCGAGTGAGTAAAAAAACTTCGGAAGAATAGCTGTTCTTTAACTATTATCAATTCTTCATTAACCGGAACGCTATAGCATTAGTGTTTTGGTTATCTGTATTTACTGCAAATTATCCCGCGACGCTGCTTCCGGTTGCTATGCCAGTTTAAGTAACCAAATTCTCTGTTTTTCAATTCGTAACATTTGTAATATAGTTATATCTATATTTTATTCGGTGTTCATTCTGTCTGAGGAGATAATATGGAGCTTTCCAATAAAACAGCCCGGGAAATCTACGAAGAAGTCAGGGCTAATCCTGCACGTAAACGTTTCGGATTCGGCAAGAAAGCCATTCTGGTGAACATTGATTTGCAGAAAGCGTATACACGCACAGACTTATTCAAAACTGCTTACGAAACCGATCCTAACCAGCTGGAATATGTGAATACTCTGGCGCAAAAGTTCCGCAAACTGGGCTGGCCGGTTGTCTGGACTAACGTTGCTTACATGGAATCCGGTGAAGATGCCGGTATCTGGGGCACCCGCACAGATACGCCGGACAGCTTACAAAATATCAAGTTCGGCAGTGAGCGCTCGGAGTTGGACGACCGTTTGATCACCGACCCTGAAAAAGATGTGTTTTACTGCAAGAAAATGCCATCTCCGTTTTTTGAAACACAGTTGCAGAGTCTATGTGTGTGGCATCAGGTCGATACCGTAATCCTTACCGGCGGTTCTACGTCAGGTTGTATCCGTGCCGGTGCGGTAGACAGTCTTTCACGCGGATACCGTACCATCGTGCCGGAAGAGTGTGTGGCAGATAAGCACGAGAGTTTCCATTTTGCCAACCTTACCGATTTGTCACTGAAGTACGCCGATGTGCTGGCGGTTCAGGAAGTCTTTGACTGGCTGGATAATCAGGCGGAAGGCTAAGCTGATGAAGAACGATCCCGGATATTACGACTACTGGCCTTATCATGACCGGCCGAAAATTACCTGGCCCGACGGCGCTAAAGTGGCGTTCTGGGTTGCGCCGAATATCGAGTTCTATGAATTAGATCCGCCCGCGAACCCGTATCGCAAAGCCTGGCCCGGTCCGTATCCGTCTATCGGCGGGTATGGGATCCGTGACTATGGCAACCGGGTAGGTCACATGCGGCAAATGAAGCTGCTGGACAAATACGGGATCCGCGGCTCAATTTCTCTGTCGACTGCGCTGTGTGAACACCATCCGGAAATTATTGAATTATGTGCAGAGCGTGAGTGGGAGTTTTTCAGTCACGGTATCTACAACACCCGCTATACCTATGGCATGAGTGAAGAGCAGGAGCGTGAGATGATCACGGACTCTATCGAAACCATTTTCCGGCACACTCAGCAAAAGTGTGCAGGGTATCTGGCACCGGCGCTTTCCCACAGTGAGCAGACGATTGATTTATTTGCAGAGGCCGGTTCGGCGCTGTTTGGTGACGACGCCGGTTTCTACACCTGCGATCTGTTCCATGACGATCAGCCAACGCCCATTAAAACCCGCTCAGGTAAACGTTTTGCGTCCATTCCTTATTCATTGGAGATGAACGACACCATCGCTTATGTGGTGAACAAAGTGGAGCCCCGCCAGTACGGCAAGATGCTGAAAGCCAATTTTGACCGTTTGTATCAGGAAGGCGCGGAAAGCGGCACCATCATGTGTATACCCACTCACAATTATCAGGTCAGTTGTCCCCACCGCCTGAAAGCGTTTGAAGAAGCACTGGAATACATCACCGGGCACAGCGATGTATGGGTGACGACCGGGCGCGAAATTGCGTCGCACTTTTTGAACAACCACTATGACACCGTTTCAAACGATATCGCTGCGAAGCGGGGTGGCTTGCGATGAGTCTTGATGCTGAACACCTCAATTACCCTCTGCGTCGCCACGGCATGGACCACGATTTTTATGACTGGTCGATGCTGGAGAACCGTCCCCGTATCTTCTGGCCGGACGGTAAAAAACTGGCGGTATGGGTGAATGTTAACGTGCAGTTCTTCCCGCTTAATGAACAGAAAAACCCGGTGCCGGTACCCGGCGGTATGAAAATGCCTTATCCGGATCTGCGTCACTACAGTTTGCGGGATTACGGAAACCGTGTCGGCATTTTCCGTTTATTCAAAGCGTTGGATTCGGCAGGTGTTAAACCGACGGTGGCAATTAATGGTGCCATGGTTGAGCGTGCACCATACCTGATGGATTTCATTGCCGGGCGTGGTGATGAAGTGATTGCTCATGGCTGGAAAATGGATGATTTGCATCATGGCGGGCTATCAGAGAGCGCCGAAAATGCATTGATATCAGAAACACTCAGCGTACTGCGCAACCGCTTTGAACAGCCGGTTACCGGCTGGCTAAGCCCCGGCCGTTTGCAGTCTGCAAGTACACCGTCTTTGCTGGCGAAAAATGGTATCAGCTACATGTGCGACTGGGTGAACGATGATATGCCTTATGCATTTCGCACCAATGCCGGCGGGATAACGGCCATGCCTTTGTCCAGCGAACTGGATGACTTTTTCATTATGGGCAGCAATCTGCACAGCGAAGACAGTTACGAAACACAGTTAAAAGATGCCTGCGACTTACTGCTGAATGAAGCTGAAGAGCAGGGCGGCCGTTTACTGGCTATTAATCTGCATCCGTGGATGACCGGACAACCGCACCGTATTGGCTGTCTTGAAAAGGCGCTGCAATACATTGCAGATAAGCAGGGCGTATGGTTCGCAACGGCATCAGAGATCCAACATACATGGCAGTCTCAACAACCGTAATTGAGTACTACCGGTAAGTTTTACAGCGGGAAAAATATGGCGAAAACGCTTTTCGAAAAAATCTGGGACGATCATCTGGTCGCCTCTCTCCCGGATGGTACATTTCTGATTTATATCGACCGGGTGTTTCTGCATGAAAGAACCGGCTCCATCGCATTGCAAAGTCTGGCCGAAACCGGCAGACCGGTGCGCCATCCTCAGCAAGTGTTCTGCACCATGGATCACATTGTCGATACTTTCCCCGGCCGTGGTGATGACACGCTGATGCCATCGGGTAAGGATTTTATACAGGCCACCAGAAAAGAAGCCGCAGATGCGGGCATTACCTTGTTTGATATCGGCGATGACCGGCAAGGGATTGCTCACGTGATCAGCCCCGAAATGGGTATTGTTCAGCCGGGCATGACGCTGGTATGTCCGGACAGCCATACCTGTACGCAAGGTGCGATGGGGGCAGCAGCGTGGGGGATTGGGTCTTCGGAAGCTGAGCATGCCATGGCCACCCAGACTTTGCGTATCAGCAAACCCAAACTGATGCGGGTGAACTTTGACGGGGCAACCGGGGAAGGCGTGACTGCCAAAGACATGATCCTGCATCTGATTGGTCAGTACGGTGCCAATGGCGGCGCCGGTTATGCCATCGAATTTGCCGGCAGTGCCGTTGAAGCGCTGTCTGTAGAAGGTCGTTTAACCTTGTGTAACATGGCGGTAGAGTTTGCCGCCTTTACCGGGCTGGTGGCAGCCGACGATAAAACATTTACTTATCTGAAAGGCAGACCTTACGCCCCGGAAGGAGAAATGTGGGATGCGGCTCTGGCTTACTGGCAAACGCTGGTGACTGATGACAATGCGGTATTCGACAAAGAAATCACTATTCAGGCACCGGAGATTGAGCCTACGGTGACCTGGGGTACCAGTCCCCAGCATGCCTGCGGTATCTCTGAATTGATACCCGAAATGGACTGCTTTAGCAGTGACGATGTTAAAACCGCCGCTGCGCGGGCACTGGACTATCAGGGCTTATCCAGCGGAATGGCCGTAAAGGGCCTGAAAATTGATAATGCCTTTATCGGCTCCTGCACGAATGCGCGCATAGAAGATTTACGCAGTGCGGCAAGTATCCTGAAAGGAAGAAAAGTCGCGCAGGGCGTGAAGGCGATTTGTGTTCCCGGTTCGCAAAAAGTGAAAGCGACCGCTGAATCTGAAGGGCTGGATAAAATTTTCATTGAAGCCGGATTCCAGTGGCGGGAAAGCGGCTGCTCTATGTGTTTCTTTGCCGGTGGTGAGCACTTTGGCGCCGGAGAACGGGTCATCTCAACCAGTAACCGGAACTTCGAATCCCGTCAGGGTCCGAGAACCCGTACCCATCTTGCCAGTCCTGCAACGGTTGCTGCCAGCGCCATTACAGGTGCTATTTGCGATCCGCGCCAGTTAAGAGATTTTAGCTAATGGAACCATTTGTTACCCACACGGGCGTTGCCGCTCCGCTACTTCAAATCAATATTGATACCGATGCCATTATTCCCAGCCGCGAAATGCGCAGGGTATCTAAAAAGGGTTTAGGTGAAGGCTTGTTTGCGGCCTGGCGATATCAGATGCCGGACTCCCGAGAGCCGAATCCGGACTTTGTATTGAATAAGCCGGAGTACGGTAATACATCAGTAATACTGGCCGGTAATAACTTCGGTTGCGGCTCGTCCAGAGAGCATGCCGTGTGGGCGCTTGCTGAATATGGCATCAGGGCAATTATTGCCCCCGGGTTCGGCGCTATCTTTTATCAGAATTGTATCCGCAATGGCATTCTTCCGGTTGTACTGAAACAGGAATGTGTTCAGGCACTGGCTGATGAAGTGAGTACTCACCCTCAGGATTCGAAGGTTTCGGTGGATCTTGAGAAGCAGGCTGTGATCAGCAGTGCGGGAAGACTTTATCATTTTGACATTGAACCCGGTCACAAAGAAATGTTACTTAAAGGCCTGGACAGCATTGGTGTTACCTTGCAGCACGTTTCAGACATCGCCGCCTATGAGTCAAAAGATAAACAGCGCAGAGCCTGGCTGTATACGGCAAGCTAAGCAGATTAAGCAATGGCAAAAAAGCCACTGGTTATCTCCACAACCCGCGGTGTGACGTTTAGTCAGCAGGCCGGACAAACCCTGCTGGATGCCAGCATCGCCTCGCAGTTTCCGGTTCCTCACAGTTGTCACTCAGCGAAGTGCAGGCAATGCATTGTGACAGTGGCTGAGGGCACTACACACAAATTCAGGGATGAGAATCTCACACCCGGCGAGCTGGCAAGTGGTTGTATACTTGCCTGCGCCCGCACGGCTACGTCTGATTTACTCATAGAGGCCGGAGAGCTTGTCCATAAGAACATCCCGCCGGTCGTGAATATTCCTGCTATGGTGTCTGTAATCAAACGGCTTTCTTCTGAGCTTATTCTCGTCACTTTACAGCTGCCCATGTCGGTCCGTTTTCATTATCTGGCAGGACAACATGTTGCTGTTACAAATAGTGACGGCATACGGCGGAATTACTCTATGTGTGATGCGTCTCCGCGAAACGGGCATATCCGTATTCTGATCCGTAAGCATGAAACCGGACTCATGAGCCGCTACTGGTTTGAATACGCCGCGCAAGGTGATCTGCTAACCCTTGAAGGTCCATCCGGTACATTCGGCGAAAACATCGCCCGCTATAACAGGCCGCTATTCATTGCAGAAAAAGAAGGGGGGGCCCCGCTTCTTGCGCTTATAGCGTCAGTCCGTACTAATCATTTACCGCTGTTATGGTTTGGTGTCGATAAAGCCGACGGTCGCAGTATCGCAGGGGAACTTGGTGTATTAGATGAAACTAATATGGAATGTATTTCGGATTGTAGCGAAGTAGCTTTGCAAGGACTCGAAAAGTCGCTGTTAAAAGAGGCTGGCGATTCTGTCGTTGATGCTGTGTATGTATGTGGCAGCGCAGGCTTTTTAAAGCAATTAAAGCCGCTGCTTAAGCGGGAGCCCTTAACAGGACTCCCTTTGTATAAAGAGGTCTTCATACCGTCAGGCCCCGGATAGCTGCAGGTATGGCCTGCTTCTATCAGACTGGCTTCATTTACATTCTGGTATGAGGTTATAAAAATATCATTTGCCTATTGGCATGAATTAAATTTAACAGAGAATCCGAGCATGGCGGCATTTCCTAATAAGCGACTCCATTCACGAATAGGTACGTTCCGGCAACTTGAAATTCTAATTGCGGTGGAACGTTTTGGAGGTATCGCTGCGGCAGCGAAAAACCTGCATTTAACGCAACCGAATATTTCTATGCAGATGAAAAAGCTGTCTGAAGGCATCGGCATACCTATGTACGAAACTGTGGGAAAACGCCTGAAATTTACCTTTGCTGGAAAGATGGTACTTGAGTACGCCAAAGAGATTTTTGCCTGTACAGACAGACTGGAAGTGGCTTTAAACGAACTTGAGAATATCAAAAGCGGAGAATTGAGCATCGGCGTGGTTACTTCAGCGGAGTACTTTATCCCGCATTTGCTGGGCCCGTTTTGTCGCCGGTATCCGAACATCACTGTTGCCATTGAAATCGGTAATCGAGGGCGCATTCTCGACCGCCTTAATCGCAATCTTGATGATCTCTATATTTTTGGACAGCCGCCGGCACTGGAGAACATTGACAGTGTTCAACTCGGGGTCAATCATCTGGTTGTTATTGCGCCATCTTCCCATCCCCTGGCGTCCCGTCCTAGCTTGATCTGGGATGACATTGCAGCAGAGCAATTTATTTTGCGTGAAGAAGAAGCGGGCATCCGACAAATTATTGATACACAGCTAAATGAGCGTGGGCTGACTATAAAGCGTCGTATGACAATCGCCAGCAACGAAGGTATCAAACACGCTGTATTGGCCCGAATGGGGCTGGCGATTGTGCCCGCGTTAAGTCTTGACGAGGGGCAAAGTAAGCAGCTGGTAAGGCTGCCTGTTCAGGGATTCCCATTGGTGGATCACTGGCACGTCGTGCACCGGACCGGAAAGGTGTTATCGCAGGTGGCAGAGCTCTGCAAGCAATACATTCTGAATGAAGGACTGGGCATGTACCGGGAGGCAACCCGTTATTGGGAAGCCAATAATCAGCCGAAATTGCCCACCCGTTAACCTGATCACTGCGGCATAAATGCGGCTTTGTAGTCCGTCAGAAAGTCTGCGGCAGAGCGGGGGGGCCGGCCAAGTAACTGCTCAATTGTACCGGTAATGTGAGTGACACAGTTATGTGCCAGTGCATCCAGTTCTTCACATACTGCGTTAACCCGCCATTCATCATCAATAACGTTACTTAATATTGCTCTGTAAGTCTCAAGTGGCATATCTTTGTATGTTATCTGCCTTTCCGTTGTGCGGGACAATAAGGCCGCGATAGTATTAAACGACAGCAGCTCCGGCCCTGTAAGATCATAACTTTTATTTTCGTGACCGCTTTCAGTCAGAACCTTGGCGGCGACTTCAGCCACATCTCTGGCATCAGTGACAGCCACAACGCCATTACGAAGAGGAAACGATAGTGTATCGGCCGTGGTGACGCCTCTGGCACAGGTCAACAGCATCTGAGCAAAGAAAGTTGGTCTTATCATCACCCAGTTCAAACCTGATGACTTGATGTATTTTTCAGACTCAACATGCAGTGCAGGAATTGGCTTGTCAGATGCTTCCAGTGATTCCATCGAAGATTGTTTCACCAGCAACTTGACGCCGCACTCGACAGCCATGTCGGTGATTCGCTTTTCCAATGACAATTGTGTTTCGCTGTTACCTAAGAGTAAATAGACTTTTGAAACCCCTTTAAAGGCTTTGGCTAGTGCAGCCTGATCGACGATCTCACCTTCGACGATTTCTACCTGCTCTCCAAAGAGGTCCCGGGCTTTATCAGCCTGTCGAACCATTACTTTTACCGTCGCCTGCTTTTCCAGCAATGCCTTTACCACGGCCTTGCCGGTACGGCCAGTTGCGCCAAAGACCAGAATCATAATGTCACTCCTATCAATGTAATCGCCGATGCAGATGCAGCCGGTTGGATTCTTAAATATCATAAAGAGATAACATTATACTAAATTGCGCCATTTACCAACTTCTTCTCAATCTGACATTTGTCATATCGGGATAAAAAACCGGCCAATAGAATGAAATTATGGGCAAACACCACACATCGCCGGGGCGACAATGACATTAAAAATTGGGGTTACATTCTTATTTGTCATTCTGATGATCACGTCGGTCTGGTATGGGGTTGTTGCGGCAGAAGAGTGGCCCGGCGATGCCCAGCGAGAACTGGTAAAGTCTCGTCAAAAATCCTTTCCTGTGAACAGCTATGTTTATGATACAGACTGGTTTTCGCCTTTGGAGATTGTTGTCGGAAATAATAGCTGGCCGCTTCCTCGTGCATTAAAAGACAACGCGCAGCACCACGAAGCTATCGCGCTAGCCAAACAACACGACAGTTATGCATTGCTTGTCTGGCAGCGTGGTGTTGTTACGCTGGAGTATTACGGCAGCGGTTTTTCGCGAAATACGCTGTTTGATACGGCGTCTATGCACAAATCTGTGGTGGCTTTGTTATTTGGTACCTTACTGGATGACGGCCTGCTGGACTCACTTGATGATCCGGCAGAAAAGTATCTCCCTGAATTGCAGGGCACAAAAGTTGGACGCGCACCAATACGCTCCATGCTTGAAATGACCAGCGGCATCAAAACGCCTTTGTTTGATAATCCGGTGGATAATCCATACACCTATGCTTATTTCGGCAACGACTTGCATACTGCCTTCGCCCGTTGGCCGGTGCCGTCAGCGCCGTATGAGGAATTTCAATACGCCAATGCTAACACTCAGTATCTGGGGTGGATTATTGAGGCTGTCACTGGTAAGCGCTATGCACAGTATCTGTCTGAGAAAATATGGCAACCGGCAGGTGCGTCCACAGCAAAAGTCTGGTTGGACAAACCTGATGGCAGCGCACGTATGGCATGTTGTTTACAGGCAACCGCTGAAGACTGGTTACGCACCGGCATCATTCTGGCGCAGGGTGGCCGCATCAATGGCAAGCAACTGGTTTCTGCAAAGTGGACCACGCAAATGATGGCGCCGGGCACTATATTTCCTAATTATGGCTGGCAGGTGTGGCGTGGCAGTCCGCACAATCCTGCCCGTATTTATGGCAAAGACATACCTGCGGTAATACCGGCCGCAGCGCCATTTGCCGCAGACGACACTATTTTTTTTGACGGTTCAGGAGGACAGAGAGTTTACGTCAGTCCTTCACAATCCATGGTTATCGTGCGTATTGGTCGTCCGTCAAAAACCTGGGATGACAGCGCGTTACCCAACATTCTGATGACAGCAAACAAAAACAATAATGGCTGATCCATTTTTCTTTTAACTTTTGAGGCAACAAAACAAATGAAAATAAACAGACGGGATTTGATGAAAGGTGCGCTGGCAGCGTCAGCCCTTTCAGTCGCAGGAAAAATACAGGCAAAAGAGGCTGAGAAAACACAAGTCGTCGTTATCGGCGGCGGGTTGTCGGGCCTGAATACCGCACTCCTGCTTAAGGATGCCGGTATTGATGCCATTGTCCTTGAAGGTTCGGACAGAGTGGGTGGCCGGGTATATACCGCTGATGATGTGGAAACACGACCAGAGTATGGTGCCAGCCAGATTGGCCGCTCTTATGCTAGGCTAATTGCGTTGTGTTCGCGTTTTAACCTCAAGCTGGTGCCTGAACATCGCCATCTGATGCCGATGTCGAATTACATTGAAAAAACGTGGATCAAATCAACAGAGTGGGAAAACTCGCCACTGAATAAAACCGTGGGTAAAGAGCGCAAGATCATTCCGCCCCTTTTAGGCTCTAAATTGCTGATTGAAGCCAATCCGCTGGAAAATCTGAACGACTGGCTTGATCCGAAAAATGCCGGCTACGACATTTCAATTGGTGAATTACTCAGACAACGCGGCGTATCGGAAGAAGCCATTAAGCTGGCTTCTGCAACCACAGACATGCAGAACGCATCCGCGCTGGGCATGCTTCAGGAGAAAAACCGCACATTGTTTGATGCATCCTTTGGCGGCCAGAAACTTGAAGTTATCGACCGGCCTTATGGTTTTGAGAACAAGAAAGGCGAGCACGACGGTCTGGCTCAAATTAACAACATTGAAGGCGGCGCATCACGTTTGCCTGAAGCGATGGCAAAAGCACTGGGCGACAATGTACGCATGAATAAAATTGTGCGTCAGGTCGGCATGAATGAAAAAGGCGCGGAAGTGAGTTGTATGGACGGCAGCCGTTTTCAGTGTGACTACGTGGTTTCTGCTATTCCGTTCTCAACACTCCAGTACGTCAATATTTACCCTGAAGTGGCAGGCCGCCAGGAAGAGGGGATTTATACACTGAATTACGTCGACACCTGCCGCGCATTCGGCATCATTGAAGAGCCTTACTGGGAAGAAGATGGCATTGAACCTTCTTTCTTCAGTGACGAAACCGTGCAGATGTTCTGGGCACTGGAAAAACGCCCTGACGAAGATAAATCACGCTTCATGGTGGTGTTTACCGACAACGCAGCATCGCGGATGGATCAGATGTCGAAAGCGGATGCGCTGGCTCTTATCGAATCAGAAATAAACCGCATGCGCCCTTCTACCAAAGGAAAACTCAAGTTCCTCGATATTTATGGCTGGAAGAACGACCCGCTTATTCAGGGTTGCCGTCACATGTACACTCCAGGGCAGGTGAACCGCTTTGCGAAGGAAATGATTGAGCCGCATCACCGCATGCACTTCGCCGGCGAACATACCCGTCGCGTAGACTTTGGTATGGAGTCAGCCCTTGAGTCCGGTGAACGCGTAGCGTTTGAAATTCTGTCCCGCGTATAAAGAGAGGTTGCAATGAAGAAGGTATTGATTAGCACTTTTTTTTTGCTGTTGTCCGGCTTGCTGCAAGCCAATGTGGCATTCGCTGATGAAGCGCAGGTAAAGAAGGGTAAGCAACTGTTTATGCTTTGTCAGGCATGTCATGCCTACACAGAAAATGCGGGTATGCGAATTGGTCCTAATCTGGCCGGCATTGCCGGCAGTCAGGTGGGGCATGATAAAACATATGCCTATTCTGCTGCATTGAGCGGCGCAGATTTCAAATGGACAGACGACAAGCTGGATGCGTGGCTGCAAAGCCCGGTATCTGTTGTGCCGGGTACACAAATGGCCTTTGCAGGGTTACAAAACCCTGAGCAGCGCGCAGCGTTAATCGCATTTCTGAAAACGCTATAGCGCACAACATCCGGCGGCATCTGTGTCGCCTGATAGTTAAATGAAAGGTTATGCAAAATATAAAAATAATAGATTTTTTCCTGATTCAGGGAGCTGTTAAATTTTAAAAAGGCATAAAGCTAATACAATAAGATTTGGAGGAGAGCTATGCGTCCACACGTAGAGATGATTGATGAGAAAGATCTCATCTGGCACCCGGCCGAGCTGGTTGGTGCAACCGGTACTGCACGTCAGCGTAACCTGTCTTACGATGAAGAAGACGGTTCAGTATCTGCCAAAATTCTGTTTGATACAGACTGGTCACGTCCGGCTGGTGTTCACGTAGCCCAGACCGAGTGGTACGTGTTAAGCGGTGAAGTGAAAATTGGTGACGAAGTGCTTATTGAAGGTGGTTACTGGTGTACCCCTCCGGGCGTAGTTTGTCCTGAACTTCACGTTAAACCTGGCACAGAAATTCTGTATTTCCGTGAATACGGTACATGGGAATTTGAAGCGACTACTGAGCAGAAAGATTTTGTCCGTGAAGATCAGGAACTGGTTATTAAGCACAGTAACCTGATGGAATGGGTACCTGTTGAAATTGGCAGCCCTATGGATTTCGAAGCAGGTGGCACTCCGGTACCGGGTCTGTTCATTAAACTGCTGTTTATCGATAAGAAAACACAGTTTTATACCCGTCTTATCAAAGCAAAACCGGGTTGGGTAGAGCATCCTCTTGCGCATCACCCATGCTTTGAAGAAGCCTACACGCTGGAAGGCACATTTGAGTTTAACTTCGGTGAGCAGTGGCCGGGTGTCTATTTCTTCCGTCCTGCGCTGGTGCGTCACGGCGACTTTGCGGCAGGTCCGAACGGCACTACCTGGTTGCTGCGTTGCGATGGCCGTCTGGTTGACTGGTATACTGATAATGCGAAGATGGAAATGCATGGCGACCCTGTGAACTGGGGCCCTGACTTCCCGGGAACGCAAGATCCTGTTCCGCTGCAACCTGTTCGCTCGCGCTCTGTAGGACCGATGAAAGACCCGTACTACACCTGAGCTTCCGCTGTTGTTAATCACGCAAGAAACCACGCCTTGACCGCGTGGTTTTTTATTGCCTGTTGTTTGGTGTAATGCTCCGCCTGTTACCGGAAGTCAGTGAAATTTATCAGTAAATTTTCGGGGTATCCGGCTATACGGTATGTCTATAACAGATTAATAAATTGATTTAGAAAAGCTATTTAAAAGCCCATAAGATGATTTTGGTCAATAAAACAACACATCTACGGGAGACGCCATGAGCGTACACAATCATGATGAACTGGAAGTCATCGGCCTTGTAAATCATTTTCCTGCTGCGGTAGGTAAGGCCCCCTCAGGCATCGACTTCGATGCAGATTATATCCGCTCGTCAGCACATCTTCAGGAAGCAGCAGGCTACGACAGAGTTTTGATCGCAAACGCGGCCACCATGCCGGAGAGCTTTGCAATCAGTGCTTACCTGGCTTCTTCAACAACCTCGCTGAACTTCTTAATGGCACACCGCCCGGGCGTCGTGCCGCCAACCGTGGCAGCCAGACATATCGCCACCATCGACCGTCTGAGCAAAGGACGTTGTGCTGTACACATCATCGCCGGCGCTGATGACAGGGAAGTGCAGGCTGACGGCTTATTCAACACCAAAGATGAACGCTATCTGATTGCCGCTGAATACGTGGAAGTGATGCGCAAAATGTGGTCTTCAGAAAAGCCTTTTGACTTTGACGGCGAATATTACACATTTCGTGGTGCGTTTGCCCGCGTCCGTCCCGGCAATGGCGCAGTACCGGTTTACTGGGCCGGCACATCCGATCTGGCCCTCGATTTATGTGGTAAATGTGCTGACGTGTATGCCTTCGGTGGTGACACCTTTGACCGTGCAGCCATGCTCACCGGAAAAGCCAGAGCAGCGGCTGCCAGATATAAACGTGAAATCAGTGTCCTGATGACCATCGTGGTGATTGCCAGTGACAGCGAAGATGCTGCTTGGGAACGGGCTGCTTCATTGTATGAAAAAGTGGTGGCGCAGCGTGAAAATGGCGACATCGGTATTGTCGGCGATCATGAGAAAGCCGGTGATGAAGCAGCTTCCGGGGCATTCCGCAGAATGCTGGACCAGGCAAAAAGTGGTGACCGTCTTGACCGGTGTCTCTGGACCGGTCTGAACAAGGCGTACATGGGGCGCGGAAATAACAGCGTGCTGGTGGGTACCCCTGAGCAGGTTGTCGACAGCCTGATGGAGTATCGCCGCCTGGGTGTAGACCGCTTTCTGCTGCGTGGTCCTGATCAGGATAACGATGCCGGCTTCATTGGTGAAAAGGTGATTCCGCTTCTCAAACAAACCATTGCAGAAACAATGCAATCCGTTGCTGCAAACGAAAACTAATTCGGTTTGAGACCCGACATTTATCAATTTCTGACACTGCCATACCTAATAAGATAACAAATGAGGTTTGCCTATGGTGGTTCAGACAGCTCTTAACCACACAGTCAAAGCAGTATCTTGACCACCGCCGGTCCGCTCCATTACCAGCACACAAAGATGTGTTTTAACCGGTGGATTATAAAACTACAACAACAAGGTTAAATCATGGAAAACAAGGCAAACGCGAAACTCAATAGCATCACAAAAGGGATCCTCAGTCTGGCCACATTAGCCGTTAGCGGTCAGGTCTGGTCGGAAGAGGCTGCTTCTCAGTCTTCAGGCGTGGAACGTATCGTCGTTACCGCTAAAAACCGTGCCGAGCCGCTACAGGAAGTGCCGCTGGCGATCAATGCATTCTCAGAAGAAGAATTACGCAATAACCAGATTAACGAAGTCCGCGATCTGCAGGACATTACCCCGAACCTCTATCTGGCCGGCGGCAACCGGAATGATCCCACCGCAGTGGGTATGCGGGGTCTGACGCCAAACACCTCTGATGAGCGTTATCAGGGCGTATCGTTCTTTCTTGACGGCATTCCGTTAAGTGGTCAGCTGGCATCTTTCGGCTTTATCGGCATTGACCGTATCGAAGTCATAAAGGGGCCGCAAGCAGCCAGCTTTGGCCGCGCAACATACAGCGGCGCCATAAATTTTGTTACCGCAACGCCTGATGCTAATGAAACCGAAGGTGAGTTCCGTGCGTCTGCCGGTACTGTTTCCGGCGGTGCTGACAACAGTTATTCTGTGGCAGGCTCAATTGAAACCCCTTTAATTGAAGACAAGCTGTGGCTGAATGTGGGGGCGACCAAATTCCAGAACGGTGGTGTGGCAGAGGCTACCGACGACGGTACATCTATTGGTCGTGAGCGATCGGAAATTGTCACCGCGCAGTTATATTATGCACCGTCAGATACATTATCTGTGAAGTTCAGAACCATGTATTCCCATGACGAAGATACCGGTCAGCTGGCGGTTATTCAGCACCCCAGAGACTGGGTTGAAAATGGTGCTGACCTTATCACTCTGCCCCGGGCAAGCGGTTCCTTTTATCCGTCAGTGGTGCCAGACCCTGATACCGGCACAATCGCCAGCTTCGGCGCGGCGGGAACGGCCAGAGACCGTTATTTTTCTTCTCTGATTGTCACCAAAGATATTGCTGATTACCGTCTGGTTTACAGCGGGGGTTATTACAAAAGCGAAGACGACAGGGATGCCGCATTCTCAACCCGTGCGTATCTGCCGGGGCAGGATCCGGTATTCGGCGATGTGGTGGGCACCGACGAAGTCAGCCTGACGTTCTATGCAGGTTTTACTTACCCGTCACGGGAAATATTTAAGAATACCAGCCATCAGTTACTGTTACTTTCACCCGATGCACAGGATTTACGCTGGCGCGCCGGTCTTTATTACTTTTGGGAAGAAGACGAAACCCAGTTTACGTCTCTGGCGAGTGACGTGAACCCTTCTGGTACTGCGCGGGTGGATGAAATGCAGAACTATGCTGCGTTTGGTGGTCTCGATTACGATATCACTGAGCAACTGATGTTCAGTGCTGAAGGCAGGATTGCCACAGAAAAAGTCATCTACAACGCCTGCCCGCAATGCACCACGCCGATGCCTGAAGAGGGCAGCAACAGTTCCACTAACTTTTCTCCGCGGCTGACACTGACTTACAAGCTGTCAGAAGACAACATGATTTACGGTTTGTATTCATCAGGCATAAAAAGTGCGAGGTTGAGCCGAGTTGTGATTGATGGCGTACCGCAGGCCATTGCGGCAAAACCGGAAGAGCTGGATAACTTCGAGCTTGGTTCTAAAAACCAGTTTCTGGACGGCAAAATGATGCTGAATCTGGCGGCCTTCTATCAGGATGTGTCTGATCAGCAACTTACCAGTTCTAATAACCTGGAAGTGGGCGATCAGATAGTGCCGCTGACTTACGTTGATAACGTGGGTAACTCTGAAGTTTACGGTTTTGAAGCAGAGAGCAAGATTGCTGTCACAGACAACTTGTCTTTATCTGCCTCAGTGGGCTATGCGCACCATGAATTTGTAGACAGCGATCCCTTCGTTATGTCTGCTACATCTGCATGGGGCTTTGAAGGAGAGAGCGGCGACCCGGTTTCTCTGAACGGTAAAACCCAGACTAACGTGCCGCGCTGGAACGGCAGACTGGCAGGTGAATACTTTGTACCGGATGTTTACAACAACATGAGTTTGTCAGTCCGTGTTGACGGTAATTATCGCGGTGAGTTTTACGCGGATTTATCAAACCTTGTCACGGTTGAAAGTGCATGGACCTTCAACAGCCGCATCACTCTGGCGGACGATATTCTCGATATCTCACTTTATGGCCGGAATATTTTCAACCAGGACCGTGCTATCGGAACAGGACTGGCGGGCGGTTCTGCGCCTTGCGTGTTCAATGAAAACAACACTGCTTTGTACGGCAATAACCAGTTGTGCCTGAGTATTGCTGCGCCACGTCCTGCAGAATTCGGTGTCGAGGTAGGCTACAAGTTCTGAGAAATCACAGGAGGGCTTGTATAAATGTTGTTGCCGGCCCTCCTCAAATATAGGCAAGAACAGAATAATAAAGGGGAACAACATGGCAAATGCGCAAGCAGAAAGTCCGGGAGCTGACGGTTCAGCTGTAAAACCCGATCGCATCCAATATAAAACGTTCTATTCAACCGGTGGACGGTTAACTATCGCCGCCCTGATCATTACCGCTGCACTCTGTACCATGGACAGAATGGTGTTATCAATGGTGGTTGATCCGTTACGGGCTGACTTAGGCCTCACAGAAACCCAAATCGGCGTATTACAGGGCTTTTCTTTTTCTTTGCTTTTCGCTGTTTGCGGCATCCCTCTGGGATTAATGGCAGATCGCCTTGCAAGGAACAAACTACTGGCCTTTGCAGTGTTAACCTGGAGTGTTGGCACACTGGCCTGTGGCCTGGCAAACAGTTTCGAGTCTCTATTTGTGTTCAGAATGCTGGTGGGAGCGGGCGAAGCAGCACTCTGGCCTGTGGCCATATCTTTGATTGGTGATTTGGCCCCGAAAGCCTATCGCGGCATGCTCATAGGCGGGTTGATTGTCGGGCAATTGTTCGGAGGCAGCTTTTCACTCATTGTTGGCGGGCAGGTGCTGGAGTCGGTTACCGCCGGCAGTCTCACACATTTACCTGTAATTGGTTCCTTTGAGGGCTGGCGCTTTCTGTTTATCTTGTATGGCAGCTTCGGTACCCTGGCTATTTTACTGCTGCTTACCGGTAAGGAACCACCAAGGGAAATAGTGTCTGAAGCAGCGTCAAAGAACCCTTTCAGTGGTCTTCGTGTTTTTTATGATTTCTTCAGGGCCAACTGGAAATCGGTGGGTTCTCTTTACTTACTGACAATGGTGGTTGCTGTTGTGCAGTATTCCGGATTCGCCTGGAATGTGCCGCTTATGCTTCGCCGGTTCGATATCGGGCCACAGCAAGTGGGTCTGATCATGGGCATCATGTCTTTTGCAGCCGGTGCGGCGGGCTCGCTTGCCGGCGGATTTGCGGCAAAGAAAACCGGCAAAAGCCCGGTGAACCGGTGCAACGTGATTATCTTCACGTATTGTATTTGCATCAGTTACGGATTGATTGCGTTTAACCCTGCGCTTTATACCACTGTGTTTCTCATTGCTATTCCATCGGTGCTGCTTGCCATGGCGGGGGTAATGTCTCTGGTTATTTTGCAGGATATTGTTCCTTCTAATATGCGCGGGGTAGCGACATCAGTGAACCATCTTTTTGCCAGCCTGATTGGCGCATCCATTGGTCCGGTACTGGTGGCCATGCTGACCCAGCATGTGTTTAAAACTGACGATATGGTCGGTGTTTCTCTTGGGCTTGTAGTGGGTCCTGCTATGGCGCTCGCGGCTTTCTTTGCATTCACCATCAAAAAAGAAATCGTGAAAAAGTATGACGGCATGGAAGCGTCTGTGGCTGATATGGCGAAGCCGGGAAAAGGATAAAAAATGCATTATTTACTGAAATGGTTTTTAGCCGTTCTGGCAGTGTTGTTTATTTCTGCAGCGGCCATCATTGGCTCTATGCGTGCCGGATGGTGGAATCCCTCCCTTGAAGAGGTAAAGGCAAAGCATGCCGGTGCACCGTCAGAATTTATTAAAACAGGTGATGTTACCCTGCATGTTCGTGATGAAGGGGAAGGGCCGGCTGTCATTATGCTTCACAGTTCAATGACTAACCTGCGTATTTACGATGGCTGGGCGGAGGCGCTGAAAACCGGTTACCGAGTCATCCGGATAGACTGGCCACCTTACGGATTATCTGATGATCCTGAACCTTCAAAGGGCATGCCCGGTGTGGTTACGCTGCTGGAACAGTTTGTTCAGCAGCAAAACATTTCTGAGTTTACTCTGGTGGGCAGTTCCAGCGGTTCAACGATTTCGGTGTTGTATGCTGCGAAACATCCTGAGCAGGTAAAAGCACTGGCGCTCTCTACATTGCCATTGTCCGCACCGCCTACCTCTGAGCCTCCTTTTCTGGTGGATTTCTTTCAGTACATTCATCAGAACTGGACGCAGGGTTACTTACCGGAGGCCTATTTTTCGGCATTCCTCGGCTGGTTGTATGGTGAGCCTTCCAGGCTGACACCGGAAACGGTGCGCTGGTACTACGAAACCAATAATATCCCGGGTAAGTTCGCGCTGGTGAAGGCCTATTATGAAGCGAATCTGGCTGCGGTGTGGTCGAAAGGTGCGAAAGAGGAAGCATCACAGGTTACCGCGCCGATCTTATTGCAATGGGGCGACAGGGACGCCGTACTGCCGGAATATCTGGTGGAAAAAGCCGTGGCTGACTTTCAGAGTACACAAGTCGATGTGATCCACTACGACGATGTGGGTCATTACCCCATGTTGGAACTGCCCGGTAAAACCGGTGAAGATCTGAAAAAATGGCTCGACGGGGTATATCAGAGAAAAGGTCAGGACTGACTGATTTTCTTCAGTGCCGCAATAAAGGTTTTTTCACTACGGGAGAGCAGTGCCTCAGCGCGCCAGAACAGGCCGACGGGGCGCATGTAAGCGGTCTCGCCGAAATCAATTTTGATGAGCTCTCCCGCATTGATTTCATCGGCATATTCTCTGTGATTGCCCATTGAAACCAGGTCGCAGTTCAGCAGGCAGCCTTTCATCAGCAGAAAGGACGAGGTGCGCAGGCCGATTTGCGGGCGGGGAAGGTTGTGCATATTAAAAAGTTGTTCCCAGCGTTTATACATCACAGGGTTATCCGGCACTATCCACCGTGCTCTGGTTAAATTTTTCAGGGAAGGCTTGCCGTTTTTCAACAGCGGATGATTAGCCCTGAGCAGAATGCTGGCGCCTTCTACAGACAACTCTTCAAAGGTGAGTCCGTTCATATCCAGGTCCGGTGCTTTAGAACCCAGCGCCATTTGCAATCGTCCTTCCCGTACCCGTTCCAGCAGTTCATGAAAACTACCTTCTTTGACAATCACCTGAACATTCGGATCGCTGATTGCCAGCATTGAAATAGCCACGGGCAGGCGGTTTACCGTGAACATGCTTTCTGTCCCGAGGGTGAGTTTTTCTTCGCGCCTGTTACGCAAAGAATTGATGGTTGCCAGTGCCCGGTCCCGCTCAGTCATGATGATCCTTGCATGGGGCAGCAGTTCTTCTCCCTGGGCAGTCAGATATATTCCTCTGGAACTTCTTTCAAACAGCTTTATATCCAGCGCATCTTCGAGCATCTGGATACTGCGTGACAAAGACGGTTGCGATATAGCCAGCGCTTCAGATGCCTTATTAAAACTCCCTAAGTCGGCCACGGTGACAAATCTGCGTAACTGGCGGATATCCATATTCTTGCTCGCTGCATTTGATATAAGTGTATGACTTATCCTGCTATAGAATAACTCTATAATCAATGCGTATTTTCATATAGAAATATTATACCCCTGTCTCTAAGGTAGCTTAATCCGGAACAGATCAGGGAACCCGTTATGCCAGCTATTGAGCGGTACAACATCGCAATGTGTAATGCGCCTGTCAGGCCTGCTTTCAATGCAGATGGCACGCTCTGCAACAAGACACTGCAAGCTAATATCGCGCTGTGCTGCGCACGGATAAAGCATGCGGCAGAGTGCTACAACGCTAAGGTGGTCGTGTTTCCTGAATTCACCTTTACCGGCTATCAGCAAATGGACTATGAGGGCTGGCTGAAGGCATCAGTCACTATGCCCGGTCCCGAAACAGAGGCATTTGCTGAGGTGGCTGCTGCCACCAGCACTTATGTTGTTATCCAGGCTGCTGAAACCCACCCAGATATTCCCGACAGATACTTTTTATCGTCCGCATTACTTACACCTTCCGGTGAAGTTGGCATGGTGTACCGGAAAAATTACGCCATTTCCCTGCGCACCAGTCCGAATGATGTATTCACTCAATACACGCGGGTATTCGGGGAAAGCGGTTTCTTTCCTGTATACGCCTGTGAACTCGGAAACATCGGCATGCTGATAGGCGCTGAGCCTCACTGGCCGGAAGCTGTCCGCAGTCTTGCCTTAAACGGCGCTGAACTCATTGTTAATTCTGTGGCTTCCCTGACCGGTGTGGATTATATGCAGCGGGAGGGCGCTGCCAGTGTAAGAGGCGTAAGAGCATTCGAGAATCAACTGTATTTCGCCATGGCGAATGTGCAGGGGGAGTTAGCGGCAGCATCTGCCTGTTTTGATTACAACGGTAAGAGTATCGCTGTTAAAGCCGCCGGCGATGAAGACCTGGTCATCGCTGAAATAGACATTACCGCGTTGCGAGAGGCGCGAAAAAAACCAGCCACCAATTTTCTTGCGCAACTTCAACCCGCTATACACAGCCCGGTTCAGCAGTATCCTCTGTGGCCTTCGGATGTGTTCGCACAGGCGCCTGCTGCAGACGCTTGTGCACTGCTGAAGGTTGAACAGGATGCCTGGCAGCGGTTTCTGTCAGCAGAAGATAAACACCCATTAGTGAGGGAGAACTGATCATGCCTTGTGAAATCGTAGGATTGCACTTTTACGCCGATTCTTCGGAGCTGCGTCCGGTGGACACAGTTTTTGATACACCATTTGCTGTTGATTACGCCATTGCCCACGAAGAGGCCGGATTTGACCGCGTGTTAATCGGTCAGACAGCTACCTGGCCGGACGGCTTTGCCATCGCCAGTCATATCGCTGCGGTCACCAGCAAACTGAAGTTCATGGTAGCACACCGTCCGGGATTCATCGCACCTACTATGGCTGCCCGCATGTTCGCCACGCTGGACCAGCTTTCCGGTGGCAGAGCGGGGGTACACATCATTACCGGCGCCAGCGACAAAGAACTGGAATGCGACGGCGATTTTACCAGTAAAGAAGAGCGCTACTATCGCAGCCGGGAATACATCGATGTATTACGAATGATATGGGGAAGTCACTCGCCGGCAGATTTCAAAGGTGACTGGTACCGCTTCAATCAGGCGTTTTCCAAAATCAAACCGGTACAAGCCGTTCTGCCTGTCTTCTGGGGCGGTGCCTCAGACCTTGCTGTAAAGCTGGGTGCGGAATGCGCAGATGTGTATGCCATTGGCCCGGGCACACTTGAACAAACCCGCGCCTTAATCGCAAAGTTTAAAACCAGAGCGGCTGAGTTTGGCCGTAACCCGGGGATCTCAATGTCAGTGCGGATCATTGTCGGCGACACCACAGAAGAAGCCTGGAAGAAGGCAGAAAATGTTCTGGAGCGGGTGACGCAAATTCAGCGGGACGGCACAAAGATTGGGCGGGATAAGGGAAAGGATGATCTCGCAGCAAGCCATTTAATGGCACTGGCCTCGCAGGGGGAATGTTTGGACACCTGTTTGTGGACCGGCGTTGCAAAGGCCACTGAAGGGCGCTTACAGGCAATGGCGCTGGTGGGGACGGCTGAAGAAGTCTCTGATGCTCTGCTTGAATATTACCGCGCCGGCGTAGACCGGTTTCTGATCAACGGCTTTGACACCATTCAGGACGTCAGACTGTTCGGACGGGATTTGATACCCATGATTAAACAAAAAGTCAGCGCCGAAGATGCGCGCTGAACTTGCCTTCATATTCACACCGCAAACAGAGAAAAACATGACCAGACCAATGAAAATTCTGGGGATCGGGGGCACGACCTCTGAAAACTCATCAACTGAAAAAGCACTCGCTGTTGCCCTGGCTTCAGCGAAAGAAAGGGGCGCTGATGTAGAGCTCATCGGCAGCAAGACATTGGCGGCACTGCCTCACTATGCTTATGGCGTAGTAGAGCAATCAACAGACGCTGCAGAATTTGTCGCGAAAATCAGGCAGGCAGATGGCTTAATCCTGGCGACACCCTGCTATCACGGCTCCGTGTCAGGGTTAATGAAAAATGCCCTCGACTATGTCGAGGAGACGGCAAAAGACAGCAGAGTGTATCTGGACGGTGTACCGGTCGGGCTGATCGTCAATGCCTACGGCTGGCAAGCCATCGGGCCGACATTAACCACCATGCGTTCGATAGTGCATGCCTTGCGCGGCTGGCCGACGCCTTTCGGTGCCGGTATTAAAGTCAGCAGCGGGCTGTTCGACGGCACGCAGGTCACCGATGCTGATATTGCCGCTCAACTGGCGCTGGTGGGCAGTCAGGTTGCTGATTTCACTGCACGAAACCAACTGGCAGCAGCCAGCTAATAAAATAACAATAATCAGAGGCACGGGAAAAATGATACTGGTATTTGGATCGACAGGCAGAACAGGAAGAGCATTGATTTCGCAGCTCCTTAAAAAAGGCGAAAAATTGAGGATCATGGTGCGTAACGCCAAAAAGGTCAGAGAGCTGCGGTTGCAGGGTGTGGATGTTGTTGAGGGAGAAATCGATAACTACCATATTCTCAGTCAGGCGTTTGAGCGGGTGGATAAAGTGTATATGTTGCTGGGCAACAGCGAACATCAGCTTTTTCTGGAAAAATTAATTATCAATATGGCGCTGGAGAAAGGCGTCAGTCTGGTGGTGAAGCAATCCTCGCTGGAAGCACTGCCGGATTCAGATAAACCTATCCCGAAACTGCATGTTGAAAGTGAGCAGTATTTAAAGCGTTCGAGGCTTAACTGGGTGATGCTCAGGCCAACCTTTTTCTCTCAGATGCTGTTTCTCTGTGCAGAAGGCATCGTAAAAGCTGATAAGCTCGCATTTCCCATGTCAAACGGCGTTGTCGCAATGACAGATGCAAGAGATGTTGCGGAGGTAGCTGCTCATGTGCTGACCACATCGGGACACAGCGGGAAAAGTTACGATATTACAGGGCCGGAGCTGGTTTCTTTTGAAACTGTCGCCGCAATTCTCAATAAAGAGCTCGGTAGAGAGATAACCTATACAAGCACACCATTGGAAGACTTCAGGGCCAGGCTGGATCAGGTTGTTGAAGACAAATGGCGGGTGAATGCGGTTTGTGAGGAAATTAATTTTCTGGCTAACGCGCAACACGGATATACCACGTCTGTTGTTTCAGATTTGCTTGGTCGTCCTGCAAGAGGCGCAAAAGATTTTATCAGTGACTTCAGACAGGCATTTACACCGGAGTAGCCGATATTTTTGGCGGGCAACGTGTTTAGATAAGGCAGGTGAGCTTACAACCCACCTGCGTTTTTATTTAAAACTCAGACAGCAAACGGCCAAAGCCGGAAATTTTATCTTCAATACCGTTGGCACGCAGAGCATGCCAGTATGTGGCAGTGTTAATAGCGATAACCGGCTTGTTCAGCTCCATCTCCAGACGTTCAGCTTGTCTGGCCATACACAGGTTCGTACCTACCTGCACGATGGCGTCAACGTCATCTCCGTTCAGCGCGTTAACGGTTTCGCGAACCGTTGAGGGCGTTACCCGGGCAATATCGTGCCAGCTAGGGCATTGAAGAGGTTTATCCCGCACTGTTTCATAGCCGTGGTCGCTGAGGTAGTTTGCCACTTCGGCATTCGCCACCGGATAGTATGGTGACAGGAAGGCGATTTTTTTAATGTTGCCGTGAGCTTTCAAAGCTGCGGCAACAGCTTCAGAACCCAGAGAAATTTTCAGACCGGATTTAGACTGGATATTGTCTTTCCATTTCTGTGCGCCTTCAGCACCACCGTAAAAGGTAACTGCAGACATACCCATCACCAGGTAGTCAGGGCCCATGGTGAGCACACCTTCTACTGCTTCGTAGGTTTTACGGTCGATTTCCAGTGTTCCCTGCATAAAGGTTTCATTAGAAATGGCACTGGCATTTTTAATCACAATGCGGCTGTAGTGATTCGTTACGCCTGCCGGACGCATTTCTGAAAATTCAGGTTCTACAATTGTGTTGGTTGAAGGACCCAGTACGCCAAAGCGGGCGCGGTAACCTAATATATCTCTTTCCATGTCAGCTCCTATAATTGTACAACGCGGATGCCGCAATCGGCGCCGTTAAACAGACTCTCAAGGGCGGCGGGGGCAGACAGTAAGCCGTCGTAAACTACTTCCGTGGATTTCATCTGTCCGCTGTGATACCAGTCGATCAGTTCCTGTTCTGCACCCGGGAATGACTCGTGGTAATCCCACACGAAAAAGCCTTCCATGCGTGCGCGTTTGTAAATCACGTTGTAGTAGTAGCGCGGACCGGGTAACGGTGGATCGGTATATTCAGTGGCAATCTGTCCGCAGATAACCGCGCGGCCGCGCAGAGCAATATTCTTCAGTGCCGCATCCAGCGTGTCACCGCCCACATTATCGAAATACACGTCGATACCGTCGGGGCACAAGGTTTCAAAACGCTCGTATAAATCTTCAGATTTATAATCAATGGTCTGGTCGACACCCACTACGTCTTTTAGCCACTGACATTTTTCCGGGCCTCCGGCAATGCCAATGACGTTACAGCCTTTAATTTTGGCGATTTGCGCCACAATCGAGCCTACACCGCCGGCAGCAGCAGAGACGACTACGGTATCACCGGCAACCGGCTTACCGATATCGAGGAAGCCGAAGTAAGCTGAAAAGCCGGAAGAGCCCAGAATGCCAAGGTGCAGATATAAAGGCGTTTGCGGATTCGTGACCTTTTGCAGTGTTTTCACCAGCAGGCCTTCAGTGTCGCCACTCTGAACAGAGTAGTCCTGCCAGCCGGTTGAGCAGGCAACGACTTCCCCTTCTTTAAAATCTTCATGTCTGGAAGCGATAACCGTACCTACACCACGGCCACGCATTACATCACCAATTTCAATTGGCTCGTGGAAACGGCTGGCTTCACCCATAAGATAAGCTCGCTGGGCAGGTGAAAAGCCAAGAGC
>Ga0209452_1000124_pt1 | contig 25723 bp, 23 predicted proteins | sample WorMetimpBELIZE1_FD_187388 | JGI IMG/M metagenome (GOLD analysis project Ga0209452, IMG submission 187388) | Marine gutless worms symbiont microbial communities from Max Planck institute for Marine Microbiology, Germany - Olavius imperfectus... | ecosystem: Host-associated > Annelida > Digestive... | reverse complement strand
AGATCAAATCGATTTTAAAATTTAGCAAGCAATAACAGGATCCTGTATGAGTATCACCGCAAAAACATGTGCAGTAGTGGCCGCAGTTACGGTGGCTATTTTTTTTACTCCATTAAGTTTTAGTGAAGAGCAGACTGACTTTAAAAAAGTGGGCGAGGCGCGTATGGAATATTTATTTTGGGATGTTTACGATGCAACCCTATACACCGAATCAGGAAGGTACGAACAAAATACACACCCGGTTAAATTTAAGCTCACCTATTTGCGTGATTTTGCAGCTAAAGACATCGTTAAAGCAACTAAAGAGCAATGGCAGCATTTAGGCAAAAGTAATTTATCAGCCAAATACGCAGATAAATTACTCTCGCTTTGGCCAGACATTAAAAAAGGTGAGTCTTTGAGCTTGCATACAGCAGCAGACGGTCAATCCACCTTTTATCATAACGATCAAAAACTAGGTGAAATTACAGACTCGCAATTTGCCAACCAATTTTTAGCTATCTGGCTAAGCCCAAACACTTCAGAGCCAGCACTTAGAAAACAATTATTAGGGATTTAACATGCGTAATATAAATAAATTTAAACAGCTATGCATTTTAATGGCCGCATTATTTTTAGTGAGCTGCTCCGCGCCAAAAGTAGAGCACTATAATAACAGCAATCCAGAATTCGATTTTAAAGCGTTTTTTAGTGGTGACTTAAAAGCCTACGGCGTTGTGCAAGATTATAAAGGCGAACTAACACGTAAGCTTGTCGTTACTATGAATGCACGCTGGGAGGGCAACGAGGGCGTTATAGAAGAAGATTTTGTGTATGATGACGGAGAAACTCAAAAACGTGTTTGGTATGTCACCCTCAATGATGATAATACCCTAGTAGGACGAGCTGATGACGTGCTTGGTATGGCAACGGGAAAAAGCGCCGGCAGCGTGTTTCATTGGAACTACAATGTGGCTTTACCCTATGACGGCAGCACGCTTGAAGTAAACTTTGATGATTGGATGTACCTGGTTACACAATCTCGCTTGATTAACCGTACGTCTATTGTTAAGTTTGGGGTCGAGGTTGGGGAAGTAACCTTAGTGATCGAAAAAATATAGTTCAGTGCGTTCTTTAATGTGTGCCTTTTGTGTACTTAAATTAAGTTTTAGTTAACCCAATACGCTGTATTTTACCGAGAATTATTAAAATTTTACGCATTTTCTAAGTATTTAAGCAAAAAATGCAATTTGCTGTTGCTAACTCCTTAAAAATGCATAAAGATAGGTTTTGCGAAGGCAAAATAATAACGAATAGGAATCTAACAATGAATAAAGCTCAATTAGTTGAAAAAATCGCTACTGATGCAGAAATCTCTAAAGCTGCTGCTACACGTGCACTTGACGCGTTTACTGGCGCTGTAACTTCTTCTTTAAAAGAAGGTAATTCAGTTGCATTAGTAGGTTTTGGTACTTTCTCAGTTAAAGAACGTGCAGCACGTACTGGCCGTAACCCACAAACGGGTGCTGAGATCCAAATCGCAGCGGCAACTATCCCAAGCTTTAAAGCAGGTAAGGGTCTTAAAGACCAAGTAAACCCTTAATTGGCGTTTTACAGATTTTTTAAAAAAGAGCTATTAAGCTCTTTTTTTTTGCCAATAAAGAAGCCACTAAATAGTGGCTTTTAATTTATAAATTTAGCTAAGTAGGTTTTATGCTTTTAAGGCTTTATCACCACGGCCAATACCTACAGCACCAGAGCGCACCACTTCAATAATATCGGTTTCGTGGCGTAGGGTATCTAAAAACGACTCTATTTTGTCTGTGCTGCTTACCAATTGTAAACTGTAGCTTTGCCGTCCCATATCTAAAATTGCACCTTGAAACACATCTACAACGCGTGTAACAGCGGCACGTGTGGTTTCGTCTTGAGCAAATACTTTAACTAGTAATAATTCACGCTCAATGTGACTCATTTCGGTTAAATCAATAATTTTAAGTACATCAACTAATTTATTAACTTGTTTAGTAATTTGTTCAACGATTCTATCATCACCCATAGTGGTAATGGTGATGCGTGACAATGACTCGTCATCAGTGGTGCCCACTGTTAAGCTATCTATGTTGTAGGCGCGTTGTGAAAAAAGCCCAACAATGCGAGACAAGGCACCCGGTTCATTTTCTAATAAAATAGATAATATACGACGCATTATGCTTTTACTCCTTTACGTAACCACATCTCATCAATGCCACCTAGCTTTATTTGCATTGGGTACACATGCTCTTTTTCATCAACGTTAATATCTAAAAATACCAAACGGTCGTTTATGCTCATAGCTTTATCTATAGCGGGTTGAAGTTCATCCAACGTATCTACTTTTATGCCCACATGGCCATAGCTTTCAACCAGTTTTACAAAATCAGGTAATGACTCCATATAAGATGATGAATGGCGACCACCGTAAATCATATCTTGCCATTGGCGTACCATGCCTAACGAGCGGTTATTTAGTGAAACCACTTTTACAGCTAAGTTGTACTGCAAACATGTAGAGAGTTCTTGAATATTCATTTGAATCGAACCATCGCCGGTGACACACACTGACTCTTTATCCGGAAAGGCAAGCTTAACACCCATCGCTGCGGGCAGGCCAAAGCCCATGGTGCCTAAGCCCCCTGAGTTAATCCACTGACGAGGGTTTTTAAATGGATAATACTGCGCTGCAAACATTTGGTGTTGACCTACATCTGAGCTTACATACGCGTCACCATTGGTTGCTTTATACACTGCTTCTATAACAGCTTGTGGCTTAATTTTGTCACCGTCGGTGTTGTAACTTAGGCACTTTTGTTCGCGCCAGCTAATAATTTGTCGCCACCAATCTTCTTGTGCACTGCGATCAATTTGAATATTGCTATTATCTATGCCGGCTTGTAGTTGCTCCATCACAGTGGCTAAACAGCCCACAACCGGAATATGCGCTTTTATGGTTTTAGAAATAGAAGTCGGGTCTACATCGACATGAACAATGGTTGCATTAGGGCAAAACTTTTTAACATTATTGGTTACTCGATCATCAAAGCGTGCGCCCAGTGCTAAAATTACATCAGCGTTGGCCATGGCTTTGTTAGCCTCTAGCGTACCGTGCATCCCTAACATACCGACGTAATTTGGGTGAACACCTGAAATACCGCCTAAACCCATCAATGTATTTGTTATCGGAGCATTTAATGACTCAACTAAACGAGTTAGTTGCTCTGAGGTATTAGATAAAATAATACCGCCACCTGAGTATATAACCAGCTTTTTAGCCTCTAAAATAGCACTCACTGCTTTGCGAATTTGCTTTGAGTGCCCCTTGGTATTAGGGCTGTATGTTCTAAGCTCTGTTGTTTTAGGAAACTTGTATTCAAATTTGATTGCTGGGTTGAGCATATCTTTAGGTAGCTCTACAACCACAGGGCCAGGGCGACCAGAGCTGGCAATGTAAAACGCTTTGGCTAAAATTGCCGGAATTTCTTCAGCGCTTCTGCAGTTAAAGCTATGTTTTACAACCGGGCGAGAACAACCAACAATGTCAGTTTCTTGGAAAGCATCATCACCAATTAAGCTTGTTGGTACCTGCCCCGATAAAACTACCATTGGGATTGAGTCCATATACGCAGTAGCAATACCCGTAATACAGTTTGTTGCGCCAGGGCCTGAGGTGGCAAGTACAACACCTACTTCACCTGTGGCACGGGCATAACCGTCCGCCATATGCGTTGCAGCTTGCTCGTGACGCACTAAAATGTGTTCAATGTCTTCTTGCTGAAAAAGTGCATCGTATAAATCTAAAACCGACCCACCCGGGTAGCCAAAAATATACTTAACCTTTAACTCTTTTAATGCCCGAACAACTAGTTCAGAACCATTGTATTCGTGTTTGCTCATCCTCATTCCTCTGTGCGCTGTTTATGCATAAAAAAACCCCCGCGTAGTGCGAGGGTTTTTAAAAAGCAATTTCACTTTTTAATACATCCCCGCTGGGCTTATCACTAAGACCACTACGAGCACGATTAAAAGGTGAAGTTGTTTTTTCATAATTGTCACTTTGTAAAAGCAAAAAACTGCTTTAGATTAATAATTCTATATGCAGTTATTTTTAAGTGTTTTACGTGTTTATGTCAACCTTGAAAGTGCTATTTTGGATTAAAATTGCAAAATAAATTATTTTTATTTAAAAAGCGTGCAGTGTGTTTTTAGTTCTGTGAGAAATAAGAAGAATTTATGCTAATTTTTTCAGTAACTCTAACGGGTAAATAGATTGTTTGAGCACTATGCTTAATGCATATATTAGGTATCATAGAGCAATAATTTATCAGGGGAAGATACAGTGAAAAAAATAATAGGGCTTGGCTTACTCCTTTGCAGCATAAATGTTAACGCAGCGAATACCAGTGCGCATGACCCAGGTATTATTAACAAACAAAGAATAGAGTATTGGTTAAATAAACGCGGCGATACCCAACAAAGCACTAACAAGCCAACGGTTGAAAGCTATTTAGCGAATACCTCACAGGTAAGCCCTTCGCAGTTAAAATCTGTTTCGGCCATAAAAGCGCGTTTAACTGCTAAGCAAGCTAATAAGCAGCTGCAATATTCAAGTGCGGTTAGCTCCAACAACACGCTGACTGAGGTCAAAGTGTTGGCTATTTTAATCGACTTTCCTGATTTAAAGTACGATGAAAACCAGCTTGTTGCTGATGATACCGACATGTATTACGAAGACTACACAAGGGAGCATTACCACCAATTGCTTTTTAATAAAGGGGGATTTGTAGGCCCTAATAATGAAAGCCTTAGTAGTGTACACGATTATTACTACGGTGCTTCTGGTGCGAGCTTAACTTTTAGCGGGCAAGTATACGGGTGGGTTAGGGCAGATTTTAATGCTAAAACCTATGGAGAGCGTGTAGGTACTACCCGAGATATAAATGCGCCCGCATTGATAAAAGAGGCGGTAGAAAAAGCTGTTGAGCAGTTTGATATTGATTTAAGCCAATACGATTTAACAGACTTAGATGACATAGATAACGACGGCATTATCAATGAACCCAACGGCATTATAGATCATGTTATGGTTTTTCATTCGAGCATAGGTGAAGAATCTGGCGGAGGTTATTTAGGTACTGATGCAATTTGGTCGCACCGCTACTACGTATTTGACGAGAACAGTGAACCCGTCACTATAGCGGGAAGTAATATCAAGTTATCGGGTTATACAATCAACCCTATTGATGCCAGTATTGGGGTAGTAGCACATGAATTTGGTCACGATTTAGGGTTACCTGACGAATATGATTTGCAATCTTTTACCGCAGGTGAGCCTGTCGCCTCGTGGTCTATCATGTCTACAGGTAGCTGGGCTGGTGGCCCTCGGGGATCACAGCCGGTTATGTTTAGTGCGCAGGCGCTTGAGTATTTACAAAACCGATACCAAGGCAATTGGGTGAACCAGCTTAATTTAACCATGGAGGAAGTGAATACCCAGCCTCAGCAGTCGCTTGTTTACACGAGCTCACTTTCTCAACAGCAAAATCAAATTAAAGTAAGCCTTGCGCAGCAGCTCGAAAAATTTAAAACCCCAGTTGAAGGTGATTTTCAGTTTTATTCTGGTACAGGCAATAATCAAACACAGACACTTTCACAAACGGTGACTTTACCTGAGGCGGTTACACCTCTGACTCTTAGCTTTTTAGCTTACTACAGTATTGAACGCGATTATGACCTTGTGCAAGTTAAGGTAAATCAAAACCCTTTAGCGGGTAATTACACAACTGAGACAAACCCCTATTATGGCGATATAGGCCCGTATATAAGTGGTGATTCGTTTTTACATGCAGATGCGCAGCAACCTAATGGCTTTTTAAAGCATGAGTTTGATTTAACACAATATGCAGGACAAACCATTACATTAAGTATTGAGTATGTTACCGATACAAACACACATTATTATGGCTTTGTAGCCGATGATTTAAAAATAACACACAACAATACTGTGATTTGGCAAAATAACGCAGAGCAGCCAAGTCCTACCTTAGCGTTAAATGGTTTCAGCCGCGTGAGTAGTTATATTTATGCTAAAGCAGCCCACTACTATTTACAGCTACGCGCACACAAAGGGATGGATGCCGGTTTACAAACAGAGCAATACTCACCGGGTGTTTTATTGTGGTATGGCAATAGTGCCTTTGATAACAATAATACCACTGAGCACCCAGGGGGTGGTTTTAATTTAGTGGTTGATGCAGATCAAAAGCCAATTTATCGTGGTACAAGTAGCAGTACACTGGCAGATACACCTATACAAGTGCGAGACGCTGCATTTAGTTTATATCAGCAAAGTGCGGGGTTAGGCGATCAAGACTTAGCGGCCATTAGTGAGTTTAGTGATCATTTTGATTACAGCTTTACGCAGCAGCCTGAATCAGGGGTGGTGATTACTCCCCAAGGGTTTAACTTTGAAATAGTTAGCCAACACCCTGAAAGTGAAACTGCAGAGCTTTTGCTGAGCTATGATGCACAACAACAAATAATCACAACAGTAAACGAGACAACCGTTAACTTTAATGTAGCTGGTTTAGACTTAACTCCCACAGATACATTTTTATGGGACTTTGGTGATGGGCAATCGAGCACAGAGCTAAGCCCTACACATACCTACGCCGGTTATGGCACCTATAGCGTTATATTTTCGGCAATGAGTGAGACGGCTACACAAACACAAACTAGCCAAATTACTATCACAAAGCCGCTAGAAATTGAAAATTTAGCGTATCAGTTAAACGGAGCAACATTATCTGCTCAAGCAACCGTCAGTGGTGGAGACGGACCTTACGAGATAAGTTGGCTCATAAATGGTGAGCCTGTATCGCAAACTGAAAAACTAGATTACCAGTTTAGTTATTCTGGCGATTACACCTTTGCGTTAAGCGTAACCGATGCGCAAGGGATAAGTGTTAGCCAACAGCAGGCTTTGAGTGTAAGCGTGCCGCTGCAATTAAGTACACGCTTTACAGCAAATAACTTAGCGGTGCAATTTAATAGCTCACCATTAGGTGGTTCAGGTAATTATACATATAGCTGGGATTATGGTGATAGTAGCCCACTAGGTACAACGCAAAACCCAAGTCATAACTACCAAAGCGCAGGGAGTTATAAGGTAAAACTTACACTTACAGACAATCAAACCAATGACGTTATAAGTAGTGATTTAACAGTTTCTATACAAGAAGCGCAAACTGAGTCATCATCTAGTGGTGGGGCAATTGGTTATTTAATCGCGCTATTAGTGATAGGTGGTTTTTATCGGCGCATGGGCAAAAATGTTTAATAATCTAATACTAGTTGTTTAGAAGGTGATGCTAGCTAAGTTAAAAACTTTTTAAATTAATAGCTTCGTTATGCCAACTGATTCAATTAGCAAAACTAAAAATACAAAAAAGCCAGCAACATGCTGGCTTTTTAGGCTTAAAACAAGACTAAACTTGTTTAATTATAAACGGTCGATTACTGATTGAGTGAAATCAGTTGTACCGTGGCTGCCGCCTAAGTCGCGTGTTGTGCGATCGCCTGATTTAATTACTTCAGCAACAGCGCTGCGAATACGCTCAGCAGTATCACCCATATTTAAATGCTCAAGCATTTGGATAGACGCTAAAATTACTGAAGTAGGGTTTGCTAGGTTTTTACCTGCGATATCAGGAGCACTACCGTGTACAGCTTCAAAAATAGCGGCATCTTCACCAATGTTTGCACCTGGTGCCATACCTAAACCGCCAACTAAGCCAGCACATAGGTCAGATAAAATATCGCCAAATAAGTTAGTTGTAACGACAACATCAAATTCTTCAGGCGTCATTACTAGCTTCATACATGTTGCATCAACAATCATTTCAGTTGATTCAATTTGAGGGTAACGCTCAGCAACTTCTCGTGCAACTTTTAAGAATAAGCCAGAAGTTGATTTTAAGATATTTGCTTTATGTACTGCGGTTACTTTTTTACGGCCTTCACGTACAGCTAACTCGTAAGCAAACGTGATGATTTTTTCAGCGCCTTCGCGAGTAATTACAGATTTAGCTTCTGCTTCGTTACCGTCTTCGCTTACTACTTGACCTAAACCTGAGTACATACCTTGGGTATTTTCACGGATAGTAATGATATCGATATCATCGTAACGTGCTTTAGTACCGACAAATGATTTAACAGGGCGTACGTTTGCATATAAACCAAATTGCTTACGTAACGTTACGTTAATAGATGTAAAACCTTCACCTACTGGCGTTGTTAATGGCCCTTTAAGTGTGATTTTATTTTTAGCTATTGTATCAATTGTTTCTTGAGGAAGTAGCTCGCCAGTTTTTTCTAGTGCAGCAAGGCCTGCATCAACAAATTCATAATCAAAATCGCAACCTGCGGCTTTTAATATTTCAAGTGCTGAGTCGATAATGCTCGGACCGATGCCGTCGCCTTTGATCACTGTGATGGTTTGTTTGGCCATTGAGTTTTCCTTTAAAAGAATAAAAAACGCACATAAATTATTACTAATAATAGTAACTGCTTGTTAGGTCATTTATGTGACGTATGTGGATATATTTTGAGGGCGCATTTATACCAACTTATCGCCCATTTTGCCAGTTTATACTATAAATACGGGGTATAATCTGTGATTATAGTGAGCATAAGTGACTTAAATGCTGTTATACAGTGATAAGCCTTGCAGTTGCGCAAAAAAATCATCCTTTGATTTAAAGCCTTTTGCTTTTAGTTGCGCATTTAAGGTTTGTTGTTGCCAAGGCGTTAGGGGTAAATCGGGTTTGAAAACACTTTGCGCTACGACCTTTAAACTAATCCACAGTTTGTGTTGCTCGTTTAGCTCTTTTTTGGGCTGTTGTTCAGCATCGAGCAGTGCTTTGGTCCATGGGTTATCGCTTAGTAATTGCGTTAGCTCTGTATTTAAATGCTCTTTATCAATCGTTTCAACCCCAAAAAAGGTTGCCAATGGGACGCTGTAGGTTTGGTTAGGTGCGCTGTTTATAGGTACTTTTGGTGAGAGCTGGCTACTACAATAAGTCAATAAATAATGTACGTAACCATAAATGGGCAAGGCTATATGTTCAAATTGCTGTTTCGGGTTATTACTTACCATTAACGCTAAAATACGATTAAGGCTATTAAGTTTATTAAGTACGATGTGTTTATGTGGATGATCTGATGTATCCACTAGTTGCTCAAATATAACCCGCTGAATGATTGCCGGTGCATTATCGTAGCCAACCATAGATAAGCTATGACGTAGATCTTTAGCAGCTTGGTGCTGATTGTTATAGGGCCTAACTGCTTGGCAGAGCTTATGTGTTATTTCGCTAAAAGGGGCTAGTAATTTATCTAAACCTTTAAAGCTATATTCGTGCGCCACTTTTATATGGCTAACCAAGGCTATTAACTCGGCTTTAGATTTTATCGGCTTAGTTTTATTTGCTACTAGATGTTCATTATTCCAGGCTAAAAACAATACCCGTTTATCTGTACATAGCCATTGCAGCGGTTGATCATTAAGTCTTGTTTTAACTTTGTACCACGCTAATTTATTCTCATTATTGGCATTAATAAGTATATGTTTATTTGCCTTATCACTGGCCAAATACACCATGGCTTGTTCGCAGTAAACAGTTTTACTCCCCGGCAAGTGCGGCCCTATATGCGCTACTAACCCTTTAATTAACTTTTGTGCAAATGAGTTGTTTGTTTTGATATATAGCTGCGATAACGCTTTATAAAAGCCTAAAGGATTTTTTTTTGATGTATAGGTGATGTTCATCGCTATTATATTACTTAATGCACACAAGGTAATGGCATTATCGTAAAGCATGATATCGCTAGCGCTCAGTAATGCATGCTTATACTTATTTAATTTAGCCAACATACGCACGCTATTGTGAGCAGGGTGCTTTGCACTAAGCAACATTTTAGCCGCTAGCTGGTGGCGAAAGCGCCATATTTTTTTATCGCTGAGGGTGAGTATTTGCTGCTGTGCCATTTTATTGTGTTGCGCTACTACGCAGCAGTGCTCAGTGAGTGCAATACTAATATAACTCTCGGTTAATTCATTATCGTACCCTTGGCTTACACACAATGCAGTACTTAGCACACACTGATTAATGACTAGGTTTGTTGCAAAGTCGTATTGGCCAATATACAAGCTCAAACGCGCTTGCAGAGCATGTGGCTGAAGCTGATACAAAATGCGGTAATGCTGGGCTGTTTGTGCTACAAGCGGATACAAATGCTGCCACTGTGTTTTATCATCATAAAGTGTCAGTATTTTTTGTGTGTTCTGTACTAACCGTATCAACTGTTTTGAAATTGGCTCATCCATTGGCCATCACCTGATCTTTTCCTGATAAGTAGTATAGGCGCTGGGACCCCATAAAAATAACTCACCATTTTTAAATAATAAGCCGGTGCATTCATCCATTGTGGTTATGCCATCTGAAGTTTGGTGCTGAGTGCGGTAAAAAACAATCTGCCATACTTGGTCTTTATTCCGCTTAGCGTAGGTTAAATCAGGGCTGCCTAAATAATCGAGTACACTATTTAAAGTAACCGCCTCATCAATTGACAGCTTATTAATGTAACGCTCGTTAAAGGCCTCACGGTCTTGCCATATCATTGCTTGCGGATCATCTTTATAAAATGTAATCACTAACGATGCGATGAGTGCATACAAGCCTAACCCTAGTATTAAGTATCTTATAAACTTTTTAATCATTTTTGACTCACACTCGCAACATTATAGTGAGTATATGCTGTGTGCTTAAACAGTGCTATCAACATGCGACTAACGCAACCTCAGCTGCTTTAAACTAAACCCTAGTTGAATATCTGTACGTAACGTTACTAACTGTTTAGAAGTAACATACATATTTTTGTGTTCTAGAAGCTTTTTTTGAATACTGCTTGATAGGGCATCATCTTCTATGGCGCTATCTATATTTGGGTAGGTATTGACAATAAGCTGGGCAGATTTAGTCCCTATGCCTTTCACGCCGGGTATGTCGTTAGTTTTATCGCCTGCTAAAGCCCAAAAATCAATGAGCTTACTTTGCTCCACACCAAAACGCTGCTCAATGCTGTCGCAATCTAGGTAGATTTTTTTAAAGTAATCGTACACACAAATATAGTTGCTCAAAAAAGGTAAAAACCCTTTATCAGTAGAAACAATCGTGCTGCTTATATGATTAGTGGCGGCTTTATCTGCAAGGGTTGCAATAATATCGTCTGCTTCATCATTTATAGGCTCAAATACCACAATACCTGTTTGTTCAATAGCGTGTTTAAAATCCACTAACGCATTTTTTAGCGTTTGTGGCATGGGAGCTCTTGAATGTTTGTAATCTTTATAAAAATGATAGCGCCAGCTTTTATCACCATCAAATACAGCAATTGCATGAGTTGCATTGCTTGATTGCAATAGCTTTTTACATGCATGCGCTACACGCGCGCAGCTTGCTTTTAGCATGTGCTCTTCACTATGGTGTGTTTGGTTAGCGTCAACTGCGTAAATGCGCCTAATTAAATTAAGCGCATCAATTAAAAGTAAATGGGGTTTCAAATAGTCAAACTCATGCTTTTATTTCATAACAAGGGACGTACTTACTACCGGGTAACTTCATACGACCTTGGTCTACAAATGCCTGTAATAGTTTATCCATATCTTTTATTAATTCAGGCTCACCGCTTAACACATAGGGCCCGTGTGCTTTAATGGCGCGAAGGCCCTCATCTTTAACATTGCCAGCAACAATACCTGAAAACGCTCTGCGCAAGTTAGCTGCTAATTGCTGCTTGGGTTGCTCAAGGTGTAAATCTAACTGAGCCATGTTTTCATGGGTCGGTGCAAAAGGTTGCTGAAAGTCGTTATCGATTTTTAGTGTCCAGTTAAAGTAGTAGGCATCTCCCTGGCTTTTACGATAATTACGTACACTTGCCATTGCTGACTTTAATTTTTGCCCTACAAGAGCAGGATCATCAATGATTACTTCAAACTTATCAAGGGCTTCTTTGCCTAATGTGAGCTCTACAAACTTACACAACTCGTTAAAGTACGCTTCGCTTTCTTTAGGGCCAGTTAAAATAACAGGCAAACACTGCTTTTCATTATCTGGGTGCAGTAAAATGCCTAATAAATAAAGTAACTCTTCTGCAGTACCGGCACCGCCTGGAAATATAATAATGGCATGGGCTGTTCTAATAAAAGCTTCAAGGCGCTTTTCAATATCGGGTAAAATTACCAGCTCATTGACAATAGGGTTTGGTGGCTCTGCTGCAATGATACTTGGCTCTGTTAAACCAAGATAACGGTTTTCGCTAATACGTTGTTTAGCATGGCCTATAGTTGCACCTTTCATTGGGCCTTTCATTGCGCCTGGGCCGCAACCTGTACAGATATTTAAACCACGTAAACCAAGCTCATAGCCCACTTCTTTTGTGTATTTATATTCTATCTCATTTATTGAGTGCCCACCCCAACATACCACCATGTTTGGTTCGCTATTAACGCGCAGGGCCCCGGCGTTTCTAAGCATATCAAACACCATATGAGTAATGGCTTTTTGCTCTTTAAGGTCTTTTTCGTACTTTTGGCAAATAAACAAAATATCGCGGATCACAGAGAAAATATGCTCGTGAATACCGGTAATTATTTCGCCGTCGACGAAGGCGGTTTTGGGCGGGTTTTCAAGCTCAATTTTAATGCCGCGCTCGCGACTAACTAAGCGAATATCAAAGTCTTGGTATTTGTCGTAAATCTCATTACTTGCATCTGTGTGGCTGCCTACGTTAAGGACGGCTAAGGCACAGTTTCTAAAAAGTCGATAACGTTCACTGGCTGAAGATTGCTCTAATAAATCAACTTCCAATTGTGACAGTAAATCTAAAACCCCAGTCGGGTTTAACTGTATTAACATCGGCATTCTCCTTGCTGCTTAAAATGTAAAAACTGCATGTCATCTATTTTAGCTCTCAAACTAATTGAGAATTATGACATTATTTACTCATACAAAGGCGATCCCGACCCGTTTTTTTTGCTTCATAGAGGGCGTCATCTGCTCTGTCGAATGCTTTGAGCGGTGTATCGCCTTTTTTAAATTGTGTAGCGCCTAACGAAATGGTGATTTCTATTTCTTTTTCTCTAAATTTAAAAGGAATATTTTTAATCACTTTTCTAAGTTTTTCAAGCGGCTGCGCTGCGTTCAACAACGAAAGCCCAGGCATTAGTAAAACAAACTCTTCTCCGCCGTAGCGGGCTATAAAATCAGACTGCCTTACTGATTTTTGCAACGCCTTTGCAATAACTTGTAAGGTTATATCGCCTGCAGTATGACCAAATCTATCATTAATTGACTTAAAGTGATCCACATCAATAACCACTAGGGTAACATCCGAGGCTTGGACATTAAATAAGTGAAGCTCGTGATTGTAACGTTCATCAAAAGCCGCTCTGTTAGGAAGTTTTGTAAGGCTGTCGAGTAAACTTTTAAAGCGTTGCTCGTTTAGGCGTTTTTTATATTTAGTTAGTTTTCCTTCTAAGCTACCAATTCGATCGTTTATTTCATCAAAACTGGCAATCAGTGTTTCGCGCTCTTTTCTTTCTAGCTGCTCTTTAGCAATAAAGTCTTTACTGAGCGATCTTAGCTCGTTGTCTACTAATTCTTTTAAAGAGGAAATTGACGTAGCGGATTGGGTTTGCTCGTTTAAGTGCTTTATTTTCCCTTCAATACGTTTGTTGAGCGTATCGAACTCTTCACCCATTGATTTAGAGTGTTGGCTGGTAGATACAATTGATGAGTGCAACTCTTCTAACGTTTGATTAAGTGAGACTAAAAAGCTTTGTGCCGATTGGCGCTCTTCACTAATATTTTTAACCACAACGCTAATTATGTTTAATGCAGCTTGCAGCAGCGCTTCTATATTATCGTTTTCGGTGATTGCATTTTTTATTTGTTTAATTTGCTCTGTCGATTCATCCTCTAATACCAGCTCATTGGCAAGCTCTAACAACTTTTTAGCCATACGAGGAGAGGCATTAGCGCTTGTTTCATCCGTGGCTGATAGTTTGCTCTGTAAAGCATGGTGATAAAAGTTAATAAGCTGATTTAATATGGGAATATAGTCGTGTGTAGACTGTACATTATTAATTTCGTGGTCGAGTAAATGTCTTAAGGTGCGGCGAGTATCGTCTGGTAAGCCTTTGGTTTTTTGTAAAAGTTTACCGGCTGTTTGTACACTCGAAAACAGCTCTCGCTGATGGGCTGTTTGTAACGCCTCTTGGTTTTGTAATAACAATAAAATGTCATCTATTAAAGGGGATAATATTTCAAACCCGACCCCTTTATTTAGCGAATTTCTAAATTTGGCGAGTTTATTATCAAGCTCAATATCAAGCCCTTTGCAGCTTAAAGACAGTTTTGCAGTTAGGTTTGATAAAGTATCAACTTGCATCTTACGCGCATTTTCAATGGCTATCCTTGCTTCAATTGCTTGCTTTAACTTTTTATCTACAGCGTTAGAGTTTTCAGACACCTAAGCATACCGCCATCGTATTAATTACATTACCTTCAGTTTACAACAAAATCATATTAAGTGTAGTTATCTAATTAAAAACTTAGCATTTTTACTTAGACCCTGCATATAAACTGAGCTATTAGGTTGTTTATCGTTTTTAATTCACTTTTAATTTATGCCTTGTTAGGCTTATTTCAAATAATAAGTAACTTTGAGTCATTATGAAAAAGCGTTTTGTTCTGTCTATGTTAGCGGCCTGTTGTGCTGCCCCTGCGTTAGCCGATGTTAACTACTCATTAAGTATTACACAGCCTCAACACCATTTAGGCAATGTGAGTGTAGAATTTCCAAAATCGGCGCAATCGCATATCGATGTTAAATTGCCCGCATGGCGCACTGGGCGCTACGAAATATTAAATTTAGCTAATGGGGTACGTTATTTTGCGGCCACAGACGACAGTGGCAATGCATTAAAATGGGAAAAAATTAACCACAGCACATGGCGTGTGCACTTAGTTGAGCCAACACAGGTGAATATTGATTATCAAGTATATGCAAACGAGTTAGGTAAACGTGCACGCCACATAGACGATAGCCATGCCTTCATTGATGCATCTGGCTTTTTTATGTTTAGTGAATCGTTTCGCCAAGAACCTGTTACCGTAGATTTAAAGGTGCCTAAAGCGTGGCGCTCTGTATCTGGTATGGAAAATGGTAGTAATAAACACAGTTTTAAAGCCGCAGATTACGATGTACTGGTAGACTCACCAATAGAAACAGGAATTAACAAACTTCACAAATTTGAAGTAGATGGCCGCCAATACGAGCTAGTTATATGGGGCGAGGGTAATTACGATGAGCAACTAATGCTGACTGATTTAAAAAAACTGGTGACCACAGGTAATGTTATTTGGAATAGCTACCCGTATGAGCGTTATGTATTTATGGTCCATGCTACATCAGGTGCCGGCGGAGCAACTGAGCATTTAAACTCAACCATTATACAGCGCCCAAGAGACCGGTTTGGTAGTCGCGAAGATTATTTAGGCTTTATAAGTACCGCCGCGCATGAGTTTATTCATACCTGGAATGTAAAAGCCTACCGCCCTAAAGGGTTGGTACCTTATGATTACACTAACATGAACTACTCTAATTTATTATGGATTTCGGAAGGTTCCACTAGCTACTTTGAAGATCACTTATTGGTGCGCTCTGGCATAGAAACCACCGATGAATTTTTTAAAGTGATGAGTAAAACAATTAATCGCCACTTACAAACACCAGGGCGAGAAGTACAAAGTGCCAGTGAAACAAGCTTTGATAAGTGGATAAACCAAGGCGGTGACCACGCGCGAAATTACAGCACCAATATATATTTAGAAGGCTCATTGCTTTCTATGTTGCTTGATATACATTTATTAGAAACAACCAAAGCAAAAGTTAACTACCGCCAAGTACACAATGCTTTATACAATAAGCACAGGTTACCACAGGGATTTACTGAGCAAGATGTACTTACCATATTAAAAGAGCTCACAGGTGAAGACTATACCGCTTGGTGGCACGATAACGTAAGCACCCCAGCTGATATAGATTTTGATGCATTATTGGCCAAAGTTGGCTTGGAACTAACCCGCCCCGAGAACGCTAAGCCACTAGCAAGTATTGATGCCACTGCAAAAAATAGTGGTGAATTATTAACGCTTACTCATGTGCGCAGAGGGGGCGCAGCATGGCAAGCAGGTTTAACTACTGACGATAAAATTGTGGCTGTAAACAAGCAACATGTAGGGAAAGATTTAAAATCGAGCTTAGAGGTGTTTAAAGCGGGTGAAAAGGTGACTATTGATTTTATTCGCCGAGATGCACTTCAATCAACAACCCTGGTTTTATCGCAGGATTATGATAAACCTAAAAGGGTGGTTGCTGATAAAAATGCCACTTTATCTCAACGCGCCTTATTTAAGGCGTGGGTCGGGGTAGAGCACCCAGCTAATATGTAAGCTAATTAACTGTAATAACATTTAAAAAGGAGCTTTGGCTCCTTTTTTATACTTTATGCAAAGGTATATCACTTAAAAACCAACCTAAAAGTGTTAATTTAAAAAGTACGTCCTATTATTTAGTTAATAAGTTCTTTAGGTAACGTATAAATGAAGTCATTAAAAACGGTTCAAACACTGTCACACCAATTTGTACTGAACGACCCGCTTCATCAGTTATTTGATGCGATACACAGTATTTCTGTTCAAGGATACGATGAGCAACGACGCGTTATCTACTGGAATAAAGGCAGTGAGCTGCTTTATGGCTATACAAAAGAGTATGCAACTGGAAAAAAACTTGAAGACTTAATTATTCCACCACCTATGCGTGATGCAGTTATAGCCGCCCATAGTGAATGGCTTATAAATGATATAGAGATACCTGCAGCAGAGCTTACATTAGTTCATCAAAATGGGGGCAATGTAACAGTGTTTTCAAGCCATGTTATGTTTACAAATCAACATGGTGTAAAGCAAATGTACTGCATTGACATAGATTTGAGCGAGGTAAAGCAGGCACAAGCACAAGCCATGGATAAACAGCAGATGCTTGAAAAAGTATTTGAAGCTATCCCTGACCTTTATTTTTTGCTTAAACGAGATGGTACGATAGTTGACTACCATGCAAATGATTTGAGCAACTTACATTTACAGCCTGAGCAATTTTTAAATAAATCGATGTTTAGCGTATTGCCCTATACTGTAGCCAAAATGTTTAAAGACAATATTCAAGAGCTGTTAATTCACAAAGGTAATGTATGCTTTGAATACGAACTTTTAGTACCCAAAGGCGTGTTGTATTTCGAAGCGCGAGTGAGTTATTTACATCATTCAGACCAAGTAATGGTGATAATTCGCGACATAACAGAGCAGCATGAGTCAAACAAACTTATACGTAAACAAGCCTATTACGATAGCTTAACGCTACTCCCTAATCGTTTTAATTCTTTAAAACGACTTACTCAGCTAATTAACACTGCGAGCGAAAAAAACACTTTAGCCGCTGTTATTTTTATCGACTTAGATGACTTCAAAAAAGTAAACGACACTTTAGGGCATGAAATCGGGGATTCATTACTTATAAGCGCCGCTAATAAATTGGGTCAATTGGTTGATAAAAATGCGACCGTGGGGAGGCTAGGGGGCGATGAATTTATTATTTTACTGCCAGAATTACAAAGTAAAGAACACGTTGTAGAGATTGTAACAAGTTTAGTTAAAAGCTTTAGAACCCCCTTTGAAATAGATGGACGAGAACTACTATTAACACTGAGTATCGGTGTTGCAATATACCCTGAGAATGGCACGACAGCCTCCGATTTACTTCGCCACGCAGACACAGCAATGTATCATGCCAAGTCTCTTGGCAGAAACACCTACGCGTGTTTTACCAGCGAAATGAATACCGCCATAAATAGGCAGTTAGCAATAGAAGAGCAAATGCATGTTGCTCTTGAAAAAAATGAATTTGAATTGTATTTCCAACCTAAATGCGATGCTAAAACACTTAAAATTATTGGCGCAGAGGCGCTATTACGTTGGAACAATAGTGTGCTTGGTAAGGTTATGCCCGATGAATTTATTCCGTTAGCAGAGCAAACAGGTTTAATTATACCTATTGGCAAGTTTGTTATTGAGCAGGCATTAGTATTTTTAACACGGTGGCAGGCAAGCTCTCAACAAAACTACAGCATGGCTATTAATTTATCACCAAGCCAGTTTAGAGATTCAGAGCTATTAAGTTTTATAGAAAGCACGTTAGAAAAAAATGGCGTGAGTGCGAAAGATGTTGAGCTTGAAATTACCGAAGGTGTGCTAATGAGTGTACAAACAAATATTACAGAGTCTTTGCATGCACTTAATAAGCTAGGTATTAAACTATCCATGGATGACTTTGGCACAGGTTACTCATCGCTTAGCTATTTAAGGCAATACCCGTTTGAGGTATTAAAGATAGATCGCAGCTTTATCTGTGGTATTACCGAAAACAAAGAAGACTACAGCTTAGTTAAAGCCACCATTGCAATGTCGCATAGCCTAGGCTTAAGTGTAGTAGCCGAAGGTGTAGAAACATCAGCACAACAAAAATTATTAGCCGAGTTAAATTGTGATTTGATACAAGGCTACTACTTTAGTAAACCGTTGCCTGCTAAAGAGTTACTTGATTATAAAATTAATTAGCTGGTGTTCAATTTTAAGTGAGACAGAAAGCTACACTTACAATAAATTTCATGTGCATTTTATAAACTAATAAAGCTAGGTTAAATAACCACTGTATTAAAGGATATAATTATGAAATTAGAGTCATTAGCACTGCACCATGGTTACGAGTCTGAAGAAACCACTAAATCTGCAGCGGTGCCTATTTACCATACCTCATCTTACACGTTCGATAATACACAGCATGGCGCTGATCTATTCGACTTAAAAGTACCAGGCAATATTTATACTCGCATAATGAACCCAACCAATGCCGTGCTTGAGCAGCGTATTGCCGCGATGGAAGGGGGCATTGGTGCGCTGGCCGTTGCCTCAGGGATGGCAGCTATTACGTATGCGATTCAATGTTTGTGTGAAGTAGGCACTAATATTGTGAGTACCAGCCAAGTCTATGGCGGTACGTATAATCTATTTTCCCACACTTTACCGCGCCAGGGTATTGAAGCACGCATGATTAAAGCTGATGATTTTAGCGCCTTTGAAGACGCCATTGACGATAACACCCGTGCTGTATTTTGTGAGTCCATTGGTAACCCGGCAGGTAATATTGTCGATATTGAACGGCTAGCAAAAATTGCTCATAGCAAAGGGGTGCCGCTTATTGTTGATAATACTGTGGCTACACCGTATTTATGCCGCCCATTTGAGCTAGGTGCCGATATAGTGGTTCATTCGCTGACAAAGTATATAAACGGGCACGGTACTGCCATTGGCGGGTTGATTGTTGACTCAGGTAAATTTGACTGGAAAGCCAATTCGACACGTTTTGCAATGATGAATGAGCCCGATCCGTCTTATCATAATGTGGTTTATACCGATGCCTTTGCCGAGGCAGCGTTTATTGGACGTTGCAGAGTCGTGCCACTTAGAAATACCGGTGCAGCGCTTGCGCCTAAAAACGCATCTGACATTTTAATCGGCCTTGAAACTTTAGGCTTAAGGATGGATCGCCACTGCGAAAATGCTCAGCAGTTAGCAGAGTTTTTAGAAAATCACCCAAAAGTACTTTGGGTTAATTACGCAGGCCTTAAATCAAGCCCGTATAATGCAATGAGCCAAAAAATTACCAGTGGTAAAGCATCCGGTATTTTAAGCTTTGGTATTGCGGGCGGCCTTGAATCAGGCACGCGCTTTATTGATGCACTAAACATGATTTTACGCTTAGTTAATATTGGCGATGCCAAGTCGCTTGCGTGCCATCCTGCTTCAACTACACACCGCCAATTAAACGATGAAGAGCTGGCTAGTGCAGGCGTAAGCCGTGATTTAATTCGCTTATCGGTAGGGATTGAAAATATTGCCGATATTATTGCCGATGTAAGTCAAGCGCTCGATAAAGCATAGTTATAAATTAAGAACCTTGTGTGAGTAAAGAAGGTGTTTTTGTAGCGCCTTTTTTATTCGCTTTTATTTGCTTGGTTTGTTTTATAAATGCATTGGTATACAGTTTATTTAAAACGCCGCTGTGCAATTGTTGAAGCTTACGTTTAAAAAATGCTTTTTTAACCTTAGTTTTAGAATCGCAGCTTGCAATATCGCTCTGTATGTCCGTATTTTGCGAAACAGGGTATGGCATTAGTGAAAAACCATTTACTTGGGTTTCCCAAATATGCTGTAAGTCGCAATCTACAGGGCGGCCAAATTGGGCTGTGGCTTTAAGTAATTGCTTAGCCCCTTCATAGCTTATTGCCGTAGCACAACAGCCGGTCATTAGCTTTTTATGTATGACTAATTGCTGGTGATTATTTAGGTTTTGCTGATAGGCAATAGGGCGAGTGCGGTTTTCATACGCGGCGAGTTTAATAAGTTGCCAGGGTTGGTTTAGCTGCTCAATATTTTTAATTGCATCATGAATGCTGTCATCAATATAAAAATCATCTTCAAGTACAATTGCGTATTTTAATTTCTCATCCACTATTTTTTGCCATGCTTTACGGTGGCTTAAATAGCAGCCAATTTGGCCATTGCTGAGCGGGTAGTGATACTTTTGTTTGTTTATTTGTAAGCTGTAATGCAGAAACTTTTGTTCTGTACTCAATTGTGCGCCATCTACGGCGTCAATACGTTCAAAGGGTAAGTTGACCCGTGCAAGTTGCATTTGAGTATTTGCTAGTCGCTGCGTTGAGCGTGCTAAGTTTATTACAAATATTGCCGCCATGATGATCACCCCATACTTTTTTTAGTAATACTAAAGGGGGGCTATTACACGCAAGTGGCAAATTTATGGCATTTTTAAGTCAGCGCGTGGCTGGGCTAAAATAGCATTTTTTTCTTCTTGAGAGAGAATGATCCAATCGAATATTTCTTCATTAGTTCTTCCGCACCCAGTGCAATAACCGCTGCGGCGCTCACATATGCCTAAACAGTCTGTTTTAAGTTTTGATGTATTAGATATACGCTTTTGCATTTAATTTCCTAGCGGTGGAGCAATTTCAAAACGGGTAATATAGCGCGCTTTGCTTTGCGAAGTAAATAAAGTGATAACTGGGTTAGCTTCATCCAATACAAAGTTACTACTCATTGAAGTTGCTGACTCTTTCGTGTCTTCGTACCAGCCTTGTGACGCTAAACACTGACGTATTTTATCCACTGTTTGTGTATGAAGTTGCGTCGCTTGGGCTTGCTTGTTTTCACCCGTGCATTGGTAGCTAAACTGTTGCTTATTATGTTGGGTAATAGTGCAGGTTTTACCTATAAAATGGGTATTGGCATGCCACTGTTTAATAAAACCATTATCCACTTTATTTGCTTTTATTGCATTAAAGCCATTAGCGTGCGCTTTTAACAATGTGTTTAGTGAGCTGCATACGTTTTGTTTTTTTACTATTTTAGGCACAGAGGCTTTTTGGCTTACACAGCCTGTTAGGGTTAATACGCATAAAACTGTGATAATTGATTTATTCATAAGCAACGCTAAAAGAATTAGATACGCTGCACAATACGCAACCTCTATAAAAAAATAAATACCATAACGTAAAAAGGCCCTTAAATATGGGCCTTAAATATGGGCCTTAAAATAGTCTTAAATAAAGCAGTGGTTTTATTTATGGCGACCTTGCAGGCATTTAACTACGTCTTCTAGGCTTAAGCCTTGGCGCTGTAGTAATACTGTAAGGTGGTAAATTAAATCAGCTGATTCGTTAGTAAGTTCATCGTTATCGTTTTTCATTGCAGCAAGGGCAACTTCTACACCTTCTTCACCTACTTTTTGACAACTACGGCTTAAGTCTTTAGCAAATAATGAAGCAGTGTAGCTGGTTGCTGGGTCGTCGTTTTTACGCTTAACAATCACATCTTCTAATTGCGCTAAAAAGCTCAGGCTAGGTTTAGCGTCATCACCAAAACAGCTTTGTCTGCCTAAGTGGCATGTTGGGCCTTCTGGGTTAGCCAGTACTAAAATTGAGTCGTAGTCACAATCAGTGTGAACCGATACCACGTTTAAGTAGTTTTCTGATGACTCACCTTTAGTCCATAAGCGCGATTTAGAACGCGAGTAAAAGGTTACTTTGTTGCTTTCAAGGGTTACCTTGAGCGCTTCGCTATTCATAAAGCCTTGCATTAAAATAACACCAGAGCGGGCATCTTGAACAATAGCAGGGATCATTTCGCTTTTAGCAAAATCAACTTGGGTTTGGTTTTGTTGTGTTAATTGCATAATCTTGCTGCCACTTGGTTATCAGTTAAAAATTGTTTTAATTCGCCAATGTTAATCACATTTTTGTGAAACACACTCGCTGCTAGAGCGCCGTCGACTTCGCTTTGTTTAAATACGTCTACAAAGTCTTGCATTTTACCTGCACCGCCTGAAGCGATTAATGGAATGTCACAAAGTGCGCGCATTTTACTTAGCTGCTCGTTGTCGTAACCCTTACGTACGCCATCTTGGTTCATACAGTTTAAAACAATTTCGCCTGCGCCTAAGTCTTGCACGCGTTTAACCCATTCTTCGGTTTTATAACGTGTACGGCTTGATGCATTTGGATCGCCGGTTAATTGATACACTAAATATTCGCCGGTCACTTCATCGTAAAAACTATCAATACCAACGACAACACATTGCTTACCAAATTCATCATGTAGCTCTTTTATAAGCTCAGGGCGGGCAATAGCGGGGCTGTTAATACTTATTTTATCGGCGCCACGCTCTAAAACGCGTGCTGCATCGGCTACCGATTTAATACCACCTGCCACACAAAATGGAATATCGATATGGCGAGCAATGCTCTCTACCCAGTTAACATCAAGTAGGCGTTTTTCAACACTTGCGCTTATTTCATAAAAAACCAGTTCATCGGCACCTGCATCGCTGTATGCTTTTGCCATAGTTAAAATATCACCAACAACTTCATGGCCTTTAAATTTAACACCTTTTACTACTTGGCCGTCTTTAACATCTAAACACGGGATTATGCGCTTTGATAACATGCCAACGCCTCCTCAACACTAAATGCGCCATCAAGCAATGACTTACCTAAAATAACGCCGCCTACGCCAAGCTCTTTAAGTTTTTTAATGTCATCCAGTGAACTGACGCCACCCGAAGCTTGTACTTTAATAGTGCTGTTGTGACGAGTTAAATCTTCATACAATTCAAACGATGGGCCTGTCATGGTGCCATCTTTACTGATGTCCGTACATAAAAAGTCAAGAACGCCTAAGCTTACATAAAAATCAACCAGCTCGAGTAAACCAAACTCAGACTCGCTCAACCAACCGTGCGTAGCAGGTGCCCAGCCAGTGGCTGTTTTATTTACATCAAGGGCAATAACAAAGTGCTCTGCGCCAAATTGCTCAATCCAAGCTTTTACTTGCTCGCGTTTTTCTACTGCCATTGAGCCAATAACTACTTGGTTAGCACCGGCTTTTAGCCAATCACTTACATCTTGCTCTGAGCGAATACCGCCGCCCACTTGATACGGTACGTTAAGCGCTTTCGTTGCGGCTTGAATATGTTGCCATTGTTTTTTACTCGGATCGCGTGCACCTTCTAAATCGACAAGGTGCAATTTACCTGCGCCGCTGTCGGCGTATTCTTTTAACCGTGCACCAAGCTCAAAAGGGTAAAACTGAGCGGTGTCGTATTTACCTTGGTATAAGCGAACAATTTGATTTTGTAATACGTCTAATGCTGGAATAATCACAAATAATCTCTTTATTGTTGGTTAATGGGCTGTTTATAACTGCCAATCAACAAAATTTTGTAATAAACGGGTGCCTACTTTGGCACTGCGCTCAGGGTGAAATTGCATGCCTGCGTAGTTGTCTTTAGCAACAATAGCTGAAAAGGTTTGGCCGTACTCGCCGCTTACAAGTGTTGCATCGTTTACAGTGTGCGCAAAGCTATGTACAAAGTAAACTTGCTCATCTTGTGTTAACCCTTTGGTAAGTGCATGCTCTTTATTAATGCTTAGGTTATTCCAACCCATGTGTGGCGATGTTAAGTTGCCAACATCAAGGGCTTTTACTTGCCCCGGTATTTTACCTAAGCATTGTACGTTACCTTCTTCAGTACTTTCGCACAGTAGCTGCATACCTAAGCAAATCCCCATAAGTGGACGTTGGTATTCGTTTATAGCTTGTTGCCAGCCATTATCTACTAGGCGCTTCATGGCAACTGATGCATGGCCTACACCTGGTAATATAGCGCGCTCAAAGCCTTTTAATTGCTCTGGCGAGGTAATGACCGTTGGTGTTTGCCCTAAACGCTCAAAGGCAAAACGGACAGAATTTATATTGGCACACCCAGTATTAATGATGGCAATCATAAACACCCCTTAGAGCTTGCTGTTTGTTGGGTTGTGTCTTGCGCTATCGCCATACGCAGGGCACGTGAAAACGCTTTAAATAAGCCTTCAACTTGGTGATGACAGTTACCGTCGCTTACCGATAAAATAAGGCTAATAGCGGCATTATCGCTTAAGCTTTTGAAAAAGTGTTCAACCATTTGCACGTCTAAATCGCCTGCTTTTTCGCGGCTAAAGTTAGCGTTTAATACAAACGAAGCACGGCCCGATAAATCGATTTGTGCCTCAGCTTTACACTCATCCATAGGAAGAGCAAAACCATAGCGTGCTATTTGCGACTTAGTTCCCAGCGCTTGTTTAAGTGCAACACCAAGAGCAATACCAATGTCTTCAACAAGGTGGTGCTCGTCTATGTGTAAATCGCCTTTGGCTTTTATGTTTAAGCCAATGTTGGCGTGGGTGCGAATTTGATCAAGCATATGATCAAAAAAGCCAAGGCCAGTCTCTATGCTACCGTTTTTAGTTTGATCTAGATTTATAGCTACATCAATTTGTGTTTCTTTGGTGTTACGCGTAACACGGCCTTCGCGGTTAGCTGTGGTTAGCTTGGTGACAATGGCAGGCCAGCTGCCATCATACAAAATGCCTTCACAACATAAGTTTTGTGCAAGGCCAATATCGGTTTGGCGATCGCCAATCACGTATGAGCGAGCTAAATCAACCTTACCAGAGCGCATAAGCTCAGTTAATAAACCGGTTTTAGGTTTACGGCAATCACAGTTTTGCTCATCAAAGTGTGGACAAATTAATACTTCATCAAAGCTAATGCCCTGGCTTTGCAGTATGTCCATCATTTTATCTTGTGCTATATCAAAGTCAGTCGTCGGGAAGCTGTCAGTGCCTAAGCCGTCTTGATTAGATACCATTACTAAGCGGTAACCGGCGGCTTGTAATTGCAATAAAGCAGGGATCACACCAGGTAAAAAAGCTAGTTTTTCTAGGCTGTCTACCTGCTTGTCGGTGATTGGCTCTTCAATTATGGTGCCGTCACGGTCAATAAATAAATAGGGGTTACTCATGATACTTCTTGTCCTGATAAAAGAGGTGAGGTTGCTGGCTTATCAC
>Ga0209452_1000123_pt1 | contig 26678 bp, 19 predicted proteins | sample WorMetimpBELIZE1_FD_187388 | JGI IMG/M metagenome (GOLD analysis project Ga0209452, IMG submission 187388) | Marine gutless worms symbiont microbial communities from Max Planck institute for Marine Microbiology, Germany - Olavius imperfectus... | ecosystem: Host-associated > Annelida > Digestive... | reverse complement strand
AGTGCTAAACGCAATATTTTGCGCTTAGCACTGTTTATTAATGCGCTAAAAGGCACAGGCTTAATAAGGATAAAATTATGATTTCACCTAAGCTTATTTTAATGCCACTTTCTACAAGTGGGCATGTAACAGAGCGCTTAAAAGGGGGCTTAGCCGTTGCTAAGTATTTTAATGCGCATCTTGATGTTTATCACACGCACTTAGACCCAAAACGTTTTTTACCAACCGGGCAGCTTGGCTTGCCAACTAAATTAGTACAAGAGCTAGACTCTGTGGCGGGGCGCTTTGCGACAACCGAATCGGCAAATTTAAAAGCTGAATTTATTGATTTATGCACACAGCTACAGGTTAAATACAGCGACGATAGCGCCGAGCAACCCATGCACCCAAGCGCTTCATGGCATATTAACATAGGTGTGCGCAGCGAGATAATTGCAGAGCAAGGTAAGGTTGCTGATTTAATTATTATTCCGCAGTCTAAAAGTGGTAAATCAACTTCGACCTTTGAAGCATCGGTTATGCGAAGTGGTAAACCTATATTACTGGTACCACGGCAAATGACTCACTTTGATATAAAAACAGTGGTAATTGGATGGAACGCCAGCACAGAGGCATCGCGTGCGCTTAACTACAGCCTACCATTATTGAAACAAGCTGAAAAAGTGGTTATTTGTACCAGCGCCGGTAGCGCTGATAAAATGCCAAATGGCCATGAAGTGGTTAAATATTTAGCCCAGCACGATATTAAAAGTGAGTTTGTAACATTTAATAATGGCAGGCAATCAACATCAAAAGCGTTTATGTCAGTAGCACAAATGCACAATGCAGACTTAGTGGTGATGGGTGCATTTACACACAGGCGTATTCATGAGCAAATTTTTGGCGGTATGACTAACTACATGCTAGCAAATACCACCTTGCCAATACTTATGGCGCGATAACACTCAAAGCTAAAAAACTAAATTTTACCCAAAAGCCGATATTTACATTCAATATCGGCTTTTTTATTTTTAGTGACTCTAAAGCTTATTGAGCTTTTGGGATAAGTAATGTTAGTGCGCAAATAAAAAACGTGATGCTGGCTACTTAGTACTTTCTCTTTTTAGGAATTCTTAACTGGCTTTCAAATTCATCAGGAAACAGCACCGTGCCGTCGTCATCTTCGGTAGGGAACACCGCAATCAGTAGTTCGTCTTCTTCAAGGCCGGGTGTCCAGCGACTAAACCAATCTTTAGTAGGAATAGCTTTAGGTGTACAGCCTTCCCATTCGCCCGTGGCCCAGGCTTGTGCAAAATCGCGGGTTGGCCACACGGGTACACAGTCGTCATCTTCGTTGGCAAGCATTACACAGCCATCATCGTCGTTTAAAATCCATACTTGTTTGTATTGCTTTACGGTTTCAAACATAAAAGCGAGTCGTTTTTTTGCCCCTAGCCCTAAAATTACGGTTTGTTCTTCAGTTGCATTTGCAGTTGTCATAATTGGCTCACTCTTAATTGCTTCAAATTTAAATTTTACTGTTATCAGTATATCGAGTTATATGACAGAGTGTTGAAAAGTTATTATTTAATTTCATCCTTGCAGATCTAATTTTAAGATTGAACAGTATAAGTTCCCATAAATTTGAGCGATCATTCAAAATTACCCTTGAATGTTATTAAAAAAGCCGCATCTCATATGCATACTCTTAATGAAGGATTTAACAATGACCACAGATTTACTGGCTCCGTATAAACTAAATGACACACTTGAACTTAAAAACCGTGTACTTATGGCGCCCTTAACCCGTTGTATGGCTGATGATAATTTAGTACCCACACAAGACATGGTTGAATATTATGCGCGCCGTGCCGATGCCGGTTTAATTATCAGCGAAGCCACGATTATTCGCCCAGATGCGCAGGGCTATCCAAATACTCCAGGGCTATTTACCAGTGAGCAAATTCAAGGTTGGAAAAAAGTAACTGACGCCGTGCATGCAAACGGCGGAAAAATGTTTGCCCAGCTTTGGCATGTTGGCCGTGTTGCTCATCCTCACTTTTTTGACGGCGACGTATTAGCGCCATCGGCAATTGGTGTTGAAGGCACGGTACCACGTATGCGTGAGCTGACGTACATTACCCCAAAAGCAGCCACAAAAGAAGACATCAACTCGCTAATAGCCGACTTTGCTAAAGCGGCCGAAAACGCCATTGAAGCGGGCTTTGATGGGGTAGAAATTCACGGCGCTAATGGTTATTTAATTGATCAGTTTTTGCATTACGCTGCCAATGAGCGCACAGATGAATACGGCCAAACACCTGAAAATATGGCGCGTTTTGCAATAGAAGTGACCGATGCGGTTATTAATGCAGTAGGTAATGAGCGTACTGCAATTAGGCTCTCGCCAGGTGCTTATTTTAATATGGAAGAAGATAAGCGTGATAAAGCGGTATTTGATTATTTATTACCACAGCTAGATGAGAAAAAACTGGCTTATATTCATGGTGGCATTTTTGATGACAGCACACAATTTGAGTCATTAGAGGGCAAAACAACCTCGCAGTATTTGCGTGCAAACACTAAAACCAGCCTAGTGGGCGTAGGCAGCTATAGTTTTGATGATGCAAAACAAGCAATAAACAACGATAAGTTTGATTTAATTGCGATTGGTCGCCCATTTATTGCCAACCCTGATTACATTAGCAAAGTGGCTAATAATGAAGAGCTTGTTGCTTATAGTGACGAAATGTTAGCTAAACTATTCTAATTAATTAGTATTTATATATAAATCAGCCTAGGTGTTTGTACTTAGGCTGACTTACAAATGACATAGCAAAGCCATAAAAGTCCCACAATTTTTTAACACCTCTGTCAATAAACTTCATTTTTGTTGTAATAATACGAAACCATACTGTGCCCGCTTTCATAATTACTTTAGATAATTAAAACCAAACGGGACAACAATGTACGCTTTAACAAATAAATCGATTTTGAGCATAGCAATTGCTATGGCTGTATCAACATCAGCTTATGCTAACGACAACCAAATAGAAGAAATAACCGTTACTGCAAAACCTACCAGTTACGCAAATAATGTGATTGAGCCTGCCATGCTTGATCAACAAACAACGGTGTCGAGTGTGTTATCGGTTATTGATAACTTACCTGGCATTAGCATAAACGAAGGCGATGCATTTGGTGGCGATGACTGGTCTACTACCATTACTATGCGTGGTTTTAGTATTGACTCAAACCAGCAGCAATTAGGGATGACAATTGATGGTATTCCCAACGGTGGCTCAAACTATGGCGGGGGCGCTAAAGCAAACCGTTACCTAGATACCGAAAACCTAGCTACAGTAGAAGTAGGCCAAGGTACCTCAGATATTAAATCGGCCTCACTTGAAGCGCTAGGCGGTACATTTAATTTTGTAAGTAAAGCACCAAGCCTTGATAGCAGCACCACATTTGCTTACACCTCAGGCAGCCACGATGCGACCCGTTATTACGTTAAGCACGAAACCGGTACTATTTTTGATAATACACAAGCGTATGTAAGCTATTCACAAACCGATACTAGCCGCTGGATTGGCTCGGGTAGCAACGGCGGAAAAGATAACCAACACGCAGAACTTAAATTTGTGACAACGCTTACAGATTTAACCATTACAGGGCGTTTATCTTACGATGATGTAAGCGAGACTAATTATAATAGTGTAAGCCTTGCACAATTTGAGCAAACGCCAGAGTGGGATCAGCTAACGTGGGACTGGACCGGCATTCCACATTACGACCAAATGTTTGCCGAGGGCTGGGGTACACTGCGTGAAAATACGTTAGCGTATTTAAAGTTTGAATATGCGCTTTCGCCAACATCACTAATTACAGTGAGCCCTTATTATCATAAAAACTCGGGCCGTGGCGATTGGATCCCACCGTATTTAACAACTCCAGTAGATGAAAACGGCAACCCAACTACAGAGGGCGGCACTAACGCAGGCTCTTACGGTTTTGTAGATAGCGCAGGTAACGCACTGGCACCAAACGAAGGCTGTACGGCAAGTTTAAGCTGGCCGTGGGAGTCGGGCCCTGGTTTAAACCCAGCATGTTACGATGATACGGCAATACCTGTTATGTCGTATCGTCATACGCATTACAAAAAAGACCGCTTAGGGGTTACTGCAAATTACCAAGCTACGTTTGGCATGCACGATATAGAAGCCGGTTTTTGGTATGAGCAAAGCGACCGTGATGAGTCTCGCGATTGGCACAAAGTGATTAATGCCAGTATTTATCATCACTTTGATAGCACACCATACTGGACCCAGTATAAAAACACCTTTGAGACCGACACCCTTAAATGGTACGCGCAGGATTCAATGGCACTTGGCGATTTTACGCTTAACCTAGGTGTTAAAAAGTACCTAGTTGATATCGAAAAGTACGACCACTACCAAAATGCCACAACCGCTAAAGTTAATAGCGACTCTGATGTGTTGTTCAGTGGGGGTATTTTGTATCAGCTAAATAACTCAACCGAGCTATTTACCAGCTACAGCGAAAACTTTGCAGCCATAAAAGACGGTGTACTTGAGCGCGATAACTCTGATTTATCAGCCATAGAGCCAGAAACCGCTGAAAACATTGATTTAGGTGTACGTTATCAAAATAACGCTTTAAAACTTACCGCAACAGCGTACTCAATAGAGTTTGATAACCGTATTACCTTTATTGCCCCAGGCAGTGATACCGGCGGTATTGATTACACCATAGGTACAAATGGCTCTTACTTAAACGTAGGCGGCATTGAATCACAAGGTTTAGAGCTTTCGGCAAGTTACATGCTAAGCCCACAATGGAGTGTATATAGCTCGTACACAAATAATGACTCAGAGTACAAAGGCGATGCACCTGGGTTTGAAGCCGGTGAAAAAGTAATAGACTCAGTCGATGACTTATTTGTGCTATCGACCGATTACTTTAGCGGCGATTTTCGCTTTGGTTTATCGGCTAAATATACCGGTGAGCGCGGCGAAGTTGATGGTTACACTGTGGTTGATTTAAATGCAGGTTACGCAAGTGATATAAACGCAGGACCATTTAAAGCGATAGATGTTGCCTTTGTTGTTTATAACCTTACCGATAAAAGCTACTTAGCCGGTGGTACGGGCAACGGCAGCACCTACTTTATTGGTGCACCACGTACAGCAGCACTGACGTTATCGGCTACGTTTTAAGCCAATAAACCCTTTTAAGCCCATCAATGATGGGCTTTTTTTATTAATAGCCATAGATTAAAACTAATGTATGGCTGTAACGAGATTTTAAAATGAAGCAGTTAGTAAAACCTATTACACACGTCGTATTAGCATTCGGGCTAGCGTTTAGCGCAAACACTATGGCAGCCCCGTCTAAAATTTTATTTGGCTCGTGTGGGCATCAAGATAAAGACATCCCAATATTCGACACCATTAATAAAGAGCAGGGCGATTTATTTATATTTTTAGGTGACAATATTTACGGCGACACCAACGATATGACGGTACTTGCCAATAAATACCAAAAATTAGGTGCAAAACCAGGCTTTAAAACACTTAAAGCGAATACGCCAATCATTGCGATGTGGGATGATCACGACTTTGGTCAAAACGATATTGGTAAAGACTACCCACATAAAGAGCAATCTCGCCAAATTATGCTCGATTTTTGGGGTGAGCCTAAAAGTTCGCCCAGACGCACCCGTAAAGATGGCATTTACACGTCGTATATGTATGGTGAAGATGAGCAAACCGTACACGTAATAATGCCCGATTTACGCTGGAACCGTGATGCACTTAACCATGTAAGCGAGCTTGAATATTACACTAAGCGTAAGCTTAATAACCAAGGCCCGTATAGTCCAACACAGGTGAAAGGCGCCTCTATGCTAGGAGAGGCGCAGTGGCAATGGCTTGAGCAAGAGCTTAAAAAGCCTGCGGCTATAAAGCTAATTGCCTCAAGCTTACAGTTATTACCTGATTTTACAGGGTGGGAGTCGTGGGCTAACTTTCCTGAAGATCGTAACCGTTTATTTGCGTTAATTAAAAAGCACCAAGTGAATGGGGTTATTATCATCAGCGGTGATACGCACTGGGGCGAAATATCAAAGTATCAACAAAACCTTGATTACCCCTTAATAGAAATGACCAGCTCAGGCCTTACTGAAAAGTGGAAAGACGTCAGCCCAAATAAACACCGTGTAGGTGATTACACCCACAATGTAAATTACGGCGATTTAAGCATAGATTGGCAACAAGCCGATCCGGCCATCTCACTTAAGCTTAAAGGGATAGATGGCAAAGTGATTATGCGAAGCGCATTTAGCTTATCAAGCATTAGCCCTTATAAATAAAATGGCCTAACAAATAAAACACACAGTGATTAAAATTAACGCTGTGTGTTTAATCCACCTGCTAACTCGCTGATTTATTAGTGCCAATTTACTGATTGCGCTACCCCTATAAATGAAAATATCTTAAACTGGTTTTACTTCAAGTAAGGACTCCAGTTGTATGCTCAATATTATTCAATCAAACCGCATGGAAGCGCTGCAAGCTCAGTTTAATCAGCTGTTAAAAGTAAACCCGCTGCAAAGCCCATTCGATAAAGAAGTGGTTTTAGTGCAATCGCCGGGTATGTCACAGTGGCTAAAAATTGGTTTAAGCGAAAACCTAGGCATAGCCGCGCAGGTCGATTTTCCGCTGCCATCGAGCTTTATTTGGCAGTTGTATCAGCAATTGTTACCCAATGTGCCTAAAGAGTCGGCATTTAATAAGCCTAACCTTGCTTGGAAATTATTTGCAATACTGCCCAGCTGTATTAATGAACCGCTTTATTTGCCGCTAAAAACGTACTTAGAGGGCGATATAGACGGACAGAAAACCTTTGCCCTGTGTGAAAAAATTGCCGACGTGTACGACCAATACTTAATGTACCGCCCGCATTGGATTGCCACCTGGGACAGCGGCAAAGACGAGCTTGACGATGTTGATGTAAGCATTGCCCCATGGCAGCCCGATTTATGGCGAAAGCTGGTGGCGCACAGTAAAGCACTTGGACAAAGTCAGTTTCATCGTGCCAATATGCAAGGGCAGTTACTCGCAGCCCTTGAAAATATGGATAATAGCTTATTGCCTAAACGAATTAGTTTATTTGGTATATCTGCGATTGCCAGCTCGCAGCTTGAAGTGTTTGAAGCGCTGAGCAAAAAAACAGAGGTGTTTTTATTCTTTTTTAACCCAAGCGAGCATTATTGGGGCGATGTGGTTGATGAAAAAACAGCAGCTAAAATAAACGCCAAATACGCTAAAATGCCGCTTTTAGAAGCGCAGCAAAAAAAACACACTAACCCTGATGAAGAATACTACTTTATAGGTAACCCGTTGTTATCGTCATGGGGGAAACTAGGGCGCGATTACTTTGAGCAACTCGTACAACTTGATGCGCGCTGGATTGATGGCTTTATAGATGCGTTTGACGATAGCTTATTAGGTCAAATTCAAAGCGAAATTTACCAGCTGGCATTTAAAGGTGAATCACTTACCGATAATAAAGAGTGGTTTATCAATGATGAAGGCAAACTGCCCATTAGCGACACCGACACCAGCATTACGTTCAGTGATTGCCATACACCGCTTAGAGAAGTTGAGCGCTTACACGATTATTTACTTACTTTGTTTAACCAAAACCCATCGCTCACCCCTAAAGACATTATTGTAATGATGCCAGATGTAGGCACGTACAGCCCGTATATTGAAGCGGTGTTTGGCGGGGCGCAAAATACCAGCCGGTTTATTCCTTATGCTTTGGCCGATTTGGCCATAGAGCAAGAAAAACCGGTGCTGAGCTCGTTTGCCAGTTTAGCCAATTTACCGTTTTCGCGCTTTGGTGTATCAGATATTCTGGATTTACTGCAAGTAACGCAAATTGCCGAAAAGTTTGGTCTTGAAGCACACGAGTACGAGCAAATTCAGTATTGGCTTGAACGCGTAGGCGTTAAATGGGGCATAAATGCTGAGCATAAAAGTAGCTTTGACTTACCGGCAATCGATTTAAATACTTGGCAGCATGGCTTAAACCGCTTGCTGCTTGGTATAGCCCAGCGCGATGAGCAATGTCCATTTAACGGCATTTACAGTGCCGATGAAGTAGAAGGCATGGCGCTTGATACCCTTAATAAGCTGGTGCATTTTTTTGATGTACTGCAGCGCTTTAAAGATGAGCTAACCCCAGATGATACCCTTAGCAATAAAGCGGATATTTTATCTGAGCTTATCAATGCTATTTATTACAACGAAGGCGATGAAAGCTGGGATTTACTGGTACTACAAACTGTTTTAGAGGAGCTTAAAAAGCACCACGATAATGGCGATTACAATAAAGCTGTTTCGCAGCGAATTGTAAGCTACCTTATAAAACAAGGTATACAAGAAAAGGGCGTAGGGCAGCGCTTTTTAGTGGGACAAGTTAACTTTTGTACTTTAATGCCTATGCGCGCCGTGCCGTTTAAGGTGGTATGTATGCTTGGCCTAAATGATGCCGACTACCCGCGCACGTTGCAGCCAATAGGGTTTGATTTAGTGCCGTATTCTAAAAAACAAAAAGGTGACCGTTCACGCAAATTAGACGACCGCTACCTATTTTTAGAAGCCTTATTAAGCGCCCGCGACAATTTATACATAAGTTACATTGGCCGCTCGTGCTTTGACAACCAACCGCGTATGCCCTCGACCTTAGTCAGCGAGCTTTTAGAGTACATAGGCCGCAGCTTTGTGCTTACAAATGACAGCGAAAAAACGTTGCCTGAGTGTTTAATTAATAAACAGCATTTGCAGCCTTTTAATCACGCCTATTACACAGCCGACACTGAAGCCAATACAAAGCTGAGTAACCACAGTTTTAATCCTATTTGGCTACCAAGCGAACGCATTGACGCGCAGCCGCTAACAGCCATTGATGTTACAGCGCCTGAGCAATTAGAACTCGATGTATTTATACGTAGTGTGTGCAACGCACAAGAGAGCTTTTACCAGCAAACATTAGGTTTACGCCTACCCGAATTTAGCGAAGTCGCCAAAGATGAAGAGCCATTTAGTTTAGATGCGCTGCGTCGGTATTTTTATTTAGATGAAATACTCGAAGCAAACATTAATGAACAACCGTTAAGTACCGAGCAAATACTGCAACGTGGTGAGCTGCCTCAAGCTAATGTAGGTAATTTAGTGTTTGAAAGCATGGCGCACCGAGTTGATGCACTAGCAGGGCAAGTAAAAGAGCATATTAAAAGCGGAAAAACCGAACCAATTGAGGTGTCTTTACATATAGAAAACACCACTATTGAAGGCTGGCTAAATCATATTTACTTGCAAAAACAAGTGTTTTACCGAAGTGCCAGTATAAAGGCTAAAGATTTAATTAAAGGCTTTATATACCACCTTGTTGCACAAAGTATGGAGCAAAATGTAGAAACCCTATTATTGGGGCTCGATAATCAGATTAGCTTTGCGCCGCTGAGTAAAAATGAGGCCGATGCCTTACTCAGTGATTGGTTTGAACTGTATAAAGCCTTGCGCAAAGAGCCTGTGGCATTTTATCCGGTAAGTGGCTATGAATACGTTAAAAGTGGTGGTGATATTGGCAAAGCCATTAGCAAATTTAACCCACAATACATAGGACGCGGCGAGGGCGAAAACCAGTATATTCGTTTAACGGTGCAATCGCTTAATGACTGCCAAGAAGAATTTATTAAGTGGAGCGAAAAATTACTCTCCCCATTACATGCACATGCAAAGGAGAGTGACTATGCAAGCGCTTAATCCGCTAACAATGCCGTTAAAAGGGCAAAGTTTAATAGAAGCCAGTGCGGGTACAGGTAAAACCTATACCATTACCGGGCTATATTTACGTTATTTATTAGGCTTGCAAATACCAGGGGAGATAAACACTCCGTTAAGTGTTGAGCAAATACTTGTGGTTACTTTTACCGATGCTGCAACGCAAGAAATTAAAGACCGTGTGCGCGGCCGTATTATTGCTACGCGTGACGCATTACTTGGTCAAAACCCAAACGATGAATTAATAGAAGGTGTAATAGCTGAGGTAGAGGATAAACACCGTGCCTTTGACTTACTCGATGCCGCCGCTAAATCTATGGACGAAGCCGCTATCTTTACTATTCATGGTTTTTGTCAACGCATGTTAAAACAACATGCGTTTGAATCGGGCGTTGCCTTTAACCTTGAGTTTATTTTAGATGAGCGCGATATCCTACTCGATACCATTAAGGATTTTTGGCGCGCCTTTGTTTACCCACTCAATAAAGAGCGAACAGATGCTATTTTAGAGGTGTTTGCAGCCCCTGAATCGTTATTTAGCCAAGTCAGTAGTGTGTTAAGTAAAGCGAATGCGCAGGTTGTGCCACAAATAAACCTAGATGATGTGTTTAAAGCACGCGATGAATACCTTACTAAGGTGCCGGCTTTTAAAAAAGCAGTGCTTGAGCAAGAGTTTATAGCGGCGGTTAAGGCCTCTGGTTTAAGTGGCTCTAAAACGCCTGGGCGAAAAGGCAGTTTAACGGCTCTAGAAGCATTTTGTTTAGGCGATGAGTTATTTTTTGAATTTGGCACTAATAAATACTCGTTTGAGGTATGGAGCAGCGAAAACCTAAGTGATGCCAGTAATTATAAAAAAAATCAGCCTTTATTTAGCCACCCTCTACTTAGCCAGTTTGATGAGCTAGCTGCACTTAATACTAAAATTAATCAGGGCCTTAAAATTGCCGTTGTACAAACCGCTGCCCGATGGGTAAAGCAAGCGATTGTAAAACGCAAGCAAGAGCAAAGTGTGATCACCCCAGATGATTTACTGACTAATTTACACGGTGCTTTAAATGCCGAACAGGGCGAGGCTTTATCGCAAAAAATAGCGCAGCTATTTCCTGTAGCCATGATTGATGAGTTCCAAGATACTGATCCGATTCAGTACGGCATTTTTAGCAAAATATATGGTCAAGAAAACACCACACTTGCCATGATAGGCGACCCAAAGCAGGCTATTTATGGCTTTAGGGGCGCTGATATTTTTACCTATATTGGCGCAAAAGAGTCGGTAGAGCCTGCGCAGCAATTTACTTTAGGGACTAATTTTCGCTCAAGCACCGATATAGTAAACAGTGTAAACAGCTTGTTTTCTAAACATGCGAATAGCTTTATTTATAACGATGCCATCCCATTTAACGCCGTAGCAGCAAAAGGCAAAAAAGCCGATGAAACATTTACAATAGATGGCAAGCCAGCCACCGCGTTTGAATTTAATGTATTTGTAGATGAAGCGGCAGATGAAAAAAACAAACCCACCAGCAAAGGCGTTGGGCAAGGACATTTGGCCAGCTATTTTGCCAATAAAATAGTGACATTGCTAGAGCAAGCCGAGCAAGGGCGAGCGTGCATTGGTAAGCATAAGGTGACCGCTGCCGACATTTGTATATTGGTGCGCGACCGTGTAGAAGCGCAGATAATGAAAAAAGCGCTGAGTAATGCCAATATTGCTAGCGTGTATTTATCCCGTGAGAGTGTGTTTAGCCAAGAGCTTAGCCATCATTTACTTAACTTTTTAACGGCATTGCATGGGCAATACAATGAGTCGTTATTGCGCGGCGTATTAGCAGGGCCATTATTTTGTTTAAGCTACAACGAAATTTACGCCCTTGCTGATGATGAAAATAAATGGCAAGAGCACTTAAACTTTTTTGCGCAACTTAGTCATATTTGGAATAAGCAAGGCGCAATGGCCATGCTTGAGCGCTTGTTAAGCCATAATCAGCTAAGCGCTAAGTGGCAAGGCCTTGGCTATAACGTTGAGCGTTGGTTAACCGACTTTAGACACTTAGGTGAAATACTGCAGCAAAAGCAAATAGAGCTTGAAGGCACGTTACGTTTATTACGTTGGTTTGCACAAAAAGTAAGCCAGCAAGATGGCGAAGCTGTGCAAGTACGCCTAGAGAGTGACGCTAACTTAGTAAAAATTGTGACTATGCATGCCTCAAAAGGGCTTGAATACCCGCTGGTGTTTATGCCCTTTGCAAGTGGCTATCGCGAAACCAAAGAGGCGCTTTATCATGACAAGGGTAATTTGGTTTACGATTTAAGTAAAAACGAAGATGCACTGCAAAAAGCAGAGCAAGAACGCCTAGCTGAAGACTTACGCTTACTTTATGTTGCGCTTACTCGCGCGGTACATTTTTGTGCGTTAGGTGTATATAACATAGGGCAAGGACAAAGCAGTCGTTTGGCTATACAAAGTAGTGCATTAGGGCATGTGCTATTTACAGGGCTTGAGCTTACAAGTAGCCAAACGTGGCGCACCCACTTAAGTGAATTTTGCGACGCTCACACCGAAATGCATTACCAGCAATTTACCGCTGAGCAATTGGCCGAGCAAGGCCAGTTAACACTCAATAGCGCAGTGCAGCAAAGCCACGCGTTAAAAGTGAATACAGTTACAGCCAACATAGAGCGAGATTGGCGAGCAACCAGCTTTAGCGCGCTGAGCTTTAAAAAGCACACCGATCATATTGAGCCTGGGCGCAGTGATGAAGATCACGAAAAAGATGAATTTGCTAACAGCCAAGATGAAATACCATCACCTTATAGTTTTCCAAAGGGGGCAAAGCCTGGTAGCTGCTTACATGAAATTTTTGAACAAATAGACTTTACCAGTGCGCAAGTGCACCCAACTAATCCCGAGCAAAATTTAGCAGAGGTAGTTAAACAGGCACTTGATAAATATCATATTAGCGAAAGCTGGCAACAGGTGACTGAGCAGTGGGTGCTTGATTCGTTGTCCTGCCCCTTAAACAACGAGGGATTAAGCTTGAGCCAATTAGCGCCAGCAGATTGCTTAGTCGAAATGGAATTTAATTTACCTTTAGATAGTTTAAGTGCGCCAAAGCTTAATGAAATACTGGTTAAACATTTTGGTTTTACCCAGAGCAAGTTAGAGTTTTCTCATGTAAAAGGCCTGCTAAAGGGATTTATAGATTTAATTTTTTGCTATCAAGGTAAGTATTATATTTTAGATTATAAGTCTAACTATTTAGGTAATACGCCCGCAGACTATGAAAGCGACCTACTAGAGCAAGCTATGAGTAGTCATCAGTACCATTTACAGTATTTAATTTATAGTGTTGCGCTGCACCGATTACTCAAACAACGCATTAGTGATTATGCAATAGAAACCCATTTAGGCGGGGTTTTTTATACGTTTTTACGCGCCATGCCAGCAGGCAAAGGGGTGTATTTTAATAAGCTTAGCGCAGAGCAAATCACTATTTTAGATGGCTTATTTAGCCAAGGAGCCATGTTATGAGTGACTACCCAATGCAGCAAAGCCTATTTGATGAGCCGCCAGTACCCGTACAGCCGTTAAATACAGTCGAGTTGCTCGATTATTTACTTGAGCACAATCGCATAAGAATGGTGGATGTAAAGCTTGCCTTAATGCTGTGCGATAGCAAGCAAAATGACGTATTTTATATTGTTTTGCTGTTATGTTTAGCGCAGCAAAGCCAGCACAGCTGTTTAACATTACAAGAGGTCGACTGGCAAAACCCGTTTAATTTACGCCAAAGTGACTTTACAAAAACCGAGGGCAATGTACCAAATATTACCTCGCCTTTTAACGAAGCCTTTAGCTACCTCGATGCGCTTAGTTGTTTAAGTGCCCATCACAGTGTGGGCGAGGGCAAGCCTTTACAGTTATTTAACGAACGGCTCTATTTTGCGCGCCTTGCAGAGTACGAACATACTTTAGCTACGCGTTTACTTGCGATGAGTGAGCGCCATTTAAATATAAATACCCAGTTACTCAGCCAACTATTAAGTGACTACTTTGAAGATAATTTTGCCATTGCCATAGATTGGCAAAAAGTAGCCTGTGCTATTGCCGCAACAAAAGGCTTTAGCGTTATTACAGGCGGACCAGGGACCGGTAAAACTACCACAGTAACTAAGCTATTAGCAATTTTGCAGTCGCTTTATAAAAGCGCGCCTTTAAGCATTAAGTTGGTGGCACCTACAGGTAAAGCTGCTGCGCGTTTAAGTGAATCAATTTTAGGGGCTAAACAAAAGCTTAAAATTATTCCTGAGGGTATAAAGGCCTTAATACCCGATAATGCGCAAACTATTCACCGACTGTTAGGGGTTAAACCCTTCACCAATAAATTTAAGCATAACCGCACTAACCCACTGCATTTAGATGTACTGATTATTGATGAAGCCAGTATGGTTGATTTATCACTTATGGCAAAATTAATAGAAGCACTGCCAGCCCATGCGCGATTAATATTGCTGGGCGATAAAGACCAACTTGCCTCGGTAGATACCGGCAGTGTAATGAGTGACTTATGCCAAGGCTTAGCATTGGGTGAAACGCCTAATTATTCGCAAGCGCGATGTGATGAGCTCAATGCATTATGTTTTAAAGGAGAGGCCAAATTAGCGGCACAAGGGCATAGCGAATTTAAACTGGCCGATTGCATAGCGTTTTTACAACACAGTTACCGGTTTGATGCACAAAGTGGTATTGGTCAACTTGCCCTTGCAGTTAATACTAACCACAGCGGCATTTTAAACTATGTTGAGCAAGAAAGCGTACAAGGGCGCTTTAACGATGTGATTTTAGATTACGACTTTGTAGCAAAACCCATAGAAAAATTAATAAACAGAGCCGCTAAGCATTACGCTCATTATTTAAATTTAATTGCGCAAGGAGCAAGTGTTGCTGATGTGCATGCCGCATTTTCTCAGTATCAACTATTAGCGGCGGTGCGAGAGGGTGACTACGGCGTAAATAGCTTAAATAGCCGTATTGAGCGCGCACTTGTGCAACAAGGGTTAATATCGGTGAGCCCAAATCAACGCCATTACAGTGGTATGCCCATTATGGTGACCCAAAACGATTATCAACTTAAGTTGTTTAATGGCGATATTGGGATTTTAATGCCCGATGACAGTGGGCAGTTAAAAGCGGTGTTTATTGATGAGCAAAATAATGTACGCTCGTTTTCACCTGCACGCCTTCCTGCACACGATAAAGTGTATGTAATGACCATACATAAATCGCAGGGCTCGGAGTTTAGTTATACCGCTATGGTTTTACCGCCACTTAAACACGCCAGCATGGGCGTAAACAGACAGCTGGTATACACAGGCATAACACGCGCAAAAAACACCTTTGAGTTGGTGGCCGATAAAAAGGTCCTGCAACTAGCGATGAATAAAAGTGTATCAAGGGCTTCGGGCCTTTATGAGCGCTTAACACACTAATAAGTCCTGCATACCAATAAGCCTAATGTATTTATGCGTTAGGCTTTTTAGGTTAAATACTGCCATTTCTAATTATGTGACGTGTAATAGTACCAAATACCGCAATTATTTAATATTCAACTAATTGAATAATATAACAATATATATTTACTTAAATTAAATGATAATAATTTGTTGTATTTTTGAGCGTTGTTCCTAATACTGGTCAATGCATGTGCGCCTGCACATGTACAAATGAATACCTTAAGTATATAGGCATAAAAATAAAACACTGAACACATTAAGGATTTATATGAACAACACTAAACACACATTAAAATATTTACTATGCGCTGGCCTAGCTGTATTTATGAGCTTTTCGGCAGCAAGTAAAGATCACAAAATTATACTCATACATGGCTTGCAAGTATCGCAACTAACCAATAAGTCAGGCAGCGACGTTATAAACGACGGTGAAACCTATTGGCAAAGTTATTGGCATAACCGAGCCGATGAACGTATTGATTGGCCGGCCTATGAGCGTATTGAAGGTAAAATCGCAACTGATTGGGTATGGCCTAAATTAAAGCAAATGTCGCGTTCTAACTTATGCGCAGATGGCTGTGTGCTAGTAACGCACTCAACAGGTGATTTAGTTGCCCGCCATATTATAGATAACCAGGCCAACTGGCTTGAAAATGCGGGCCTTACACCGCTTAATATTGTGGCAACCTTTGACTTGGCGGGAGCCGGGGGCGGCAGCGAGCTTGCCGATATTGCTGTAAGTGCTTTAACAGGTGCCGCATGGAACTTTGCAGTAGATGCTGCACTGAGGTGGTGGTTAGGCAGTGATGTAACAGAAGCGGTGGGCGTATTACACGATTTAAAAGTAAATAACGCACGTAAAATTTCGCCGTTTCCAGATGCGCGTACACCGCGATTACGCTTTGTAGCCGATGGCAATGCTTACCTAGGGCTAACGGGTGGGTTTTTAAAAGGTAATGATGACTCCGTAGTAGCATCGCATTCATCGTGTGGAGCAAGCTCGGCTAAGTCATTTGGCAGTTGTAGTAGCAGTATTGATACAAATGGCCAGTTAAAATCGCAAGGTGATGCTGTTAATAGCTTTATGCCATACCATTACCCAATGATGATGAGCGACAGCTACAGCCATAATGAAATTCACAACGCGCAGCGCAAAGGCAATGTCACAATAGCGATGAATAACATTAATGTAGGTGGTCAAAATGTGGGCTTTAACACTTTTGATAAAACAACGGGTACTTGGTTTTGGAAAAAGCATTACCGTTACATTAAGGACTCAAATAACAAAAGTGCCTCGGCGCTCATTTACAATGTGATCCCTTAATAAGCACCTATATTTACAATAGCTTAAGGGCGTGTAGTTAAGTGCTACACGCTTTTAAAGGATGGATGCAATATGAAAAAGTTTTACCTAGGTGCAGCCATAATCATTGCTGGTCTGCTTTTACTTTGGCTTGCAAATAAAAATGAAGTTAAAGCGCCTTTATCAGCGCCTGCACTGTCTAAAAATAATAAATCGGACTGGGCGAGCCCAAACCAAAGCACCGCCATAACCCATAATGTACCTTCACAATTAAAGGTAAAAAACACCTCCAAAATACAGTTTGAGCAGCACTTAGCCAGTGCCGCTGAGCAGGTGGCAATGCAATACCAAAATGCACTAAAATACCCGCCTTATTCGCAGCCCTTGAGCGTATTTGACGAAGACCGGTTAAAGCCTAATCAATTTTACCCAGTGACAAGTCCTATTGATGATGCGGGTAATGCCCTTGTTGTTAGTTTAGATAAATATCGGTTTGTATATCCGCAAAAAATAACCGTTAAAATTGCTGCGCAAAACCTAGTAGAGGTAAACGTAGGGCTTAGCAATACCGATACCAAAGCAGCAATTAGTTCAAAAACCACCACAGCACAACAAGGCGAAGCAACTATAAGTTTTAAAGGCAGTGAAGACTACCCGCGTAATTTGCAGCTATTTGTAGAGGCGAAAGTTGCTGATAAAAAAGTGCCTGCTGTAGCGCAAATACAATATATGCCACCCAGTGCCACGCTGATTGATTTTGATAACGCGTATGCACAAAACGAAAACATGGTAGCCACAGCGCATTTAAAGGTGATCAAAAGCGGCCTGTATAGAATTAGAGCTAATTTATACAGTGATACGAGCCCACTTGCACATTTGGTGACTAAAAAGAAACTTCCACAAGGCAGTCAAACGGTGGATTTAAAGGCGCATTGGTCGGTATTACCACAAGGGGTAGTGAATATGCGTTTAAGTGACTTTGTGATAGAGCGAATGTCACTAAGCCCAGGTGAACGTAATAGTTTTGGTAGCAGTGATATTGCTGAATTTGAAATTACTGATTTTGCCTACGATAGTTTGCAACAACTGCCTTATCAAGCAAATGAACAAGAACGAATGAGTCTAGAGTTTTTAAAAGGATTAGCTGATAAAGGTTAGTGGTAATAAATAAGGGGCATAAAGCCCCTTAACTGTATTTTTTTACCGTTAGCTTAGGTTAATAGTAACCACATCAGCTTGCTGCGCTTGGGTTTCATCTTCATCGCTTACAGGCGCTTTTGGAATGTCTGGTTTATCCAGTGCTATATCGCCGCCATCAATCACATCACCCGTTTTTAAGTTCTCAAAATCAAATAGTTCTGTATCGGCTAGATGTGAAGGCACCACATTTTGCATTGCAGTAAAAATACTTTCGATACGTCCAGGGTGCTCTTTATTCCACTGCGCTAACATGTTTTTAGTGTGTTTACGTTGTAGGTTTTCTTGCGAGCCACATAAATTACAGGGAATAATAGGGTAACCTTGGCTAAATGCGTATTTACTTATATCGGCTTCTTTACAATAAGCTAGCGGGCGAATAACCATGTGCTCGCCGTTATCGCTCATTAATTTAGCCGGCATGCTTTTAAGTTTACCGCCGTAAAACATGTTTAAGAAAAGTGTTTCGATCATGTCATCGCGGTGATGGCCAAGGGCAATTTTAGTTGCGCCCATTTCTTTGGCTGTACGGTATAAAATACCACGACGTAGGCGTGAACACAGCGAGCATGTTGTTTTACCTTCAGGGATGATATCGGTAACAATGCTGTAGGTGTCTTCTTCGACAATTTTGTATTCAATATCTTGTTTATCAAGGTATTGTGGTAAAACATGCTCAGGAAATCCAGGCTGCTTTTGATCAAGATTAACAACAAATAAGTCAAACTTAATAGGTGCCACACGCTTTAAATGCTTAAGCATATCAAGCATGGTGTAACTGTCTTTACCACCTGATAGGCATACCATTACGCGATCGCCTTCTTCTATCATGTTAAAGTCCATGACGGCTTGGCCTGTAAGACGGCGTAAACGCTTTTGTAACTTATTTAAGTTGTATTGAGCTTTGGCTTGAGCTGAGTGAGACACTGCGCCCCCTTATAAAACAATGCGGCAAATATTTGCTGAAAAATAAAGGGGCGTATTATATACCCAAGTACTAGGGGTATTAAAGCGCTAGTTAAGGCTTTGTTTAACTTTTGGCAAGTGGGCTGATGTAACCATCGGGTTTTAAAGCAAGTACATCACAGTCTAGGCTATCAATTACATGCTCAGCGGTATTACCAACCAGGGCAGCACTTAACCCAGTACGGCCAACAGTGCCAATTACGACTAACTCGCTATTTAAGCGACTTGCGACGTCAGGAATAACATCCTCAGGGAGCCCTTCTTCTATAAAACACTGCTCATTTGTTAAGTTAAATGCATTAGCCAGTTCGTTAGTCGATTCTATATGATGTTTTTTTACGGACTCGTTGTAGAGGCTTGGGTTAAATTCCGGGATTTCTATGGCAATATTAATAGGAGTGGCAGGATAGGCATTAACTAAGTTAAGTTTTGCATTGGCCAGCTCACATAAAAATTGTGCATCTTTAATAATCCGTTTATTAAGGGCGACGTGCTCATCGTTTTCACTAACCGCATTCACTGCAGCTAAAATATTACCTTGTTCGGGCCATGCCATTTCTTTTACAAATAAAACAGGTGTAGGGCATTTACGCACTAAGTGCCAATCTGTAGGGGTAAAAATAACCGATTTGAGTGCACCATGCTGATGGGTACTTTTAACCACTAAATCGTATTTTTGTTCAATGACAGTGTTAATAATGGCTTCAAATGGGCGGTTATGCCAAACCACTTGGGTGGTGATGTTTATATCTGGGTAGGTAGAAATGATATCTTTTAGCCATAACTCTCTATCAGTTATAACGGCTTTTCGCATTGCTTCACGCTCTTCGAACGACAACATAGTGGTCATTTCGTAAGAAAAGTCGTAAACAGTCATAAAGGCGGTAATACTGGCACCTGACTTTTTGGCTAAATCAATCGAGCGAGCTAAACCGTGGTGATCATCCTTTGTGGGGTCAATAACGGCTAAAATACGTTTAATAGTGTTCATATGCTACTCCCTTTTTTAACTTACTCTCAGTGTAACGCAAATACACAGCAGTTAAAGGGGGAGCGCATAAATTGTTGTTCTAAATCAAAGTTACAGCGTAAATTAACTTAGCAAGGCTTAATAATTGCAGCAGCGCTTGCTAGGCCATCGCTGTCTAAAATAGTAATAAACTTACCTTCCACTTTTATTAATCCCGCTTTTTGAAAGCGGCTTAGCAAGCGGCTAATCGTCTCTACGGTCAAGCCTAAATAATTACCAATTTCGCCGCGTGTCATGGTAAACCTAAACTCTTTACGCGAAAATCCGCGTTCGCCAAAGCGCTCAGAAAGATTGTAAATAAAGCTTGCTAGTCTTTCTTCTGCCGACTTTTTATTAAGTAGGAGTAGCATTTCTTGATCATAAGTGATCTCGTTACTCATTAGTCGCATGATTTGTTGGCGAAGTTTAGGTAATTTACCTGCTAGTTCGTCTAAGGTATCAAACGGGATTTCGCACACCATTGATGTTTCGAGTGCTTGCGAAAAACTTTGATGAGCCATTTTGCTAATCGCATCAAAGCCAACTAAATCACCTGCCAAATGAAAGCCGGTAATCTGCTCATCTCCTTGTTCGGAGAGGGTGTATGATTTAAATGAGCCAGAGCGTACAGCATAAATTGCGTTAAGCGGGGCGCCGGATTCAAACAGATAGTCACCTTTATGGAGGGGTTTTTTTCGCTCAATAATTTCGTCAAGTTTATCCATTTCTTGACCATTTAACGAGAAAGGCAAACACAATTGGCTGATGCTGCAGTTATTACAACTAATAGCACAATTGCCTTTATTACGACTTTGAGAGAAATCCATAATTTAATCCGTTTTAATTTTTATAAATTATTGCTCATGAATTTAAGAGCAATGTAATTTGGAGATTAATGTACTAACTTGTCGGTGGCAATAATCAATAAATACACACCGTACCAAATAATAATACTGCCTAATAGTATACGCGTCCATGAATGGTTTATTATCGTATTAAGCTTTTGGGCCATAACACCCACTGTGATCATTGCCGGAAAGGTGCCAAGCGCAAAGCAGAGCATCACAATGGCTCCATCAAACGCACTAGGGCTGGTCATTGCCCATGTCAGCGCTGAATACACCAAGCCACAAGGAAGCCAACCCCATAAGGCACCATAGCCTAGGGCTTTAGCTGTAGTATCTACGGGCATTAAATATTTATTAAATTTAACTATGTGCTGCCAAAGAAGTGTTTTACCCACTTTTTCGAGCCATTGTAAGGTAGGGCCTAAGCGCATTATATATACGCCAACCAACAGCATAAAAATAGCTGCAATGAATGAAAGCGTGACAGAAAAAAACGTATTTTGTTTTGCAAATTGGCTACTGATACCCGCAACGAGTGCGCCAGCCAGCATGTAACTAAACGCTCGGCCAATGTTATAAGCAAATGAATAAATAACAGATTGGCGCTTGTTACTGGCCAATTGTAAGGAGCTGGCAATACCGCCACACATAGCAAGGCAATGCCCGCTACCAATGAGGCCCATTAAAAATGCACTAGTGTAGAGAGGGTCAATCATTACTATTGTTGTGTTGATCTTTATCATCTTCAAACAAGATACTGTGACCTTGTTTGTTTAAATCAGAAAATTGCTCACTTTTAACGGCCCAAAAAAATACGCCAATGGCAATAATCACAAAAAGTATTGCAATGGGGATTAAAATATAAATTATGCTCATAATTTTAAAAGCCTTAGTGAATTACTGATCACAATAATTGAGCTGGCAGACATACCAATAACCGCCATCCACGGGGCCACAAGCCCAAGCGCTGCGAGTGGTAAAATAGAGGCATTATACACCAAAGACAGGGTCAGGTTTTGCTTAACGATTCGCCTTGTTTGTTTAGCCACATTGAGTAAGTGCTCAATAGAGGCTAAGTCGCTATTTAATAAGACGACATCAGCAGTGTTTTTAGAAATATCGGCGCCGGTTTCCATGGCTATGGACAAATGTGCACTGGCAAATACAGGGCTGTCGTTTATGCCATCGCCTACCATAGCGACCACTTCGCTTTGTGATGACCACTGCTCAACGGCTTTTTGTTTATCTTCTGGTGATAATCCACTTTGCACACTGTCGATTTTTAATGTCTTGGCGATCTTTTGGCCAGCATCAGAGGCGTCCCCAGTGAGTATATGGCAGCTTAAGTTTTGTGCTTGTAAGCTCGTTATGAGCTCATTAGCGCCAGCCTTAACCTTATCTATAAAGTAGAATCGAGCGACGACCTGCTTATTTATAAATAGACTCGCCTGCGCATTGGTTTTTTTAGTGTCAAACCAGCCGCTTTTACCAATCGCATAATGAGTTGTGCTATTTTGTGCACTAATGCCAAGTCCTGGGTGAACGGTGATATTAGTAAGTGCAAGATCGCTGGTGCTGTATTCGCTAAATGCACTGGCTATGGGGTGCTCCGAAAAACGCTCCAGTTGAGCGGCAATATTTAGTGCTTGCTCTTTAGATAAACTGTCATCGAGAATATCAACTGCATCTAAGCTAAATCTGCCTTGTGTTAACGTGCCCGTTTTATCAAAGGCAAACAAGGTTAACTGTGAGAGAGTTTCCAGTACATGAGCTTGTTTTATTAATATTCCTTTACGAGTGAGCGTGGCTACAGCACACGTTAACGCGGTAGGGATTGCAAGGCTTAACGCACATGGGCAGGTCGCAACCAATACCGAAATAGTGATCCAAAAAGCGTGCTCTGGATCAATTTGATACCAGCCAATTGCGGTAATAGAAGCAAAAACAAGTAAACAGGCAATAAACCACTGCGCCACTTTATCGGTTATTTCTACTAACTTGGGTCGCTTGGTTAGTGCATTATGTTGCAAACGTATGATTTGGTTTAAAAGCGTGTTTTGACCAATCTTATTTATTTTTATTTCTATAACACCATCGTGGTTAACACAACCTGCATACACATTGTGGCCAATAAACTTACTTACAGGTTGGTGCTCACCTGTCATCATGGACTCATCAACAGTCGTTTTTCCTTTAATTAGCTGGCCATCAGCGGGAATAGTCTCGCCAGCTTTTATAAGTACCACATCATTAAGTTTAAGTTTTTTAGCGGCAACTATATGTTCTTGTCCGTTTTCATCGAGGGTACGCGCGGTGAGAGGCAAAAGCTTTTGTAAGTTGGCGGTAAACTCACTGGCTTTTAATCGTGCTCTAAATTCGAGATATTTACCAAGTAATAATAAAAAGGTAAACATACAGACCGATTCAAAGTACACCTCGCCAACTTGCATAAATGTGGCATAACAACTTGCGCTATAAGCCCCAAAAATAGCCATCGAAACAGGCAAGTCCATATTTAATTGTTTTGCTTTTAAGCCATTAATCGCATTAGTTAAAAAGGGGAGTGCGCTATACAAAATAACGGGAGAGGCAAGTACGAGGCTTATCCACCTAAAGTATTCCTCAAAATTACTATCCATGCCTGAGAAAATGCCAAAGTACATGGCAAAGGCAAACATCATCACTTGCATGGTCATCAACCCAGCAACCCCTAAACGGCGAATATACGCTTTGGCTGTTTGTTGCTTTTGCTGGGCTTCGTCATCGGCTTGAAATGGGTAAGCTTTATAGCCAATTTTAGCAAGCGAGGTAATTATTTCGCTCAGTGGGGTGTGGGTTTTATCCCACTGTATCATCGCTCGGTTTGTTGAGGTGTTTACATCTACCCGTTTTACTGTTTTTAAATTTAATAATTGTTTTTCGATAAGCCAAGCACACGCGGCGCAGGTAATGCCTTCAACGCTCAATAGTACCTCAGAGAGGTTATCGGTTGTGGCTATAAACTCATCTTGTATATCTTCGTTATCGTAGCTTTTTATTAGCGCTAATTGCTCTGGAACTAACTGCTCTACCTTACCGGCACGTACGGTGCGGTATTTGTAATAGTCAGTCATACCTTGATCAACAATGTTTTGTGCCACCGCTTGGCAACCAATACAGCACATAGGCTGAGGCGTATTATCTATTGTGACGGTTGCGCTAAATCCATTTGGCACACTTTCAAGACAATGAAAGCAAGAAACGCTCATAGTGACGACTACTTATATTTTGGGGTAACAAATATGGGTTGCTCTGTAGGAAGCGTTATGTTTTCTTTTAGCTTCCAACTACTATCGACCGGCTCTATAAACACGGAGTAAGCACCGGGTGTGTAGTTATCGAGTAGGGCAGTAAACTCTTTATTGGCATTAGGGGTTAGCGTTACGTCAAAGTCGTGTGCTTTGATAGTACGGTGATAAAATGCGAGTTTTAAAGCGTGTACCTTAGTATAATCACCTTTGGTAAATACAAAACTTGCACGCTCGTGTGAAACATTTAGATTACCATGTAAAAACAGCGCTTTGGCTTTTTCAAATTTAGTCAGCTCTAAATTTATTGCTTTGCCTTTTTTGTAGTAATCATCAACTACCATATCTGGGCCATTGCCCACTGCCGTAATAATTAGGGTTATGCACCCAATAATGGCGGCAAGCGGAAAAAACATTAAAAACCAAGGCCAAAAATTTTTATACCACGGAGTAGGTTGCATAGTTGCTCTAAAATTAGTTTAGGTGGGGCTATTTTATAGCAAATACTTGTAAAAGACTAAAAAAAAGCCTCACAGTGGAGGCTTTTTTGATCTGGATTAATCTATTGAAATAAAAAGATTAAACAAAGGTTAACTTAATGTTTATTGCTCTTGCGATAAGCTGTAAACATAAGCAGTTAACAGGTGAATTTTATCCTCACCTAAAATGTCTTTCCATGCTGGCATTACACCGGCGCGGCCATGATTAAGAGTTTCTTCAACCGCGCGTTGAGAGCCACCGTATAACCAAATGTTATCTGTCAGATTAGGTGCACCAAACGGTAAGTTATGTGCAACAGAGCCTTTACCATCTGCACCGTGACACGCTGCACACATAGCAAACTTAGCGGCACCCGCAGCGGCATCTTTTTGGTTAACAGTACGACCAGATAAGCTAAGAACATGCGCTGTCATTTCTTTAACGCCTTGCTCACCCAGTGCTGCACTCCATGATGGCATGGCTGCTACGCGACCATAAAGAAGTGTTTCTTTAATTTTGTCAGGTGAGCCACCGTATAACCAGTCTTTGTCAGTTAGGTTAGGGAAGCCCGTAGCACCACGTGCATCTGAGCCATGACATTGCGCACAGTTTTGCGAGAATAAACGCTGACCAATTTCAAGTGCTAACTGACCGTCTGTTTGTTCATGCTTTTCGCCATTTTCAAGGGCTACTTGCTGTGCTGCATCACCTTCAAATTTAGAGTTAACTAACTCTAATACTGGTATTTGTGCAAGCTTGTTAAAGATAGGACCAAAACGCTCTTGGGCTGCTTCGTATTCCTTATCAAGTTTTACATAGCGGCCTTCTTCTTTGGCTTTAGCCGTGGCTTCTTTAGATTCAGCTAAAGACGTAATACCTTGGTTAGAGCTTGTCCATTTACCTAAGCCTTCCCAGTTACCTAAACCTGGATAAGCTGCTAAGTAATATACCGACCAAATAAATGTTGCGAAGAACATATACGTCCACCATTTTGGCAGTGGATTATTAAGCTCGGTAATGCCGTCATATTCGTGTCCGCAGTCTTCACCTTCTTCTACGCCAGCATAGTTTTTAAGGTTCCAAACTAATAAGCTAAAAATGATGATTAAGCAGGCTAGGGTTAATACAATAACCCAGATACTCCAAAAGCTAGTCATTTTTCAGACTCCTTTTCCTCGTTAGAGAGTGTGTTGTTATGTTTTTTTCATCTTCAAAAATGGCATTCGCAGCGTCATCAAAACGATTTTTGCTACGTTTACTGTATGCCCATACAACAATCACAATAAACAATACTAAAATTACCAGAGTCAAAATGCCTCTGTATGTTCCGTAATCCATAATAATTACTTCAAGTGGGTGCCAAGTTGCTGTAAATACGCGATTAAAGCTTGCATTTCTGTTGCGCCTTCGCCGTTATTCATAGCGTTAATCTTATCAACATCTGCTTGAAGCTCTTCATCGCTGCCATAACCTAACCCAGGGTGCTTAGGGTTTTCTGGGTTTATAGCAAAAGTATCACGGAAAATTTGTAGTTTTTTCAGAGTTAGGCTGGTATCAACCTTTGTCTCTGCTAACCAAGGAAAACCTGGCATATTTGACTCAGGTACCACAGCGCGTGGATCAACTAAGTGTGCATAATGCCAATCGTCCGAGTAACGCTTACCTACACGCGCAAGGTCAGGACCAGTACGTTTAGAACCCCATTGGAAAGGGTGATCCCATACTGATTCGCCCGCTACAGAGTAGTGACCGTAACGCTCAACTTCGTCACGAAAAGGGCGAATCATTTGTGAGTGACAGTTGTAACAACCTTCACGTACATAAATATCGCGGCCTTCCATCTCTAGCGCGTTAAGTGGGCGTAAACCGTCAACAGGTTTTGTTGTATCGTCTTGGAACATTAGCGGAGTAATTTCAACTAGTGCACCAAAACTAATAGCAAAAACAGTCAGTATGGCCATTAGGCCAACGTTTTTTTCTACTATTTCATGTTTGTTTTGTGAATTTTTATTGCTCATCATCTCACTCCGTTATGCTAATTGTGCTTGTGCGTCTAGCTTCAGTGAGTTTTTCTCAGCTGAAATTGTACGCAGAACGTTGTAAGCCATAACTAACATACCTGTAACGATGAAAACACCGCCTAAAAAGCGCATTACGTAGAAAGGATGTGATGCTTCTAATGACTGAACAAAGCTGTACATTAATGTACCGTCAGAGTTA
>Ga0209452_1000122_pt1 | contig 26833 bp, 22 predicted proteins | sample WorMetimpBELIZE1_FD_187388 | JGI IMG/M metagenome (GOLD analysis project Ga0209452, IMG submission 187388) | Marine gutless worms symbiont microbial communities from Max Planck institute for Marine Microbiology, Germany - Olavius imperfectus... | ecosystem: Host-associated > Annelida > Digestive... | reverse complement strand
GTTATCCCAGTGAGCAGAATAAATTACATGCTCATCTGCTTTTTCGCTACCTGGCAAGGTCGCAATAAAGTTATACGATACAGACTTTTTAATGGTATTTTTAACATTAACCGAAGCAGTTAAATCGCCCATATCTATGTTATACGCACCTTTGGCAGCATTGGCTTTTGCCGTTTCAAAATCAAGGCCTGCTTTAATAAATAACTCTTTAGCAACGTCAGTGGTTACCCAGCCTTCAACCGCCACGCGGTCCATGTTGTTATTTTCTTTTTGAAAACCAAACTGCTCACCACTCCACGAATTTTCAACAACCGACCATGGGTATGATGCAGGCGCTGTTTCGTGGATAATAATAGCCCCCGCAGCACCTTGACGGCTTGCCTCTTCGTATTTATAAGTCCAACGGCCGTAATAGGTCATTGCATCACCCGTAAATAGCGCAGGATCTTTTGTTGCAAAGCCCGGATCATTTACCAGCATCACGACGGTTTTACCTTTTACATCAAGGCCTTCGTAATCGTTCCAATTATATTCGGGTGCGTTAACACCGTAACCTACGAACACAAGCTCTGAATTCTCAATCCCTTCTTGCTCGCTTATACGACTGCTGCCCATTACCATATCTTTTTTGTATTGATAGTCTTTACCACCAATACTGAGCACCATATCTGAATCTGCTTCTAAAGAAACAAGCGGCACTTCTTGTAAAAAACTATCCCCATTTCCAGGTTCATAACCTAAGGCGGTAAAATGTTTTGTTAGGTAATCAAGCGTTAACTTTTCACCTTCAGATGAAGGTGCGCGGCCACCAAATTCATCTGAGGCAAGCGTTTTAATGTGCTCGGCTAGTTCTTTGGCATTAATGCTGTTGTAACCATTTGTTATGTCGGCAGGGGTAATACTTGTTGTTGCACAGCCCGCTAGTATAGCACCAGCGATCAGTGTGAGAGAGAAATGTCGTTTCATAATTGCTCTATTCTTGTTCTAAGTCTTGTTTAGTATATTAACTTCTATTAATTAGAACCAGTTTTTGCGGTAAAATGCCCGCAAATTAACGGCATAAATTGTTAAAGGTATAAATGAAGCGCTTTACTCCGCCCGAGCAATGGCAAGTTTGTAGTTTAAAAAGTGGTGCATTTAAGCACTTACGAGCACTGTTTAAGATTGACGAGCAAACGAATTGGCCAAGCCTTGACTGGTTTACCCCGTATTTAAACGCTATTAATGCTAATGATCTGCCTATTACGTTTGAAGATGATGCAAATGTAGATTTTGCTGAGCGCTATTACGAACAGGTTATCTTTGAAACGGGTGTAGTACCTACACGAAGTAAAAATTGGCACGACTTATTTGGTGGCTTTATATGGTGTTTGTTTCCTAAAACAAAAGCACTTATTAATCAGCGCCACGTAGAGGAAATTGCTAAGCATGGATTAAAAGAGCGTACCAAGCATCGTAATGCCCTTACATTGTTTGACGAGTGCGGAGTGGTGCTTGCCGTGAGTGACGCTAAGTGGAAAACACTTTTGACTGATCACCAATGGAAAACGGCGTTTATTACTCATCGAGAAGAGTGGGGCAAAACAATACACCCTTTTATGTTTGGCCACGCCAATTATGAAATGCTAACAAAACCCTATATTGGTTTAACGGGCAAAGCGTTATTTGTAAGTGTACCGGATGAAATATTTTGTAAAGATTTAGTAACTCAATATAAGTACCTAGACCAACTACTTTATGAGAAGATAAAAATAGAAGATTGCTTAGCCGACAATAAACAGCTTTCTCCTTTGCCGTTATTAGGTGTACCAGGATGGCATGACGCAAATGTAAATGAATCGTTCTACGATAATACTAACTACTTTAGAGCTAAACGAAGGACACGAAAATGATAGAAGTCGCAGGGCTTAAAAAAAAGTTTAAGTTAACCAAGGATCATAAAAAAAATAAAGTTGATGATATTGACCCGCGTGAAGATAAAGAGTTTTTTCATTCAGTAAGAGATGTTAGCTTTGCGTGTGCAAAAGGCGAAGTGTTAGGGTTATTAGGGCCTAATGGTGCAGGTAAAACCACCACCTTACGTATGCTCTCTACCGCACTTAAACCCGATGAAGGCGCAATAACAATTGACGGTAACGACATCATTAAAAAGCCATTAGTAGGGCGCAAGTCTATCGGCTTTTTATCAGGTTCAACGGGCTTGTATGGCCGCCTCACCGTTAAAGAAAATATTGAATACTTTGCAAAGCTCCATGGCATGAATAAAGCACAAGTAACAGCACGTTGTGAAGAATTATTTACTTTACTCGACATGCATAAGTTTATTGATAAACGCGCTGAAAACTTATCTACCGGTATGAAGCAAAAAGCAAACATTGCCCGTGCGGTTGTGCACCACCCTCAGGTAGTTGTTCTTGATGAACCAACTACTGGCCTTGATATCATGACCACTCAAACAGTAATTAACTTTATTAAAGGCTTAAAGGAACAAGGCACGCCTGTTATTTTTTCAACTCACCACTTAGACGAAGTCGCCCTTTTATGTGACCGTGTTGCGGTAATTAATGAAGGCCTAAGCTGTTTTGATGGCACGCTCGAAGAGTTTAAAAAGCAAGGCAATAGTGAAGAACTAAATCAAGCGTTTATGAACATACTAACGGAGAAGCACTATGTTTGAGGTTTTTAAAAAGGAATTAACAGAGCTGTTACGCGATAAAAAAACTTTATTATTTGTTGTTGCTCTACCTGTGGCTGTATTTCCCCTGCTATTTGCAGTAGTGGCTTTTATAAGCTCTCAAGCGGCATTAGATGCCGAACAAGAAGTGCATACCTACGCCATTATTAATGGTAATTATGCACCCGAATTTACCGAAAAAGTGTTTTATCATAAAAGCTTTGAACTCTACAAAGGCGATAAAACATTTAATAATATTGAAGAGTTAAAAGCAGGTGTTATAGCCGGCGACATTGATATGGGTATTTATTTGCCCGCTGATGCGAAGCAGTCTCTTGATAAATATGAACAAAGCAAATGGGAAGTGGTATTTAACGATGCTAAGTCTATCAACTTTTTGTTTCAGCGCGTAAAAGAACTTGCTAAAGAGTACAGCGACGCCTTGCAAAGCGAAAAGCTAGAGAGTTTTGGCATCGATAAAAACGCACATTTAGCGCTACTGACTCCTATCGAAGTGGTCAAAGTAGACACCGCAGACAAGCGTGAAAACTTAGGTGAAAAGCTAGGTGGCTTTTTACCTTACCTTCTGATCCCAATAGTGCTTATGGGCGCTACGTATCCAGCAATAGATTTAGGTGCTGGTGAAAAAGAGCGCGGCACATTAGAAACCTTACTGCTCACCCCCATAACGCGAACAGAGCTAGTATTAGGTAAATTTATAACGCTATTAACCACCTCAATTGCTTCTACCACTATAACAGTACTCAGTATGGGTGGGTGGATAGCCGTGGCTCTTGCATTTGCGGAATTAGAAGTAATTAAAACTGCCTTTAGCTCACTAGCGATAAGCGACTTACTTATGATTTTTGTATTGCTACTGCCTATTGCGGCAATATTTTCAGCTCTAGCGTTAGCAATCTCTATTTATGCTCGTACATTTAAAGAGGCACAAAACTACATGGCTCCTTTAAGTATGGGCGTGTTTTTCCCCATTATCGTGTCAATTATGCCTAATGTAGAGCTAACTGCTAAAACCGCATTTATCCCTGTTACCAATGTGGCACTGGCAATTAAAGAAATTGTTAAAGGCACGGTAGATTACACCCTTGTAGGTTTAATATTTTTAGCAACGGCTATTATAGCTGGGGCATTGCTCGCATTTTGTGTTAAATGGTTTAATCGTGAAGATGTGCTATTTAGGTAGTTTAAATATAAAAACGGGTGTGGTTTTTACCATACCCGTTTTATTTGTTTTTTTACATGTTAACGCTATTCACATTAGGTGTTTCAAATCTAAATTTATCTACTTTTATTAGCGGATTCATCTTAGATTAACACTTCCCTACAATAGTAATACTAAGTAATTGGTTTAGAGTATTTGTTCCATAAATGATTACAATTTTTAAGTAACTAATTATTATTACTTCTATTTTTTATCAAATATTCCTCTATAATCTAATTTAAAAAATAGTGAAGGGTGAGGCTTTAATGCTAAAAGGGAATGTAGTTATAGCAGCAAAAGGTAATAAATTATTACTAGTTGCCATTATTGTTTTTTTAGTTGTTGCATTGCCTTCTATGTATGTGTTTGAAAAAAAAACACGTGTAGAAATATTTAACAGTGCGCGTGAAGAGCTCAGTCGTGAGCTTGAAACAAAAGCGGCGTCTTTAAAAAACCACTTTAACGACAGTATTACCGCGATTCGTTTTTTAAACGCCACACCGCCTATTCAAGGTATATCTAGAGCGACCGATAACCAATTAATTGATCCGCTCTTACAAACCCCCATTGCTGTATGGCAAGACCGTCTGGCTGGTATATTTAGTGGCTTTATGCAAACCGACGATTCAATTTTGCAAGCACGCTATATTATGCTTGCTGAGAATGGGCAAGAAATAGTTCGTGTAGAGCGCATGTTAGGCGATATTATTCGGCTAGAGGGCTCACAACTGCAAAAAAAAGGCGGGCGAGAGTACGTACTTAAAGCCAGTATGCTTGATGAAAATAGCGTGTATATATCGCCGATTAATTACAACCGAGAAAACGGTGAAATACAAAAACCTTTGGTGAGTACATACCGTGTTGCAAAACCTGTTTTTGATAACTTAAAACAAGTATTTGCCATTTTAGTGACGAACTACGCTGCGGATAAATTATTTGACAGTTTAACGTTTGAACTCCCTCCTGGGGTTAATATTTATTTGCTCAATAATGAAAATGAGTTTTTATACCACCCAAACCCTGATCTTCGCTTTGGCTTTGAGTTTAATAAAGCTACAACTTGGGCAGATCAATTTTCCTCCTCGCATAGTATGGATTCATTTGAAACACTGTTAATGGGCGATGTCCCTAAACAGTTCTTTTTAAAAAAACGGATAAGCTTAGAAGGCGATATAGCCATGTTGCCCTTAGAGCTTGCCGTAGCCATAGACTCAGAAATCCTTTTAGATAGCGTTGCTCAAAGGCGTGAAAGTTATGTAGCTTTAGTCGCGGTATTTTTTACTATATTTATCATTATTATGCTGTTATATCAGCGCTATATTAATCGCAAACTGCTCGTAAACGCTTTAACAGAGCAAAATAATAAAGTGATTGAAAATTCACTCGATGCTATTTTTACGATAGATAACGATGGAAGTATTGTTCATTACAATCAAACGGCAAATGAGGCTTTTGCAAGTAGGTTAACTGATGAACACATGCACTTTACTGATCTTTTTAGCCTAGCAGATGAAGATAAAGATTGCATAGCCCAAGCCATAGAGCACGGCTCAAAAATGCCCTTTGAAGCGATATATACAGGGGAAGATGGGAATAAAGAATACTATTCAATTACGCTCACTAGTGTATTTGATGTATTTACTAAGCGTTATCAAGTAGCTGCTATTTCGCGTAATATCAGCTCGTTAAAGCATACCCAAGCACAATTACAGGGTTTAAATAATACATTAGAGTTAAAAGTATCTCAGCGAACGGTTGAGCTAGAGCGAGCGATTGACCAAGCATTAGCCGCAAGCCAAGCCAAAAGTGACTTTGTAGCCAATATTTCTCATGAAATACGTACCCCAATGAACGGTGTGTTGGGCATGCTCGAAATGCTTAAAGAAGATAGCCTCACTGAGCAGCAGCAACACTATTTAAAATTAGCTAATAACAGTGCGCACTCGTTAATGAATTTAATTAACGAAATTTTAGATTTTTCTAAAATTGAAGCAGGTAAGTTAGATATTGATAATCACTCGTTTGATGTGATCTCAGTGTGCAGCGATATGATTAACTCCATTGCACTGCAAGGCCAGCGCAAAGGGCTTGAGGTGTTTTTAAATACTCAAAACGTGGTTGATAGAATGGTTATTGGCGATAGCCATCGTCTAAAACAGATTTTGATTAATTTAATCAATAATGCATTTAAATTTACACACAAAGGCGAAGTGAGCTTAACCTTAAACTCGAAATACATCACCGACAGTAAAATTTTAATGAGTTTTACTATTAAGGACACCGGGATAGGTATTGCTCCTGAAAATATCGATAAACTATTTGATGTGTTTACCCAAGAAGATTCGAGCACAACGCGCCATTTTGGTGGCACAGGTTTAGGTTTATCTATATGTAAAAAACTGGCCCAATTAATGGGCGGTAATATTACTGTTAGCAGTGAAAAGGGCGTAGGCAGTACATTTGTCGCCACTGTTGAATTACATGTTGCGCAACAACAAAAATTAAATACCGGCATTGAACTTTCAAAAGAGGTCAGTGTGGCGGCGCTTATTGCCCGCGATAACGTATTTGAAAATGTATGTGGATTATTAACTCAGACTTGTAAAATTCAGCCAAGCCACATTACTAGGCTCGACTACTATAGTGAACACAGTGAATTTGACGCCGATTTACTAATTATCGATGACGAACACCCGCAAGTTAATGCACTAATAAGTTACTGTGAAAAGGCAGATAAAAAATATGTGCTTATATTGCGAGACATGGTAGTTAATAAGCAATCTAAAAAAGTGTTTCCTGGGAATAGCCACATTTTACACAAGCCACTTACGCAAGATCAGTTTACCTACAAGCTAGGCAGTATGTTTGGCACTAATAACGAGTTTGTTTTAACCGCGCCGAAACAAGCAAATGACATAGAGCCAGAGCCTGAATTGTCTGAATATCATGTATTACTGGTTGACGACAATATGATTAACATTGAAGTAGCTAAAGCTATTTTAAAACGCACAGGAATAAAAATCACCTGTGCCAGTGATGGCTTAGAAGCGCTCTCAGCCCTTAAACTAAATCAAGAGCAACCCTTTGATTTAATTTTAATGGACTGTCAAATGCCTAATCTTGATGGCTACGATACCACCAGCGAAATACGAAATGCTAAAGCGGGAATGGAGTATATAAGCATCCCAATTATTGCTATGACCGCAAGTGCAATGGAAGGCGATAGAGAGCGCTGTATTACCGCCGGCATGAACGACTACATTACCAAGCCAATTAAGCCTAAAACACTTAAAAATAGGCTGTTAACCTGGTTAAACTAAATGTGGTAAGTCAGCAGTTACGCTGCTGACTTACTTGGCTTAGAACCCGTTTGAATAGGTTTAACTAAACTGGTTACATCGGCTGTATCAAGTACTTTTTGCGTATCAGACCAATGCAACAACTCTATTTTCCCGTTTGATTGTTCCACCAATGCGGTACAGCTTTCAATCCAATCACCGTCATTACAATATACTATGCCATCTACCACTTTAATTTTAGGATGATGGATGTGTCCGCAAATAATACCATCAACTTTCTGCTTTTTTGCCTCATGAATAGCGGCATCTTCAAAAGCGGAAATGGCTTCACGGGCTTTATGTACGCGTGCTTTTATCCACGACGCAAGTGACCAGTAGTTACCGCCAAACACTTTACGAACGCGGTTAGTCCAACGATTTAAAAACAATAGCAAATCGTAGCCAGCATCGCCTGCAATACTAATTAGCTTGTTGTAGCGGGTTGCCGAGTCAAAATCATCACCGTGTAGCAGCAAAAAGTGCTTATTGGCTTTAGTTGTATGAATAAACTGCTGGTGGACTTCTACACCAAATAAAGTTTGATTAATGTAATGGCGAAAGGTCTCGTCGTGATTGCCAGGTATATATATTACACGAGTGCCATCAAGGGCTTTTTGTTGAATGCAACTAAGCACTTGGTAATGGGATGGGTGCCAATAAAAGTGCCGTTTCATCGACCATAAATCAACAATATCACCCACTAAATAAAGCTTATCGCATTCAATTGAGTTTAAAAAATCTAATAAATAGTCGGCTCTACAGTCTTTATATCCTAAGTGAACATCCGATATCCAAACGGCTGGATAATGTTGCTTTTTGCGCTGTTGATTGTTTGTCATGCCCTTCATCCTTAGTGTAATAATTAAACACTGTAGATAAACCTAATGACACTTATGAGACACTTTAACTAAGCCTCTGTGACAATTTATATCAAGCAAGCTAAGAAATTTTTTTGTACTGGGAAGGAGAACAGGTGACCAGCTTTTATATACATTACTTTTAACCGCGCATAAAAAAGGCCGCATTTTTAAATGCAGCCTCTTAGGTTTCTTTTAAGTGTGGTGGGGGTTATTAACCTTTAACAGCCGCTTGAATTGTTTCAATTGCTGTGTCTAAATCAACCATTAACTTTTCACCTGTACGGCGATTTTTAAGCTCAACTTTGTTTTCATCAAGGTTACGCTCACCAATCACTAAAGTATAAGGCACACCCATTAATTCCATGTCGTTAAACATCACACCAGGGCGTTCTTTACGATCGTCAAATAAAACATCTAAGCCTGCATCTTTTAAACCCTGATATAAATTATTAGCAATATCAGGAATACGATGCGACTTATGCATGTTCATTGGCACTATAGCTAAATCGAATGGGGCAATAGATTGTGGCCAAATAATACCGTAATTATCATTATTTTGCTCAATGGCCGCCGCTACAATGCGCGACACACCAATACCGTAACAGCCCATAGTCATTACTTGGTTTTTACCCGACTCGCTTAGTACACCTGCTTTCATGGCTTCTGAGTACTTAGTACCAAGTTGGAAAATATGACCAACTTCAATACCGCGTTTAATTTGTAAAGTACCTTGTCCACACGGGCTCGGATCGCCTTCAACAATGTTACGAATATCAGCAACTTGATATTCTTTAACATCGCGGTCCCAGTTAATTCCGCTAAAGTGCTCGTCATCTTTATTAGCACCGGCAACAAAATCTGCCATTACATTAGCGGTTCTGTCTACAATAATTGGCATTGATAAACCCACAGGGCCAAGTGAGCCTGGCTTTGCACCAATTGCTGCAACTATGTCTGCCTCAGTGGCCATTTCAAGTGGTGAGTCAACCAGTGGGTGCTTTTCGGCTTTTAATTCGTTTAACTCGTGATCGCCACGCAGTACAAGTGCAACTAAACCACGTTGTTCGTTTTCATCAGGACTGCCGTACACAATTAATGTTTTAACACCGCGGTGTGGCTTAACGCCGTAGTGTTTTTTTAGCTCGCTAATTGTTTTAGCATCTGGTGTAGGAAACGATTTAAGCTCTTTAGCTGGCTCAGGGCGGCTCTCTGTAGGTGCTAACGCTTCTGCCTTTTCGATATTTGCTGCATAATCGCTTGCATCACTAAAGGCAATTGCGTCTTCGCCTGATTCTGCAAGTACATGAAACTCATGCGATAAGCTACCACCAATAGAGCCTGTGTCAGCAAGCACCGGGCGGTATTCAAGGTTTAAACGTTCAAAAATATTACAATATGCTTTGTGCATCGCTTGATAAGTAGCATCTAAACATGCTTCGCTTAAATGAAATGAGTACGCATCTTTCATGGTAAATTCACGTGCGCGCATTACGCCAAAACGTGGGCGTCTTTCATCACGCACTTTAGTTTGTACTTGATACAAAGTAATAGGGAGTTGTTTGTAGCTGCTGATCTCTTTGCGTACAAAATCTGTAATCACTTCTTCATGGGTCGGTCCAAGTGCAAACTCTCGGTTATGACGGTCATTAAAACGTACTAACTCAGGACCAAATTGCTCCCAACGTCCTGACTCTTGCCATAAATCGGCAGGTTGGATCACCGGCATTAGCATTTCAATGGCGCCAGCTTTATCCATTTCTTCACGAACAATATTTTCTACTTTACGAAGCACGCGTAAACCAGAGGGTAACCATGTATATAAACCCGAAGCGACGCGACGGATCATACCGGCTCTAAGCATTAATTGATGCGAAACAATTTCAGCATCTGATGGCGTTTCTTTAAGTGTTGCGAGTATATATTGACTGGTACGCATGATTTTTCCGAAATTAAGTAATATGTTCTTTTTAATAGGGCGCTAAGTTTACCAGCGCTTGCTTTTACACTAAAGCGCTAACTGCACTTTTTAGCTATTTTCTATACGTGTTACTAAGTTATGTTCGCCGTTAACCTGCCAGCGTATATTAAAATCATACAAAGTCATGCCATAGCTTTGCTCGCCTTGTTTTTGTTTTTTATAAGCAGGGCGTGGGTCTTGTTTTAATACATTAGTGATAAAGTCTTTTAGCTCAGGGTAGTGGGTTTGCTTGGCAATAAACTCTGTTACTTCAGAGCAAAACTCAACGCTCATTTGTGTTTCAGGTCGGGTATCGGCAAAGCCCGCACTGGCGTCGTGCATTGCATCTGAGTAGGGCAAATAAGGTTTGATATCAACAATCGGTGTGCCATCGAGCAAATCAATGCCCGCCAAGAGTAAACTCAATTGGCCGTTTTTATACTCCACACCTTCAAGCTTTACAGCACTCATGCCGATAGCGTTAGGTCTAAATGTAGCGCGGGTTGCAAATACACCTTTACGTTCGTTTCCTCCTAAACGTGGTGGGCGTACCATAGCGGAGTAGCCTTTGTCGGCAGTTTCATGAAACCTAAACAATAGCCAAATATGGCTAAATTCTTCAATACCTCGCACAAATTCTTCACGATTAAATTCAGCTGTAAAAATAAGCTTGGCCTTAGCCTGCGGCACTAAACGTGGTTGCCTAGGAATTGCAAATTTTTGTTTATAAGGGGATTGAATGTGGCCAATAGCCGAAATACTATAATCGCTCATAATGTTTAGATACTTAAAAAATAGTGGGGTATTCTACCTCTATTTAATATTTATAGCAGTAAAGTTAGCATGTTATATTTAGACTGGTCGGTTTAATATAAGCTTTGCAGCAGTTATCTTTAAGTTTAAACATAGTCAATTGCAGGAAGCAAAAAGGTGAGCGCACGGCTCACCTTTAAGTTTGATTTAATTTATTTTATTAAAACATGTATTGAATTGATACTGATGCTACATCCATATCTGGGTCAATTTCGTCGTCTAATTCGTAACGCTCATACTCTAAACGCATTTGAACATTGTCAGAAAACGCGTATTGAATACCTGCACCGTAAAATACATCGCCGCCGTCTTGTGATGCAGAAATACTGCCTACAGGAAGCTCTTGCTCAATGTCTGCATCCCATTCAAACCAACCCCCTTTAGCGTAAACAGAGAAGCTTTCAGAAAGCGGGGCCGCTAAAGTCGCTGCTAAAGATACACCATCAACTTCTGCTTTGCTGTCGATGTCACTCACTTCATCAAAGTTTTGATAAGCTAATTCAAGACCAAAGTGCTCATTAAATTGGGTACCAATGTAGCCCTTAAGCATTTGTGCATCGTCATCGAATTCAGTGTCGTTTTCGCTGTCCTCAAACTCAAATGAGTATTGGCCGTAACCAACACCGGTATAAATGCGTGGAGAATCAAAATCCGTAATATCAGCGTGTGCTGCAGAGTTAAAACCCAGTGTTGCTAAAGCAATTGCAGAAAGAGAAAGTGTTTTAATCATTGTATAGCTCCTTTAAAAAAATAATATATGTTTGATTTAATTCATCAAACGACAATTAAATGTTTGCAGTGAGCATGCCAAGAATAAAGATTGGTTGTAAAATAGCCATAAAAACAGTGTTTTAAACGTTTTTACAGCTATTTTGTATTTTTAATAAGCAGATTGAACTTTTTAATTTTTTTGTTTTCTAAGTTAAGAGTTGTACCTTTTACATGATCTCTGTGAATTTTACACAGTACATTAAACTTTATGCAGTAGGTTTTCTGTCTCTATCGCAATTTGTTTCATTTTAATTGCGTAGTTTTCTAATTTTTTATCTTCATCTGTTACTGCTTTAAATGCAGGTACTTCTACCGGGTAACCTGTTTCGTCCATTGCTACAAAGCTAATAACACAGTGATTTGTTTCAACCATGTTTTGCGTTTTAGGATCGCCACAGCGTACCTGAATAAATATTTGCATACTGGTTGACCCTGTATGTGCAATTTTAGCTTCGACTTCTACAATTTGGCCTACAAGAATAGGGCGCCTAAATTTGACCCCAGCTACAGAAACAGTCACACAGTAATGGCCACTCCAACCGGCAGCGCAGGCATAGCCTGCTTGGTCAATCCACTTCATGACCACTCCACCATGAACCTTCCCACCAAAATTTACATCAGTAGGCTCTGCTAAAAAACGAAATACAACATTTGATGACGGCATATTAATCACTCACTTTATGAAACTTATCTATGAGCATACCGCAAAAAAGGGGCCGAAGCCCCTGCAATTTAGGATAAGATTGTAATTTATATATAAAAGATGGTTTTTTTATGTACCTTTATGCATAAAATAGTTACATGTTAGGGTAGTTTGGACCGCCAGCCCCCTCGGGGGTAACCCAGGTAATATTTTGACTGGGATCTTTTATGTCACAGGTTTTACAATGCACACAGTTTTGCGCATTGATCACAAACTGATTTTCACCTTCAATTTCTTGCACTTCGTACACACCAGCAGGGCAATAACGCTGTGCGGGTTCGTTAAACTTAACTAAATTAACGCTAATAGGAATGGCGGTATCTTTAAGTTTTAAATGACAAGGCTGCGACTCTTCATGGTTAGTATTTGATAAAAAGACGCTCGAGAGTTTATCAAAGCTAATTTGTCCATCTGGCTTAGGGTAGTTAATGTTAGGGCTGTTAGCTGCATCTTTTAGCGTATCGTAATCGGGTGTATTGTCTTTAAAGGTAAAAGGCAGTGCCCCGTTGAAGATATTTTGATCAAGAGTATTATATGCACCGCCTATAAATTTACCTAAAGTGTGCATGGCAGGGCCAAAGTTACGCGATTGGAAAAGCTCCTTATATGCCCAAGAATTTTCAAAGGCGTTTTTGTAATCTACTAAATCAGTATTAGCTTGGCCATTTTGGAGCGCTTTAAAAATAACTTCTGCCGCAACCATGCCCGATTTCATGGCGGTATGGTTACCTTTAATTTTGGCAAAATTAAGTGTACCGGCATCGCAACCTATTAATAGACCACCCGCAAAATGCATTTTTGGCAGCGAGTGAAGGCCGCCTTTTGCAATAGCACGGGCACCATAAGCAATGCGCTCGCCCCCTTCAAGGGTTTGCTTGAAAACAGGGTGGTGTTTCATTCGCTGAAACTCATCAAACGGACTTAAATGCGGGTTAGAATAATTTAAATCAACAATTAAGCCGACAACCACTTGATTGTTATCGCAGTGATACATGAAAGAGCCGCCATTTGTATCGTCACTGAGCGGCCAACCAGTACCGTGTACTACTTTACCTTGCTGATGTTTACTTTCGTCTATTTGCCAAATTTCTTTAAAGCCTATGCCGTAGTGCTGAGGTGAAACATCTTCATCAAGCGCAAACTCGTTAATAAGTTGTTTGCCTAAATGGCCCCGACAACCCTCAGCAAATACAGTGTATTTAGCACGCAGCTCCATACCGGGCATATAGCCATCTTTTTCATTGCCGTCTTTATCAACACCCATATCGCCGGTAATAATTCCTTTAACGGTATTTTCTTCAATGATCAGCGAGTGCGCGCTAAAGCCTGGGAATATTTCAACACCTAAATTTTCAGCTTGCTCTGCAAGCCATCTACACACATTACCCATAGATACAATGTAGTTGCCTTCATTATGAAATGTTTTAGGGGTTGCAAAGCGAGGGAGGCTAGTGGCTTTTTCGCTATTATTAAACCAATAAATTTCATCCTGTGTCACTTTTGTTGTGACAGGGGCGCCCAGCTCTTGCCAGTTTGGTAAAAGTTCATCTAAGGCTTTGGTTTCAAATACGGCACCAGAGAGAATATGTGCGCCAACTTCGGAGCCTTTCTCTACCACACAAATCGTTTGTTCTTGTTGTTCTTCTTGCGCTAGTTGTGCGAGCTTAATTGCACTGGCAAGGCCAGCTGGGCCCGCGCCTACAATAACTACATCAAATTCCATGGTTTCACGTTCGACCATAATAACCTCTTAATCAATGACGGGCTTAGCTAAATTAGATAAGCAATGCAGCCTTTTTAATACTTGCACATTAAATGTTACAGGCTGTGAATACTTTAAGGTTATTTTAGGTTGACGTTTACGTCAACAGGAAGTAGTCTGAATTCATAAAAATAAATAGGTTGACGTACACGTTAGCTTATAGGTTTAAATTTAGATGGAGTTCCTATGAAAGTTCTCGTTCCAATAAAAAGAGTGATCGATTACAACGTTAAAGCACGCGTAAAGGCTGATAACAGTGACGTTGACTTAGCTAATGTGAAAATGGCAATGAATCCATTTTGTGAAATAGCAATAGAAGAAGCGATTCGATTAAAAGAAGCGGGTACAGCAACCGAGGTTATCGCAGTAACAATTGGAGCGAAAGCAGCGCAAGAGCAGTTACGCACAGCGCTTGCTCTCGGTGCAGATAAAGCCATTCACATCGAAACTGATGAAAAACTAGAATCGCTGCACATTGCTAAATTATTAGCTAAGTTGGTTGAACAAGAAGCCCCTGAACTGGTTATTTTAGGCAAGCAATCTATTGACTCCGACAACAACCAAACAGGCCAAATGCTAGCGGCTTTAACCAAGCGCGGCCAAGGTACATTTGCCTCTAAAGTGGATATAAACGGCAATACAGTTAATGTAACCCGTGAAGTAGATGGTGGCCTACAAACTGTTGCACTTAAATTGCCTGCTATTGTAACTACCGATTTACGCTTAAACGAACCACGCTATGCATCGCTACCTAATATAATGAAAGCAAAGCGCAAACCACTTGATGTAATAGCAGCAGAGTCGTTAGGTGTAGATTTAGCACCACGCGTACAGTTAGTAAAAGTAGAAGAGCCTGCTAAGCGCAGTGGCGGCATTATTGTTGAAGATGTAGCTCAGCTTGTAGAAAAACTTAAAACAGAGGCAAAGGTGATTTAAATGAAAACACTTGTAATTGCAGAGCACGATAACGGTGCACTAAAACCAGAAACCTCAAAAACAATTAATGCAGCAACTAAATTAGGTTTTGATATAGATGTATTAGTAGCAGATTCAAACATAGAAGCATTGAGCGCACAGGTTGCTTCTATTGAGGGCGTTTCGAGTGTACTGAGTGCCGATAGCCCCCTTTACCAGCATCAGTTAGCTGAAAACATGGCGGAGCTCGTTCTTAGTATTGCTGATGATTATTCGCATATTGTTGCAAGCGCAACCACCACAGGTAAAAATTTTATGCCGCGCGTTGCAGCTCTTTTAGATGTAGCGCAAGTGAGTGAAATAATAGATGTAATAGATAGTGATACATTTAAACGACCTATTTACGCCGGTAATGCAATCGCTACGGTAAAATCACTTGATAGTAAAAAAGTAATTACTGTTCGTGCAAGTAGTTTTGATTTACAAAGTGAGCAGTCAGCTGTCAGTGTTAGAGCATTAGACACGCTCACAGATGCACAGTTGAGTGACTTTGTAAATAATGAGCAAACTGAATCTGAGCGCCCTGAGCTAACTGCAGCAGAAGTGGTTATTTCTGGTGGTCGTGGTATGCAAAACGGTGAAAATTTCGCATTATTAAACGGTATTGCTGACAAGCTGGGCGCTGCGATTGGTGCGTCTCGTGCTGCCGTTGATGCAGGCTTTGTACCTAACGACATGCAAGTAGGGCAAACCGGTAAAATAGTGGCCCCTAATCTATATATTGCCGTGGGCATAAGTGGTGCTATTCAGCATTTAGCAGGTATGAAAGACTCAAAAGTTATTGTAGCAATTAATAAAGACCCAGACGCACCTATATTTCAGGTGGCAGATTATGGTCTGGTTGCTGATTTATTTGAGGTATTACCGCAGCTTGAAAACGCACTTTAAACATATTCTGGTTGTAAAGCCGCGGTGAACTTAGGTTCCTGCGGCTTTTTTATTCAGCCTCAACCAAAGAATAATGATGTGCTGACAAAGTATCTAAAACATGCTTATCTTTTAATAAATTGAGTAACACTTCAGTTTGTTCTACTGAGCGGCTCGATTGGCTATTTACCAGTAAAATTAGAGGGCGAACAAACGTATATTCACCATTTTTAATGGTTTCATCTGAAGCTTTAACACCATCGATACCAAGTAAATTTATTTTATTTATTTTTTTAGAGCCAAGCAGCTGCGAGACAGCACCGTAAGAGTCAAAAGCAATGGCATTGGGCATACGTTGTACTATGCCAAGGGCTTGATTAAATTCGTCATACATTTGTACTTCCATTTTAGGAAATAACCCTCGGTTACCTGCCTGTTTTAGTTTAATGGTATTACCATTTGGAACCCGCATAAAAGATAGGTTTAAAAACTCTAATAAAATATCAAATGTGCCATGGTTATAGGCCTTACTAAACAGAAGAATTTTATTATCTCTTTGTGTCTCTGGTTTATAATCTGGGTTAATTTCTTGCCACGTTTTATATTTGCCCGAATAAATGTCGCTGAGTTGCTCTACGCTTAGCGAATCAATGTTATTTTTTTTGTTTGTAAAAAATACCAGCGCGTCTTGCGCAATAACAATTTGGCGTACATGAGGGTATTGCTCTTGCTCTGCATTGGTTAAATAGCGCGATGAAGTACCAATATCTATAATGTTTTGTGCTATGGCTTTAATACCTTTAGTGCTACCCATAGAGCGGATTTGCATGGCCGTATTTGTTTGCTTTTCATAGTTGGGCTTTAAAATATGCAAAAGGTGTGAGACAGATGAAGAGCCACCTATAAGTAAAGGCTTGTGATCGGGGGCAATAGTAGAAACCGATGTTGCAATATTAGAGGATGAAAGCAGTACGGTGGCTGCCAAAATAAGGTTTTTTATCATGCTGTTAGCCAAATAACGAATGTGTTATAAAAACTATAGCTGAAAATTTATAAATCTCTAATTTATAAACAGTATTTTACAAAGCCATAATCACTAAACATAAGGCATTAAAAAGCCAGCAACTAAGCTGGCTTTTTAATCAACTATGTTGATTAGTAAGTTGCGCTACCTTTAGTACGAGGGAAGGCAATCACATCACGTACGTTGCCCATACCTGTAACATAAGCAACTAGGCGTTCAAAACCTAAACCAAAGCCAGAGTGTGGTACGCTACCGTATTTACGTAAATCGCGGTACCAGCTGTAATCCTCTTTGTTTAAGCCCATTTCATCTAAACGTGCGTCAAGCACATCAAGGCGCTCTTCACGTTGTGAACCACCAATAATTTCACCAATGCCTGGTGCTACAACGTCCATAGCGGCAACGGTTTTACCGTCTTCGTTTTGGCGCATGTAAAACGCTTTAATATCGCGCGGGTAGTTTTTAATAACAACCGGTGCTTTAAAGTGCTCTTCTGCTAAGTAGCGCTCGTGCTCTGATTGTAAATCAACACCCCATTCAACGGCGTACTCAAACTTTTTACCACAGGTTTTAAGTATTTCTACGGCATCAGTGTAATCAACTTGGGCAAAGTCTTTTTCTACAAATTCTTCTAAACGGCTAATGGCAGTTTTTTCGATACGCTGTGCAAAAAATTCCATATCATCACGGCGCTCTTCAAGTACCGCTTTAAATACGTACTTAAGCATGTTTTCAGCAAGTTTTGCAATATCTTCTAAATCAGCAAATGCTACTTCAGGTTCAACCATCCAGAACTCGGCTAAGTGACGAGATGTATTTGAGTTTTCTGCACGGAAAGTTGGGCCAAAGGTGTAAATTTTTGACATAGCCGATGCGTATGTTTCGCCATTTAACTGGCCAGATACCGTTAAAAACGCTTCTTTACCAAAAAAGTCTTCGCTGTAATCAACGTCGCCTTTGTCAGTGCGTGGTAAGTTTTGCATATCAAGTGTTGATACGCGGAACATTTCACCTGCGCCTTCACAGTCACTAGCTGTGATAATTGGCGTGCTGATCCAGTAGAAGCCTTGCTCATGGTAAAAACGGTGAATAGCTTGTGCTAAACAGTTACGTACACGTGTTACCGCACCAATCATGTTAGTACGCGGGCGAAGGTGAGCGTGCTCACGTAAATACTCAATGCTGTGGCGTTTAGCCGACATAGGGTATGAGTCAGGGTTTTCAACCCAGCCTAATACAGTCACTGAGTTAGCCTGTATTTCAAACGACTGACCTTTACCAGCAGATTGCACTAACACACCAGTAACCGATACAGAACAACCGGCCGTTAAGCTAGTAACTTCATCATAATTATTTAGTGAATTAGGAACTACCGCTTGAATAGGATCAAAACACGAACCGTCATGAACGGCTAAAAATGATATTCCTGCTTTTGAATCGCGGCGTGTACGGATCCAGCCTTTTACTGTTACTTGGCTGTCTACCGCAACATTGCCTTTTAATAGCTCTGAAATCGCTAAATGGCTCATTTTCACTCCAATGATATAAGTTGCCTAACTGTATAATATTAACTGAACAACGCTATGATTAAATTTAGCGCGTTGAACTTGAACCGTGTATCTTACCTAGTTAAATAAAATAAAAAAACTATTGTGAGCAACTCTTTAAAAGTTTTTATGCGTGTGGGTTACTTTTAAAGCGTTTTTTGCTTTAAATTACCACTATTATCATTTGGTGCTCTGAAATTTAGCGATTTTATGGCATTATTAAAGTATTCGTACAAACGTTTACCATTAGCTAAAAAATGGATGCTATGAAACAAGTTTTTATTTTAAGAGGGCTACCAGGCAGTGGTAAGTCTTACTATGCACAAACCCTAGCCGATGAGCTAGGTGGAGTAGACTCAAGCCAGTATTTAATTTGCTCAACTGATGACTACTTTGTTAATGAACAAGGCGAGTATCACTTTGATAAGTTCAAACTACCGCAATATCATAATTTAAATTTAGCGCGCTTTATAAATGCTTTAGCGCAAAATATACCACTTGTAATTGTTGATAACACCAATATTAAAAAGTGGGAGTTTATTGCGTACTCTCAAGCAGCGCATGCACTTGGCTATCAAGTAAAAGAAGTTATTGTAGGTGAGGTAAAAGACAAATCAATGCAGCATTTATACGCTAAGCGCAACACGCACAACGTGCCTTTAAAAACCATTAGTAAAATGGCGTACATGTTTGAGTGGTAGCTTGTAGGTACATATAAAAATATTTAAAGAGCAGTAAATTTACTGCTCTTAATCACCACTGAGCTTTATATTATTGCTTTTTATACACAGCCAACGGGTGAGTCGTCACAATAGATACATGAACGCTGTCGCCTGGGTTGACCACCACTTCATGGCTTACACGGCTAGTTACGAGTGTGTCGCAGTTTAATTTTACGGCGCACAGGCGGCTGCCTCCTTCAAAGCGTACCCAAATAACTTCACCGTTAGGTTGATCTAAGTTTTGAATAAGCTGCACATCATCAGGGCGAAGCAACACATCAACCTCGCCACTGTCGCAGTCTATACCTTGCCCAGGTGCTACACCAATACTGGTTGAGGCTTGGCCATTACTAAACTGCCCAGCTATAAAGCTTGCTTCACCTAAAAAACGCGCTACAAAACGGTTGTTTGGCATGCTAAAGCAATGTTCAGGGCTATCAAGCTGTTGTATTTTCCCGTTTTGCAATACACCGACACGATCACCCACCGAAAGTGCTTCCTCTTGGTCGTGTGTTACCCATACGGCAGGCACACCCGCTTCTTTTAGGGCGTTTCTAATATCCCAGCGCAGCATATCTTTTAGTGCGGCATCAAGGTTAGAAAGTGGTTCATCTAACAGCACAAAATCAGGCTGGTGGGCAAGGGTGCGGGCAAGGGCTACACGTTGCTTTTGTCCACCTGATAGGGTGGCAGGTTTTTTTGCTCTAAACTCATTTAGACCAAGCAGTTTAATCCAATGATCAGCTATGGCGGTATCTTTTAATCTAAAACATATGTTTTGCTCAACCGTTAAGTGAGGGAACAATGCAAAGTCTTGAAATACCATACCCACACTGCGCTTTTCTGGGGGCACATTACGTTTTGGCGTTGCACGCCACTTGCCTACGTTTATCTCGCCTTCACTAATGGGAATAAGCCCAGCAAGCGCTTGTAAAATTGTGCTTTTTCCACAGCCTGTAGGGCCAACAAGCATGAGAATTTCATTGTCACCTAACGATATATTTAAATCGCTAACTACGCGGTTACTGCCATAATCTATAGACAACTGGCTTACAGATAGCATTTGTTTTAAATCCTCAATGTTCGAGTTGGTTACGTTTTTCGCCAGACATCATAATAGCTAAGCCACAGGCAGAAATCACCACTAACAATAAACCCGGAATGGCCGCACGGCCAAAATAACCGGCTTCGTATACGCGCCATAAATAGGTTGAAAGCGTTTCAAACCCCGTTGGGCCAAGTAATAGTGTAGCTTCAAGCTCGCGCATTGATTCTAAAAATACCAATGCAGCACCGGCAATAATACCACGCATTGTGAGCGGCAGGGTAATGCGAGTAAAGGCTTCACGCGGGCTAGCGCCTAATACGCGTGCCGACTTTATTAAGCTTTGATCTAAATGCTCTGTGCTGGTACGAATAGAGCCTACGGCAAGGGGTAAAAATCGAAGCATATAAGCAATAATCAGAAGCGCTAACGTCTGATATAAAAACGGGAGCTGTAAGCCACCATAAACTAACGCTGTGCCCATTACAATGCCAGGAATACCAAAGCCAAAGTAAGTCACGCGTTCCATTATTCTACCGGCTTTTCCACTTAATGCGGCATGCGCCACAGGAATAGCCACAATAACTGCAACTATGGCCGCAATAGCTGAGGCATAGGCAGAGTTCCACGCTATGTTAAAGTCAAAATTACTGTACCCATCGCGGGCAAGCCAAACAAAAAATATCGCCAGCGGTAAACCAATAGCAAGTAATAAAATTGGGCCAAAGGTAGCAATCATAGCTGTTATTTGCCATTTAGTTGGAAATAATACCAGTGGGCGTCCGTGGCGCTCACTCGCTGTTTTAATTTGTGATTCCATTAACAATAAAAAGCCAACAATGACCATTAATTGTAAGGAGAGCATAGCCGCACGACCTAATTCAAACGCGTTGTATTCAACGTAAATTACCCGGGTAAAGGTGTCTAGGCGCATCATGGCGGGCGTGCCAAAATCAGAAAGTGTATACAGTGCTACTAATAATGAACCTGCTGCTATACCGTTTATTACGCGAGGTAAAATCACTTTAAATATACTTTGTGTCATCGACATACCTAAAGTACGTGCTGCATTAACCATACTGGCATCTAAACTCAGCAGGGATGAGCGCGTCGTCATCATCACAAAAGGAAAGGTATACAAAGTCATCACAATAGCAGCGCCACTTAAACCGTACATAGGTGGGGTTTCAAAGCCGAGCAGGTTATTTATTTCACCACCGGGGCCAAATGCGGCATATAAGGTAAACGCGCCAATATAACTTGGTATGGCCAAAGGTGCGGCAAAAATCACCAGCCATATTTTTTTTAATGGCAAATGCACATAAGCGCTTATAAAGGCTAGGGGCACCCCGATAAGAATTGAGCCTAATACAGTTAAACCCATTAACGATAATGTATTGCCTAAAATCGTTAAATTATGACTATCAAAAAAGGTACTGGTGTCGCTAGCAAGGGTAATTAAAATATAAACAGGGGTAAGCGTAATGAGCGCTGCAAGCAGCGCCATTGGGTAAGAAGCAGGTAGTCGCATTATAAAACGCCGTTGTTGCGCATTAAATCTATGGTTGGGCGTAAATCCGCAAGTTGCGTTAAATCAACTTTTGGTGGAGAAATGTCGCTGAGTGACGGTAAACCTTGCGGTTGCTTAATGCCATTAACAAGCGGTATTTCGTAAGCTTCGCGGGCTAAATAACCTTGTACTTCTTCACTTAATAAGTAACGCATAAAGTTAGTTGCGAGCGGGTCATCATTAAGTGTAAGTATACCAGAGGCATTAACTAAACAGCCTGCATCTTGCTCGGTAAAAGCAAGGTCTAATTTAGCGTCAGGTTTACCTGATTTAAGACGTAACGTGTAGTAATGATTAGCAAAACCAATATCTACTTCACCGCGTTCTACTGCCATAACCACACCGAGTTCACCGGCGTATGTTTTAGCACGTTTTTTAACTTTTTTAAGCCACTTAGCGGTTTTGTCATCGCCTTCTAAAATTCGCATAGCTGTTACAAACGATTGAAACGATGCATAAGCAGGTGCCCAACCAATGGATAAATCGCTATCGGCAATCTCCATAATGCTGGTTGGGATTTGATCTTTAGTTAAACGCGACGTGTTATACGGTAGTGTACGGATACGGCCAGTGACAGGTGCCCATTGTTCGTACTTAAACTGCGGTTGTAACTGTGCAGATAAATCGTTAGGTAGAGGTTTTGCCAGGCCAGCATCGGTAACCAGGCCAATAGCACCTGAGTCTACCGCCCAAAATAAATCGGCGCGTCTAACACCTGCTTTTGCTTCTGCAACAATGGTATTTGCAAGCGCAGCTGTAGGACCGCGGCGAATCGCTAAATTAAAATCAGGGTTTTTCTTTTGAATCGCTTGTAATACATTTTCGTACAAACCACCTTCACCACGGCCTAAGTATAAGGTTAAATCACCTTTAAGCTTTGGTAAATTATCAACAGACACTGGGTTTGCTATATCGGCAGCTAGCGCGCGAGAAAGGGGCACTGGCAATGTACCAACAACCCCTAACGCAGCTAGGCCTTGTATAAAGGTCCTACGCTTCACTTAAAAAACATCCTTACGCGACTCTTCTGCTTTTTTAATTAGCGTTTTAGCGCGGTCTAATTTAGTGTGCATATCACTTACCACATCACGTACTTCATCTACGCTTTTAGCGCTTTTGATTGTTTGAGGTAGTGTTACGTTAAAATCTTTTTCCAGTACTTCTACTAATTTTGCATCTTGTTCGATAAGCGTACCTTCTACGCCTTCAAAAAGGTGTAGGTAAGTGTCATGAACAATTTCAGTGGCTTCATCGTTTAAGCGCTCTGCAAATTTAGCAACAACACGGTCAAGCTTATGCTTAATTTCGTCAATCGTGGCACTTTGAGTCATGCCTTCTGTTGCCGTGGCTTTAACGGTATCAAGTAAGCCTTTTTGCTGGAATTTTGCCGCAAGCTTAACAGCACCAAGACCTTGCCACAAGGCTATGTTCATGGCTTTTTGCTGTTTGCGCACTTCTTGGGCAGGTTTGTTATTATCAATGGCCATTTTTACGCCATAAATACCTTGCCAAATAGAGGCATAAACAGGCACGTAATTAGTTTCAATCGCACTATGAAACTTTACTGACTCCCAGTATTCAATTAAGTCATCACTCTTAACTGCTTTAGCGCCGCTTTTGCTGTAGTTGCTTACCATAGTGTCTACTTTGCCAACCATCCATTCAACTTCTTCTGAATAGTCTTTAAGGTTTTCTTGTAAGTGGTTTACATGTTCACCAATTGGGCCATTTGCCAGTGCCGGTTGTGTTACAAAAGCAGAAGCAAGTAATAAGCTTGCACCTAATGTTTTTACAGATTTAGAAAGGTGTTTCATAAGTAGAGAGTCCGAAGCGTAATTGTAAATGATAGACATTATCATATCCGTAATGTTTACTAAAATCAATATATCAAATCCATCTAAATAAAGCATAAAACTTGTTATAAATTAGGTAATAACAAGTAAATAGTAAGTATGCGTATTTTGTATAGAAATGTATTTTAGCGGTAATGTTTACCTTCAATTGCATCATAAATTGCATTGCACAAGGTTTTAATGCTTTTTGCGTCATTTATATACGGTGGCATCAGGTAAATAAGTTTACCAAACGGGCGTATCCATACACCTTGCTCTACAAAAAAGTGTTGTATTTTAGCAACATCAACGCTGCCAGCCTCCTCTGTAAGCTCTACTACACCAATGGCGCCTAAAGTACGAACATCAGCTACCGCTTCAAGTTCAGTGCATTTATTAAGTTGTTGTAGTTGAGTATTTAGGTCGCTAATTCGTTTTTCCCAATCTTGCTGTAATAGTAAATCTATACTGGCGCAAGCGACTGCACAGGCTAGCGGGTTGCCCATAAATGTAGGCCCGTGCATCAAAACACCAGCTTCGCCTTCACTAATGCCCGTGGCTATGTTGTCACTGGTAAGTGTGGCTGAAAGCGTCATAGAGCCACCAGTAAGTGCCTTACCTATACATAAAATGTCGGGCTCAATGCCTGCATGCTCTACGGCAAATAACTTACCTGTGCGGCCAAAGCCTGTGGCAATTTCATCGCAGATTAAAAGTACATTATATTGGCTGCAAAGTTTGCGAACGCAGGCAAGGTATTCGGGGTGATAAAAGTTCATACCACCAGCATTTTGAACTATAGGCTCAATAATAAAAGCGGCTACCTCATGGTGGTGTGTTTTAAAGTAGTGCTCAAGTGTTTGGGCCTCTGCTTGATTAAATTCACTACCAAATTTACTTACAGGGGCGGGTACAAATACATGCTCCGGTAAAAACCCCTTATATAAACTGTGCATAGAATTAACCGGATCGCACACACTCATAGCGGCAAAGGTATCACCGTGGTAACCCTTGTAGGGTGTCATTAACTTTTGCTTAGTGTTAATCCCTTGGCTTAACCAATACTGCAATGCCATTTTTATGGCCACTTCGACACTTACTGAGCCGCTATCGGCTAAAAAAACTTTAGTTAAACTTTTAGGTGTTATAGCAACTAACTTTTTACACAACTCAATTGCACTTTTATGGGTTATCCCGCCAAACATAACATGGCTCATGTTATTAATTTGCTCAATCATGGCATTATTTAAAACGGGGTGGTTATAACCATGAATGGCGCTCCACCAAGAAGCCATGCCATCAATGAGTTGCTCGCCCGTCTCTAGGTGAATTAAATTGTGGTTAGCGTGGGTAACAGGGTAAACCGGAATAGGTTGTGTCATCGATGTGTAAGGATGCCAGATGTGGTCTCGATCAAAATTAAGGTCAATCGTATATTTATTACTCATATGTAAACTTTGCTAAGGTGGGTTTCGTTGACAATGGTACTTCAAGACGTAGACTTAGCCAACATCACCACTGAGAAAAATAAGAGAAGACTATGGAACATGCACCTGTTCGTCACGATTGGACCCACGCAGAAGTAAAAGCATTATTTGAAATGCCATTTAACGATTTACTGTTTAAGGCAGCGTCGGTTCATCGTGCTAATTTTAATCCTAACGAAGTACAAATATCTACTTTACTATCAATTAAAACAGGGGCTTGCCCAGAGGATTGTAAATATTGCCCGCAATCGGGGCATTATAAAACCGACTTAGAACGTGAGCGTTTGCTCGAAGTTGAAAAAGTCGTAGAGCAAGCACGCCTTGCAAAACAAAAAGGCGCGACTCGTTTTTGTATGGGAGCTGCGTGGTCAGATCCAAAAGACAGAGACATGCCTTATATTTCTAAAATGGTAAAAGAAGTAAAAGAGCTGGGCCTTGAAACCTGTATGACCCTTGGTAAACTCACTAACGAAAAAGCTCACGAACTAAGTAATGCCGGACTTGATTATTACAACCATAACCTAGACACGTCGCCGGAATATTACGAGCAAATTATATCTACGCGTACCTTTGAAGACAGATTAAACACCCTAGATCACGTGCGTGATGCGGGCATGAAAGTGTGCTCTGGCGGTATTGTAGGCATGGGTGAGCAACCAGCAGACCGTTATGGTTTGCTAATGCAGCTGGCAAATTTGCCACAACAACCCGAAAGCGTACCCATTAATATGCTGGTAAAAGTAAAAGGCACCCCCCTTGAAAATGTAGACGATTTAGATCACTTTGAATTTATTCGTACCATTGCAACTGCACGCATAATGATGCCACATAGTTACGTGCGTTTATCGGCAGGGCGCAGTGCCATGAACGAGCAAATGCAATCTATGTGTTTTTTTGCAGGGGCTAACTCAATATTTTACGGTGATAAACTACTTACAACCGAAAACCCAGAGGCTGATGCCGACATGCAACTCATTAAAAAATTAGGCATGAACCCAGAACAACACCAAGATTACTCAGACGAAGCCGTTGCTGCCTCGCTTTCATCGCAAGTGGCCGACAAAGCAACGTCAGAATTGTTTTACGAAGCTTAAGTTTACCCTTTATGCCATTTGAATTTATAAATACGCATATTCAAGCGCGCCAGCAAAATGCATTATTACGCAAACGCCATTTGGTGCAACGCGCTACAGCACGTACCATTACAGTAAATAACGAAACTTACCTTAATTTTGCCAGTAATGATTACCTAGGCTTTGGTGATTGCAGTATAAAGCTTGAGCAAAACAACGTACTTGGTAGCCACAGCTCTCCCTTAGTTACTGGTTATCAGGCGCAGCAACAAGAGTTAGAGCAATACCTATGTAGCGTGCTTGGCTACGAAGCTGGCATGGTGTTTAACTCGGGGTTTAGTGCAAATAGCAGTGTAATTAAAGCGCTGTTTAGTGATAAAAGTGCTGCACAAAACAGTGCAATTTTTCAAGATAAGCTAAACCACGCCAGTTTAATTGATGGTGCAATGCACTCAAATGCCGCACTAGTGCGCTTTAATCATAACGATTTAAAGCACTTACGTTCGCGGCTCGAAAAATCAAAAGCACACAATAAGCTGATTATTAGCGAAGGGGTGTTTCGATGGATGGCGACACCGCCCCCTTAAAAGC
>Ga0209452_1000120_pt1 | contig 27394 bp, 24 predicted proteins | sample WorMetimpBELIZE1_FD_187388 | JGI IMG/M metagenome (GOLD analysis project Ga0209452, IMG submission 187388) | Marine gutless worms symbiont microbial communities from Max Planck institute for Marine Microbiology, Germany - Olavius imperfectus... | ecosystem: Host-associated > Annelida > Digestive... | reverse complement strand
GAGCTAGGAGCATGATTACATCATACCGCCCATGCCACCCATACCGCCCATGCCACCCATATCAGGCATCGCTGGAGCGTCTTTAGCTGGTAGTTCAGTAACCATTGCTTCAGTTGTGATCATTAAGCCAGCAACTGATGCAGCAAACTGTAGTGCACTACGAGTTACTTTAGTTGGGTCTAGGATACCCATTGCAATCATGTCGCCGTATTCGCCTGTTGCTGCGTTGTAGCCGTAGCTACCTTCGCCGCCTTTCACGTTGTTCGCAACTACTGACTCTTCATCACCAGCATTACGTGTGATTTGACGAATCGGTGCTTCCATTGCACGTAGTGCAACGCGGATACCAACGTTTTGCTCTTCGTTGTCGCCTTCAAGGTCAACAATCTTAGATGCTGCGCGGATTAGAGCAACACCACCACCAGCCACAACACCTTCTTCAACCGCTGCGCGAGTTGCGTGTAGAGCATCTTCTACGCGATCTTTTTTCTCTTTCATTTCAACTTCAGTTGCTGCGCCAACTTTGATTACTGCAACACCGCCTGCTAGTTTAGCAACGCGCTCTTGTAGTTTCTCTTTGTCGTAGTCTGACGTTGCTTCTTCGATTTGTTGGCGGATTTGAGCAACACGACCTTGGATCATTGCTTCTTCACCGACACCATCGATGATGGTTGTGTTTTCTTTAGTGATCGCAATGCGCTTAGCTTGACCTAGATCTTCTAGCGTTACTTTTTCAAGCTCTAGACCCACTTCTTCAGAAATAACTGTACCACCAGTTAGAACTGCGATGTCTTGTAGCATTGCTTTGCGACGGTCACCGAAGCCAGGCGCTTTCACAGCTGCAACTTTCACGATACCACGCATGTTGTTTACAACTAGCGTTGCAAGTGCTTCACCTTCAACATCTTCAGCAAGAATAAGTAGCGGGCGAGATGCTTTAGCTACTGCTTCAAGAGTTGGAAGAAGTTCACGAATGTTTGATACTTTCTTGTCGATAAGAAGAACGAATGGGTTTTCTAGATCAACAGAACCCGCTTCTTGGTTGTTGATGAAGTAAGGTGATAGGTAACCACGGTCGAACTGCATACCTTCAACAACATCTAGCTCATCTTGTAGCGCTTGACCTTCTTCAACAGTGATAACACCGTCGCGGCCAACTTTTTCCATTGCTTCAGCAATGATGTTACCTACACTTGAATCAGAGTTAGCAGAGATAGTACCAACCTGAGCGATAGCTTTAGTATCTGCACATGGAACAGAAAGCGCTTTTAACTCTTCAACTGCCGCGATAACCGCTTTGTCGATGCCACGCTTAAGATCCATTGGGTTCATGCCCGCAGCAACTGCTTTAAGGCCTTCGTTCACAATTGCTTGCGCCAGTACTGTTGCTGTTGTCGTGCCGTCACCCGCAGCGTCGTTAGCTTGAGACGCTACTTCTTTAACCATTTGCGCGCCCATGTTTTGGAACTTGTCTTCAAGCTCAATTTCACGCGCGACAGATACACCATCTTTAGTGATAGTTGGTGCACCAAAAGATTTATCTAGAACTACGTTACGACCTTTAGGGCCTAGGGTTACTTTTACTGCGTCAGCCAGAACGTTTACACCTTCAAGCATTTTTACACGTGCGTCGTTACCAAATTTAACGTCTTTAGCCATCGTTTATTTCCTTTAAATTCTTTAATTCTGTCGATTCAAATAGAGTGGCGAGGATTACTCAACGATCGCCATGATGTCATTTTCAGACATGATCAGAACTTCTTTACCTTCAATTTTCTCAGCCCTGATATTACTACCATAGCCTTCTGCGAAAATAACAGTATCGCCAACTTTAACGTCCAATGGCTGTACTGAGCCATTTTCTAGGATACGGCCTTTACCTACAGCAAGAACAACACCGCGAGTCGATTTCTCCGCAGCAGAACCAGTAAGAACGATGCCACCTGCTGACTTAGATTCAACTTCTTGGCGCTCTACGATAACTCGGTCATGTAATGGACGAATGTTCATTGGTCGTCTCTCCTGAATATTTGTTTTTATGTAATTTATTTCAAACTCAACAGAGTTGAAGCCTTATGAACACTATATGAGGGACAACGAAATCAAACCCAAGGGGGCAAAAGGGATTTTTTTGTGAGAAAGGCAACAAAAAGGGCTCAAATCAGAGCCCTTGGTTTTCATAGAAAAGTAATGCTATTCGGTTTCTAGCTCTTCACGGCGGAAAGCGAAGCGGATGAGGACAATGGCGATACCTAAAATTCCGCCGAGCATAGTAGCGATCATAACTAATTTGAGTCTCTTAGGCTTAATATGTGTAGTTGGCTCTACAGGAAGAACTGTAACATTGATAAGCAAAGACTCCGGAATTTCTAGAATCGCCTTTTGGAATAACAGCTCAGCATACTTTTCTGCCAAAACATCCCTCACGACTCCTGATTGCTGGTCTACAATATTTTTAGTGGCAGATAGAGATACTTGAACTTGCTGTAACTGCAGAGCTTTATATGCATTATTTATATTAGCAACGTAGGAATAAACTGATATATAAGCTTCCCCTGGAGATGATGCGGTCTTTGATACCGAGATATCACCATTGCGAGCTTTTGAAATAGATAACCCAACCAATTGAGCTAAAGGCACTTGATCGTGTTCAGAGATATAGCTTTGGATTTGTTGGCTCTTGAGTACAGACAAAGCTTGTTCAGCTTGATATCCAACTTGAGAGCCAGGGCTAAAGCCCTTACTTTGAACGAAACCATATGGGTCAGGGTTAATTATCAACTTTGCCGTTGATTGGTAAATATTAGGCTGTTTATTTGCATACAACGCAGAAATGATACCAAAAAAAAGAATCGCAACAATAATTACTGACTTACCCTTCCAAAGAGCTAAAAATAACTCTCTCAAGTCAATTTCATCATTATTTTTATGGTAATGAGGTGACTGTAGTCGACTAGGTGAATGATTAACTGGATTTGATTGGCTCACATTAATCCCTTAAAAACATTGTACTCGGATTTTGTGGTAAGAGATTATCATACAAATACCCTAGCCAATGCTAAATTTATTTGCTTTTTTTACACCTTCCACGACTTAGGGAAACAACATTTTCATCATTAATGTTCACTGACTCACTGTCGTACAAAGTATCTTGAAACTTACCCACTTGCTTAACAAGCTCTTGCATCAGAACGACATTAACGTGATTGGGGTTTTTGCAGTGACCGACAAGCCGATCTATATGGCTTTGTTGCGCCCAAAGTCTATCTCGCATAACGGATGAAGCCGAACGAATCATCTCTTCACATTTTTCTCGTTTTAACTGCTCAAAAGCTGATTCATCCTCTTGTACAAGCTTAACAAGCTCATCAAAACTTGGTAGCTTTTGATTTAATGCTGGCTGACTCATAGTGGCTTCCATATGCTTTGTTGCTTAATAACATTGAGCCTAGTTCATATGTTAGCCAGTTGCGTATACTGACAATCTTATTTTTAAGACAACCAAAACAAGAAAGCTGAATCAAACAGAAGGACGTAACGAAATTTCACCGCCAATGTAGCTCTCTAATCCCTGATAAGTTTCAATTAAAACAGCACCCTGCTCATTAATACCTTGCGCAATACCTTTAATCTCTTTGTTACCCATAATTAAACGCACTTCGCGACCGATAAAGTTATCTAAGCGGTTCCAACGAGAAACGAAACCTGTCATTCCACAATCTTCGTATTCTCTTAATGCACTATCGAGCGTATTGATTAACATCGCTGTAAGCTTATTCCGGTCAATCAGATCCGTTCCAAACGCTTCAGTTAAGCTAGCCCAAGGTTGAGTAATACCTTGCAAAATATTACCTTGTGTCGCAGATTGCTGGTTATTTTGCATCATCAAATTCATACCCATACCAATCACTAAATTTGCAGCGGCACCCGCCTGACCAGACATTTCAACCAATATGCCTGCCAGTTTTCTGTCTTCAAAATAAAGGTCATTCGGCCATTTAAGCCTAACTCCCTCAACACCCATTTTTTCTAGAGCTTCAACGATGGCCACCCCAACGACAAGGCTCAGCCCCATAGCAGCAGCCATTCCTGCATCAAGACGCCAGTACATAGACATGTATAAATTAGAACCAAATGGTGAAACCCACTCACGCCCGCGTCTACCTCGCCCTTTTTCTTGGTATTCTGCAATACACACTTGCCCAGAAGACAAGCTATCTGCACGATCCAATAGATATTGGTTGGTTGAATCAATCACCGAAATGAGCTCTACAGGGACGGAAACAAGCTCCGACAGTTGCTGTTGGTCGAGTAACTGCATAGGTGCGGCAAGGCGGTAACCTTTTCTTTGGACGCTAAATACATCCACTCCCCAACCTTGTATTCCCTTAATATGTTTACTCACTGCAGCCCGCGAGATACCTAGTCGTTCACCCAAATCTTCACCGGAGTGAAATTCACCATTAGATAGATATTTAAGTATGCTTAATTTAGCGCTGTGCTCTTTCACTCAAGCTCTCCTAACAACTGGTTAAGGTTGGTTTCAACTGTTTCTCCCATGAATCTCACTTCATGCTCCAACGCAACATGGTATTTTTGCCAAACTGATTGCCGCACAAAGTCAGCCAAGCTAATGACATCGTGTGCTGATGCATTGTCTGCATTGACCAAAACTAATGCCTGATTAGGATGAACCATTGCGCCACCAATCTGATGCCCTTTGAGGCCACATTGATCAATCAACCACCCAGCTGCGAGTTTTACAGGACTATCTGCCTCACTACCTACCGAGTAACCAACGATGCTAGGGTATTGCGATTGAAGCTCGGAAAATTGCTGTGCACTTATCACTGGGTTTTTGAAAAAACTACCAGCATTACCAATCTGAGCAGGATCGGGGAGCTTCTCCATTCGCACCTGACAAACTTGGTCAAAGATCTCCTTCGCTGTTACTGTTTCGGCCGAAAAGGATTGTAATGGACCATAAGCTAAATTTGGTTTCCAATCTTTAGCTAGTTTCAAGCCGACTGCGACAATAATGACTTTTTCAAACAACGCATGTTTAAAAATAGAATCTCGATAACCAAACTGACAATCGATTGCAGATAACCGCTTAACCTCAAAAGACTCAAGTTCGAGGACATCGACATATTCACACACATCTTTCAGCTCTAGGCCATAAGCGCCTATATTTTGAATAGGGGCAGAACCAACACAACCGGGGATTAATGCCAAATTTTCTAAACCATTAAATCCTTGCTCAACAGTCCACTGCACTAAACGAGGCCAATCTTCACCTCCAGCAACATACAAATGCCAATGTTCTTCGCTTTCTCGCACATCAATACCTTTCAATCTATTGATGATAGCGACGCCACGATAAGGAGCAGTAAAAAGCATATTACTGCCACAACCCAACATCAGCTTAGGCAGATCTAACCAATCGGTTTTCGAATAAACCTGTTTAATGTCATCAATAGATTCAACGGTCACAAGCAGTTCACTCGGTTGGTCTATTGCAAAGGTATGGTACTGACGGAGACTGGCATTGGTTTGAATTTGCATGAGTTCGAATTGCACCCGATCGGTTATGTCATTTACACTGCGGCTATTCTACATAGTTCCTAATGCAGATCATACTAAGGCCTAGAAAATGAGCGAGCTGAACATTGCTTCCCTTGAGCCAATCAAAATCCCTCTGATTTCCCGTTTGTACAAGGCTCACTATCCATCGGGTAAAGCCAAGAAAAACGAACTCACCATCGTAGGCTACAAGTTAAACAACATTGTATGCGTGGTTCGCTTTCGCCCTATTGAACAATTTCAATTGCTCACCGGTATGCTGGTCGTGCCCGAGTGCAGAAGAGAAGGTTATGCTCATCAATTGATGAGTTACTGTCGCGAGCATACATTATCTGAAACGACGTATTGCTTTGCTTATAGCCATTTAGAGCCCTTCTACCAAAAACATGGCTTCGCAACTATTGAACCAGAATCTATGCCAAATAGCCTAAAAGGCCTTTATCAACGGTATGTTAAGAGTGGGAAAGATCTCATTCCAATGCATTATCTGCCAGAATTATCATGAACTCAGCGGGAAATCTGGTAAAGCTAGGTTTAGATTTGGTAATATCCGTCTTCTGCTTACTTGTGGGCTTATGTTTGCCAACGCTAACACTTGCCAATAAAAGGTTTATTAATCGACATGATCGCTAACAGGCACTCTTTCCAACACCTTCCTACTCTCGCGCAAGACCCTTCTCAATTTGAAGTGCTCTTTTCAGCAGTAGATTTTAGGCATCGCTTAATAAAAGCGATTCAGGAAGCGAGCAAGCGCATCTATATTGTCGCCCTATATTTGGAAGATGATGACGCTGGACGCGAGATTCTCACTGAGCTTTATGAAGCAAAGCAGCGCAACCCTGGGTTAGACATCAACATCTGTGTCGATTGGCATAGAGCTCAACGTGGATTAATTGGAGCAGAAGCGACTCAAACCAACGCATCTATGTATCAAGCGTTTCATAATCGCTATGAGCATAAAGTCCCGACTTATGGTGTACCTGTACGTGGCCGAGAAGTGTTTGGGGTACTCCATTTAAAAGGCTTCATCATTGACGATACCGTCATCTACAGCGGTGCAAGCCTAAACAACATTTACCTTAACTATAAAGATAAATACCGTTTCGATCGTTACCACACGTTGCAAAATAAAGCGCTCGCTGACAGCATGGTGCAATTTGTTCAAGAAGAGATGATCGCTCACCCTGCGGTCAATAATCTTGCTTGCCCAGCTAGACCAGAAACAAAAGAAATCAAAGCCCGAATTCGTCAGCTTCGAGCTTCGCTCGCTAGCTCTAAATACAAGTTCGAACACCAAGAAGCCACTCCTGAGCAAGTCGCCATCACACCGCTTGTCGGAGTGGGTAAAAAACGCAATCGACTGAATCAAAACGTCAATCATTTGCTAGCCCTTGCTAAAGATGAAATCGTAATTTGTACGCCTTACTTCAATTTTCCACGCAGTGTGGCTAAAGAAGTAAAAAAAGCAATCAAACGCGGCGTTAAAGTCACCATTGTTGTTGGCGACAAAACAGCAAATGACTTCTTTATTGCACCAGATAAAGAGTTTAAAACCATTGGTGGTTTGCCTTACCTATACGAGCGTAATTTACGCCAGTTCGCAAAGATTAACGAAGCAAACATCGCAGCACGCAAGCTGTCTATACACTTGTGGAAGCACGAAGAGAATAGCTTCCACTTAAAAGGCATATGGGTGGACAAGCGCTACATGCTACTAACAGGCAACAACATAAACCCTCGAGCATGGAAGTTAGATCTTGAAAATGCCCTGCTTATTCAAGATCACTACGACCACCTAACAAGCAAGTTCGAAAGTGAAATCAACAACATCCTTCAACACACTCAACTAATTTGTACATACAAGCAATTGGAAAAAGTGGAAGATTATCCAGAAGTAGTTCAAAAGTTAATGCGTAAAATTACGCGGGTGAAAGTGGATAAGATTTTAAGACAAATTCTGTAACATAGCTTACAGAAAACAAAGCTTGCCCTCTTTAAGAGCGGTAAAATTTCGATTAGAATTCAGGCACACTCTTTTTTTGGAAATATCGTGTTTATCCCTGTAATAGACTTAGCGTTTTTGTTTTTTTTCTCTTTAGCTACAATTTTTATTATGCGAAAATTCGCTAAAAAAATCGGACTAGTGGATAGACCTAACGAACGTAAATTGCATAATGGCTCTGTCCCTTTAGTTGGAGGATTGTCTATATGCATCTCCATTCTTTACTTTTTACTCAATAATCCAGAGTCCCTACCTCATTCATCTCTTTATGCTGCGAGCATAATTACACTCGTCTTAGTGGGTGCCTTAGATGATAAATTCGATTTAAGCTTTAAGCTACGCTTCGCTGTTCAAGCTGCTTTATCCTTGACCATGATGGTAATAGGAGATATTGAGCTTAATACTGTCGGAGATATCATCGGTACAGGGGATATAATAACTTTAGGATGGTTTGGTTACTTTGTAACGATCTTAGCCGTCATTGCAGCAATAAATGCATTTAACATGGTTGATGGTATTGACGGTCTATTAGGGGGGTTGTCGATCGTTACCTTTATTGGCTTAGCATTTATGCTTACCTATGACCGTCAATATGACCTTGCGCATATATGTATTGTATTGGTCGTAATTATTCTACCTTATATACTCCTTAACTTAGGTGTTTTTGGTAGAAAAAGAAAAGTTTTTATGGGAGATGCTGGAAGCATGTTAATTGGCTTTACAGTAATCTGGCTATTACTGCTGTCAAGTCAGAATGGTAGCGCTCCTCCGTTGCGACCAGTCACAGCTTTATGGCTAATTGCCATACCCCTAATGGACATGGCTGCAATCATGATACGCAGAATAAAAAAAGGCGTATCGCCGTTTAAACCAGATCGTGTACATTTACACCACCTTATCCAACAACTAGGTTTTAGCTCTAAGAATACTTTGTTAATAATATGCACATTATCAAGTTTATGCGCTGTAATGGGCGTAACAAGTGAAATTTACAACGTACCTGAATATATTATGTTCTATTTGTTTTTGATTCTGTTTTGTATATATTCTCGATTACTACAAATAATAGAATCAAAAATTACCTGTGATAAATAAGAGGCTTACTTTGCTAAATATAAAAAATTGTTATAGGTTAAATTTGGAATCGACAGCAACCTTACTTTTATTAACATTACTACTCACATATTTTATTAAAACCTCTTTGTATGCGATAATAGATTCTGAAGGTTGGGTTCTGAACCAGCAAATTGCTTTCGCAGATCGAATAATAAATGAAGGGTTAGCGAGATATACTGAAGGCTCCGAGGACCTGTTCATAACATCTTCTCCATATTTCCCTGGGGTAGGTTATATAGCATATATAATAAAAACGATGGGAATAGAAAGTAATTTGTATTTAAGATATATAATGTTGACTATAAGCTCATTAATATCGTTAACACTCGTCGCCTTCCTTGCTGCTACGGCAAAAGAAATAAAAACCGGGACAACATTTAAAACAAATATCATATTGGTATCTTTGCTATTTATTTACAGTGTTTTTTCTTATAAAACCCACTCATTGATGTTTAAATCTGATCCGCTAATAATAATATCTAGTTTAGCCTGCTTTATTGTCTTTAATAGACTAAAAAACCAAAGTGTGATTTTTTATTTATTTTATGGCACGCTGCTATTTTTGTCTGCTTTTTTAAAGCAACAGGCAATATTTGTATATTTTTGTTATTTTTCCCTTGTATTATTTGATGAAGAAAATGATTACACACAAAAAATAAAACGCGTTGTATTCGGCTTATCTTTGGGCTTGATATTCATAGGTATAATAAGTAATACAAATGGACTTATAGAATATACTGTAAAACGAATGTCCTTACACGGCTATTACCCTTATAACGTATCCATCGAATATATTAAGGATGCCATTACATATTGTCTTCCTTTAGTGTTTCTTATCGCCATTGGGATATTTATAACTTTTTACAAAACAAAAAGCGACCGCCTTCGAAAGGTATACTTCCTTTGTGGACTAGTATGGTTAATAATATGCCTTTTAGGTCTAGCTAAATCCGGTGGTAATAGAGCAAACTTAGAGACTGCTTTTGTGTGGTTTATACCTTTTGCGTTAAATGGTATTCATTTTTCTGCGACGCTAGTTTCCAGAGCTATTCCTTTGAAGTTTACTAAACAAATTGTACTAACCACTATTTATATTACGATCTTGTTCAATGTGTACCAATCTTTCATAAAAATAAATGAGTTAAAAGTAATTCATGAGCAGCGTGTAAAATCTATTCAATGGCTTGTTAAAAACTTTGAAAACAGAAATGCTATAATTGAATCTTCCTTGTATGTAATTACTAAAGATGCCAACATTATAATTAAAAGTGATATAGACAGTATTAAGCATTATTTTGGAGATAATTTAGAACAAGTTGACTTAAGCGAAGTGTTCAATTGTGAGTTAGGTAAACTAATTATTGTTGAAAATGAAAATACAATTAAAGTATTACCCACCAAAACTCGACAGGTTATAAATAACAACTTTTCAATAGTGACTAAAAAACCCAATTACATCAATTTTGACATTTATGAATCTAAATGTAATAGTAACTCGAGTAAAAAATGAAAATAATAACGCCTCCTTGTACAAATGAAAGCACGAAAAAGGGTATTAAATACTTTTTGCTTTCCTTTTTATTGATCAAAATTGTTTTTTTAGCGTTATTTACATCTGGATATCAATTATATTTGTTTTACCCTTTTACCGATTGGTTTGTCAAGAACCTTAGCAATCCTTGGGAAGCTATTGAAATTGGCTTAATTTCTGCCGAGTTTCCTTATTCTTCGGTTATGCTATATATCTTATCGGCATTTAATTATGTAATTGTATTTTTCGATATCTCTAACAGTATAATTGCCAACTTTATATACAGCATTCCGCTACTAATCGCAGATATTACTATTGCACTCTCAATGCTAAAATTGGCACAAAGTAATAGGTTATATGTTCTCCTAGTGTACTTCACCTCGCCAATAATATTATTTTCAACATATATACATCATCAGTTAGATTCAATTCCTATTGCGTTTTTGCTCGTATCATTCTGCTTCCTAGATTCAAGAAAATATGCTTGGTCAGCTATTATTCTCGGTTTAGCTATGTCGGCGAAGCTCAATATATTTTTAGCACTCCCTTTAGTTTTTATTTATCTATCAAAACAAAACAAATTTAAATCCGCTTTTCTGTATATTACAACTTCAATATTAGTATTTATTTTATCATCTTACCCTTTTATTTTTTCAGATGCGTATATAAGCAATGTCATTTTAAATACAAAACAAAAACTACTATTCGACAGTTCAATCGTTATTGGTGGAACTGAACTATACTTGCCTATTTTCCTATCTTCTGTTCTATATGCCTATTTCTTTTCATTTAACAAAGTAAATAAAGACCTTTTAATCTCTTTTACAAGCTTACTTTTTATCACAAACATATTTTTTATCAATCCATCTCCAGGGTGGTACGTTTGGATACTACCATTCATTATTTTGGCCATTTCGAAGAATGCAAAAAAACAATACGATGGCCACATAATACTATTTGTGCTAAATATAGCTTATTTGCTCTACTTTTCTTTCTCACATGAATATGACAATATACCCGTAATATTTATAGATGAAGCATATGACCTCTTTCTATCTAGTAACACCGTTTCCAATAATATATTATTTACAATACTCGGATCGTGTATTGTTTGTACAGGTCTATACGTATTTAAAACATCTGTTAAAAGCAACAATTTGTACAGACGAAAAACACCATTTATTATTGGTGTCGGAGGAGATAGTGGGACAGGAAAAACAACCCTAAAAACTTTAACTGAAAAGCTTTTCAAAAATAACTTGCTCACTATTGAAGGCGATGGGGATCATAGATGGGAAAGAGGTAATAAAAACTGGGCCAATCATACCCACCTAAATCCTAAAGCTAACTGGCTACATCGACAATCAGAAAATCTTATCGAACTCAAAAATTGGAGATCCGCTCATCGAGTGGATTATGATCATTCAACAGGAACATTTACTGAACAATATTTAATAAGGCCAAAAAGTTATATTTTGATATCTGGATTACATCCTTTCTATTTACCCCTATCAAGGAAATCACTTGATTTAAAAATTTACATGGAACCTAATGAAAACCTTAGAAGATATTGGAAAATTGAGAGAGACATAAAAAACCGTGGATACTCAATTGAAAAAATCATAGGCCAAATAGAAGAAAGAATGGTAGATGCTCGAAAATACATTTACCCTCAAAAGGATTTTGCAGATCTAGTTATATCTTTTTTTAGTCTAAAGGATATAAATGTTTTTAGTTCCGATTGTAGTATTGATTTGGGATTAAAGATCAAGTGTGGCGCTAGCATTGAACTGGAAAGTATACTCTCAGATATTAAGGTCTCAAATAGATGGGACTATGAAGAAGACTTAAACTCTCAGATTGTTGAACTGTACAGTTCACCCAGTGATGTCGATTTTTCGATAATAGCTAATAAATATATTCCTAATATAGATGAACTAATTTATGAGCCAGAATTTGAGTCTGGCTATAATGGCTTCATACAATTGATAGTGTTGCTTAGTATTAGCCAAAAAATGAAGGGGGAATAATAACATGAAGATAAAGGGTATTTTACTAGACTTAGACGACACTTTATATGAATATGAAAAGACTCATAACGTAGCTTTACGAAAGTCACTTGAATATGTGGAAAAATCATATAACATTGATTTTAATACTGTATCTTCGGCATTTGTATTTGCAAAGAAAAAGCTAAAATCAATTCTTCCCAATGTCGCTGCAAATCATAGTAGGATATTATATTTTCAATTAATGTTCGAACATTTAAGGGTCAATCCTATACCTAACGCATATAAAGCGAGTGAACTATATTGGTGTACATTTTTAGAAAATATGGTTCTTACGCAAGATTCAAAGTATTTCTTAGAAAAATATAATAACATCCCGAAATGCTTAATTACCGATTTGACAGCAGAAATACAGTACAGGAAAATTGAAAAGCTTTCACTTAATAATAGTATTGATTTTATTGTAACAAGCGAAGAAGCAGGAGTCGAAAAACCACACCCCTTCATGTTTAAACGTGCATTATCTAAGCTAGGATTAAACTATGATGAGGTGATTATGATTGGAGATAATTACTCTAAAGATATTGAAGGTGCCGCACTACTTGGAATTGAAAGTATCTGGATTGATCGTACGAAAACAGACATCACCCCCCCTCCTAGCAACTGCACTAAAGTCAGTTCTCTATATGAGGTAGTTTTAAAATGAAAACGCTGGTTGAAATATCAAGATACATAGGGAGCAGGTTCGACTTGGTTCAAGCTGGAGGCGGCAATACTTCTATAAAAGAAGGGAACTATCTACATGTAAAATCTTCCGGAACCTATGTTGGAGATGTGAGTCTAGAATCAGGCATAACAACTCTCAATTTAAAGGTTCTTAAAGAGGAAATTTCAAAAGTTTTAGACAGTGATGTCGACAATTTGAGCAAAAAGGAATTGGAGCTTAGAGGAAGTAAGATATTAGCCAAAGCACATATGACAGGAGAAAGGTCGTCAATCGAAACCTTTATTCATGCGTGTTTTGGAAAATACGTAGTTCACACACACCCAATTTCAGTTACACACGCTCTATCTACAGAACTTTTAAGACGCGTAAAATCAGAATTCAGTCAAGCTTACATAAGCGAATACAAAACACCAGGTATTGAATTACTAATTGGAATGAAAGACGCGATCGCTAAACCTAACGGCGATCCAACAATTATATTTCTTGAAAACCACGGTCTAATAGTTTCATCTGACTGTCCTGATAAAGTCATAAAATATACAAACGAGGTCTGCGATCGCATATCTAATTGGACTAAATTAGATTTCTCCTTATATAAAGAATCTGGAGATATTTTTAATAAAATAAAATCAGTCTGTGACGAAAATATAATTGTTCAGCCTATAACTTTAGATTACAAATTTCACAAGTTAGTCAAGATTTTACCTGGAAAAATAAAAACATTTAGCCCTGATATATTCATATACCTTGGATTCGAAATACTAGACGTTGGCTTGAACTTCAACACATCTTTCGAGAATTACATATCAAAATATGGGAGCCTTCCTAACGTTATAATTAGCAAAGGAAATTTATATTCCATATCACCCACATATAAAAAATCAAAAGAAATTGAAGATATACTTAGATGCTACTTAGAAATAGTGTATTCTGGATATAATATTAATTCTTTAAATGATGAAGAACTAAAATATCTATCTGGCTGGGAAGCTGAAATATATAGAAAACAAAATTAATTGGAGAATATATGCATATCATAATACCCATGTCAGGGATCGGTAAAAGATTTATCGATGCTGGTTATAAGACCCCCAAGCCACTAATAGAAATAGATGGTAAGCCTATTATCCAGCATGTTGTAGAGTTATTCCCAGGTGAAACCAAATTTACTTTTATTTGTAATGAAAATCATATCGCTGATACGAATATGCGAGAAGTATTAACTTCTTTAGTCAGTAACGCGAATATAGTTACAATTCCAAAGCATAAACTAGGGCCAGTTTTCGCCGTACAGGAAGCCTATCATTTAATAGAAGATGATGAAGAGGTGATCGTCAACTACTGCGATTTCGGTACTTATTGGAACTATGAAGATTTCTTAAGTCATACCAGATCTAGGTCTGCTGACGGTGCAGTTCCTGCTTATAGGAATTTTCACCCTCATATGCTCGGAAGTACGAACTATGCTTTTATGCGCGATGACAATCAGTGGATGTTAGAAATTCAGGAGAAGAAGCCATTTACCAACGATCGTATGCTCGAATATGCTTCTAACGGAACCTACTATTTTAGAACCGGTTCTATTTTGAAGCGGTATTTCAATAAAACAATAGACTCAGGAGAATCACTCAACGGTGAATTTTACGTTTCAGTAGTTTATAACCGACTGGTACAGGCTGGGCTAACTGTCTCGATATATGAAATACAGCACATGTTACAGTGGGGCACTCCTCAAGACGTCACGGAATACTTGGCTTGGTCTAAGTACTTTGCTTCAAATCAAAGCTTCCTTTCCCGAGATAGATCCAACGTAAGAGTCGACAATCTGATAATTCCGATGGCAGGTGAAGGAAGTCGATTTAAGAATGAAGGCTTCAAGAAACCTAAGCCCTTTATTAAGGTCAACGGCAAACCAATGGTGGATAACGCAATAGCTAGCCTACCTTCTGCTTCTAGACTCCACCTTGCAATTAGAGAGAATCATCTGGATGCTAGTGAACTACTTACTCATCAGCAGAGTGGAGCTGAAATAACCCCCATTTCATCACTCACAGATGGGCAAGCAACAACTTGTAAATACGTTATAGATAGAATCCCAGACAACAAAAACTTTATTATTGCCGCATGTGACAACGCAATAATCTGGGACGACCAAAAGCTGCAAGAGTTACTAGATGACGAAGTGGATGTAATTGTATGGGGATTCAAAAATCATCCCCATGCAAATCAAAACCCGGAACAGTACGGATGGATTGAAACTCGAGATAATGATGTGACAAATGTTAGCGTTAAACAACCAATATCAAAAATGCCGGAGCTCGATTTTGGTGTAGTTGGCGCATTCTATTTTAGAAATAAAACTATTTTTTTAAGAGCTTATGAAGCCATGATCAAGTGTAATCAAAGGGTTAACGGTGAGTTCTATATTGATAGTCTAATCAATTTTATAGACCGAAAACTCTCGACAGTTAAAATTATACCGGTAGACCAATTTGTCTGTTGGGGCACGCCTAACGACTACAAGACATTTAAGTATTGGCAAAGCTACTTCCACAAGTCTGATTCACATTCGTATAACATTAATAATGATGACTTTGTAACAGAATCGGAGAAAAGTAATTTAATTCATGAATATACCAAATTTGATCAACGGAATCGCTAAGAAAATCCCCATTGACTTAGCGAAATTTATCGTTGTTGGATTTGGCGCTGTGCTTGTTGATTCCCTAAGTTATATCATGCTCGCAAAAATGACGAACATTGCATTATCAAAAGGAATATCATTTTTATTGGGCAGTGTATGGGCGTACTTTTTGAATAACTTTTGGACCTTTAATATATCGAGAGTCTCGACGAAAAACGTTCAACGTTTCATATTACTTTACAGTTCAACATTGGGAATAAATATATTTATAAATACTACGATAAACAGTTGTTATGATTTATTTTACACGGCGTTATTTTTGGCCACATTGGCTAGTACTATAACAAATTTCATCGGACAAAAATTTTGGGTATTTAGAAAATGAAACAATTATCTATAGTCATTCCATGTTTCAACGAGGAAAGCAACATCCCGATAATCCTAGAGCGGTTCTCGGAGATTATAACATCAGACAATATCGAAATAATCCTCGTAAACAACGGTTCTGTCGACAACTCTCAGTCAGTCATAGATAGCCTAATTCCCTCCTATCGCTTTGCTAAATCAATATATATAAAGGAAAACCAAGGTTACGGCTACGGTATTCTAGAAGGTTTAAAGCATGCATCAGGAAATTACGTCGGATGGACTCATGCAGATTTACAAACAGATCCGAAAGACATCATAAAAGTAATAAGGATTCTAGAGAATATACATATTGATAATAAAAATATTTTTATAAAAGGTAATAGAAAAGGACGTCCTCTGTCAGACACTATTTTTACTGTTGGAATGTCTCTTTTCGAGAGTGTGCTTCTGAAAAGTAGAATGTGGGATATAAATGCTCAACCGACAATCTTTCACCGTAGTTTCTTAGCTAAATTGAGTGATGCACCAAAAGATTTTTCGTTAGACTTATTTTCATATTATTTGGCAAAAAGATCGAAGTTCGAAATAATTAGATTTAATGTCGCCTTTCCGGAACGCGAGCATGGAACATCAAGTTGGAATGTTGACCTCCCATCAAAAGTTAGGTTTATAAAACGAACAATCAACTATTCGTTCTCTCTCAAAAAACGTTTTAAGGAAGAAATATGACTGAATTTATTGCGCATAGGATAAATAGCACGAACGAATTAAACCAAATTGAAATTGTAAACGGTGTAGAAATAGATCTTAGAGATTCTACGCAAGGATTGCATCTTTCACATGATCCATTTGAACAAGGAGAATGTTTTCAAGATTATCTTGAACATTATAGACATGGCACCATGATTATTAATGTGAAAAGTGAAAGAATAGAACATGAAATATTAGGAAAAATTTCAGAAAAGAATATAAAATATTTTTTCCTAGACAGTAGTTTTCCCATGATAAAATTACTGAGTGATCTTGGAGAGAAAAATATTGCGGTTCGTTTTTCAGAGTTTGAGGGCTTAGATACAATAAAATCCATGGCAGGTAAAGTTCGTTGGGTATGGGTAGATTGCTTTAACAAATTCCCCCTTGACTCAAAAACATATAAGGTCATAAAAGACATCGGATATAAAATATGTATCGTTTCTCCTGAATTACAGGGACATAAAGACTCTATTGAACACTACGCAAATTCTATGATAGAAAACAATATAGTTCCAGATGCAATATGTTCCAAGATACATAACAAGAAAGTTTGGGGTAAGTATTTTAATTTAGTTTAATTTTATTCGGTGACATTTATACTATCAGGTATAATATTATATTACTTAGCAGGGCTATTATAAAAATAACTCTGCTAATTTTTATTTAAAATTTAATCTGATAACTTCTAAATATTTATCTATCACAAACTCTTCATCGAATTCGTTTACCATTTTCCTTCTTCCTTCTTTGCCCATAGTAACTCTCTCCTGATCACTAAGACAAATCAGTTTTTCCATTTGTTCAACTAACGAATCAACAGACCGCGCCTCACATATGAAACCATTCTTTCCATCCTCGATGACCTCCCTACAGCCGATAGCACCAGTTGTAATCAATGGTCTTCCAATAGCAGCAGCTTCAAGCAATACACGAGGTACTCCTTCCCTATAAAAAGAAGGTAATACCACGCAATCTGACGATTTTATTACTTTTTCAACTTCACTAGTTTCTCCTAAAAAGTTAATAACATTGGAGCGATGCAGTTCCGAAATATATTCAGGGGTTATAACCTTAGAGTCACTACTGTCGAAAAAACCAACTAACTGAAACTCTACACCATCTCTGTACTTCTCTCGTAGTATTTGGGCTGCACCAGAATAATAACTAACTCCTTTTTCATATATTAATCGCGCTATCATAAGAAAAACTGTCTTATTTTTGGGAGTTTGTTCAATATAAGAAAAACGCTCCAAATCTACACCAGAGCCTGGTAACAAACTATAGTTTTTGTGCTTGATGATTTCATTATCCAAAAACAGCTTTTGATCATCTCCATTCTGAAAAAAAACATGAGAAGCAACATTTTGAGAACAATAATACAGTATTCTCATTATCTTGGAAACGAGGCCTTCGGAGACAAAAGACTTACCTAAACCAGCGATATTATTAATTGAACCTATGTTAAATAGCCGCCCAGATATTGTCGAATAAATATTATTCTTAGCAGTAAAATTAAGTATTAAGTCAGGTTTTTCCTTATAATATATCCATATAAAGTTTAAAAATGTAGCAATATCTTTGAATGGATTTTTTGACGATTTGTCAATATATACGGGTGTATACTTGACCCCTAGATTTACTAGCTTTTTGACTGAATCGTCAAAAGGGGTTATAACTAAAACCTCATAGCCACATTCTATTAATTTTGATATTGTTTTTCCTCTAAAATTATATATGTACCAAGCTGTATTTGAAGTGATCGCTATTTTTTTCATGCCTTGTTACTCCATAATTTCGCTCTACCTTTTAAAAGGCAAAAAGTCATTAAAACAAAAAATGGTATAATATTAGTTCTATATCTAACCGCACTTCCTGGATTAAAGATGCCAAAAGGATAATGAACCAAAAGAACCCAAAACATCAGAACCAACGAGAACACGAAAATTAAATCTAGCTTTTTGCAGTTAAAACTGAAGCTCATGAAGAGGAAAAGAATCAATAAAATAGTTGCACCTTCAAGCATAGGTATAACCATAAATGAGCTTCTGATTACCTCTGTTACTGTTGGACCAACAAACGCTACGATCAATCCATAGTATGCGTGGTAAAAAAAATCTCCTGATTCTAGGAAGATGTTCTCACGAGTTGATCTCCCATTACCGTAAGCAAAATGCTTGTGCATCTGGAAAGATAACTGGTCTATTAAATCTGAGAAGATACAAAATAATATAACCTGTGTAATGAACATTGTTGCCAAGAAAACTGCTCTCTTCCTTGCAGAACACCTAGCCCTAAAAATGAAAATAACTGATAAGCCACTTACTATTGGCAAAAAGTACTGTGGTTTAAACATGCTTAATATAGCAGCGATAACACAATCTAAGATTGATAACCTATAAACATGTCCATATATTACGTCTATAAATCGACTACAAAAGTAGGCGACACAAGCTACGCCAATAGCATCTTTACTATGTAAAGAGCTCCATAACGTAAATGAAGGGGAAAATAAAAAGACGACCAATATAACCTTTCTACTTGTACCTTCTAACAGACCGTAATATCTTAACTTTGCGACTAAATACCACATAAAGATATAAGACAAAAAAGCCAAAGGGAAATGTTTTGTAAATACTGGTAGACGTCCCGCTATACTTCCGGTCCAATCCATTATATCAGTAGACCTAGTCCAAACTATTTCATTAAAGCTCATATTGGAACTTAAAAATCTATTTGTATCCCCCAACGTGGTGATACTTTGGATGTAGTAAACTGCAATAAATATCACAAAAACTTTATACAAAGCATATATGCAAAAAGTATTATTTACAAATTTGTCATTTGTTATACTCATACCACATACTCAAATTAATCATGTTCCATATAAGAAAGGACCAGTCTCGCTTTCCACTTTGATGTTCTGAATGTATTTGTTCCAAATTATTTTTATCAAAAAATTCAATTAACAAAGGGCTATCCATTATGATAGCTTTAGAATACTCGCTAAGTTCATGTTGCAGCCACCTTGAAATAGGCACCGAAAAGCCTTTCTTTGGCCTATCAACAAGTTCTCGTGGAACCCTTGAATAAAGCAGATCGCGCAAAATGTGCTTTCCTCCGAAGGTGCCAATTAAGTCTGTGTTATCCAGAGTCTTTGAAAAATTGATCACACGAGGATCCAAAAGGGGAATTCTTGTTTCCAATGATGTAGACATTGCCGCTCTATCTACTTTCACCAAGATGTCTGAAGGTAAATAGTTATGAAAATCATGATTCATCAAACAGCGCAACCAATTATCATTGGAGCTTGAAAAATTCCGCTCTGAGTTCTCCCCTTTTATATTGAATTCTCTAGCATGGTTTCTAAGTATGAAATAATACTCTTCAAAAGATTTTGCTCCTAAAAGATTCAAGCCTTTCGACAATTTGTCTCCCAACAATCTATTTTGTAAGAATGACTTTCCTAAAGTATTCAATAATGAGATAGGTAAATCAATATCTGCCAAATTTCCCCTTGCAAATAACGGTATTGATGAAATGTTCTTCCACATTTTAATTGAATTTTGATACCGCGAATAACCGCCAAAAAGCTCATCGCCGCCATCTCCTGAAAGTGCGACTGTTACATGTTCCTTTGCTAAGCGACTTAAAAGGATAGTTGGTATTGCAGATGGGTCTGAAAATGGTTCGCAATATATTTTGGGCAATTCTTCTACTAACTTTAAAGTGTCATGGCTAGATACATATAACTCATGGTGTTCAGAACCAAAGTAATGGGCCAACTGTTTTGCATGTTGAGCTTCATTATAACCATCTTCGTTAAAACCTATTGAAAATGTCTTAAAGTTACCCTTTACTTCATTTATATAACTACATATCAACGTAGAGTCTACACCACCAGAAAGAAAAGCCCCGACTTCAACATCAGCTTGAAGTTGTTCAGATACTGACTTCGAAATCAAACCATCAAGAAATGAGAGTTTAGACCCGTAATCATGCAAATTTAGCTCAACACCAAGATGAACATAAGACTCCTGCTTAGTTGAACCACTACTATTTATTAGCATATAGTTTCCTGGCTCAACTTTATTTACCGAGTGATAAATAGACCGACAATCGTTGACAAAACCGAATCTTAGCAAATCACTTATTGCGTCAGCATTAATACCATCGTTGAATATAGGGTGCTGCTTTAGAGATTTCAATTCAGATGAAAAGATAAGACCTTTGTCAGAATTTGAATAATATAACGGTTTCTCTCCTACTCGATCCCTTGCCAAATATACTTGTTTTTCCAACCTATCATATAAGGCAAGCGAGAACATTCCTCGAGCGGCCGATAGCGTTTCTTTAAAACCTAATAATTCAAAACACGATAAAAGAGTTTCCGTATCCGAGTGTCCTCTCCAAGAAACATTTTTCGCTCTAGAAGCGAGCAAATGTCTCAATTCCAAGTGATTATAGATCTCTCCGTTAAAAGCTAAGACGAATCGCTGTGATTGAGATACCATGGGCTGTGCGCCGGCATCTGATAGCTCAACTATTGCTAGTCTTTGATGAACGAGCCCAACAAACTGGTCAAACCAAATCCCTCGCGCATCGGGACCACGATGTTGAATCATCTTTCCCATTTTGGTCAAAACTTCAGTCGGAGACTTAGTTGCTGTCCAATTAAAATATCCAGAAAAACCGCACATATTATTACCTATACAGCTCGAGATAGCGTTTGCAAATTATATCAATTGAATACTCGTTCAAAACGTGTTTTCTATCAATTTCTGCAATAGCATCTCTTTCATGACGACTTAAGGATGAATATTTATCTACCAGAAAAACTAGCTCGTTCATTTCTTTAGGATTAACTAATCTATCTTTATCCATTATTATTTCTTTACTATCGCCAACGTCCGTGGATATGCATACAACGCCGCATGCTACCGCTTCTCCTAATACATTTGGAAACCCTTCTCCATATGCACTAGGCAATACAAATATATCCAATGAATTGTAAAAATTTACTGTATCCTCAACTTGACCAATAAGAAGCACTCTATTTCTCAATTTCTTAGGAACAATACTTGATAACTGGATGTTATCGTAATCAACATCTTTACCTCCCATACACAATACTAACGCTGTATTTTTTTCTATTAGAGGAAGTATCCCATTTAAAAACTTAGTCTGCTGTTTCATTGGGTGAAACCTAGCCAGTGTTCCAATGACTAATTTTCGATCATCAGTAAACAAACTGCTTTTTAATTTTCCCGGTGATTGTCTATATGATTTAAACTTATCGAAATCAAACCCATTAGGTATGACCAGCGTTTGGGATTCCGAACTAGTAAATCCATAGCGTTTATGTTCAACCTTAGCAACATTACTGTTATATATGACATACTCAGTTCTATTTATAAAATACTTCGAGAAAAGTAATACTATTCTCAATGCCAATTTCTCATTGCTTGCATCATCTAAAGAATGTCTTATATTCCAAAAAACGCTACAATTTTTAAAAATTAGACCTACAATCGATGCGAACAAATTTCCGTGGTACATCCACCCTTGGCATATCGTTACATTTTGATCTTTGATCAGTTTGAAAATACGCTTAAAATTTGAAATAGCATTTGTTATATTTCTAAAGTTTACATGTGTTATTTTTACTCCCAGGCTGTGAATTTTATTGGTAAAGTATCCACTTCCAGTTAAAGATAGCACTTGATGCTTTTCACGCTCAGACTCTGGCATTTCCGCCAACAACTTGTATAGCATCATTTCTGCACCTCCCAAACTTAACCCCGTGATAATGTGTAAGATCGTTGGAGGTTTATTTAGCATGACATAGCCCCGAAAAAAGTTTAATTAGTTTATATTTAAATATTTCAGAACCAAAGTTTTCCTTTATCTTCACCGTAAACTCCTCTTTAATTGTATCCGAATAATCTAAACTACCAATGTACTTGGCCATTTCATTAACACAATTAAAGCTGACCCTTTCAATAGGATAGCCTACTCGTTCAGCCATTCTAATATAAGCATCATTTTTTAAGGAAAAAAAAGGAATTCCTATCAATAATGATTCTGCCATTGTCAAACCAAAAGTTTCATACTTTGAGAAACTTACTACGGCCTTAGCTCTACTATAAATAAATTGCTGACTTTTCGGTCCATAAATCGTAACTTGATGATCTTCGAATGATTTCATCTTAAAGTAAAATTTTTCATCCAAAATCGAACCACAGCAAATAAAACGCTCTTTATGTAGGAGCTTACTAAGTTCGAATATTCGGTCATTCTGTTTGTTTTTTTCATCATAGCTAGCCGGGCAAACAATATAATCTTCACAACTATTCAAATTTCTCACATTTAAAATAACCGGATTTTCAATCAGAAAATTCACCTTCTTTCTTGCTGAATCCTTATACTGATTTTCGTTTATATAAATATTACGATAAGAAAGATACTCTCTGATTGACTCTTTTATATTCGATGAAGAAAACGAATGAACGTGCCTGATTATTTTACACCCCAGTAGCATGCATGGAACATAAGCATAAAAGCTCATTATATCATGAACATAAATATACTTAGGTCGATGTCTAATGCAGTATAGGAATTCCTGAATTAATATCAAAACCATAGATGCAACATTAGAAAACAATAAACCTTGAGAGTTGTGAGAAAAACCACGTAGGGGGACTGAATCTGAAAAATCAGTAAACCCTCGACAATCCACATTAAAGCCTTCTTGTTTTAGTACTAATGACGCTTCATGCATAACCTTATGCGAGCCCCCTAAAGAGCTATATAGAGAAGACATCAATATTTTGTCTCTAGCTTTTGATTTCATCATTTTTACTTTATAGAAAAGTTCCTTTGATATAAAAAGATAGACTTTCCCCGATTCTAAAAAAAATTATTGAGAAACTTGCCATTAAAAACAAGACTATTTGAAGTGCATTTTTTTTAACTGAATAAAACAACACATCAAAAGAATCCCTGCACAAGAGCAAAACACTCATTGTAAGCAAAAATTCACCGACACTAGTAATTAACGCGACTCCAAATATTCCAAACTTATTAACAAGAATGTAGTTGAATATCATATTAAAAACTACCATAGAGAAAATTATTTTGTTGTATTTCTTTATTTTATTCGTATGCACTACAATGGCATAGACGGGGCCAAGTAACGATGATAACGCCATTCCGAGAGTAATGATATACATAACTCCAATAGTAGGCATGTATTCTATTGGTAATACCACATTATACACTAAAGCGCCTAGTACCAGAATGATTATAGATATACTCATTGATATTCTAGAACTTAAGCAAGCAACATCTTTATATTTATTTATATCGTTCGATTGGCTAACTCTACTAATTGCCACACCACTAAAAGCAATCACAGAAACAATTTTAACAACACTTCCTATCGTATAAGCCATATTATAATATGCCAAATCAGACATAGGTAAAAAGGTTGAAATTATAAAAGTATCCCCCCACATGAACAACATTGAAAACATACTAACAAAGATTAGGCTTCTACTTAGTAAATATATTTCTCTTCTAGTTGACTTTGATATTTCTATCCTAAGATTAATATTCTTTCTTATCAATGTGACCCATAGTAAAAAAAGGATAGAAACTAGATATTCTAAGTATAGTGTGATTTCATCAGAAGACGTGATAATCATTACACATAGAACTAACAAAGGGACAAGACGTTTTGGCGAAGATTTAATTAACTCGCTTACCGACAGTTTTTCTTGGATAAGATAGTTTGATTCCTCGATAGAATATATACTTTGTATCAAAGAATAAATTAAAATAATGACTAGTGTATATAGCTTCTCATATTCTACAATACCTATAAAAACCAAAATAAATAAAAAGAAAATTAATACAGTGAATATCTTTAAACTTCTAATAAGTAAATACAGATACAATCCACTAATATCACGGCCGGCACCAGGGTTTTTTAATATGACCGTTCCTGCTCCGAAAGTGATAATTACTGAAAGAAAAGAGGCTATAGTTATCAATAACTGAAGAGTACCTAGCTCTTGGGGTGAAAATGTATTTGCAAATATTATGCTATTTAAGAAGCCTAACGTCATCAATACAAATGACGTTAAGCTTTTTCCTACGAGCTTTCTATTGCTCATTTAATACATCGCACTTCTTTTCCAAAAAACTTTGCTATACGATTGATGTTTAACTCATTCAAGACAAGTTCTTTTGATAGTAATGGCTCATTAAAGAACATTTTTTCTGAGTTAGAAATAATCTTTGAAAAATAATGATGTACATTATTTTCATCGATTTTTTTTACCAAATTTTCTTTAATTACTTCTGACCAATTCTCGATAGGACTACAATTCAACCTAACAACTTCGCTACATTCACGATAATACGGGTTACCGAGGATAAACGTTGGCTTTCCCATTAATAAAGACTCAATACCTACGGTACCCGTTATAGTAAACACGGCCAACGCATTTTTTAATATATTACCAGTATTTTCGTTGGTTTTTATAACAACCACATTGGGAAGTGACTTTAACTCGCGATAGTAGCGAGATTCTCTTCTTCCAATCATCGTTGGGTGTTCCTTAACATACAACAAAACCCCAGTAGGTAAACTTTTGGCAATAGTCTCTATTATAAACTTTTGATCTAACCAGTAAGGTGCTAGTTGCATCGTTGACGCTTCAGGCTGCAAGTGTAAGGGGAAAAAGACAAAATCAGAATCTAAATTTGCGCTAACACCTAGATTTTTCTGCCTAAACTTCCGGCAGTAAAAAGTCGCTTCGTCCCTTATTTTTTTAAAAATAGTTGGCTTTGTGTGGTCATTCTTGTACTCACCTGAAAAATGGCGTTTACATGTGTAATTTAAAAGACGTCTAATATGCCTTGCATAGTCAGATCTATTTTCTACATGTATCTTTTCATAAAAAGGCTTGGGTAGCTTTTCTTTTATTGATAGCATTTTCTGTCTTACAATTTCGTCGGACTCATCTGATGTACTCTTTGGTAATTCTAAAAACTCTCCTCGTGAGTAACAAGCGGTGAAATAATTATCCAAACGCATCGCCAATGGTCGAACACATGGTATTTTATTGTACTCAGCGACTTTATACATCACATGATGGGGCATAGAAGCATAAGCGTTAGTAAGAACGATGTCCGGTTTTGTTTCACATATTACTTTTTCGAAAAAAGAATAGCATTTTGAGATCTTCTTCATCGAGGTGTTGTAATCGTCTTTTACCCAATTTCGATCCGCAAGCACACATCGCCACAAGTTAGGGTCACCATATTTTCTTTCTAGTTGTGAGATCTCATCATTGCTTATAGATTCTATATCATCAAATGATTCTAAATAATCCTGTAAAAGATAGACTTTATCTAACGTCAATTTGTTGAAAAACGGCAAATAAACTCTACCTACAACTAGTACTGATATATTAACAGACTCTTCTTCTTTTAATATGGGAATGACTTTTTTCCAAATATAGGCAAAGTCCCAATCACTAACGATCAATACATTTTTCATATAAAATACACTAATTACTCTTACGCTTTGTACTTAATCTACAATACTTCTAATTATTCATAGATTTTAACTATCTAATAATTACCTTTACAACTAATCATTTAGCAAATCATTTTCTAACAATGTGCTATAAATATCTCGAACGCTATAAAAGCTTAAAGACAAGTACTCTGATATATCCATAAGACTATTTTCCCCATTACAATAACTAATCACATCCATCATATTAGCCATTAAGTGTTTCGTATCTGGGGTCGAAATTTGTGGGTACAAGCCTCTTTTACCAAGTTGAGGCTCACATGGAAACTTCATTTTCGGATACTCGTTCGTTTCTAAAATGTCTATTGCTCTCTTAACAGCCTCGAATCCGCCTCTTAATCCATTTGGCGTAACTAGATCAAAGTTATCTAAAGATGTATGATATTCTGGGTATTCGCCATACTTTGTTCTCATTATACTAGCGATAGGTAAATCTACCCCTTGAGAACAATATTGCCTTTCATCACTTCCTCGGTCTTTCCAGGTATAAACCTTAAATTCCGAGTCTAGATGATGGAGTGCGTGTTTAGCAGCCCTATCTGCAATAGTATTTCCTTTTTTTGACGGGAGATATGAGTAGGCTCTTTCATCTCCGATACAAGTCAGATTAAAGCCAGCGACTACATTTTCCTTTAAATGTTCAAGATGCTTATTGATATATACAATAGACCCTATAGTTTCAGGAACAAAAACTATACGATATGTATATTTTCTCGACTTTAGTAACTTAAGCCATTTAACAATATAAGTTGTAACTAAAGGACCTGATAATTCGTTATTTGCCATAGATGGGTGGCAGACATATGTAGATATCAAAATTTCTTTATCACTATCTCCTGGAATGACAACCTCACCGTAATTAAGTTCGCCAGGCTCTAGAGTAGACTTTATAACTGCTCGATACTTTCCTTGCTTAAGTTTGTCTTTTTGCTCTTGAGTAATACAAAAACCCCAATAGCGGGAGTAGTATGATGTAATATAGGGGATAGCTGTCGGTTGTTCTGGTAAAGTATGGATATGCTTAAGTAATTCCTCTAATTTCAAGGTCACATCTGG
>Ga0209452_1000119_pt1 | contig 27812 bp, 28 predicted proteins | sample WorMetimpBELIZE1_FD_187388 | JGI IMG/M metagenome (GOLD analysis project Ga0209452, IMG submission 187388) | Marine gutless worms symbiont microbial communities from Max Planck institute for Marine Microbiology, Germany - Olavius imperfectus... | ecosystem: Host-associated > Annelida > Digestive... | reverse complement strand
GGACGCGGAAGCTTTGCTCGGTTTTTACTTATTCTTACATGGATGTAAGTCATTAGAATAACGCAGGAGCAGTTATCGAGCCCACTAGGTTACAAACCTCGCGCCGCGATTTGAACGCCCCTAGATTGAACAAATTTCACTCCGCAAAGATCAACACGCCCTAGCCCAGCAAATAACTAAGCGGCTCTTTGCCCCACGTAACAGCCAACAGCACTAACAATCCAACAAAAATAGCCCATGCTAACCAAGGTGCCTTGGTGTTATCTATATTAGTTTGAGTGGCGTGTTCGCTGTTTGCCTGTTTACCGGTGATCATTGCTTTGACAAGTGGTTTTCCTTTTATTTTATACACAACAATGGCAGTAACGTGCAGGCATATAGCATAAAATAAAATATCGAAATTAAGGCGGTGCAGCCAATTTGCAAAATCAACCGTTGAGCTCGACACATACTCAACCAAAGGGCCATCTGTCAAAATGCCATCACTGCTCATTAGCCCAGTCACTAACTGCACTATAATAAGTACAAAAAACAACAAAACCATGTAGCTACCTGGCGCCGAATGACCTACCCCTTTACTGGGGCTTTTAAACTCTTTAAGTACAGCTATTGGTGAGTGCAATAACGCACTTAATTTTGCCGTTTTACTGCCCACCAGCCCCCATACTAAACGGGTCGCTATTAATGCGATTGCAAAAAATCCAGCCACAAAATGAAGCTCAATCATGCCCTCGTCAATGCTAAAGTAAAGCACAGCAATATTAATGACTAACAACCAATGAAAGCTTCTTATAAAGCCATCCCATACTTTTATACTTTGCATATGAATCCTCAACTTGTTGCCAGGCTTTGGCACTTTATTTTGATACTAAAACCATTATTCCAAAGTTTTACTACCGCTGCATTAATGATATTACATAAAGCGCTATTTATGGCACACTAAACGCACAAATTTATTACTTACTTGTATTAATGAATATTACTAAACGCGCAGTATTAAAAGGTTTTTTTGATATGCTTCCGCTTTGCTTAGCGGTCGTACCTTGGGGGATATTATGTGGCTCTTTAGCGATTCAAAATGGTTTTAGTGCCTTTGAAACACAAGCAATGTCGTTACTTGTATTTGCCGGTTCTGCACAATTAGTTGCCATTGAACTAATGGCTGGTAACACCCCTTTGCTGACTATTTTATTTACCACATTTATTATTAGCTCTCGGCATTTTTTATACGGTTTAGCCGTACGCCATAAAGTTATTTCGCAGCCATTACGCTGGCGCTTACCTATAAGTTTTGTACTAACCGATGAGCTGTTTGCCTTTTCGCACCACCGTAAAGCCTATAAAACAAAAGCGCGCCTAATATACGCTTTAAGTGCGGGTTTTAGTTTTTATATTGCATGGAACCTTTGGACACTCATAGGCATTGTTGCAGGAAGTGTACTCCCAGATTTAACAAATTTAGGGCTCGACTTTGCGATTGCAGCTACATTTATTGCGCTTGTGGTACCGGGCATAAAAAATTTAGCCTCGCTAGTTACAGTTATTGTTGCAGGTGTTAGCGCCACCATTTTAAAAAGTACGGGGTTTGAGTTGTGGTTGGTTTGTGCCGCTCTACTTGCTATGAGTGCAGGCTACTTTACTGCAAGGTTTATACAAAAAAAGGACAGCCCATTATGATGATCACTATATTATTAATGGCGTGTATTACTTTTTTTACTCGCTACTTATTTTTACATCAACGCCTTGGTTTTAAAGTAGGCCCTAAAATGCAGCAGTTTTTAAGCTTTAGTGCCCCCGCTGTATTAACCGCGATTTGGGTACCTATTATTTTTATAAATGAAGACGGCATCAACCTAGATTGGCATAACCCATACCTAAGCGCAGCTATCGTTGCCATTATTGTTGCCTATAAAACACATAACATTTACTACACAACACTTGCCAGCATGGGGTTATTTTTAATTTTAAACTAAACATAGCAGCCTACTAGCAAACACTTAGGCATAGTATTCATAGGGCTAAATTTTATACTTTTAGTCACACGCCACAGCAGGTAGAATGCTACTAACAACAATAAAAAAGCACCTATCATGCACGAATTTCATCAATTAACTGCAACTGCGTTAAACGGTAAACCTATTAACTTCAGCGACTTTGAAGGCAAAGTTGTGCTTATTGTTAATACAGCAAGTGAATGTGGTTTTACTAAGCAATACGAGGCGCTACAAACTCTTCATAGTCAGTACGCAAAAAGCGGGTTGGTTATTGTTGGTTTTCCATGTAACCAATTTGGCCAACAAGAACCTGGTGACGCGACGCAAATACAGCAAGGTTGTTTAATAAATTATGGGGTAAACTTCTTAATGGCGTCAAAGGTGGATGTAAATGGGCGTCATGCGCACCCTGTATTTAGATATTTAAAATCGGCTCTGCCTGGGTTTTTAACACGAAAAATAAAGTGGAACTTCACCAAGTTTTTAATTGCGCCAGACGGCACCCCTATTAAACGTTATGCCCCTTTTACAAAGCCAGAAAAACTAGAAGCCACCATTCAACAAGCACTCGCTAAAAAGTAAGTACATAAAAGTAATAAAGAGGCATAAAGCCTCTTTATTGCCACTATTTAGACTTTAAACACGCATAAACGCATATTAAAAATCCTAATAAAAGAGGCGCATTATTTTAACTAGCACAATTTAGTCTATGTAATCGTTTAAGTCGTCTTCACCTAAGTTTTTACGCAAACGCTTTTGCTCAAGGTAATCTTCCAGCTTCTTTTTTACCTTCTGCTTTTTTTTGTCATGCTGATTACGCCCGACCATTTCGTACTCGTCTTCAACAAAATCATCATCTAGCGCATCGTAACTAAATGTCTTACCCACAACCCACTCCATAAAGTGTTTGAGACCAACTCAGGCTTGTGTCCTGTGATTGGCAGATTAAAAATGTTTAACGCTAAAATACGTACAAATTAGCGCCAAAATAAAGCCACGTGACTAATGTAAATAGTCTTCATGTCAATATTGTGAATAAATAGCGCTAAATTAAGAGAGTGGGAAGTGAGAGTTTTTTATCGTTTCGACAAATAAAATTTATCATTTATTTATTTTTAGTGTTTTTGACTAAAAAGTAGTTTATTTATTAAATTCACAAACTAGTTAAAGTACACGAAAATACATAAATAATTGTTTTATAAAGATAATAAAAAATGGCACCAAACTTGTTAATACTTAACTGTCATCAACAATTATTAGAGAATAAACATGAAAAATTTACTATTAGTAAGCGCTTTAATTTGTACACCTGCAGCAATAGCACATAACGATAACAATGCTGGCATTTCGTTTAGCAACGAGCAGTGCAATGTAGAGTTTAAAAACGATGTACGCATTAAACCTAGCGAATTAGAAATTTTTACTGCATCTAATCAATTCATGCGCTTTAGCAGCAATGGCAGCTTAACTATAAATGGCGATCAAGTATCTATTAACAGCGAACAGCGCCAAGCGCTTATCCAATATTCAGACAACTTACGTACACAGCTGCCTGAGGTCGCCAATATTGCTCTAGACGGGGTGAAAATAGCTGGTGTAGCGCTCGAGGAAGTAGCCAACGCATTTAACATTGACGGTATTGATGACTTGTCAGGCCTAATGGATGATATAAAAAGTGAAGTAGAAAATACCTTTTACCAACAAGGTACCTTTGTCATGGGGCAGCAAAGTTTTAATCAGTTTGGTGAAAACTTTGAACACCAGTTTGAAGAGCAAATAGAAACCGTGGTTGAATCGGCCATGATGCAATCAATGGGAAGTATTTTAGTAGCTTTAGGCTCTGAACTACTCGGTTCAGGTGGTGATATGGATGCATTTGAGCAACGCATGGAAAACATGGGCGCACAAATCGAAGAAAAAGTAGAACTGCATGCAAATGCGCTTGAAAAACGTGCCAACTCTTTATGTGAAAACTTTGCCAACATAGCATATCAAGAAGAGCAATTAGTAGCACAATTACCTCAACTTCAAGGTTACGAGCTATTTACTATTAAACAAAACTAATACCCAGCGCCGTATTTAACATCCCTTTAGCAGCACCTGTGTATAGGTGCTGCCTTTTTATTCTTTTAGCTTATGCGCCAGTTCACCTAACGTTTTAATAGCCTGCTCTATTTTTTCACTCCATTGCACCCCATAACTTAGCCTAATACAGCTTTTATATTTATTACTTGCTGAAAATATAAGTCCGGGGGTTATGCTTATACCAGCCTCTAAAGCCAATAAAAATAACTTTTGACTATCTACCCCTTGGCCAAAATCAAGCCAAATAACACATCCCCCTTTGGGATCACTAATACGCGTGTTATCAGGCATTGCGTTTAATAAGCACCACCGCATACGCTCTTTGTTATTACGTAAGCGCTGCCTTAGTACCTTTAAATTACGATCATACTCACCACTGGCTATAAACTCACAGAGGGTCCATTGATTTATTAGTGAAGCAGAACAACTTAATGCACGTTTGTGTCGCCGTGCTTGGCCTGCGAACTGGCCTGCAATTAACCAACCTACTCGATAGCTCGGCGCAGCCGTTTTTGAAAATGAGGCACAGCTTATCACTAACCCTTTTTTTGAATAAGCGAGTGCAGGTGTTCCACGCTTAGGAGTAAAGTGCAGATCCCCGTAAACATCATCCTCAATTAGCACAACATTATGCGATTCTATTAAGCTAACCATTTGTTGTCGGCTTTCATCGCTCATAAAACTGCCCACAGGATTATTGATGGCGGTCGAAAACAAACACGCTTTTATAGTGTGTTGTTCAAGCGCTTGCGCTAAATCGTTAAGCCAAATTCCATTGTCGGGGCACAACGGAATTTCAAGCGCCTTAAGTCCCAAGCTCTCTATCAGTTCAATAATGCCGTGATAACATGGGGTTTCAATAGCAACCACATCACCAGGTTTAGTGACACACTTAAGTGCGATAGCTAATGCCTCTTGTGCACCGTTGGTGATTACTAGCTCATCTATATTAACGCCAATACCAAAACCCAAATACCTGTGCACTAACTGCTTTTTAAGTGCTGCAAAACCATCTATAGGGCCATAGTTAATAACATTTGACCCTGCAATGGCCATAACTCGGCGCATGGTTCGCGCTAACGCTTTATCGGTAGGGGCTGCAGCTACTGGGTTGGCAATACCAAACGCAATAATATTAGGTTGATGAATTGCGCTATAAACCTGCTCTATTAATTCTTGTTTATTTACAGTGACAGGCTCACGGCTTAGCTTTACACGTTTTGGTAAACTGTAAACTGTGTTTAGCACCGTTAAAAAGTAACCTGACTTTTCTCGTGCTTCCACCAGCCCTTGATCTTCTAACGCTTGATATGCTTGCTTAACAGTTGGAATGCTAATATTTAAGTTGCTAGCCATTTTACGAAGTGAAGGGAGCTTTTCGCCAGGTAATAACACCTTTTGCGCGTGCATATCTTTAATTAGCTCAATAACTTGTTGATATAAAAAATCGGCTTTTTGCTTACTGGCTGTTGGCTGCATATTTCGCCCTAAATCTGTATAGGTTACATTTTCATTTTTCTGTATATGGTAAGTATACAGATAGGCTCTAAAATAGCCACTCAGTCGATTTTTGAGAGGTTTCCAATGAAAAGCACAGTGCTATATCTCACCACCGTTTTAATTTGGGGCTCTACATGGCTCGCAATTTCGTTTCAGCTAGGCGATATTGTTGTAGAGCTTTCATTATTTTATCGCTTTGCTATAGCGGCTGCATGTATGTGGCTATTTGTGGCCTACAAAAAGCCTGATATGCGATTTTCGTTAGCCGATCATGGTTTTTTTGTTTTATTGGCTATTTCTAACTTTGGCTTAAATTATTTGCTTTTGTATTGGGCACAAAATTACCTTTCGTCAGCGATGGCGTCTATTGCTTTTTCAATGCTGCTCATAATGAACATAATTAACACTCGTTTATTTTTTGCAAAACCCATTGCAAAACGAATTTACTGCGGTGCCTTAATGGGTGTTATTGGTATTATTTTTCTATTTTGGCCGCATTTACAGCAATTCGACTTGAGTAACGGGGCGTTGGTCGGGTTACTACTTGCTCTAGGGGGCACGTTTGTGGCTTCATTGGGCAACATGATAAGTGTACGTAATTCTAATCGCCAAATAGGCGTACTACAGGGTAACGCATGGAGTATGTTATATAGCGCAGCAGGATTAGCCGTGTATGTATTAGTAAATGATATAGAGGTTAACTTTAGCGCCCCTACCAGCTATTGGCTGTCATTATTGTATTTATCGGTTTTTGGCACTGTGATTGCGTTTGCCTGCTACTTTGCCTTGTTAAAAAATATTGGCCCAGAAAAAGCCAGTTACGCCATCGTACTGTTTCCTTTGGTGGCCGTTGCATTAAGCAGCGTTTTTGAAGACTTTGAATGGCATGCAAATACCTTTGCTGGTTTTAGTTTAGTACTACTGGGTAATGCAATTGTGCTTACTCCTACAAAAAGAATTAACGCCTTTTTAGCAAGCCGCTGCTTTGCTAAAAATGGCTCCGTCCCCAGTTAGAGGCGTTTTTAACGCACTAGCACAAAAGCGCCTACCCTACTGTAGGCGCTTTTTTATTGGTATATGAAAATGAATAGCTTGCTCATGAATAGCAATAACCGCAGGCGTAACACCGACTAGCTCGCCATCGGCCTCAATTAATAAATCTTTAGTATTAATGCGCGCCTGTTTGAGCTGGCTATAAGTAAGCTTTTTTAAAGTATGATGTCGATTAAAAATTAATTTAATAAAGCTATATAAGTGATCAACTAGACTACCCGCTTGCATTTGGTAGCAATCAAGCAGCCCATCATCAATTTTAGCCCTAGGGGCTATTTTTATGCCGCCGCCAAAATAATGAGAGTTCGCAAATACAGTGATTAAATTTTGATAGCTACACTGCTTATTTAAAAATGCTCCATCCAGATTGCTTGTTTTGTAAGTAAAGAGCGATTTAAAACTCGTCCACTTATAGCGCCAAGCTGACATATTCTGTATATGGCTAAGCTGGTTGATTACATGGGCATCAAAACCAACACCAGCTACATTAATAAAGTAACGAGTATTAATTTTACCCACATCAATTGTATGGGTGGGGGCATTAAAAATAGCGTTTTGCCACTGTTTAGCCTTGCAATGAAAGCGACGCGCAAAATCGTTGCCCGTACCACAAGGTAATATTGCCAAACTACATGCACTGTTAATCACGCCATTAAGTGCCAAATTAAGCGTGCCGTCGCCACCAATAGCCACTGCTATTTGGCTATTCTGCGCATTGAGCTTTACGTTTGTTAAGTCGTACTCAAAATTACCTGTCGTTTTAACCGTAATATAGGAAATACTTTTCTTTTTACATGTTTTTTTAAGCCACTCAAAATGACTTAGCACCGCTTTTTTTACGCTTGGTTTAATTACTATTAACAACTGCAAGCTATTTCTCTCCTGCTAGCCTGTGCGGCGCTAAAAACAATGTTTAAGTTAAAATTAAATAATCTGAATAATTAGTCAAAATATTGAGTAAAAATTTATTAAAACCATAAAGCAAAACAAAAATAAAATATAAATCAAACACATAAGACTTTACACCAAATAAATAACTATGCAAAACAGATAACTAACAAGGTAATTCAAAAACAAAAAATACAAAAATCAGATAAAAATAACTAATGCTCAAGCCCTAGTTTATATCGTTGTATTTTTATACAAAAAAGAGTCAGAATGCTCGCGATTTAAACACATACACTTTGGAGCAAAGACATGAAACCAATAAACACCTTAAACCAAAACGCAGCAGCCCAAGTTGGCGTGAAGCCAGCGAACCGCAAAGCTAAAATGCTTGCTAAGTTAAACCGTATGGGTAAAAAGTTAGCATTAAACAGCGCCGCGCAATACAAATAATCAACCTTGTTATGATTATTACGCAGGGGCAGTAAACTACTTACCACTATTGAAAGGCTTTCTTTCGCTCCCAAGTTTACTGCCACCCTTTAATTTTTAGCTTAAATCTTACTAAATTCTCTCTATTTACAAAAAAAACCTTAATTACGCCTACTTTTTAAGCAAACAGTTTATTTGCTATTTACACGACGGTATCACCTAAGTATTATTCTGCGTCACGGAGAGATGGCAGAGTGGTCGAATGCACCGGTCTTGAAAACCGGCATAGGTTTGTAGCCTATCTAGGGTTCAAATCCCTATCTCTCCACCATTATTTAATTATCGGTATGAATTAACTACCGTTAATACAATCTGTTATGCGTTGGAGAGGTGTCCGAGTGGCCGAAGGAGCTCCCCTGCTAAGGGAGTATAGAGTTTGTAGCTCTATCGAGGGTTCGAATCCCTCCTTCTCCACCATTTCTAATTAAAACCGCTTAGTTGCGGTTTTTTTGTGTCTAAAATTTAACAGCTAATATATCCAAGGAAGGTGAGAACTCTCCTAGGGTTCGATAAAATGTCTGGAACATTTTAAGCCGCCGTAGGCGTTGCGACGCAATTAATTACATGGATGTAATAGCGATCCGGCCTTTATAACAGCTTCGCATTGAAATAGCGTAAATCAAAACACATTGAATACACTGAGTAGTTGCGGCATGATTGCTTATAACTCCAACAGCTAGGTTTAATTATGTTTCGTTTAATTGCTCCTGTACTAGGCTTTATGGCCATAAGCCCACAAGCAGCCCAAGATATCACGGTTTATAAGTGTACAATTAAAGGCGTCGCTACATTTAGCCAAACCCCCTGTGCTGAGAACGCGGAAATAATAAAACTAAAGCAGCCGCTGATCGCTGATAAAGTAAGTAACAACGCCAATACACAAGCAATGCCTGGCGCCTCTGTAGATAACTACATCGAAATACAAAAAATTGAACGCGAAATAAAACGCCACCAGCTTACTATAAAAAATTATAAAGAAGACTTAGCCCACGCCACGCAGCAAGCAAGTTATATAAATCAAGACCAAGCAAATAGAATGGGAGCCGCATCAATCGCTGATGCGATCGCAACTAAAACTACGGCGATTCAAAACCGCTATAACGCATTAATTAGCGCTGTAGAACAACAAATTTCTATTTTACAGCAACAAAAGCAGCAACTGAGCAACCAACCTTAATACCCAAATAAGCAACATATGCGATACACCTCACCCATATATTAAAAAAAGCGCAAATAACATACTGTTCGCTATACTGATGATTAAAACCAAATACGTTTAAAAAATCAGGAAGCTATGTGAAAAATTTTAACTCAAAAAATCACTCAGTTATCTTTTACATAATATTTTCATCAGCGTATTTTTTAATTGGTATTTCACTTACTAAACTCGCCTTTAATACACAAATTATTCCAGTATGGCTGCCAGCAGGCGTTGCCTTAGTAGGCTGCTACATTTGGTGGTGGCGATTTGTGCCTGCACTTTTTATAGCCGCCTTTGCGTTTAACTTTAATATTTTTGAAAGCTCAGCTCACGAAATGGTACTAGTTGGTAATAGTTTTAAGCAAGCTATGTATATTGCTAGTGGTATTGCATTACAGGCCATGGTAGGCGCGGGTTTACTTAAATTTTGGCTTGGTCATCCACTTTATTTTAAAAAACGCGCGAGTATTATTTACTTTATTTTTATTGTAGGTATTGCGGTGAGCTCAATTTCGGCAAACTTTGGAGTGTTTGCGCTGAGCCAGTTTAACCCCGCCTACAATATTAATGACCACTGGCAGAATGTATTATTTTGGTGGTTAGGGGACTCACTAGGCGTCATTATAGCTACCCCTTTGCTGTTAGTGCTTACGCAACTAACAGGCCCCAATAGGCCTATGTTTCCACTACCCACAATAGTGGTGTGTAGTATTTTATTTATATCCGTAGCTATAACCACGCAGCTATATAATCATAAAAATAAGCAACATATTATTAAAGCAGCACAGCAAGAGGCTCAAGTTATTGAAAACAGCTTATATCGCTATATCAACCAAAGTTTAATTGCAGTACAAAGCTTGGCCAGCCAAGTGCAATCTAATCCAGATTTAAACCAACAAGATTTTTATGCCTATGCTAGCGAGCTATTGATACAGCATTCATTTATTAAAGCGCTATCGTGGAACCAAAAAATAACGCAAAGTGAGCGAGCCTCGTTTACTCAAGAAGTCGCCAATATCTACCACCTTGACTTTGAAGTTGTAGGTGAACCCCTTGAGCCAGACGACCCTATGGTCATTGTTAAATATATTGCTCCTTTTAATGGTAATCAAAAGGCGGTGGGATTTAATGTGTATTCAAACCCAGATAGAAAAGCGTCACTTACAAACCCCGCAATAAAATACCAACCAGTCAGCACTAAAATTATTCAATTAGTACAAACATCTGCGCCTGAGCCTGCCTATCTATTGTTTGCACCTGTGTACAAACAACAACAGCAAGCCACTGTTATTAATGGGTACGCTACTGGGGTATTTTTAGTGCGCAATATAATCGAGCAAGCGATTAACAAACAACAATCAGATATGTTTTCTATCGCGCTCTATGAAGATTTAAACAAACCTGCCTTTTATAGCAATAGTGACAACCCAAGTGCGATTAAAAACACGAATATTATAAAGCTAAAACTTACCTTTGGTGGACAAACGTGGAATGCATACTTAGCCTTAAAAGAAAGGTACTTAGCGCCTCAGAATAGCCAATTGACGCTATTTTTAATGGTTTTGCAATTAGTAGTATGCGCCCTAATTTTAATTGTTCTACTGCTTTTTAATCAACAACAAATTGCCCTGACCCGCAAAGTCGCAGAGCGCACCCATTCGCTTGCGCAGGCTAAAAAACAATCCGATTTAGCCAATCAAGCTAAAAGTCGATTTTTAGCTAATATGAGCCATGAAATACGCACCCCACTCAATGCTGTTATAGGCTTTTCATCATTAGCGCGCAAAGAAGATAGCACGCAAACCCTGATTGGTTATTTAGACAAAATAAACTCTTCATCTAAAAGCTTACTAAACCTGATTAACGACATCCTCGACATTTCTAAAATTGAGTCACATAAACTCAAACTAGAAAGTACAGCGTTTAACTTACACGCAATTATTAAGCGTATTAACACTATGTTTGAAACCAGCGCGGATAATAAGAACATAGGCTGGGAGGTTGTAAATCAGCTCCCCGCTGATACTTGGTATATAGGCGACCCTTTACGCATTGAGCAAATAATTCTAAACCTTTGCAGCAACGCAATAAAATTTACTGAGCAAGGTAAAGTCAATATTATCTTTGACGGCGAATATATAAGTGATAACAAAGTGAAAATTACAATCACCGTTAAAGATACGGGGATTGGTATTGAACCTTCTCAGCAGGCTAAGTTATTTAACGCTTTTACCCAAGCCGACGATTCAACTTCGAGGCGATACGGTGGTACAGGCTTAGGGCTAACTGTGGTCAAAGAGCTCAGTAAGCTAATGGACGCTAACGTGACATTGCAAAGTGAACCTAACGTAGGCTCAAAATTTATATTTAGTGTTGAACTTGAAACTAGCCCAGCACAAGAATCTGCTGATCCCGTATACTCAGATACTAAATTGACAGCCTTAAAAGTGCTAGTCGCAGAAGATAACCCCGTAAACCAAATGGTAATTAAAGCCATGCTCGGCTCACTGGGCCTTGTTGCTCATATTGTAGAAAATGGCGAAGCAGCAGTAGATATAGTAAAAGAGCAACACTTTGACTTAATTTTAATGGACTGCCAAATGCCCATAATGGATGGTTACAGAGCCACGGCACTCATTAGGCAGTTTAAAAGTAAGCAAGAACTGCCTATTATTGCGCTAACCGCCGATGTTATGCCTGAGGATAAAGCCCACGCCCTCGCTGTTGGCTTTAATCAACACCTTGCAAAACCGCTCGATTTAGTTAGGCTAACTGCCTGCTTGGCGCAATACGCCGAAATGAAATAGCACTAGTACAATAATACATTAAATAAATACGCTGTTTTTTATTTTTGTCTTAAAATGCAACCACCCATAATACAGCAGCCTAAGGTAAGCAGTAATGGCAACTTTTACCCACCAATGGTTTAATAATATTAACCAAATAGACGGACACGATTGGACGCGTTTATTCGGTAATGACCCCTTTACCTGCCATGCATTTTTATATGCATTAGAACAAAGCCACTGTGTAAACAAAGAGACTGGTTGGCAGCCTCAACACCTAGCGGTTTATGAAGGTGGCAAATTAATAGCACTGGCACCTGGGTATTTAAAAAGCCACTCTTACGGAGAGTATGTTTTTGATTGGGCATGGGCAGAAGCCTTTGAACAACACGGGTTAGCCTATTACCCTAAATGGCTAAGTGGTGTGCCTTTTAGCCCCATTGAAGGCCAGCGTATTGCCATCGCACATACAAATACACAAAGCGTATACGAGTATATAAAAAAGCAATTAAACTTAACGAGTGTGGAGCAAGGTTGGTCTGGCTGGCATGTTAACTTTTGTCCAAAGATGCAGGCTGAAGCATTGTGTACTGACGATATAATGCAACGCGTAGGCGTTCAGTTTCAATGGTTTAATAAAGGCTTTAAAACCTTTGACGATTTTTTAAATACACTTACCGCACGCAAACGAAAAACGCTCAAAAAAGAGCGCGCTAAAATAGCACAGCAAAATATTACCATTGAATGGCTACAAGGCTTGCAAATAACACCTAAAATAATGCAATTGTTTTGCGAGTTTTATCAGCGAACTTATTTAAAACGTTCAGGGCATTTAGGCTATTTAAATATTGAGTTTTTTATTTTATTACAGGCTTTAATGAGCGATCAGCTGATTATTATGCTCGCCAAAAAAGATGAAAACGTAGTTGCCGCAACACTGAGTTTAAAAAGTGACAACACCTTGTACGGACGCTATTGGGGAGCCAGCGAAGAAATAGATTCCCTTCATTTTGAGCTGTGTTACTACCAAGGGATTGAATTTGCGATTAAGCATAACTTGCATTGCTTTCACTCAGGCGCTCAAGGCGAGCATAAAATACCTCGTGGGTTTGAGCCTGTTTTTACCTACTCTAGCCACTATATTGTTGAACCTGACTTTAGAGCAGCAATAAACGACTACCTAAATCGCGAGCGCCAACACATGGCAATATATAAAGCGCAGTGCGCTGAATTACTGCCGTTTAAAAACCAATAACTGATTGTTAGCAGGCATCGCTGTATCACTAATAAGTGTAAGGCTCGCTTGTACAGCTAATTGCTCTATAGCCTCAAAATCACGAATACCGCTAAGTGGGTCACGTTGAGTTAAAAAGCGGTCGAACTCTTCATTACTTGCACTTGTAAACTGACCTTGGTATTTGAAAGGGCCATAAATACACACTACACCTTGGTTTGCTAAATGCATTGCAACCCCTTTAAAAAATTGCTCAACTAACTGCCAGCTTACAATATGAAACGTATTTGCTGTATAAATGGCATCCACGTTATTTACCGGCCACGCATAATTTAAATCAAGCTCAAGAGGGGCGTGTAAATTAGTTAAATTTGCCTCGTCGAGCCATAAATTTATGCCTTCATGGTTTATACAACGGTCACTTGTATACCACTGTAAGTGGGGCAAATTTTTTGCAAAAAACACACTATGTTGCCCCGTGCCCGAGCCTATTTCGAGTACTATTCTTGTTTTATTAAAAGCCGTTTTAAGCACCTCTAAAATAGGGCCTTTATTGTTTTCGCACGCTTGCGAGAAAGGTTTGATCATGCCAATGCACCAATAGTGAAATTAATTGCACAACATTAACGCAAAAAAATGGCACTGAACAATTAAAGTTTGATAGGTAATTTATAAAAGTGAGTTAATTCATTACTCTAAAATAAAAATAAGGCGATGGTATGTATTATGCTTTAATTAAATCAGCCCTAAGTAGGGTGTACTTCCAATATTAAATACGAGGATAAAATTATGCATACTCCCCCTTACACCGCTGTAGACGCTGTTGTCTCAGTGACAGAAAAAAGCACCGAAAAGCCAAGTAGCACCTGTGATAGTAGAGCCACTTTAATCGACTTACTTTCTCACTGTAACCAAAATCAACAGGCGCTAAAAAAGCATGAAACAGACCAAATATTCATTCTTGGCTACAATTGATACTCAATTAAACGCTGCAAATAATTTTTATAATAACTGTTTACACTGAAACCGATTAAATGTAATGATAACTATTATCGTTAACTTGAATCGGTTTTTTATGTCTCCCTTTCAGGCATTACAGCCTTATCAACATGAACTTGCTTGTAACTGCTTGCGCCCGGGCTTGCATGCGCCTATGGTGGTAGCTCACTACATTGAAACCGCTTTAAACGTTGCTAAAAGCTTTGAAAAACATCGTAACCCCTTATTACAAGAGCTGTATTTATTACGCACTCACCATGAAATCATCAATAAAATGTGCGACCCTCTAATACACAATGCCATTCGTAAGCAGTGCCTTGAGCAACTATATAAACCTTTACTGGCATTAAAACGCTTTTACTATGCACATAACGATACTGAAAAATTTTTAAAACTTGAGCACGAAGCTCGTGTACTCAGTAACGAATTTAACCCTTTTTAAGGAGCGACTTATGAGCAATTTTAGAACCGAATCAGACAGTATGGGTGAATTACAGGTCCCTAGTGATGCGCTATACCAAGCGCAAACCCAGCGTGCAGTTAACAACTTTGCTATTAGCGGCTTAACTATGCCAAAACAGTTTGTTACAGCCCTTGCATACATTAAACAAGCAGCAGCACAAAGTAATTGTGAGCTAAATCACTTAAGTAAAAGTAAAGCCAACGCTATTGAGCAAGCATGCCAACAAATTATTGATGGCGAACATTACGAGCACTTCCCTGTTGATATTTTCCAAACAGGTTCGGGCACCAGCTCTAATATGAATGCCAATGAAGTGATCGCAACATTAGCTTCACGTCTTGGGGATGAAAAAATTCACCCTAACGATGATGTAAATATGGGGCAAAGCTCTAACGATGTAGTGCCGACAGCTATAGCTCTGAGCAGTGCAATTAACGTAGTTTATGAATTACTGCCATCACTTGAAAAACTCTCGCAGAGCTTAGAGCAAAAAAAGGCAGAGGTTGGCAAAATAGTTAAAACAGGCCGTACGCATTTGATGGATGCGATGCCAGTTACCTTTGAGCAAACGCTCAGCGCGTGGCAATCACAAGTAAATAATGCAGCCTCTGGCATTCACCATAGCTTAGAGCGAGTATGTGAGCTTGCCCAAGGGGGGACTGCGGTAGGAACCGGCATTAATGCTGATGGTGAATTTGCTGCAAAATTTGCTAAAAATTTAAGTGCCAATGTAGGTATAAGCTTTAAACCAAGCAGTAACTTTTTTTATAACATTGGATCACAAGATGCCATTGTCGCGCTTTCAGGGCAGTTAAAAGTACTCGCTGTTGCCCAGATGAAAATAGCCAACGATCTACGCTGGATGAATTCAGGCCCGCTTGCAGGGCTTGGCGAAATTGAGCTTGAAGCACTGCAACCTGGCTCGTCGATTATGCCAGGCAAAGTAAACCCGGTGATCCCAGAAGCAGCAGCTATGGTGAGCGCGCAAGTTATAGGTAACGATGCAACTATCACTGTAGCAGGTCAATCTGGTAACTTTGAATTAAACGTCATGCTGCCGGTTATTGCGCACAACATATTACAAAGCATCGAATTATTAGCTAACAGCGCACAAGCTCTGGCAGATAAAGCCATTGCAAGTTTTAAAGTAAACCAAATCAATATTGATAAAGCACTGGCCAAAAACCCAATTTTGGTGACTGCGCTTAATCCGGTGATCGGTTACGAAAAAGCAGCCAAAATAGCTAAGCAAGCCTATAAAGAAGCTCGCCCGATAATTGATGTGGCAGAGCAAGAAACCAACCTTTCTCGCAGTGAATTAGAAAAGCTGCTTAACCCCACTAAACTTACTCAAGGCGGTTTATAAGGGTAAATCTAAACGGCTTTAATTACTTGATAATATAGTTTTTATTGCCGTTAAAAATGCACCGTGTATGATAGTGATGAATAATTCATCACTATCAAGGTTTGTTATGCGTACTCCACTGTTAGCCCTACTTTTACCACTTTGCTTAACGGCATGCCTCGAAACGACATCACAAGAGGCCACCACTAACTCAGTGAACGAGCTTAAAGAAGTGCCGCAGCAAAACAGTAGTGAAAACAAGCTCAAAATCCCTACCGATGCATCTCAACCTATAAAAACCTCTGAAAAAGAAGTATCTGTTAACGACATTAAAACTGCTAAAAAAGAGCTTAATGCGTTAATTGCCAATACACAGTGCGATACCTCGGCACAATGTAAGGTTATGCCAGTTGGAAGCAAAGCCTGCGGCGGGCCAAGTGATTATGTTGTTTACTCAACAAAAGCAGCTAATGAAGAGCAAGTCAGTTCGCTTGCAAAGCAAATAACAGCACTTGAAAAAGCTTACAACACACAAAATGAAATGATGAGTACATGCCAGCATTTAACTGCCCCAAGCACGCAGTGTGTTGAAAATAAATGTGTTAAACTCAAAGGTTCAGCGGTAAGTGTATTTTAAGGACAAGGTTATGGGTTGTTTACTATCAGCAATTAAATTATCAATTGTAAGTGTTGCCACCAGCGCTATGCTATTACTTAGTGGCTGTGCGAGCACATCATCAAGCAGTGATCAAAATCAGAATTTGTCTGACTTGAGCTACGATCTTAATAACATTGTTAGTGATAATAGCTGCACCGCAAGCTTTCAATGTAAAGTACTCGAAGTAGGTGCTCGCGCATGTGGCGGGCCTAGCAAGTATGTTGTGTATTCAACACTTAACACCTCACAAGAGCACGCCGAAGAAGTTGCCCATAAAATTACACAGCAACAAAAAGCACAAAACAAAACGCAAGGGTTAACCGACTGTTCACCGGTACTTGAAGTACAAACCTTGTGTATTGATCAACAATGCCAAGCGTTTGATATAAAGTAGCGATGCACTATTTAAACCTTAGATTAAGCGTTAATTTAATAAAGGAATTAACGCTGAAATAATCACGACTAACACCACGCAAATACCTGCTTTAACAATGTATTTCATTGGCATTTCTTGTTTTACCCAGTACGCATAAATAAAACGCACAAAGTAGCTCGCAGCAGTGCCAAATAAGGCAAAAATAATTAGGTAGGTGATCAGTATAATGTTCAAAGCAGTACTTCTTTATAGTTGTTGCTCTTAGTGTAAGGGCTTAATACAAAGAACGCAAAAGCACTGCTTTAAACTGCTTCTGGTTAAAAGATTTACTTATAAAATGAAATCCCAGTCTATTTAGCCTGTTTAGTATGAGCAATTAATAACTCTGCCACTTGCTGCTTTACCGCTCGTTTATCGTCACTTTGGACATTAAACCGTGTGGCTAATTGCATTATTTCTTCATCGTTTAAATTAAATGATAAACGCTGACGTGTTTTTTTAGACTTTACGTCTAACCCTAAAATTTTTCGGATCATATCTGAGGGCGTAAGCTCTTGGTCAATCGCCTGCTTTTTTATCGACTTTTGTACTTCACTGCTTAAATCAAATGCCATTTGTGTGGCACGCACGGCTTGCTCTTGACGTAACCACTTGTCTTTAGCATCACTCACTTCGCATCTCCTGGAAATAAGTCGACTATATCGGTAATTGGGCGTGTTAACGTTAGTGACACTTCAGTCTCACCGCCATCCCATATTTCAATATTTAAGCCATGCCCTTCGTCTGGCGATGCTAAGCAAATCATTTCACACGGTTCTCCGCCCTCTTGCTCGTAACGAGGTAAAGACTGACCCCGAAAATCCTTGTTATGGAAATAACACACATAAGGTGATTCACTTTGTTGATAGCTTTTAGCTAAAAACTGCGTAAACTGCTCTGGTGTATTTTGCACTTGTATATGAGTTAACGACTCTTCATCAAAAATGCGTGCAAATTCGTCCAAGCCAAATATTTTATCTACATCATCGCGCTGAATTTTTATTGAAAAATTAGCCCATTGCTCGCCATCATCTTGCTCAATTTGTAAAAATACTACCTGACCGCTGTTTGTCTCTAGCACAAACTCAGTATCACTACTGTGCTGGTACTGGTAAGTTTGAATATCAATAACACGCAACGTTTGCCCTTTTAACCACGACGGGTAAGCAAACGAGTCGATAACACTAAACATGTCACCTTTTTTAAGCTCACTTGCATGATTAAGCTGGCGTTCTGACTCTTTTTTTGATTTGAAAAAATTAAACATAATGAAGCATCCCTTAAGCAAAAAAGGTAACTAAGCTGCGCTTAATTACCTTTTGTTATAAATGTACACGCTATTAGCCGTTTTGCTTGGCTTTAATACGCGCTAAAATATCGGCACTTTTAGGGCTTGTATCGCCAATGCCTGCTTCCGCCATTTTCACTTTTAAATCGTCGCCATTAGCATCTGCTTCAAGCTCTTTTGCCGCACCTAACTGGTCGCTACGATCTTGCTGGCGCTGCTTAATACGCTCAAGCGACTGGCGAGCAGAGGTCATAGACGAGCTATTAGTATTAAGCGTGCTATTAACGGCCATTGTTGCTTGTTGCACGCTTTCTGTGGTTTTAACCATAGTAAGCTGACGTTGGTTTTCTTTAATCGACTTTTCAGCGTCTTTAACTTGCTGCTTAAGCGTTACAATGTGGTTGCTAAAGCCAGCTAAAACTTGCTCATGTTCTGCTTTTTCAGCTTCAAAGTCACCGATTTTTTCTGCAATTTCTAATGCTAAGGCTTCATTGCCTTTTTCAAGCGCTTGGCCTGCATAAGCTTCGTGCTCAGCTATTGATGCATCTACTGCGCTAATTTTACGCTTAGTTTGCATTTCTTTAGCCATTACTTCTGTAAGGCTTTTTTTAGCACGATTAAGTGCATTTTGCGCATCTGCTATTTCTTGTTCAAAAATACGGATACCATTTGCATCTACAATTGCTTCGCCCGCTTCACGCGCACCGCCACGTACTGCTGTAAATAATTTTTTTAATATACTCATAATCTTAACTCCGCTAAGTCGTTACTAATCGTTTAAATACAAGGTCACGGCTTCTAGTGCATCAATAGCGTTGTCAGCTAGTGTCACTAGTTCGTGGGTAATGTCATCTAATGATGAATTTACCGACAGTGCACCAAAAATCGCGTATTTATTATCGATTTTAGCAAATGCACTCAGTGGAATTGGCACGTTTAAACGTAGTAATGTTTCGTTTAACTCATTGCGTAATTCACTTTTTACTTCATCTTCGCTAAACAAGTAGCTAATACATAACAACTGCTCTTGCGTTTTCGTAACAAAAATTGGAAGCTCATCGTTTCCATCAACTATGACTTGTAACACATCTTGCTCACCTGGATTGGCAATCAAGAAAGACTCAAAGTTAGCACCCTCGGTTTCGAAAGAAGCTAATTTTATTGAAAGTTCATTTAATTCCATGTCTCTGCCTTTTTGCTGTTTGACATATTATGTCTGAGTTAAGATTCGCACGGTCGACATATTATGTCAACCTATTTTGTTAATTTTTATACAATTCGCTTTCTATTTGCCAAGCTGAGCGATAATAATCGTATAGCTGTCCAGAACCTAACCTATTGACTTTAATACTTTTAACTTGTTCAAAATACTGATTAGGAAACACAAAGCTGGCTAATAAATAATCTTTACTGACCCACCTTGATGGCACCGGCATATCACTTATATTTTTAATTCGACCGCTAGCTGATTGCCCCATTTTAGTCGCGATAGTCCAGCCCCACTGTCCAAACGAAGGGATATTTTGCTGATACTGTTCTACATAATCAAAACCTGCCGCTTTCACTGTTTTTGCAATACTTAAAAACGCTTTTTTGGCATGGTAAGGCGAGGTTGATTGCACCGCCATCGCACCATCGGCTGCCAAAAGTTGCCGCACATGATTATAAAAATAGTCGCTGTACATTTTGTTTAAATCGGGGTGATTAGGGTCTGGCAAGTCGATTAAAATAGTGTCAAATTGCTTACCTTGATCAAGCAGCTTTTCAACCTCTAAAAACGCATCTCCCACAATAATATTGGCTCGCGGATCTAACATTGATTGAGCATTTAGCTTTAATAACCGCTCACTTATATCCTCAGGCGCTGTAAAATTACCGTCTTTATGGCCAAATAAATTAAGTAGTTGTGCATCTAGGTCAATTAGCGTCACATCGCTGACTGGCCACTTTAAAACATCTCTTAAGGCAAGGCCGTCGCCACCACCAATAATTAATACGTTATCGTGTCGGTTAGATGCAAGCATTGCCGGAAACACCAGCATTGAATGATATATTTGCTCATCAATACTTGAGAACTGTAAACGCCCATTTAAATATAAATCAGTAATAGGCTCTGGCTGGTTTTTACTAAGGCGCTCAGTTAATACAACATGTTGGTACTTAGTGGCTCGAGAATAAATAACTTTATCTTTATATAGTACGTTACTTAAGCTATTCATCCAGCTACTTCCCATCACTAAAATAAACCCAAACAGCGCCAGCAATGCTATATGACACACTAAAAGGGCCTTAGCAAAGCGCACATGAGCATGGTAGCGCCATAAAAAGGCGAGCCCTGCGATAATATTAAACAGGGCTGTCCACGCGGCTGCTTGCATTATAGGCATTGCCAACATAATACTGACCCAAATTGCGGCCCCAATACCTGCCCCTATGTAATCAGCACCATATATAGTGCCAGCGTTGTTCTCTAAAAAGCGCCCATATACATGCTGGCGAATGCGTGCAATGAGCGGTATTTCCATCCCAATGAACAAACCCAGTACTAAACCAAATACATAGGGTAAAAAGTGTGACCACTCTTGCAGCTTTTGAAATACGTAGCCGTTAAGCACAACATCAGGAGGTAGATTAAAAATACTAGAAAACAAATGAGGAAGAGAATAACTTACGGCAATTACCCCGGCTATTGCCAAAATACAGCCCATACCAATTAGGGCAATAATACTTTCTAACCAAGCAAAAGCTGTAAAAGCATCCTTAAACCAACGCGCTAAAAATGCACCTAACCCCATAGCCACTATCATGGTACCAATCATGGCGTAGATAGCACTTTCTACCGATCCTAGTACGCGCCCCGCGTAATGCGAAAGTAAGTATTCATAAATAAGGCCGCACCCAGCGAGTACGGCCATAACAGTTATTAGTAAAATATCGTGCCCAAGTAAGCGTGATTTACCTGGGCTAGTTGTAGTTGATGACACTGATTATGCGCCTAGTAAGGTTGCCATAGTAATACCTACAGCAAACGACACTGCGGCAGAAATCGCACCAACACCCACATTTTTCTGACGGTTAACTTCATCTGAAATATCACAACCTGATAAAATTATTTTGATGGTGATTAAGTGTAAAATGATGAATGCCACTAAACTTACAATTGCACTCATAGCCCAGTAAAGTAGGCTAGCATTAATGTTATCAGCCGCATACGGTGCAATACCTGATGCCGCAGTAATGGCTAAAGCACTACCCACTAAAAAGCCTGCGTAACGTAGACCCACTGCTAAATTGCCATCAATTATAGCCTGCTGTAAGCAGTCTCCACTTTTATTGGTGCGCTTAAATAATTGTACGCGGTATTGACTTACAAGCAGTAATGCAACACTGCCAATAATAAAGGCAGCAATAACAATAGGCAGCCCGTGCCAGCCCTCAGTTGCAACCCACAAAAGTGCCGAGCGTATAACAATGGCAACACTCACTACATGGCCAAAGTCGATAATAGAAGCCGTTACATTACCTTTTACAATTTCGTCATGCAGGCTGACTTTACGCAATGCGACCTTATCTTGAAAAAAATGACCTAATTTAATCAATACAATGGCTAATGCGCCATAGCCTAACATTTGCAGAGCTTCTTGCTGTAATGTTGCAGCAAAGGCACCGCTACTCACCCCGGTCAAAACAATAGCGAGTGCGACTAAACCTGCCGCAAAACTAATACCAAAAGCAAAATTATCGCGCTCTGTTATTTCGTCATTTGCATGAAGGTTTGAAACCCAACCTTTAATGTATTTAAGACTTACAAATAGCAACACAATAATTGCAAAATCAATCGCCAAAGCTTGTAGCGACCACATAGTTATTCCATTAAATTCGTACATATTTCTAACTCCAACTTATTCTTTACTTACCACGGCTCACGCCACGAGAGGTTCTACTACCGCTATTACGTATCGACCCAGAACTATTGCTATAGCTACTAGAGCGTGAATAACTGCTGCGGCTTTTTGGTGGCGTATAGCTACTACGGCTTAAACCCGAAGCCCCCGATTTTTTGCTCGCATAAGGGCTAGTAAACTGCTTACCTTGACGTTGGTACGATTGGCGCGTGCGTGTTTCTAACGCACTTTGCGTTTTAATTTGCTTAGGGCTTGAATAACGATAACGACCATAGTCATTGTAATAACTATATTTACGACGGCTGCTCCAACGTCCGTATTCAACACGGTCAAAAACATCACCTAAAATACGGTACATGCCATACCACTGCCAAAAGCTAATACCATTGCTATTAGTTTGCCAGCTACCGTAATTAGGGTTACCTACCAGTTGATTACCCTCGCCTGCACCTTCGGCCTCTTTACTAATGGCACCAACCCGCGAAAGGCTGCCTTTAGACATATCAGCTAGCATATTAATAGGATCGGTTAACGCATCAGAAAACAGTGTAGGTTTAGCCGCTTCACGGAGTAAATCAATACTGTGTAGCGTATCTTCGTAAGGAGGAATTAAATAAGTACTTTTAATATCTTTAAGTCGTTGTGTTAAACCACTGTAAAGCGCACCTTGCCTTGTTGCATCAAGGGTAATTACATCAGCAATCTTACTCAGTTGTGGTTGCTGTTGCTTAAGGAGTTTGCCATATTCTTTAAGTAATACAGCATTACGTAGAGTGCCATTATCAAGCGCAGCGCCCAGCTGAGCGAGCTCAACATCCGCCTTTTTAATAGACTCTTGAATTGTTTGTTGTAGTTGTTCTTCTTTAGATTGACAACCCATAAGCACTGCAAACAAACAAAACAGGCTCATAAGTTTCCAAGCTTTTATATTCGACATTCATGTCACCTGATTTAATAAATAACCGCATTAGTCTTACACAGGTCACTTATTAAGCCAAGAATGAAATTGCAACAAAGTAAGTCTGCCTAAAATAAAATAACCAGCTATAGTTACTCTATGAATTTAAACATATTCTTTATTCTCAAATTTGGTAAGTAACAACATCGTTACGAATATACCTTCTATCAGTAATTAACAACGCTTTTTAAAAGCGCACGCCACAGAGAAAGGTTTGGCTAAATGTTTCATAGTATTCGTAACAAATTCATTATTATTACAATATGTTTAATCGGATTAAGCGCTAGCTTAGTTTTTTATTTAGTGATTAACGAACACGAAAATTTATATCGCCAGTCAGTTGAAGAGAATCTTGATGCTATGTCATCAAATATCTCTGATAACCTGTTGCGTGTTATGTCACAGGAAATAGACTTATTTACTATTACAACTGAGCTTTTGGGGCTTGATAGGTACGAGCATATAAAGTTTGTAAATGTGTTTGATAGTAAATGGCAGTTAATACAATCTTACGTGCACCCTAATTATCTAAAGCACGATGGCTTTTCACCTCAACTTAAGGGGATCAAGCCACAGAGCTTACCTCTTAACATCAGTGTGACTAATCAAGGTTTGGTTGCTTTAAAAACCATTGGTGAGGAGCAGCTCCCTTTAGGCTACTTATTAGTTGTGCAAGATTATCAAGCCCCCCTCAATGAGAGCAAAGCAAGTTTATTTTATAGTGCGGCTCCAATCGTTATTTTTATTGTAGTGATTACCATCATCATCTCGTTTTGGATATATCAACATGTATTGAGTCCACTGCTAAAGCTTTCTAAGTTCACACAAAAAGTGGAAAAAACGACTAACTATCAGCTTCAATATCAAGGCTCTGGTAATGACGAAGTATCGCAACTTGGTAAAGATATTAATAACTTGCTTAACACTATTCATTCGCAAATGCTCACTAATGAAAAAAACACGGCTCAACTATTAGCGCAAAAACAATCAATGGAGCACCTAGCTAACTTTGATATGCTGACTGGCTTGCCTAACCGCATGTTTATAATGACCTTGCTAAAAGCAGAATTAACGCACCGCAAAAGCAACCATCAAGATATAGCTATTATGTTTTTCGATGTAGATAGCTTTAAAGGTGTTAACGATACACTTGGTCATGAAACAGGCGATCTACTTTTAAAGGCAGTAGCAAATAATATCAAAAAGCACTTACGCGATGGCGATGTTATTGCACGCTTAGGGGGAGATGAGTTTTTAATAATGCTTCGTAATACTAGTAACCCTAAAGATGTGACTCACATTGCCGAGCAAATTATCAGCTCAATGCAAACACCTTTTACAATCAATCAATGGGATATACCTTCTGGGGTGAGTATTGGAATTGCGCATGCCAGAGAAGCTGATTTTGATATTAATACACTAATTAGTAATGCTGATATCGCAATGTATGCATCTAAAGAAAAAGGTAAGGGGTCTTACACCGTTTTTCATAAAACGATGTTAGAAAGCAATAAGCGAATGGTTCAGGTTGCCAACTTAATTAGCCACGCTATTACACAAAATGAATTTGAAGTTGTGTACCAACTAAAAATAGCAGTCAATGGTGAGGTTAGCGGCCTTGAAGCTCTTATTCGATGGCAAAGCGAGGAACTTGGCTTTATTTCACCAGGTGAGTTTATTCCCATTGCAGAGCAGGCAGGTAAAATAAAAGCAATTACACAATGGGTCATTTCTCGAGTGTTTAAAGATTTGCCCACTCTAAAACAAGCTATTAGTAATAATATTATTGTTTCTTTGAACTTATCTAGCCACGACCTAAAAGATAATCAGTTTATTCATGTTATAAAAAACAAACTAGCTAAATACAAGGTTGATATTGCGAATATCCAGTTTGAGATAACCGAGTCAAGTTATTTAGATAATTTTGAAAACTCCAATACGTTCTTTAATCAAATTAATAAAATGGGCGGGTCGATAGCACTTGATGACTTTGGCACAGGTTACTCGTCACTAAGCTATCTCACAAAAATAGATATTGATACAATAAAAATAGACCGTATGTTCGTAAGTCAATTTGATAGCTCAGAAAAAGATGCGGTGGTATTAAAAGCGATCCTCGACTTGAGTAAGCGCCTTGGTTTGAAGGTTTGCTCTGAGGGGATAGAAACAGCCAGCCAAGCAGACTACCTAATTAAAAATGGCAGTGATGAGATGCAAGGGTATTATTTTTCAAAACCTGTTGCCATATCACACATACCAGCAGCTAAAGCCCAAGCCGAGAAGACATTTGAAGCGCTAACTTCAAAATAGTCAACACTCGTAATTAACCATGAATTAAGGTGTTAGTGTTATAACCGTTAGCTCATCCGGAATTTCCGTGTCAAAAGGTAAATAAGCAACTGCGTTTTCTTGTTGCAGTAAAAAAGCAATAACTTCTTTAGTCGAGCTAAATTCAACGGGCGGCTTACTACGTCCTGTAAATATCATCTGAGCCCAGTATGCTTGAATTCTAGATTCGGTTAGGCCAACCACTTTGGTATTAAAATCAATTCGTAATGGGTTTCCTGCGGGTAAATTCACAGCTTTAAATTGGCGACTCATTGCCCCTCCCATATAAATGTGGCGCATTTGCTGTTTACTCAGAGCTAGGTTTTTATTCGGCGCATTTGCAACGATTATCATTTTAGGTGTGTGGCTATTATCCGCATATGCTTGCACGCTAATAAGCATCAATGACCAAGTAAAAATGCACAGCAATATTACTTGTTTCATTGCGTGAGTTAATTGAGAGTACCCCATCAAAATACCCAATCTAAGCCAATGAGGTAAAGATTCGTTTTTCTATTAAAACTAACATCCTCAGGGATAACAAAAAAAGAATTACTAACCTCATCCCCCTCTAAAGCAGATACTTCGGCTTTTAGTGCCAGATTAGGTAGTACATCCCATCGCACACCGAGAGTCCAAGTTTTCAATGAATCCGGCGCTGACTCTAAAAACACACTATTATAAGCCTGTGCCAGCTGATCAAGCTCTACATTAACCCCAATAGGGATCTCATTCTGATTACCGTTGATTTCTACATCGCTGTCTGCAAAAGTTAAATGATAAGTAAAAGGTGCCTCGTTATAGCCTATGGTTAAGTAATAGCTCTGTATAGTTGGTATGATGTCTAACTGTGTTTTGATCTTTACCCACTCACCTCTAAAAAAATAATCTAAATTATCATAAATAACACCAAACTGATCGGCATGTGCACTGCCCTGCGTTGTCAACGACGCTGCGCTTTGATTAAAATTGAATTCCTCTAAAATATTTTGTAGTTGATTAATCGACTTAAGATCGAGTGCTATATTCCCGTTATACCTAGAAGCTCTAAACTCTATATTTTTAATATTCAACTTCCCTATCACACCCATCAAATTATCTACTTCAAAACCTGTTTTAAAAGGGCCAATACCAATACTTCCCGACTCTTCGCCATAATACCCTTCAATACTTGCATCAAGGGCATCCGAACCAAATTTATAAATTACGTCAACGCCGTTGAATGTTTTAAACAGATACGTGTCGTAGACTTGTTGAGGCGGAGTTATCCACGGGTATGCAAATCCAACATCAGAGAAATCACTCATGGTAAAAAAAGGGGTGCGCAGCTTACCCATTTTTATTTGCAAATTAGTTGTCGGAGTGTAGGTTAAATACAGCCATTCAAGTCCACTCTCACCAGATACTGTTGTACTATCAGACCTAAATAACCCTTGTGCTGTCACTGACCAGTTTGTGTTAAACTGATACTCAGCCTGCAGACCTATTAAACTCGACGGCGAAAAGTTTAAGCTATCATCGTAGCCTCTAAACTCAACATCCTTCTCATCTAAATAGCCTCCAATAACACGCGCGTAGCCTGAAAAATCAAACTCACCTGACTTTGCTGGTAAATGGTGTAAGCTGACTATTAAAACAAATACCTGAAATAGCTTATTTCGCATAGGCACTCAGCTACCCATAAAAAACGCTGAATATTAAAAGTAACAACATTTTATAATTCTGCAGAATAATTAATATGAGGTATTACTATAGTCAAAATTGAGAACTCTGGATCAAAATAACCTAAAGTATAAGTTACTATTTTCATACACTTTAATAGATTAGCTTATGCCCATTAGCGTAATTAAGAGATCACCTTTAAAGATTAGTAAACGTATTAATAGCTGACCGTAGCTGAGCAAAAAATTGACTATTTAGTGGTTCCAAAAGAGAGTTTTTTTAACGCTAATAAAAACACGTTTATCCCAAAAAACGATTAAGTATTTTCAAGTCTAGCGATCTCGTTAGTAGCCAAAAGAATACGCACAAAGAGGCGCTTTGCTTTAGAGAAGAAAAGGCTCACGATTACTTTTCTACAGACGTAAACAAGCCCGACTCTTTCGAATCGGACTTTCTTGTATTTGGAGCCTGCGGTGTCGTAGTACCCACAGCGATAGAGTCACATAACAAAGTACTCTTAATTTTTTTAATGGGATCCACTGGGCACTGAGGTGGTCGTCG
>Ga0209452_1000118_pt1 | contig 27817 bp, 21 predicted proteins | sample WorMetimpBELIZE1_FD_187388 | JGI IMG/M metagenome (GOLD analysis project Ga0209452, IMG submission 187388) | Marine gutless worms symbiont microbial communities from Max Planck institute for Marine Microbiology, Germany - Olavius imperfectus... | ecosystem: Host-associated > Annelida > Digestive... | reverse complement strand
GTGAGGATCTGACTGTCTGTAAAATGTGCTTTTTTCATAATTTTCTCCTGTGTTTACAATAAGAGAAAATTCTACGTTTGGCATCTATTATTTTTCGGGGGGATTACCAATGAGGAGTAAATGAGGAAACACAAACCAACTATTATTTAAAGTTGATCTCTCCCTCTAAAAGCACAGCGCCTCTTAACCTCTTTGTGAGTTATTCACTTTATGGCATTAAGCCAAAAAAAGCAGCGCGTTTTTATAGATAGCAAAGCTAAAAAGTTGCACAAAGAGAAGCGAATGAGAAAACACAAACCAACTATTACTTAAAGCTAATCCCTTCCTCTAAAGGCACAGCGCCTCTTACCCTCTTTATGAATAAATCACTTTTGCAGGCTTTGCCTGTCACGTAAGCAAGCTTCATGTTTAAGATAACTGTATATCTGCACATTTGCGGTAGGCGCTGAACTTGCTCGCGTGAAATGCGCAGCTTTTAATTACTTAAAAGATTACTCGGTAACAGTTAAATGTAAATATATGTGTATTAACCTCGTCAGCTAGGTTAATTGCTCAAGCTCGGTTATGAGCGCTAGAGCCTCTGCATTAGTTGACCCACACACATCGCGTGTGGCGCTAAAATCACTACATACTTTAGGGCGGCTTTCATCGCCAAATAATTTACATAAATTACGCTCATCAAGCTGAATACAACGCTCTCCGGCTTTTTTACCGTTTGGCATCCCTGGAATTGGAGAACTAATACTTGGTGCAATGCAGCACGCACCGCAGCCTAAACGACACGCCATAGGCTCTGTTTTCATAACCACCTCTGTTAGATAAAGCTTTGCTTTTGTATTTAAATTTACGCCCTGACTAGCCCATTATTTCTCTGTCATATACATATGTAATGCTTTGTTACATCTTCAAACGCCTTGTAAACACTTTATTGCGTATTATTGGCTTGTCACCAAATATATGAAGGAATGCCTTGTGGCTACTAAAAAACAAATTTTATTACCTGTCGCAGTTTTAGCTGCCGGAATTGCACTGGCAATTGGCCTTTCATCAATGAAAGCGCCACCAGAAGAAAAACCAGAGCAAGACACTCGCCCACTTGTTGCTGCGCAAAACGTAAACATTGATGCAATAACACTTGATGTAAAATCGTACGGCGTTGTAAAACCTAAAGACCGTACTGAGCTGGTTGCACAAGTAAGCGGGCAAGTTATTTCAGTAGCCGAACAATTTGTTGAAGGCGCATTTGTTAAGCAAGGCGACATTTTAGCACGAATTGATCCAAATGATTACGAAGCTGACTTAATTGAGGCACAAGCAGGCCTTGCACAAGCAAGTTCGGCGCTTGAAATAGAACGCGCGCAAGCTCATGTTGCTAAAGCCGAATGGGAACGTATTAAATCAGACTCAGGCGATGCAATTGCATCAGAGCTTTATTTACGTAAACCACAACTTGCCGAAAAAATGGCAAATTTTAAATCTGCTCAAGCCCGTGTAAAACGCACTAAACGTAACTTAGAACGCACCTACATTAGAGCCCCCTATGATGCCATTATTAACGAGCGCACTATTAGCTTAGGCTCGGTGGTGAGTGCAGGCAGTAAGTTTGGAGAGCTGAGCGCGACCTCGGTTGCAGAGGTACGTTTGCCGGTTGCTGATAAAGAGCTGCAATACCTCAACAATGGCGGTATTGGCTCTCTGGTAACACTAAACGCAAAATTTGCCGGTAAGCAAACCACTTGGCAAGCCAAAGTGGTCCGTAGTGAAGGCGTTGTTGATCAGGCTAGCCGCATGAGTTACTTAGTTGCGCAATTACCTACCCCTTACGCTGATAACACCAAACCACTGCGTTTTGGTTCGTACATTAACGCCACCATTGAAGGCCGCGCATTGGATAACGCGATTATTGTGCCGCACCATTTAGTTAAAAATAACAAAATTGCTATTTTAAACGACGATCACACCCTCAGCTTTAAAACCCTTAATATTGTACGTGAACAAAACGGTATGGTGATTGCAGACCAAGGCTTAAGCAGTGGCGAGCAACTTATTACCTCAGCCCTTGAATACCCAACAGAGGGCATGGCAGTTAAACTTGAAGGTGCTGAACCTAACAGCGATGTAACCCAATTAGCACTTAAAGAGGATACGCCATGAGTACCTCAGAAAAAGGCTTAATTGCTTGGTTTGCACGTAACCCAGTTGCGGCAAACCTTATTATGATTTTTATTCTAGTTGGCGGGCTATTAACAGCGCTCACTATTCGTAAGCAAGCATTTCCGCAATTTGAAAGTAACTGGGTGAGTATTCAAGCGGTATATCCTGGCGCCGCCCCGCAAGAGGTTGAAGAAGGTATAACCATAAAAATAGAAGAAAACCTTGAAGGGACTGAGGGTATAAAACGTTTAATTACTTACTCTAATCGAGGTTATTCTCAAGCATGGATAGAAATAGAAGAAAAATACGATCTACAAGAAGCCCTAGATGAAATAAAAGCACAAGTAGATTCTATTAATACCTTTCCTGCCGGAATGGAGCGCCCAGTCGTTCAGCGTGAAAAATTTCAGCAAGAAGTTATGATCCTCGCGCTTTATGGCGACATGAGTTATTACCAGCTTAAGGAGCTAGGTAACGACATAAAAGATGAACTACTCGCCTTACCTGGCGTTAACTTAGTTGATTTTTACAGTGGCCTAGATTACGAAATAAGCATAGAGATAAGCCCTGACAAACTGCGTGAATACGGCCTCACTTTTAGAGATGTTTCAAACGCGGTACAAAGCTTTTCTACCAATATGTCTGCAGGGCAAATTCGCTCTGACACAGGCTATATCTCAATGCGCGTTGAAAAGCAGGCATACCGTGGTGGCGAATTTGCAAAACTGCCGCTTATAACGCTTAGCGATGGTGCACAAATTTATTTAGGCGATGTAGCGACGATTAACGATGGCTTTGAAGAAGGTCTACTTTACTCTAAATATAACGGTAAAAACTCACTTTCGTTTGAAGTAGATGCCTCAAAAGATCAAGACATTACCGATGTAGCTAAAGTTCTTAAAGGCTACATGGCCGAAAAACAGTCAAAACTTCCACAAGGCGTAAAGCTCTCACCTATTGTTGATTTAACTTACTACCTTGAAGGTCGTCTCGATATGATGATCGACAACATGGTATGGGGCGGTATTTTAGTCATGATAGTGCTAGCGCTATTTTTACCGCTGCGTTTAGCGTTTTGGGTAATGATGGGCTTACCGGTATCTTTTTTAGGTGCCTTTTTATTTATGCCAGTCGGCTTTTTAGACATCACCATCAACATGGTGTCGTTATTTGCCTTTATTATTGTACTTGGCATTGTGGTCGACGATGCCATAGTCGTAGGGGAATCAGCGAGTGCCGAAATAGAAAAACACGGCCATAGTCTTGATAACGTTATTCGTGGTGTTAAACGCGTTGCAATGCCTGCCACTTTTGGGGTGCTAACCACTATTGCAGCGTTTTTACCGCAAGCTATGGCATCGGGCCCAGGCGCTGCGTTTTCTAAAGCCATTGGTGTGGTTATTATTTTATGTTTGATTTTTTCACTGATTGAATCAAAGCTGATATTGCCTGCGCATATAGCAGCGATGAATCCCCGTAAACCTAATCCTAAAAACCCATTACATAAACTGCGTAATGTGGTTGATAGCGGGTTGAAACACTTTGTACAACACTATTACACACCGTTTATAGGCCATTGTATACATTATCGTTATACCGTGATTATTGGCTTTGTATGTATATTAATAGTGAGCGCAGGAATGTTTGCAGGCGGCTTAGTTAAGTTTGTGCCTAACCCTAAAATACCGCATGACTTCCCACGCATTACCCTTGAAATGAACTTGGCCTCTTCGGAGCAGGCAACCCTTGAAACTGCCCGTAAAATAGAAGACGTTTTACTCAAAGTAGATAAAGAACTTGAAGAGCAATACGGCCAAAGCATGATCCGCGATTTATCGGTAAGCCTACGAGGACGTACAGAGGCAAGCATTATGGCTATTTTAGTTGAGCCACATTTGCGCCCTATCGACACCTTTGCACTGAGTGCCCTTTGGCGCGAACAAATGCCACCACTACCAGGTGTTAAAACACTTAATATTCAAGATAATATTTTTAGTGGCGGACGCGATGACGGCGACGTTAGTTTTAGACTGCAAGGCAAAGATGCCGATGAACTAAAAGAAGTGGCCGGTAAATTAAAAGCTAAACTACAAAGCATGGAAGGTGTAGGCGATGTAAACGACTCACTGCAAAGTGCCACCGACGAAGTACAGCTAGATTTAAAACCACTGGCCTACAGTATGGGGCTAACCCTTGCAGATGTAGCATCGCAAGTAAGCTTTAGTTACTACGGATTAGAAGCACAGCGTATTTTACGCGAAGGTGAAGAAATTAAAGTGATGATACGCTACCCACAAAGCGATCGTAACTCAATTAGCAACATTCAAAATGTACGTATTATTACGCCAAGCGGTGTGGAAGTACCACTGAGTGAAGTTGCTGAGGTGAGGCTTGTTGACGGTGTAAACCGTATTCGCCGTGAAAACTCAAACCGTACCGTTAATGTGTGGGCAGCAGTCAATACAGACCAAGTTGAGCCGTTCGCCATTGCGCAAGAAATTCGCGATAACTATTTACCTGCATTGCTAAAAAGCTACCCGGGCGTTAAAAGTAATGTTGCTGGGCGCGTACAAGAGGAAATGGATAGCGCTGATGAACAATTTCGTGATTTTATTATTTCGCTAATGATTATATTTGCTTTATTGGCTATTCCGCTTCGCTCTTACTCGCAGCCGCTTATTATTATGTCGGTTATTCCATTTGGTGTAGTAGGTGCCATGTTTGGTCACGTAATATTAGGCATGACCATGAGCGGGCTGTCTATGTTTGGCATTATTGCCGTAGCGGGCATAGTAGTAAATGACTCCCTCGTAATGGTTGATTTTGTAAACAAAGCCCGCGCCGAAGGCATGGCTATTAAACAGGCTGTAATGCAAGCCGGTGCAAAGCGTTTCAGAGCCATTTTACTTACCTCAATCACCACCTTTATTGGGGTAATGCCGATTATTATGGAAACAAGCTTACAGGCTAAAATAGTGATTCCTATGGCGGTATCGCTGGCCTTTGGTGTGCTATTTGCCACTGTAATTACGTTAATACTTATACCTTGCCAGTATGTTGCACTCGAAGATGCTAAGCGCCTGAGTCGTAAACTACGCGGTAAATCACAATCAGTAAGTGCTCAACCAACACCTACACAAAACTAAGTCATCTTCAACCCCAACCAAAAAAAGCTCGGCCTAGTACGCCGAGCTTTTTATTTACCAGTACATTGCCCGTCATTATTAAGAACTTTTATAAAGTGTTTCAAATAAATTATGGATAATTATTTTAATTATATCAGCGTATTATGCGTCCTTAATTTAAAGCATCGCTAACGCATTATAATTTTATTGCTTAGCATTAGCTCACACCGCAATGGTTTTGAGCCGCTTGTCAGTTAAGTGCCCTCCACTTAGCTCTGTGATACACGTAAATTTAAAACACCTAAACATGCAGCTATTCGCTTAAAGCGCTATGGCATCTAGTTTATTTATGCACCCTAAGGAACCCTATGTTTGATTTAATAAGCAAACGCAACGCTAATTTAAAAAATGATGTATTAGCCGGCTTAACGGCTGTGCTAACGCTCATTCCCGAAGCCGTTGCGTTTACCTTTGTAGCGGGAATTGATCCAATGATGGGCTTATACGGCTCATTTTTTGTGGGCTTTATTACCGCCGTGTTTGGTGGCCGCCCTGGTATGATATCCGGTGCTGCCGGCTCTATGGCGGTAGTGACTACCGCCTTTATTATTATGTTTGGCCTCGAGTATTTATTAGCCGCCGTGGTGTTAACCGGCATACTGCAAGTTGTGTTTGGCGCGTTTAAAATGGGCAAATTTATTCGGCTGTTACCTCACCCTGTAATGCTTGGCTTTGTAAATGGCTTAGCAATTGTGATTGGTATGGCGCAGTTTGGCCAATTTAAAGAAAACACACATGTGGTATACGATAAACAACACGATATGTTTACCTATGCAGGCGATTGGATGCAGCTAACTAGCCCTGCAATGTTAACTATGATGGGGCTAATTGCGCTAACGATGGCGATTGTGTATTTTTTACCGCGCTTTACTAAAGCAATTCCTGCGCCCCTTGCTGCAATAGCAGTATGCACGGCGCTGGTTACATTTACCCCGCTTGAGTCAAAACTTGTTAGTGATGTTGTGCACACGCAGCGTACTTCAATGATTGAAAAAGAAATCATAACCGAAAACTTTGCAGCTATAAAAAATCAAATCCCTCATGGACAATACAGCGAAGTGGCGCAAAATATTGCGCTTGAGCGCCCAACCGATGCGCAAATAACGGCTAAATGGCAAGAAAACGAAGCGCAAAAGGTAGCGGAGGGCTTAAAAGACACCATCGACCCACTTGATGGTAGCTTAAAAGGGGCACTACCAAGTTTTCACTTTCCGCAAATTAGCTGGGATTTAACCAATAGTGACTCGCTCGACGCCCTTATTACCGTACTGATGCTTGCGCTTATTTTGTCATCTGTAGGGCTAATAGAAACCCTTATGACCCTTTCGCTTATTGATGAAATAACACAAACCCGTGGCCAAGGTAATCGCGAGTCGGTAGCGCAAGGTTCAGGCAATATTTTAAGTGGGTTATTTGGCGGCATGTGTGGCTGCGCCATGATTGGCCAAAGCATGGTTTGTTTAAACTCAGGTGGCCGTGGCCGTGCAGCGGGCATTGCTACCGCACTATTTATGCTTGTATTTATATTGTTTTTCCCAAGCTTGATTGAAGTGATCCCTGTAGCATCATTAATTGGCGTAATGTTTATGGTGGTTATTGCAACCTTTGAATGGTCATCTTTGCGCTTATTTGGCCGCGTTCCAAAGTCTGAAATATTTATCATTATTGTGGTATCAACCGTTACCGTATTGCTTGATTTAGCCGTAGCGGTAGGCATAGGCATTGTTATTTCTGCCTTGGTTTATGCATGGAACTCAGCAAAAGAAATTCGTATTAAATGCAGTGATGAATCGCAAAACGATAAAACCTATCAAGTAACGGGTAATCTATTTTTTGGCTCAATTACCTCGTTTAAAGAAGGGTTTAACCCACATAACGACCCAAAAAAAGTGTGTATAGATTTTGCCAATGCCAAAGTGTGTGATCAATCAAGTATTGAGGCCATACATAGCTTAAGCGAGCGTTATAAAGCATTAAACAAAACCTTGTATTTACGCCATTTGAGCCCAGAGTCAGCTAAGTTATTACAAAAAGCCGGTGATTTGGTTGAGATTAACATTGTTGAAGACCCTAAATACCCCGTAGCCAACGACGCTATGGCGTAATAAGGCACTTGAGTCACTGACTTAAAAAGCTCGGAGTTTTCCGAGCTTTTTATTTTGAATCAATTGTTTAAATTATTTTAAGCTGGTAGGTTAGGCACTTATATGGAATCCCACACCTAAAAGGATGTAACTATGCCTCTCGTACAAATTATTCTATTTATTGCTTTTGCCGTGTTAACTACCACTGGCTACAAAAAGAATAACCGTAACTTAATGCTTTTAGGCGCCATTGCAATATCGTTCGCGTTTGTGGGGCTTGATTTTTTAATAGGCGTAGATAAAGGGTTATCAGGTAGGTAAGTTAAAACTCAATACCTAACTTATGCATTAAAAAAGGTTCGATAAATAAAAATATAAACTGCTCGTTTTTTACTCCTAATACGTTATGGTAGTAAATAACAATACATAACTAATAATAATGGAAGGAGCAGCCATGAATACCCCGCAATCAGATCATATCCCCCAAGAAGCCTTTGATTGGTACGACGAATACGCCCACGGTTTAATGGACCGACGAACATTTATGAAAAAACTTGGCGGTTTAGCCGCTCTTGGTTTTTCAATGAGCGTACTAACCAGTGCCCTGCTACCTAACTACGCCTTTGCAGAGCAAGTATCGTTTAATGATGACGATATTAAAGCCACCTACGAAGAATTTGACTCACCAAACGGGCATGGTAAAGGCAAAGGTTACTTAGCAGTGCCTAGCAAAATTGAAGGTAAATTACCGGTTGTATTAGTGATTCACGAAAACCGGGGGTTAAACCCTTATATTAAAGATGTAGCTAGGCGCTTAGCCAAAAAAGGCTTTATTGCCTTTGCCCCCGATGCACTCTTCCCGCTGGGAGGCTACCCAGGTAATGACGACGAGGGCCGTGCAATGCAAAAAGCCATGGACAGAGCTAAAATTCAAAACGACTTTGTAGCTGGGGCTCACTTTTTAAAAAATCATTCAAATAGTAATGGCAAGCTAGGGGCTGTAGGTTTTTGTTTTGGCGGTTATATTGTTAATTACTTAGCGGCGGTTGAGAGTGACTTACTCAGCGCTGGCGTGCCCTTTTATGGCACTCCTGCCAGTGAGTCACTTCACAAAAATATAAAAGCGCCTTTAATGATTCAATTAGCTGAGCTTGATAAACGTGTTAACGCGACATGGCCTGATTATGAAAAGAGCTTAAAAGCTAACAATGTTGAGTACATTATGCATATGTACGTAGGCGCTAATCATGGTTTTCATAACGACTCTACTGGGCGTTATGATGAGCAAAAAGCAGAACTTGCTTGGCAGCGTACCTTAGCGTTTTTTAATGAAAAGCTAAGTTAATAATGAGATAAGGCCGCCAGCTTAAAATGAGTGGCATTTTTTAAGTTAATTGAGCTGTGTAATGTGTAAAAGCTCACCAGTGGGTCCCCATAAATAAATCTCTTTCCCCCACGGCTCTTGTTTTATCCCTTCAAAGCGAATATCAAAGTGAGTTAATTTACTTATGGTGTTAAAGGCTTCGTGTATGTTTAACACGCATACTTGCAGCATTAAATTTACAGCAAGTTCTTTGTTGTAGTAGCGTTTAATACCAATCGACTTAAATATTTAATCATTCTAGCGTGCTAAATAGAGCGCTAACAGCGTTATAAGTTTCTTATGTTGAACAACTACATGTCGATATTTATGCCTTGTTATCACGCTATTTATCTGTCGCTATAAATGCCTAATAACTTAACACGATTGGTATAAAAACAAGCTACATTCACCTGATGTTGCAATACTTAAATCAGCTGATGCCTGCTCAACATTAAAGCCCAGCGACTGATAAAAGTCGCACAATAGCTGATAGTTTTTACATGGCACAAATACCCTAATATCATCTACTTGCAGAATTGTTTACCGGTTAATTTAATACGCTTTCGTCAATAATCCCTTTTGCGATAAGGGCTTTTAAAATGAGGGTGCTTTTTTCTCTAAAGGCATCACGAAGTAAGCGCACTGCAGGGGTGATTGACTGCCTGCTTGGGCATACTAACCATAGCTCTGTTGGTGTGGGTTTATACTCTTGCATAACACTTACAACATTACCGGCAAGTAAATCATTAGACATATCTAAGCACGATTTAACCGCAAGCCCCTTGCCCGACACACACCAACGCCTTACTAAATCGCCATCGTTAGCCGCATGGCCACCGTGCAATTTTACTTTAAACTCTTCGCTGCCATTACTAAATACCCATACATCTTTAATTATATCTTGCAGTTGATAAAACAGCCCTTTATGTTCAGTTAAATCATGTGGATGATCAGGCGTGCCGTGTGTATCAAGGTAGCTTTGTGCTGCGCATAAAATACGCGGTACGTCGCAAATTTTAAAACCGTACATGCTGGCATCGTTAGGTTTACCATAACGCAGTGCAATGTCGACCGAGTCACGATAAAAGTCGATATTACTGTCGCTAATATTGGCGCGCAAGCTGAGCTGGGTGTGAGTTTGCATAAACTCGTCAAGCCATGGGATCACAATGTTGCGCCCTAAATCAGAAGAAAGTGCAATACGCAACTCGCCATCAATTATATCGTCATCGCTTTTAAGTGTATTTTTGGCTTGTTCGAGCATCGCTATTGCTTGTTGGCATTGCGGAATGTAACGCTCGCCGGCTGCAGAAAGCCTTAAATGACGAGTAGTGCGTATAAATAATTCAAAACCTAAAGCCTGCTCTACCCTTTTTACAGCAGCACTTGCTGTGGCGGTGCGCATATCTAAATTTGATGCTGCAGCAGTAATACTTTTAAACTCTGCCACTTTTAAAATTACCTGTAAGTCTTCTAAAAGCATTGCGTATTAATCCATTATCAACTTAATAATTTAATTATTATTTTTGGCAAAATTAAGCGCCTTAGGCTTGCTTACAGTGTATTGAGCAACCAAAAAGTGATTTATTGTCTTTTTATATGTGACAATGCTTAGCTATTGCGCGGTTTATCAATATAAAGGCAAATATTACACTGTACCCATCAGTTAGTCACTAGCCACTATTTATTAAATTAGGACAATCTTTAGTAACACTATATTAGCTTGCTTGCTCTCAACGGGGCTTAAAACCACTTCTATTATTAAACGCTTTTAACTATATGTGTACCTGTAAACCCAAGCTTACTAGGCATTAGCAGTATATTTTTAAAGCAAATTTATTTAGAGTAAGCGCTCCTCACCAATTAACTAATATCATTTGATAAAGATTCAATTATTACCCTGTTTATTAAGTATAAACTTTTACCTATTATTCACCTCAACGAAAGCGATGGCTTTTAGGCTATTTAAATCGCTTTACTCTATTTTTAGCATAACGGGTATCACAGTATGAAACGATTAAAAACCACCTTAGCAATAGCAACACTTTCACTAGTAGCAAGTACTTTTTCAAGCGTAAATGCAGCAGAGGTCGGCCCTCTTGAAACAGTCACTACGTTTAATAAATACCGTGGTGCAGGCATCACTATAACACCTGCAGGACGAATGATTGTAAGCATGCATCCGCTTGACGCACCAAAAACCCGCGTAGTTGAAATTATGGCAAATGGTGCTGAGCAACCTTTTCCTACCGCCGATTGGGCAGACGGCCCCGAGCTTGGCGAAGTTGGCCTTGCAGCCGTCATTGGCGTGCATAGCGACAGCAAAGGTGTGGTGTGGATTTTAGACATGGGCAGCGAGCAAGTAGCCCCAAAACTTATAGCCTGGGACAGCGTTGCCAATACCTTAGTTAATACAATTGAATTAGATAAAGACGCCGTACTTGCTAACTCATTTTTACAAGACTTTGTAATTGATGAGCGTAACGACAAAATTTACATTGCCGATATGTCTTTTGGTAACTTTATGGGCGCCACTAAACCTGCGTTTATTGTGGTTGACTTAAAAACTGGTGAATCAACGCGCGTACTAGAAGGCAATGCTAAGCTAATGCCAGAGGAGCGCGATATTGTCATCGAAGCCTCTCCTGTTGCGTCTAAATCAGCAAAAGGTGAAACAACAAACCTACGTTTTGGTTTAAACCCAATTACCATTGATGATAAAAATGAGTGGGTCTACTTTGGAGCATTTACAGGCACAAGTGTTTACCGTATTCCAGCAAAAACGCTTGCTGATAGCACGTATTCAGATGCTAAAAAAGCAAAAAGCATTGAAGTGTTTGGACCTAAAAACCCAAGCGATGGCATGACCTACGCGCCAGGTGGCGGTATTTTAGTAACCGATCTTGAAAACAATGCCATTGGCTTAACGACTAAAGGCCACTACGAAATAATTGTTCAAGACAAACGATTATCATGGCCTGATAGCCTAGCAGTGAGCAATGGTTGGATTTATGTAACACAAGATCAGCTCCACCAGCACCCTGCTTTTAGCCAAGGCTTTGGTAATGCAAAACCGCCATACGTATTAACGCGTTTTCGCTTTAATCAGTAAAAAAGTGCCTAAGAGCCAGTTTTTGTACTGGCTCGTTAAAGGTTTTACCAACGAAATATTTCAACATATTTGCTCTAGTTCAACTTAAATAAGGCAGACCCTATGCGTAAACCAATTTTAAAATTAGGCGTAACCGATTTATCGTTTCACCATGTTACGGCCTCTTTAGTGAGCCACGTTTTAACTGATATGGGCTTCAACGTTGAGCGTGTTTATGCGCCGCATCAAGATAACTTTAAAAACCTTAAATCGGGTGTAGTCGATTTACTTGCCTCAGCGTGGCTGCCTTCAAGCCACGGTATTTATAAAGCAGATGTTGAACAAGTTATGCCACTTGTTGAGCTTGGTTTACATTATGCGCCTTATGCACACTGGGGCGTACCAGATTACGTACCGCAAAGTGCAGTGAGCGAAATTAGTGATTTGCTTAAACCAGCTGTGCTTTCAAAAATGCAAAAAACAATTCAGGGCATCAATGCCGGTGCTGGTATTACCCGTTTTTCTATTAATATGATGAAAGAATATGGGCTGGCGAGCGCAGGGTATGAATTTTTAACCGGCACAGAAAATGACTGTTTTAGCGCGTTTGAAAGCGCAGTTGCCACCCAAAGCTGGTGTGTAGTGCCATTATGGAAGCCACAATTTTTGCATTACAAGCACACAATACGTGAGCTTAAAGAACCAAAAGGCTTACTAGGCAGTGTTGATAGAGCTGTTTTACTTCTACGAGAAGATAAACAAGCGCTATTTAACCAAGCACAGTTAAACACCCTTGATAAATTACGCTTTTCAAATGACATAATTGCCGAGCTTGATTATAAAGTATGTAAAGATTTACAACCCCTCGATGAGGTAACGCGTAATTGGCTTAATAACAATCCAATTAAATAGTAATTTATGCTTTGTTTTTTTTAAAAAGGCGCAATATAAATAATATTCAGCTTAGTTAGCCACTTAACGGAGATAACCATGACCCATCCAATTATTAATGATTTAGAAAAACGCTATACAACTAAACGCTACACAACCCAGCGTATTGCACAAGATGACTTAGATGTAATTTACGAAGCTATGCGCCTTTCTCCATCGTCAATTAACTCTCAGCCCTGGAAATTTATTGTTATTGAATCGGATGAAGCCAAAGAGCGTATGCACTCTACGTTTGCTAATAAGTTTCAATTTAATCAGCCACATATTAAAACCGCATCGCACGTTATTTTATTTGCTTACAACCCTAAATATAAACGTGAAGACTACGCAAAAGTAATTGATGCAGATATTAAAAATGGCCGTACTCAAAGTGAAAACCGCGAGCAAGCATTTGGCGCGTTTGCTTTTGTTGATATGAATACAGATGAGCAAGGTAACAATGCAATGTGGACCAAAGCGCAAACTTACATTGCCCTGGGTAACACAATGCACGCTGCAGCCCGTTTAGGTATTGATTCAACGCCAATGGAAGGTGTAGATGCACAGCTTATTGGTGAAGTGTTTGAAGAAGAACTCGATGGCTATATTTGTGATGTAGCGTTAGTACTTGGCTACCATGATGACACTGAAGATTATAACGCTAAGTTACCTAAATCTCGCTTAGCAAAAGAGCAAGTTATTCAGGTTTTATAAAAACCTATTGAAAAAGCTTAGTGCCAATTAGCACTAAGCTTTTATATACACGTTATTTTTTAGCAATAGCCTGCACTACCGCTGCTAAACCCGTGTGATATGTGCCCTCCAACACTTCTCGCTTTAATTCTTCTAAATGTAAAAAGCTAAGCTCTGTTAGATCACCTTCTAAATCACTTTTTGAGGTTTTAGTATCGACACTTGGGCCGCCTCCGGTATTATAATTTACTTGCTCAGGCGTATAGGCCTCAAGTAAAAACACTCCACCTGGCTTTAAACCTTTAACAGCGCGCTTATATACTGCTGAACGCACGGCACCTGGTAAAGGGCAATAAATAGACACTACTGCATCCCATTTTTCTTTTCCAAAATCAAACTTCGCTAAATCGGCGTGTACTAGCTCAATATTTACATTGTGCTCTTTGGCAAGTTTTGCCGCTTTTTCAAGCCCTACTTTTGAGCCATCAACCGCGGTCACGCTGTAGCCCATTTTTGCTAAAAATACGGCATTTCGCCCTTCGCCTTCGGCCAAACTTATAATCTTGCCTTTAGGTAATTGATGATATTGCTGAGCTAAAAAATCGTTTGGCTGTTTACCATAAGCATATTGCTGAGTGTTATAGCGTTCATCCCACATAATTACTCCTAAGCTAAGTTTGTTTACACAAGCATGTATAGATTGCGCTCTAGTTGCTTAATAATTTCACTAATAACCTGGAGAGTAAATACAAAGAAGATTAAATAAAAAAAGCCAGTGACGGGATCACTGGCCTAAAGAAGACAATACGAAGGGAGTCGCACTGGCTGTAAAAACGGTTATTTATTTAACTAATGGCACACCTGATTCAAGTGCCTGATTATGCATCCATTGGTTTAATTGCTCTGGCCATATAATGGTTGGCTCGCAATATAAGCCGCGTAATATAGAGTAATAAATTGCGCTATCAAGCAAACTTAATGACGTTTTACCATTATTAATATTGAGCTGTTTTTCGGTGCCAATTAAAAACTCATTTACTTGTAATACTATGTTGGCCGTATCTTCAATTAATTGAACAAAGTTAAGCTCTGTCGATTGCTTGTTATCTTCCCACGCTATACGGCTAGACTCTGTTTTAAACTCTTGTAAATCCAATAATGGCCAGCGCGGCAAACCAATGTGCAATAAAGGCGCAAACGAGCCACCTTGCCATTCAATAGCGCCCTTTGTTGGTTTCTTTGTCTCATTAGAGCCAGCAAGTTCAATAAACAAGCTAATGATATCGTTGCTTTCACTCATAATAGTGCCGTCGTCTTTTTCAAGAATAGGCACCATTTTTTTACCAATTAGTTTTATTGGCGTTTCAATGTCGTCGTAATCAAGGACAACATCTTCAAGCTTAATACCTAATTTACCTGCTACATATTTAACACGCGCACAAAAAGGACAATGTGAGTAGGTGTATAATTTCATGATTAATTAAGGCCTAAAGCGGGTTAAGTACCTATGCCCGTAAGATACCCAAATAGTCAGCGCAGAAAAACCGCATTTAGGTTGAAACTTTATATTGTAAAAATTGATAATCACGCGCTTAAAAGCAAATATCATAAAAAACACGCCATAAAGGCGTGTTTAAAAATGTACTCAATTTACACACTATAATTAGCGCCCTATTACACCCTCAGCCAAGGGTTTAAATCTAAATATATAATAAGGTGCTTTATTTTGAGCATTGCCGTTATTAAGCTGTGCCGATAGCGGCAATTGTGCAGCGCCGGTGTACATGTAACCTTCTGGTCCAATGCTTACCCCATCTGGCCAAATCATGTTTTTATCGTACGTGTAATCACGGTAGGTACGTGTTTTGGCATCAATAACGCCCACAGTACGCTCACCCACTATGGTTAAATATAAATTATCATCAGCATCAATACTTAAACCACCGTTAACGGGTTTTTGTGCATATTGCTCTACCCGCTCACCTATTTGCTCATCAGTTAATTGCTCGTTAGCAATATCAGCCATTTTAATACGGTAAACATACTTTTTATTAAGCGGAGCAAAGTAAAGCCATTGCTGCGCGTTATCAAGTACAATGCCATCGGCTCCAATAAAGGTATTTAGCTGCTTTTCTTCACTTGTACCTTCATCAATCATTATTGGCATTGTGTAATCGGGTAACGCACTTTCGTGGCCTTGCAGCACACGTCGGCTTTTACCTGTTTGTGTATTTACAACAATAAGAGCCGCTTGCTTGCCAATTCCGCCATCAGCAATCCCTTCATCTGCAATCACTAATGTATTGTATTTGCTTGATATAGCTAAATCATTAAGTTGAGATTGAGCAACCGATATAGGGCGAGGTAAATAAATAATTTTATTAAGCTTATTGTTTAGCGCATCCCATGCTATCAGCTTTGGCGTAATACGCGGCTGCGCCTGACCTGAGTCGAGTATCCAAACGTTACCTCTATCATCAGCCCTTACTCCCAATACCCAATTTAAATAGTTAGCGGGATTTTTTAAGCTACCATCACTTTTATAAGGGGTTTGCATTTGCGCATTAGGAAATGGCACTACCTCACCACTTTTTAAAAGCTCCCCCACTTTTACTTTTGGGTTGTAAAAGGGGTGATAACTAAAAATAAAGCGCTTGTTTTGTGTGTACGTAATACCGCCCACAGCACCGTCGGTTTGTGCGTAAACTTCAGCGGGTACCGTGTCATTTGCAAAAGCCGAGGCACTTAATAGTAAGGCTATAGCGCTTAGCCCTAATTTAGATTTATTTAAAAACATAATTTGCCCTACTTTTGCTTAATGTAATTAGCTGTGCCGTCTATCCAGTCTTGTCTAGCTGGGGCAAAAAAGTCGATGTCTACGGTATCTTGGGTAAAGTGAAATTCGTGCGGTACATTGGCCGGTATCACCATCATGTCACCCGCTTTCATAAGATACTGTTTACCGCCAGAAAACACTTTAGCCTCGCCAGAGATAATCCACGTTACTTGTTCATTAGGGTGTTTATGAAGCGGCACTTTGCCGCCTTTTTTAGCCACCCATTTTACAAACGTAGATTGCGTACCATGAAAATATTGGCGTGTTAAATATGGGCCCATTTGCTCTTTGGGTTGGCTGTCGAGATTAAGTAAAAAAGGGGCGTTGGTAATGTGTTGATTATAGCTATCCATTATGCCCATTTGGGGTGCAGGCGTAATTTGCTGTTCAAGTTTACTTTGCGCTGCCCATACGCCACTGCTTGTTAAAGCAGATGCTAATAAAAGCGTGTTAATTTTCATAGTTTCACCTAAATAATAAACTGTGTGCGGCTGCACTGACTATTTAGGCAAAGTTTACAGGCTGAGAATTTTTGAAAAAGCCGCTTAGCAGAGAAACATTTTCAAATAAAAGCGAGTAATTTATTATTTATTGAAAAACAAAAACCCAGCAATAAAGCTGGGTTTTACTTAGGTCATGCTTAATAAACCTTAACTGACCTTGAGTTCTTGCATTTGTATGTACTGAACTAGGTCTTCAATCGATACCACGGTCATGCTGTGTTTATTAGCATACTCGCTTATCTGTGGTAAGCGTGCCATGGTGCCATCTGGATTTGTGAGTTCACAAATAACCCCAAACGGTTTTAAACCAGCCAGCTGCATTAAATCTACAGACGCCTCGGTGTGACCACGGCGAACTAAAACTCCACCTGTTTGTGCTTTTAAGCCAAATACATGCCCTGGGCGCGATAAATCACTCGGTTTTGCGTTATCGGCTGTGGCGGCTTTAATTGTTGTGACTCTGTCGGCTGCCGATACGCCGGTTGTAACACCGTGTTTAGCTTCAATGGTTACTGTGTAAGCTGTGTTATTTTGGCTGGTGTTGTTAGTGACCATTTGCGGTAGATCGAGCTGCTTAATGCGCTCATCACCCATACACAGGCACACAATACCGCTGCCTTCGCGGATCATTTCGGCCATTTGTTGGGTCGTTAAATGCTCGGCAGAAAAAACAAAATCACCTTCGTTTTCGCGGTCCTCATCATCAACAACAAGTACCCCTTGCCCTTGCTGCAAAGCAGCAATGGCGTTTTCTACGCGGGTGTGGCTTTCGCCAAATTGGCTAAGTAAAGACTGAATCATTATTATATTCCACATAAAAATAAATAGATTCAGGACACTGAAAGACATGGCAAAACACACAAACTAAATTGCACACTTTTACCACTAAACAGCTTATACCAGTCCACATAATTAAGTGATCTATTTTAAGGCGGGAAAACGTGTTGATAGCGACACGTTTAGCCTCTCAAAATGGCTAAATATTATTGCAGATTGGTATTAAACACGCAGCCACAGGCCAGGTGTTTGCATACGCAACAAGCTATATTCTCTTTCATCCGGACTATAACCGTCGGCTCTGGCCTCTCACCAGATCTGCTTGACCTTTATTTAATACATTAAAAACGATTATTAAATAAAGCGCTCGCGGGCTAATTTTATTCATAAAGTCATGAGTAAAACATACCGCCGGTGGGGAATTTCACCCCGCCCTGAGAATGTACCGTGAACTTATCTGTTCACGGCCTGTGCATTATACGCGTGTATGACCATGTTATTCAAAAATAAACGTTAAATAAGCTCAGTGTTCAGTGAGGCATTGAGCACTTTTCCTTGATTTATATCGGCCGTGAGTGAGCATTTTGCGCCATTAACTAAGTTTAAATTTGGCTGCACATGGCCAATATCAGCATCTATTATTACCGGAAACAAGCACCCACCCAATGCCACATCTAGCGCATGGCGGTAATCAAAGGCATCGTGATGACTTTGTGTGATTTCACTGCGCCCTAAAATAAGGCCGTTAATATCATCAAATACACCGGCAAGTTTGAGCGAAAGTAAAAAACGGGCCACCGTAGTTGGGGTAAGCTCTGAGTTTTCTAGGTATAGAATAAGGCCTTCATTTGCACTGTGCTTTTTAAATTCGTGGAGTGCCAAAAATGGTGAATCTAATAACAGCCCTACGGTATCAAGGCAGCCACCAAATAAGCGCCCAGACATCTCTATTGTGCGCTCATCGATGTAATTTAAGCACTGCCAGTGGGTAGGCTCACTTGGCGCAAGTAATTCATCGGGGTTTTGCGCGTAATTAGGTTTATTCTTTAGATAAGAAACAGAGGGTCCTTGCTCAAATTTACTTCCCAACTCGTAAGTAATGGTTTCAAAAATTTGTAAACTATAGGGATTTGTTTCATCGGGGTGAAGCTGCATTAAGTTGGCACTGTGAAGTGTTGCCCACTGGCATTTTGCCGTAAGTGCACAGGCTATTGTGCTCACATCAGAAAACCCCACCAACCATTTAGGCTTAGCCTCTTTAATGGCGTTAAAATCAAGTAGTGGTAAAATTTCCATTGCAAGCTCTCCACCCATTGGTGGCATAATGGCGGCAACGTCATCGTCTAGCAAAAAGCCCATCAATTGCTTGGCATGGGCTTTTGCATCTAATTCATCGCGGGGTTTATTTTGGCGTAAAAACTCCCCTTCTACTATTTCGTATCCTCGGTGTTTTAAACCGTCTATCACTCTATCTAATCGTGCATGGTATTTTTCTTTTAAGCCCGACGAAAGCGAGCAAATAGCAATTTTAGAGCCTACTTTTAAAGGCGCTGGATAATGTATATTAGCCATGAGTGTTCCTTTTGATAAAGTAATTCCAGTGCGTGAAAAGTTTCCCCTTCTACACGTATTGTAGATGTGTACCTATATCAACACGTTTACTCTTTATACAATATGAATGCAAGAGGTAAATTTGGTGTAGTCTACGGGTTGTTTAAATGATTTTAATTACTTAAATATGGGTTTTTCTAAAGTTATTAGGCGTGACACCGAAACGCTTTTTAAATGCGGTAGTGAATGAAGAAACATGGCTGTAACCCAGTAAGAAAGAGACTTCACCTATCGATTTGCCATCTAAAACAAGCCAGCTCTTCGCTTTATCTAAGCGTTTATTTCTTAAGTATTCTATCGCCGTGACTTGATACTTGTCTTTAACTCGGCGCTGCAACGTGCTGACACTAACCCCCAAATAATCTGCAATTTGGCTTAAACAACCATGCGATAAAGCTAAATCCTCAAATGCTTTGTCTATTTTACATTTATAGGGCACTGTTAATAATTGTCTCTGTGAGTTGGTCATTGGTGTAGACTTAGCTTGGCGAGCTTCATTGAGTAGTAAAATTAAACTTTTATATATTAGTTGGATTGATAGTTGCTCTGCCTTGAGTTGATCTTCAAACATAAGGCTAGACTTTAATGTAAACAATTGATTTGCAATGTCTGTTAATTCATCCGCGCAGTCAAACGTAAAAACACTACTTGGGTGAGCAAAAATTCTGTCTATTTTTATTCTATCGTCGCCGGTTTTACATCGTGAATAAAGCCATTGTTTGTTAATTGATACATTAATTTTTTTTACTTTTTGATTTTTATTTAAATGGCGGGTAAACATCTCTTTGCCTGAAATTGTATTAATAAACAATAACGGCCTGTGTGGGTCTGCCCTAAGCTGGTAAGTACTTTTACCTAAACTAAAGCACAACGTTCCCCTGTATAAAATATTAATACTTATACCGGCATCAATGGCAACCGTACTGCTGGCCGCTTGTTTTTCTTCACCATCACAACAGTGCATAGTGATACCCTGCGCTACACTTTCAAATGTTAAATCACCTACAAATAATGGCTTGTGATCCGCATTATGTTGTAAAACATGATTATCGTAGCCTTGCAAAACAAGTGCCGAATGAAGGTTATCTTTGTTTAAGTTTGATGCTAATTTCATAGCTCTTTCACTTTCACGTTATTAATGGCGATTACTCAAAATTAATTGGCGATTTTACTTAATTATTTTCCGCATAAAATACTACCACACATGTAAAATAGTGCGAACAATTCTTATTTGCAATAATTCTACTATTTAAAAATAATTAAGGATAAGCATGGCCCCTTTTAGTTTTTCTAAACGCATTATTTCTGGCGCTGTTGCCTCTGCACTCAGTGCAACAGTTATATCTGCAAACGCAAATGAAGCGCAAAACAATACTGCTGATAATGAAATAGAACGTGTTTCTGTATGGAGTACAACCGTGAATACTTCATCACTTTACCTTAATGAAGGTGATATAAGTAATAAACAAGCGGATCATATTTCTGACCTATTACGCACCATTCCAGGAGTCGATGTAGGTGGAGCCCACTCTTTAAACCAACGAATCACTATTCGTAGTATGGATGATAAAGACTTAAAAATAAGTATTGATGGCGCAGCACAAAATACCTATATGTATCATCATATGGGTAACCTACAAATCCATGCCGACATTTTAAAATCAGTAGATATCGAAATTGGTACCAACTCGGTTATCAATGGCGGCTTAGGGGGCGCAGTCAAGTTTGAAACGAAACAAGCTCAAGAACTGCTAAATGCAAATGAAAAAATTGGTGGGCGTGTTCATGTCAGTGCGGGTGATAACTCTGGCACCAATTACTCATTAACAGGTTATGGCTTGCTTGCCGATAACGTTGACTTTTTAGCCTACTATAACTACGTAGATCGTAAAAATTATGATGTAGGTGGCAATAAAATCAAAGATGCCAGTGGCGTTGAAATTGACGGCACCGATGGTGAAGTAAAAGGTTTAGAAGGAACAACTACCGACGCACTAATTAAGCTAGGCTGGGATATAAATAATAATCAACGTATTGCCTTTAGCTACGAAAGCTATAAAGATGAAGGTGATTACAGCTACCGACCTGATATGGGCTTAGCCACCGATTTAGCTATCACTAACTCTTTGTCGATCCCACTGTTGTGGCCTACAGAGTTTACACGCGACACATTAACACTAAACTACACACTTCATTGGTCAGAAGACTCAATGCTTAAAGCCTCAGTATTTTCCAATACCAGTGAATTATGGCGTGATGAGTTAGGCTGGGCCGAAAACGAAAGCTTTGCCAGCTCTGCCGGTATCATCACCGGTGAAGCCAAAAACACAGGGGTTAATATTTTAGCCAACACGTTAATTTCTAACAACATTGAGCATGATATTACTTACGGCCTAGATTTACTAAAGCATGAAACACACTACCATGCTGATTACACAACGGTTGATGATGCCATTTCTGCAGAAGAAGCAACAACAACGGCACTTTTTATTCAAGATAAAATAGCAATTAGCCCGCGTTTTGCGATCATTCCTGGTGTGCGTTACGAACATTACGATATTGACTCAAGCTTAGTGGATAATACATTTAATGAAACATCGTTTGCTTTAGCTGCCGAGTACTCACCCACTGAGCAATTGATTTTTAAATTAAGCTCTACACAAATTTTTAAGGCACCAGAAATCGCTGAAGTATTTATTGGTGCGGGCTTATACGATACAGCTAACCCTGATATTAAAGCCGAAACAGGCACCAACACAGAGTTTTCATTCGCGTATCAAACGCATATTACAGATAATGACCAGTTTTCTTTAGGGGCAACATTCTTTAAAACGTCAATAAACGATTATATTTATGACTATGCCAGCCGCTCATTTAAAGACAATATTGGTGATATGGAAATTGATGGCTTTGAGGCATATCTAGGCTACAAATTAAACGGCTTTAATAGCCAAATAACTTACTCATCAGCCGAAAGCGAGCTTGACGCGTTTGAGCAATACGATACCCTAGATGGTGCAAGGCTAGACCGCCAACAAGGTGACACCTTAACAGTCAGTGCCGATTATGTATTCAAAGCAGTCGATTTAACCCTACACTGGGAGTTAATGAATGTAGATGATGTTGACGCTGGCGCAGACCTTGATGGCGCAACACTTAATAACGAGAAAGACGGCTTTACGGTACACAATATCTCACTCAATTGGCAACCACAAAGCCAGCCACACATAAATATTGTATTTGGCGTAGATAACCTATTTGATGAATACTACGCTTCACAATCATCACGAACAGGGACCTCATTTCATCCTCGCTTTGGCGAGCTCTACCTACTCGATTATGAACCAGGCAGAAATATCAAAGCGACCTTTGCTTATCAGTTTTAATACCCTTCGTATTAAGCACAGCCATATAAACCAGTTAACAACTTAACTGGTTTATATGATTTACCCGCCCTTGGTTAGGCATTCTGCTAGCCAATTGAGTTATAGAGATATTTGAATTTAGTCTCTTTGATCAAACAGGTTAGCAGCTTAAACCACGTCTAACTTTAAAGGTTTTATAGCGAACTTTTTAGCACAAATAGCGGCACATTTAGCCCCAAAAAAGATTGGGTATTATTACGGGTTGGTATAAAAGCAAATTGCTTATAGTAAAATTCACGCATAAAAAAACCACACCCTATTGCTAAGGTGTGGCTTTTTTATAGCGCTAAGTACTAAATATACTCAACTTCGATAATTTCGTACTCAACATCGCCTTTGGGCGTTTTGATGGTTACTGCGTCATCTACTTGCTTACCGATTAACCCGCGCGCAATAGGTGAATTAACAGAAATTAAATTATTTTTAATATCTGCTTCGTCATCACCCACAATACGGTATTTTACTTCAGCATCTGTCTCTACATTTACAATAGTGACGGTCGTACCAAAAATAACTTTACCTGTATTAGGCATTTTAGTTACGTCAATAATCTGCACATTTGAAAGCTTAGCTTCGATTTCTTGAATACGGCCTTCACAAAAACCCTGTTGTTCACGCGCAGCGTGGTATTCAGCGTTTTCTTTTAAGTCACCGTGTTCACGTGCATCGGCTATATCAGCAACGATTTTTGGACGGGTAACTGTTTTTAATTCGTTAAGCTCTTCACGCAGTAACTCTGCGCCACGAACTGTCATCGGAATTGATTGCATACTTTTCTCACTTAACACCAAGGCCTAACGGCCTTGGTACATTTCCTTAGTTCAATCGCTGGTGTAGCTCTTGAACTGACGTCACTTTACTACGGTCGTCCGCTTGGTTAGCAGTACAGTTAGCAAATGCCGCGTTCAAGGTTGTCGTGTAGTTGGTTTTGTTTTGCAATGCACCACGACGCAACACCTTCGAATCTTCGATCGCTTGGCGACCTTCGGTGGTATTTACGATATAGCTGTACTCTTTATTCTTGATGTTATCAAGAATATGCGGGCGGCCTTCATATACTTTGTTTACACGGCGTACTTCAATCCCAGCCTCTTTTAAAGCTTCTGCTGTGCCACCTGTTGCATCAATTTCAAAACCAAGCTCTATCATGGTCTTAGCAAGTTCTACAACACGTGACTTATCGCTGTTACGTACAGATAGTAACGCGCGACCACCGCGTGGTAAAGTGTTGCTTGCACCTAATTGTGCTTTTGCGAACGCTTCGGCGAAAGTATCACCAACACCCATCACTTCACCTGTAGAGCGCATCTCTGGACCACGGATTGGATCCACACCTTGGAACTTAGCAAACGGTAAAACCACTTCCTTAACACTGTAGTAAGGTGGAATAACTTCTTGAGTAATGCCTTGGCTAGCTAAAGACTGGCCTGCCATACAACGTGCCGCTACTTTTGCAAGGGCAATCCCCGTCGCTTTAGATACAAATGGCACAGTACGCGCTGCACGTGGATTTACTTCAATTAAATACACTTTGCCATCTTTTACTGCAAACTGTGTATTCATTAAGCCTACTACACCAAGCTCAAGTGCCATGTCGGTTACTTGCTTACGCATAACATCTTGCACTTCTTGCGATAAAGAGTGTGCCGGTAATGAACATGCTGAGTCACCCGAGTGAACACCCGCTTGCTCAATGTGTTCCATGATACCGCCAATAATCACCTGCTCGCCATCACAAATTGCATCAACGTCAACTTCGATTGCGTTATCTAAGAAGTGATCTAGTAATACAGGTGCTTCATTTGATGCTTGCACAGCTTCAGTCATATAGCGACGTAAGTCTTGCTCATCGTATACTATTTCCATTGCACGACCACCTAATACATACGAAGGACGTACAACCAGTGGGAAACCAATTTCGACTGATTTCAGTAGCGCTTCTTCAGTTGACGTTACTGTTGCGTTTTCTGGTTGCAGTAAATCAAGACGCTCTACTAACTGTTGGAAACGCTCACGGTCTTCTGCGCGGTCAATCGCATCTGGTGACGTGCCAATAACTGGCACACCGTTAGCTTCAAGCTGACGTGCTAATTTAAGTGGTGTTTGGCCACCATACTGCACGATTACGCCTTTTGGTTTTTCAACACGTACAATTTCAAGTACATCTTCAAGGGTTATTGGCTCAAAGAATAAACGGTCAGAAGTATCGTAATCAGTAGAAACCGTTTCTGGGTTACAGTTAACCATGATGGTTTCATAGCCGTCTTCACGCATTGCAAGCGCAGCGTGTACACAACAGTAGTCAAACTCAATACCTTGGCCGATTCGGTTAGGACCGCCACCAATAACCATAATTTTATCTTTGTCTGACGGGTTTGCTTCACATTCTTCATCGTACGATGAATACATGTAAGCAGTGTCTGAGCTAAATTCAGCTGCACACGTATCTACACGTTTATAGACAGGCACGATGTTTAGCTGATGACGCTTTTTACGGATTTCGGCTTCCGATACACCGGCAATATCAGCAATTCTTGGGTCGGCGAAACCTTTACGCTTAAGTTTGCGCAAAAACTCTGCGTTTAAACCTGCCATGCCCACTTCAGCAATTTTTGCTTCATCTTTTAAGATGTCTTCTATTTGCACTAAGTACCAAGGGTCAACTTTGGTTAGTTCAAATACTTCTTCTACGCTCATACCGTGGCGCATAGCATCGGCAATGTACCAAATACGCTCAGCACCTGGCTCACGTAGTTCACGAATGATTTTTTCGCGCGCTTTAGGGTCATCAAGTGCCACAATTGGGTTAAAGCCCGTTGCGCCAACTTCAAGGCCGCGTAATGCTTTATGTAACGACTCTTGCTGGTTACGACCAATCGCCATAACTTCGCCCACTGATTTCATTTGCGTTGTTAAGCGGTCGTTCGCACCGGCAAATTTTTCAAAGTTAAAGCGAGGTATTTTTGTGACTACATAATCGATTGAAGGCTCAAATGACGCGGGTGTTTTGCCACCAGTAATGTCGTTTTGAAGCTCATCTAACGTGTAGCCAATCGCCAATTTAGCGGCAATTTTAGCAATAGGGAAACCCGTTGCTTTTGATGCAAGAGCTGATGAGCGAGAAACACGCGGGTTCATTTCAATGATAACCATACGGCCGTCAACTGGGTTGACACCAAATTGAACGTTTGAACCACCAGTTTCAACACCAATTTCACGCAGTACCGCCATAGAAGCATTACGCATTAATTGGTATTCTTTGTCGGTTAGCGTTTGTGCTGGTGCAACGGTAATTGAATCACCGGTGTGAACGCCCATTGGGTCAAAGTTTTCGATAGAACATACAATGATACAGTTGTCTTTTTTGTCACGAACAACTTCCATCTCATATTCTTTCCAGCCAATCAGTGACTCATCAATCAATAATTCGCTAGTTGGTGATAAATCTAGGCCACGTTCACAAATTTCGTTAAATTCTTCCATGTTGTAAGCCACACCGCCACCGGTGCCGCCCATAGTGAAAGAAGGACGAATGATACACGGAAAACCAATGCGCGATAATGTGTCGTGTGCTTCATCCATTGAGTGGGCAATTTCAGCGCGTGGACACTCAAGGCCAATGTTTTTCATGGCAACGTCAAAGCGTTCACGGTTTTCTGCTTTATCGATTGCATCAGCCGTTGCGCCAATGAGCTCTACGCCGTGCTTAGCCAGTACACCGTGCTTGTCTAAATCAAGCGCACAGTTTAATGCTGTTTGGCCACCCATGGTAGGCAATACCGCATCTGGCTTTTCTTTTTCGATAATTTTTTCTACCACTTCCCAGTGAATTGGCTCAATGTAGGTAGCATCGGCCATTTCAGGGTCAGTCATGATAGTTGCTGGGTTTGAGTTAACTAAGATAACTCTAAAGCCTTCTTCTCTAAGTGCTTTACACGCTTGAGCACCAGAGTAATCAAATTCACAGGCTTGACCAATTACAATTGGACCTGCGCCTAAGATAAGAATGCTTTTTAGATCAGTACGTTTTGGCATTATTACTCCAGTTAAATTAGTTAGTACGCGCTTGCATCAAATCGATGAAGTGGTCAAATAATGGGGCTGCATCGTGCGGGCCTGGGCTTGCTTCAGGGTGACCTTGGAAGCTAAATGCTGGCTTGTCGGTACGATGAATACCTTGAAGCGTTCCATCAAATAACGATTTATGGGTAGCACGTAAGTTACTCGGTAGTGTGTCTTCATCGGCCGCAAAACCATGGTTTTGAGCGGTGATCATAACTACATCGCGGTCTAAGTCTTTTACTGGATGGTTACCACCATGGTGGCCAAATTTCATTTTTACTGTTTTAGCACCTGAGGCAAGTGCGAGTAATTGATGCCCTAAACAAATACCAAAAATAGGTATATCGGTTTCTAAAAAAGCTTTAATTGCATCAATAGCATAGGTACATGGTTCTGGATCACCAGGGCCATTAGATAAGAAGATACCGTCTGGGTTTAAAGCAAGAACATCGGCGGCTGGAGTTTGTGCTGGTACAACGGTTAATTTACAACCGCGGTCAACTAGCATACGTAAAATATTACGTTTAACACCGAAGTCGTAGGCCACTACATGAAACTTTTCATCATCACTGCTAAGGGTTTTAAATCCTTGGCCTAATGTCCAGCTTGATTCGCGCCACTCAAAATTTTCCTTGGTTGAGACAACTTTTGCTAAATCCATACCTTTTAAGCCAGGGAAGGCTAGCGCGGCTTGTAACGCTTTGTTTTCGTCTAACTCGTCACCGGCAATAATACAGCCGTTTTGTGCACCTTTGTCGCGCAAAATACGGGTAAGCTTTCTGGTGTCGATATCCGCAATACCTAAAATATTACGTTGTTTTAAGTAATCATCTAACGATTGCTCGTTACGAAAGTTACTTGCTAGCAGTGGCAAATCACGGATCACTAGGCCTTTAGCCCAAATTTGATTTGCTTCTTCGTCTTCGCTGTTGGTACCCGTATTGCCGATATGTGGGTACGTTAACGTTACGATTTGTTCCGCGTATGATGGATCAGTCAAAATTTCTTGATAACCAGTCATAGACGTATTGAATACTACTTCACCGACTGACATGCCGTCAGCGCCGATTGCAGTACCGCGAAACACTGTGCCGTCTTCTAGG
>Ga0209452_1000116_pt1 | contig 28318 bp, 32 predicted proteins | sample WorMetimpBELIZE1_FD_187388 | JGI IMG/M metagenome (GOLD analysis project Ga0209452, IMG submission 187388) | Marine gutless worms symbiont microbial communities from Max Planck institute for Marine Microbiology, Germany - Olavius imperfectus... | ecosystem: Host-associated > Annelida > Digestive... | reverse complement strand
GCAGTGGTCCAAGAGCTACCTATACTCATCGCAACAATGCACAAATTAAACAACTTGCAGCGTAAAACCAGCTTGGGTTAATAACTTGCAAACCATAATAAATAAGCGTTGGCACGGTACCCGATAATAGCCAAGTGCCAATTAAAGCACCTACCATCAATAATATTAAAATTGCCCCTAACGATAAGGTAATACCTTCAATCATGGCATCTTCTAATTTTTTCCATGTATAGCCATTTTTTAGCCCTATCAATGCCGCTGCAAAAGTGGCAAATAATAATGCTATTTGGTTAGGGCCTGATGATGAGTTATCACCAAATAAATACACTGCAGCACCTAAAAGGCAAATTAAAACAGTGATAGGGACAAGTGCATCCAAAAACGAGGCGGGTTTAATTGGTTTTTCTAAAGGCTTCAAAATAGTGACTCCTGCACACCACTTTCCGTAGTGTGGTTATTTATTATTTTTAGCGTATTAGTGCTTTTTTAAGCCACAATAACGTAACTCAATTTTGTAATTCGCGATTATAGCAATTTAGCTAAATTTAGGTAACAAAAAAGGCGCAAAAAGCGCCTTTTAAAAGGGATTACACGCGTTTATTTTTTAGCGATGCGACCAAAGTTAATGTAATCTTGAGTGATCAATGCGGCCTCTTCTAAAAAAGGATCTAACTCTTCAATTACCTCAGGTACATCATCTAAGTTCTCAACAGGTTTGTTACCTAAACGCTTTAAACGCTCATTAGTACGGGCTAAAGTGCGTGCCTCGTTTTCATCTTTTTCTTTAATGCGTTCGGCTTCAACTAAGGAAATCGTTTTACGATCTTTCTCTTCATTGTAGCGAGCAATATCTTCAAACACGTAACCAAATTCGGGCTCTGTCTTAATACGCATCTCATGTTGTTTTTCAAGATAAGCAACTACAGGTGTTAAATTGCCCTGCTTTTTATACTTAGCTCGGACTATGCTATCCCATGGTAATGCATTGTCTTGTTTACTCTCGCCCCATTCGGCTGGGTCTATTGCTGAAGGGAAAGAGATATCAGGGATAACCCCTTTATGCTGTGTGCTGCCACCGTTTATACGGTAAAATTTTGCAATCGTGTATTGCACACTGCCTAAATCGTTATCGTACAAATCATAGGCACGGCCTAAACCTTTGTGCTGCTGAACAGTTCCTTTACCAAAGGTTTGTTCACCAATAATTACTGCACGGCCATAGTCTTGCATCGCAGCTGCAAAAATCTCAGAGGCTGAAGCACTGTATCGATCTACTAAAACCGTTAATGGGCCGTCGTAGTAAGTAATACCATCGCGGTCTTTTTGCTCTTCGATACGATTGTTTAATGTATGAATTTGAACAACGGGGCCTTGATCAAAAAACAGGCCTGATAATTGTGTCGCCTCATATAATGATCCGCCGCCATTTTGGCGTAAGTCGATGATAATACCATCCACGTTTTCTTCTTTGAGTTTAGCAAGTTCAACTTTAACGTCTTTTGAAAGGTTGTTGTAAAAGCCAGGGATTTCTATAACACCAATTTTTGACGTTAGATCTGAGTAGCTAGCTTCGAATACTTCAGATTTAGCCGCTCTATCTTCTAAGCGTATTTTATCACGAGTGATTTCAACGACTTTAGGCGTGCCATGTGCATCAGATCCTTTTAGATATTGTAAGCGCACCTTTGTGCCTTTAGGGCCTTTAATTAAATCAACTACGTCATCTAAGCGCCAACCAATAACATCTACAAACTCTTTTTGACCTTGGGCAACACCAATAATTTTATCGTCTGCTTTTAACTGCTCAGTTTTATCCGCTGGGCCGCCTGGCACTAAACTGCGAATAACAGTGTAATCTTCATCTGGGCTTAAAACTGCACCTATGCCTTCAAGCTCTAAGTCCATATCCATTTTAAATTGTTCTGCACGGCGCGGCGATAAATAGGAGGTATGTGCCTCAATACTGCGCGCTAATGAGTTCATCACAATCTGAAATGCATCTTCTGAATTGGTTTGTACTAATCGTTTTTGGGCGTTTTTGTAACGTTTTGTAAGGACTTCTTTTATCCCTTGCCAATCTTTACCGGTCATTTTTAAACGTAACGCATCGTATTTAACGCGCTCACGCCAAATTTCATCGAGCTCAGCTTGTGATGCAGGCCATGCTGAATCTTCACGATCAAAAAAGTATTCGTCGTCCTTATCAAACGTCATTTCTTTATCTAGCAATGATAAAGAGTAATCATAACGTTCAAACCGGCGTTTTAAACTTAGATTAAAAATATCGAATGTAAATCCAAGCTTGCCCGTAGCAATGGCATTATCAAAATCGTCACGGTATTTTTCAAACGATGCAATGTCGCTTGCTAAAAATACACTTTTATTAAAATCAAGGGATTCGATATAACGATCATATACTTTACTAGAAAGCGCATCGTTAAATCGAACCGGTGTATAGTGTGAACGAGCAAATAAGTTAGCCACCCGTTTGCTGGCAGTGCCATGTTGACTTTCTTGTTTAAGTACAGGTAAGTCTTCAAGTTTTGCCGCTTCAACTGAGGCAAATATAGAACCCGAAAACAGGGCAGCAACTAACGGAATGAGCGAAAACTTTTTACTCATACACAACTCCTTAATTTAAATACAACTTAAATAATGTATAAGCTGTCAGCTTTGGTTTTAACTTGCATGCCTGTTACTAGTTCAACATGAACTTCGTCTTTGTTTACTTCAGTAATGACTGCATTTACAAGTGCTTGGCCAAGTTTAACCTTAACCTTGTTATTAACCTTGACCTCACCTGCAGGTAAAGGTTCAACTTTTCCTGAACGTTTAGCTGGGGCTGCTTTAGCTGGTTTATTAGCTTGAGCATTACTTTTGCTAGCGTGGGCTGGTTTTTTCTTGAAAGATTTTGAATCAGAATCTTGACGTGGACGCTGCTGCTTTTTGCGCTTGGCCATTTTCGCACGGCTTTCATCTAAAGCTTTTTGAGCATGTTCAATATGTTCTTGCTCAACTTTTTCGCCTTGATTGCCATCAAGATCAATACGAAACTCTGACTTAGTCACAGCTTCTAAATAACGCCAATTTGAGGTGTATTTTCTAAGCGCTTGACGTACTTGTGTCTTACTTACTTTTTCAGACCCTTCAATACGCTCAGCAATATCTTTAAAAATACCGACTTTAAGCGGCTTAATACCGTCTTTTTGTTTAAAACACTGTGGGAATTCTTGATATAAAAATTCCAACACTTCATTAATATCTTTTAGCTTGTTTGTGGTTTCCATTTTAGAACCTATTTTTCACATCTTTTCATCTAGGGACGATTCAACGTAGTGTAATACCCAGTCGACTAACTCTTCGAAGTCAGCCTCTAGTACAGCCATATCACCACGAAGATGTTCCCAAATACCATTTATTATTTCATCGATTGATTCACAATCTAAATCATCGGGTAGTTTTTCCCAGGCTATGTGAATCAAATCATTGAGCGTTTCCGCTACATGTTCTTCATCCCCTTCCCAATCGCCAACATCTTGTATAGCAAATAGGTAGTCTTGAACATTTAGCAAGTCTTTCATTATAAGCTTGCCTCTAAGCATTTAACTAATGCTTCAAGACCCGCTTGGTCATCAGTATCAAATCGACCAACTGTTGGGCTATCAATATCAAGCACAGCAACTATTTTATCATTTTTCATGATAGGTACAACAATCTCAGAATTAGACGCCGCATCACAGGCTATATGGCCTTCAAACGCGTGAACATCTTCAATTAGTTGTGTTTGCAACGTTGCTGCTGCGGTACCGCATACTCCTTTACCTACAGGAATACGAATACAGGCCGGATTGCCTTGAAAAGGCCCCAGTACTAACTCACTTGGCGAATCCATAAAGTAAAAGCCCGCCCAATTTACATCTTCTAATGAGGTAAATAACAGCGCACTTACGTTAGCCATATTAGCGATGACATTAGATTCACCTGCAATGAGTGACTCAGTTTGCTTAACTAATGACTGGTAAAAATCGTGCTTTTGCATACCAAACTACTTCTTATTAAACAGACAGTAGCTAAAGGTACTCTTTGTCGTGAAAAATTGAAACCTTTTGCAAGCAAAAAAACAGAAATAGCGCCGTTTTTCAGCACGCTTGACTAATATTTCTGCAATTATTTTTTAGAGGATTTGCGTAAACCAAATAAAAATAGCCCTGCAGCAAATGCTGACATTACACTATTAATTAAAAATATCTCGCCTGACGTAGCACTCAATAAATAACTAAAAATTGCCCCACCTAATAAACCCAAAGTTAAAACGCCCGAATAGTTTACTTTAGCGTACTTAAACATGAGTAAATAACCAGGCACAACAAAAGCAGCCATGGTCAGCCCTACAATATGTGCATTGGCAATCGCACTCATTAAAAGTTGCAAAAATATAGTGGTAATATCACCGTTAATTGTCAGTCCATAATATATACCTAGTAGGCTGCCAACAATAACGGGCGAGAGCAAAGAAAGTGCAACACTTTTAGCAAGTTGATGTTTCATATAAGTTCCTAATCACACACTACAAACAATATATTAAGCATGCACCAAGATCTTAAGGTTAGAAACAGAGACTATGGTCGTAATTTATGATGGGAAATTATACGTATTTTTAAGTTAAAAAACGTGTTGCTGAATTAACTTATCTTAACGTTGCTAATCTAAAAACAAAAAAGCCCGCTAAGTGCGGGCTTTAATATAATGGTGGAGAGATAGGGATTTGAACCCTAGATGGGCTACAAACCCATGCCGGTTTTCAAGACCGGTGCATTCGACCACTCTGCCATCTCTCCGAAAGTGCTATAAATTACAAGTAAGAGTGTACTCATAATTATTTTAATAAGGTGGTGGAGAGATAGGGATTTGAACCCTAGATAGGCTACAAACCTATGCCGGTTTTCAAGACCGGTGCATTCGACCACTCTGCCATCTCTCCGCACGGCCTGCATAATAGGGAAACCCATTGGCTTTGTGAAGCTTTTTTTTAAAAAAAGTGTTTAAGTGTCTAAAAAACAACTGATTTGTTTAAAGATGCGGCAAAAAGTTATTTATTGATACATAAATGCACTTTATTAAAAAAATAACACGCTATTGATCTACAAAGGTTTGCCCAAACATATAAGAGTTGGTAATCTAAATTCAGTTAAATTATCGAAACAAACATGTTTCACTTAAAGGAGCTCTACAATGGCATTTAATCATTCGTACAATACCGCTAAACCGGTAATGTCGACCATTGAAACAAACAAGGTACTTAAAAACACCTATTTCTTACTGGCCATGACATTAGCATTTAGTGCTGTTACGGCGGGTATTTCAATGGCATTACAATTACCTTACTTTATGGGGATTGTGTTCACACTGGTTTCGTTTGGCTTATTATTTGTAGTTAACAAAAAAGCAGACTCAGCTTCAGGCGTGTTTTGGGTATTTGCTTTTACAGGCTGTATGGGCGCAGGCCTAGGCCCTCTCCTTAATCATTATGCGGCTATGCCTAATGGCCCAATGCTTATTATGCAAGCGCTTGGTTCGACTGCACTAATATTCTTTGGTTTATCAGCTTATGCCCTAAATACTAAAAAAGACTTTTCGTTTATGGGTGGCTTTTTAACGGTAGGCTTAATAGTGGTTATTGTTGCCAGTATCGTTAATATTTTTATTGGCAGCTCATTAATGTTTATGGTGCTAAACGCAGCTGTAGTATTAATTATGTCGGGTTTAATCTTGTTCGATACAAGCCGTATTATTAACGGCGGTGAAACTAATTATATTCGCGCTACCGTTGCATTATATTTAAACGTATATAACTTATTTACTTCTTTACTGCACCTACTTGGCGCAAGTGATGACTAATTAAATAGTTCTGCTAAAATAGCCCCTTTATTGGGGCTTTTTTATTGGAATTGTTTTGGCGCGATTTGTTCTTTCTTTACATACTCCTCCTTCAGATCATGACACAACGCAGCGTATTATTAAATTTGCGAATGCATGTGTAGCTCAAGGCCACACTGTAGATGCAATATTTTTATATCAAAATGGCGTATATCACGCATCTGAGCATTTTGAGCTCGCCTCCGACGAGCTAGCAATCCCTATGCACTGGCAACAACTTGCAGATAAAGGGATTAATTTGATGTTATGTATTACCGCAGCAGAAAAACGCGGTTTAAATACAAGTCAAACAAGTGTATTTTCTGTTGCTGGTCTTGCTGAGTTTGCCATGATTGCCAGTGATGCAGATAAATGGATACAGTTTAAATGAAAAACGTTTTGGTAATGAGCCAGTCTAGCCCCTTTGATGAGCTCAATACGCGCGATGCGCTAGACATGTCACTGATATTTGCCGCAGTTGATCAAAATATTAGCTGGCTATTTAGCGGGCCTGCGGTACTTGCCTTAAAGCATAATCAATCAACAGAGCAACTAGGTGTGAAAGATTTCTTTAAAAACATAAAAACACTCGAAATCTATGAAGTAGAAAACATCTATGTATGTGAAAAATCGTTACTTGATTACAACTTAAGTAAATCTCAATTAATTATTGATACAACCAGCTTAAACTACACCGAGCAGCAAAAATTGATTTGCCAGCAAGATTTTGTGGTGAACTTATGAGCACATTACATATTTTTTCAAAGCCACTGGCTTATTACGACTCGACCGCGCTTGAAAACTTAATTCAAGGTACCGATAAAGTACTCCTAGTAGGTGATGCTTGTTACTCTGCTGAGCAGTATTTTCAATTAAACGACACGCTACTACTGCTTTTAGAAGATGCGCAAGCGCGCGCTATTAAATTAAGCACAGAGCACACACTTATTAATTACAGTGAGTTTGTTGCTCTTACCTTATCTACTAATCAATCTATTACTTGGTAACCCATGCTTGAATTCAATAATCAACTCATTGACACTGATAAACAAGGCTATTTACTTGACCATACTTTGTGGTCAAAAGAGTTAGCGCCCGTAATAGCAGCGCAAGAAAACATTACGCTTAGCGAACAGCATTGGGAAGTCATTAATTTTGTGCGTGATTTTTACTTAGAATATAACACTAGCCCTGCTATCAGGATGCTTGTTAAAGCCATGGCAAAAGCATTGGGCGAGGACAAGGGCAACAGTATTTATTTATATAAACTGTTTCCTAAAGGGCCTGCAAAGCAAGCCACTAAAATTGCCGGGCTCCCTAAACCCGCTAGGTGTATTTAATGGCTAGTAAACCAATACATAATCGCGCAAGTAAAAGTACCACTAAACGCACTACGGGTAGAACTTATTCACGCAGTGCGCTAACTAAAAAAAGCACTACTTCGCGAGAAGTTAAACCCGCCATAGCGTCTAAAGATAAAAAGATTGTGCTTTTTAACAAACCATACGATGTGCTGTGCCAATTTACTGATGATGCCAACAGAAGAACCTTAGCTGAATTTATTCCCATTAAGGACGTATACGCTGCAGGCAGACTAGATCGCGACAGTGAAGGGTTATTACTTTTAACAAACTGCGGCAAGCTTCAAAACACACTTACCGCACCGAGTAAAAAAACCAATAAAACTTATTGGGTTCAAGTTGAAGGCGAGCCAAGTGCAGAGGCTATAAATGCCCTATGTAAGGGTATTGAACTAAAAGATGGGATTACCTTACCTGCAAACGTAAAAATTATTGATGAGCCTAAACTTTGGCCGCGCGTCCCTCCCGTCAGAGAGCGAAAGTCGATTCCTACTACGTGGCTAAGTATTACGATTAATGAGGGGCGCAATAGGCAAGTTCGCCGCATGACGGCTCATGTTGGGCATCCCACATTAAGGCTTATTCGCTACAGTATTGGTAATTATACGCTCGATGATATTGAGAGCGCTCAATACCGTGTTATTAAAGGTGGTATAAATGCATAAACCCCATGTAACAGTGGCTGCTATAGTAAAAAAAGGAGAGCGTTTTTTACTGGTAAAAGAGCGAGATAAGTTTACATCCAAGATTTGCTATAATCAGCCTGCTGGCCATTTAGAACTAAACGAAACACTGGCTAAGGCAGCCAGCAGAGAGCTTTTTGAAGAGACAGGTTTAACCTTAACCCCAATTGGTTTAGTCGGTATTTATAACTTACATGCGGCAAATGGGGTACATTATTTGCGCTTTTGTTTTATGTTTGATGGCACTCAAATCACGACTGAGCCCAGCCCAAAAGATACAGATATAATTAGCGCTGACTGGCACACTTTAGAAGATATAAAAACGCTGCCTCTAAGAAGTCATTTAGTTTTAAAATGCATTGAAGACAGTCTAAGCCGCCCTCTTCAAGACGTTAGTTTCATTTACGACGACAGGTAACTCGCTTTGCTTAATGGCCGTGATTATATCTATGCTCATTAATTTTAAAGCATAATTAGCTTAGCGCTAAACAGTTTCGCCCTTGCCTTTTAGAATAATAAAGTGCGCTGTCGGCAGCTTTAATAAATTCTTTTTGATCGCAGTTATCCTCTTTACCAACTGCGTTAATACCCATGCTCAGAGTTAAGTAGCCGGTAAAACTATCTTCATGGGGAATATGTAATTCTTCTATTGCTTTTTGAATATGCTCAGCAATAAATAAAGCTCCTTGCTTATCTGTCTGAGGCAACAGTACAACAAACTCTTCCCCACCATAACGTGCTACAAAATCTTCTGTACGGCTAACAGTGCACGCGATCGCCTGAGCTACGTTATACAAACATGCATCGCCCTCAACATGTCCATAGCGGTCGTTAAACTGTTTAAAATTATCAATATCGATTAAAATAATCGCAAGGTCATCACCACACTCAACCGCTTTTTCAAATTCTTTATTTAATTTCTCATCAAAGCGTCGCCTGTTGGCTATTTGCGTCAAGGAATCTAAAAAAGCCATATCACGTAATATATTTTGATCTTCTAAGCGCTTTGTCGCATCGTTAAATACTGCTATGTATTCATCACCTAAATTTATACCAGACACTTCCATGGTAATTGTATTACCGTCTTTGCATGTAACATGGTAGTCATGCGCAGGGATGTCTTGTCCCGTATCATTACCAACCTCTAAAGCTGACTGCCACGTTTTTTTCACACTCTCTCGATAGTGAGGGTCTGGATAAGCATTGATCCACCAATGCTCTAAATTAGGTAAATCATCTACCGTATAGCCAAATACATCTATAAAACGCTGATTAACCCTTATGATATCACCTGTTTTTGCACACACATTAGAGATAGGCATAGGCAAAATAGTAAACAAGTGGGCATAGTGGCTCATTTCATGGCGCTTCATAGGGTGATGCATTTTCTTTGAAAGAAAACTATATGGAGCATCTACCTTATCGTAAGATAGTGAATACTCCATTGTTAATACAAAATACCATTCATTCCACCATTGCTTCGTCACGTCAATTAAGTGCATTTCAGTTTGGTCATTTAAATCTAAAGAATCACTAACTGATTTGAAAATATCATCAACAGGATTGTTTTGATGGAGTTCGGCGGGCTGCTTGTGTTTGAATATTTCATGAAAAAGTTTGTAAGCAGATTGCTTATATTCACTGGTTGGGTCTTCTAGAAACTCCATTACATATGCGCGTGAATTAGTCGTATAAAAACTAATGAGGGTCGTAAGTTTTTTTACCTGGAAGGCATAATTCATATATTCATTCCATTGAAAATATTAAAGCAATACATTGCAATTAAGTTACTTTGAACCTAACTGCTTTGTATTTATACAGCAAAATTTAGGCAATAAAGACAGTAATTTACTGCCCTCGACACATAATGGCACCGAAATAACTTTTTACAATGCATTATTTTAATTTTTTAGCCTTTTTTAAGTTAAATGCGTTTCAGTCTTATTTGCTATGTATTATATGAATAAAATAACAACTAAAACGTGTGTTTGCACCACTCCTCCCTTTAAGCAAAAACAAAATACATGTTATAATCGCGGTCTTTCCAAGTTAACAGCAATCTGTATAAGCGAAATTATTCATGAGCGAAAATAGTCACATTAAAGTCATCGTTGGTATGTCCGGCGGTGTTGATTCTTCTGTATCTGCATATTTATTACAACAACAGGGCTACCAAGTAGAAGGCCTGTTTATGAAGAACTGGGAAGAAGATGACAATGACGAATACTGTGCAGCCGCTGAAGACTTAAAAGATGCGCAAGCAGTGTGTGACAAATTGGGCATTGAGCTTCATACCGTTAACTTTGCTGCAGAATACTGGGATAACGTTTTTGAGTACTTTTTAGAAGAGTACAAAGCCGGCCGTACGCCAAACCCAGATATTATGTGTAATAAAGAGATTAAATTTAAAGCTTTTCTAGAATTTGCCGCACAAGCACTGGGAGCCGACTACATTGCAACAGGCCATTACGTACGCCGTGAATTACGAGACGACAAATACGTTATGTGCCGAGGCTTAGACGATAACAAAGATCAAAGCTATTTCTTATATACCTTAAGCCATGAGCACATAGGCCAAACTCTTTTCCCTGTAGGCGACATAGCTAAACCAGACGTACGCCGTATTGCAGAAGAGCAAGACTTAATAACGCACGATAAAAAAGACAGCACCGGTATTTGTTTTATTGGTGAGCGTAAGTTTAAAGACTTTTTACAAAAGTTTTTACCAGCTCAGCCAGGTGTAATTGAAGACACAGAGGGCAACAACGTTGGTGAGCACGAAGGCTTAATGTACCACACACTCGGTCAGCGAAAAGGCCTGCTAATTGGTGGCATGAAAGAAGGCTCTGGTGAACCCTGGTACGTTGTAGATAAAGACATTGAGCGCAATGTACTGGTTGTAGGGCAAGGTAAAGACCACCCTCGCCTTTACAGCAATGGCTTAAACGCCAATCAATTACATTGGGTAGACCGTGTTGGCCCGCAAGGCACAACGCGTTGCACCGTTAAAACCCGTTACCGCCAAGAAGATATTAATTGTACCCTTTTAGTTGGTAAAGACGGTATGGCACGCGTATTGTTTGATGAACCACAAAAAGCCGTCACCCCTGGTCAATCCGCTGTATTTTATGCCGACGATGTATGTTTAGGCGGCGGGATTATCGATTCGGTGATTAAGTAATGAATGAACACCAAGTCATGGCGCTTGCGGCCATGTGCCAAGTAGCTAAACAAGTACAAAAAATTGCCCAATACGGCAGCGCAAACGATTCAGACTTAGACGTGCTATTTACAAGTATTGTAGAAACATCACCGGCCTCACCTGCTGATGTATACCAAGGAAAGCATAACCTACGCGACGGTTATAAAACATTAATGGCACAGCTCACTGCTGGCGCCCAAAAAGATGTGGAAATCGTTAAATACGTAGGCGGTTTAATGCAGCTTGAACGTATTTTAAATAGCGAGCCAAAAAGTTTAGCTGAACTTGGCCGCCGTATCGACGACATTCATCGTCGCTTAGATCACTTTGCCATAACCGATGACACCGTAGTTGCCGGTTTAGCAGACATATACTCGTCGGTGCTTAGCCCCCTTGGGCACCGAATTCAGGTTTATGGTAAACCCGAGTTGTTAAAACAACAGCAAACGCAAAATAAAATTCGTGCACTTTTACTTGCAGGGATTCGCAGCGCTGTATTATGGCGACAAATGGGCGGTAAACGCCGTCACTTTTTCTTTGCAAAAAGAAAGATTATCGCTATTGCAAAAACTAACATTTAACTATCGTTCAAAACTAAAATTTAGGAGTTATTATGGAGCTTTCAGCGTTAACCGCTATCTCTCCAGTGGATGGTCGCTACGGCAGCAAAACCACTGAATTACGCAGTATTTTCAGCGAATTTGGCTTAATTAAATACCGCGTAACCGTAGAAGTGCGTTGGTTGCAAGCCTTAGCTGCAGCAAGCGATATTAAAGAAGTACCTGCATTTAGTGAGCAAGCCAATACACTATTAAATGCAATTGTTGATAACTTCAGTGAAGCAGACGCACAGCGCGTTAAAGACATTGAACGCACCACTAATCACGATGTTAAAGCGGTTGAATACCTACTAAAAGAAAAAGTAGCCGATAACAGCGAGTTGCACGCAATTAATGAATTTATTCATTTTGCATGTACCTCAGAAGATATCAATAACCTCTCTCATGGTTTAATGCTGACAGAAGCTCGCGATAAAGTATTATTGCCATACTGCGACCAATTACTTAACGCTATAAAAGAAAAAGCAATTGAGTACAAAGCAGTCCCTATGATGACCCGTACCCACGGCCAACCTGCTACGCCGTCAACAATGGGTAAAGAGTTTGCTAACGTATACATGCGTTTAAAGCGCCAACGCGACCAAATTGCACAGGTAGAAATGCTAGGTAAAATTAATGGTGCTGTAGGTAACTACAATGCACACTTAAGTGCTTACCCAGATTACGATTGGCATACCCATGCAAGCAACTTTGTAACGAGCCTTGGTTTAACATTTAATCCATTCACTACACAAATAGAGCCGCATGACTACATTGCTGAGCTATTTGATGCCATTGCTCGCTTTAACACTATTTTACTTGATTTTGATCGTGATGTTTGGGGTTACATTGCCCTTAACCACTTTAAGCAAAAAACTATTGCTGGCGAAATCGGCTCTTCAACAATGCCGCATAAAGTAAATCCTATCGACTTTGAAAACTCTGAAGGTAACCTAGGCATAGCCAATGCTATATTTGCCCACCTAGCTCAAAAACTACCTGTTTCTCGTTGGCAGCGTGACCTTACTGACTCAACGGTACTACGTAACTTAGGTGTGGGTATGGGCTACACGCTTATTGCGTATCAATCAACGCTTAAAGGCGTAAGTAAACTTGAGGTAAACGCGCAGCGTTTACTTGAAGAGCTTGATCAAAACTGGGAGCTACTAGCTGAACCAATTCAAACAGTTATGCGTAAATACGGAATTGAAAAGCCATACGAAAAGCTAAAAGATTTAACGCGTGGTAAACGTGTAAATCAAGAAATTATGGCTGAGTTTATTGATGGGTTAGACTTACCAGAAGAAGCAAAAGTGGAAATGAAAAAGCTCACACCTGCTAATTACATTGGCCGCGCTGTTGAGTTTATTGAAAACTTAGTATAAAAACTAACGTGCTAGATAAAAAGCGAAAGGCTCATCCCTTTCGCTTTTTTGTTTAAAAGTAAAGGCCAGTCTATGTACCATTTAAAAATTAACGACCTCTCAGAAAATGAGTTTTTAAACCACTATTGGCAAAAAAAGCCGCTCTTAATTAGGCAAGGTTTTACAAACTTTCAAGACCCTATAGAGCCAGAGGAGCTTGCAGGGCTTGCGATGGAAGAAAGCATAGAGTCGCGAATTGTGACCAACCACAATGATGATTGGCAGGCTTTTCAAGGCCCATTTGAAGATTTTGAAAAATTGACTGAGCAACATGCCACATTATTAGTGCAAGCAGTTGATCACTGGCATAGCGAAGCCGCACAATTGTTAGAGCCATTTAGGTTTATCCCAAACTGGCGAATAGATGACTTGATGATCAGCTATTCAACACCTAAAGGTGGCGTTGGCCCTCACTTAGATCAGTACGATGTATTTATTATTCAAGGCCAAGGCAAACGCCACTGGCGTGTAGGCCTACCCGACCCAACACTTAAGCAATTTGCACAAAATAAAAAGCTACTGCAGGTTGAACAATTTGAAGCCGTAATAGATTGTATTTTAGAGCCCGGCGATATTTTATATATACCACCAGGGTGCCCTCACGAAGGGTATGCGATAGAAAATGCGCTTAATTATTCAGTAGGCTTTAGAGCGCCTAACCAACAAGATTTATTTTCAAGTTTGGCTGATCATATTATCGATACCGACAGCGGGCAAAAACGTTACACAGACCACACGTTAGCCTTACGAGAATCTAAAGGTGAGTTTTTAGATAGTGAGGCCAATAAAGTAAAAACGCTTATGCAAGCGCTTTTAAATAACGATGAGCTGTTTAAGCAGTGGTTAGGTAATACATTGAGCCAAGCCAAGCACGAAATGGACTTAGCACCGCTTGAAGAGCCTATAACCTGCGAGCAAATGAGTGATTTAATAGCAAATAATGCAGAAGAATTTGAGCGTTTAGGTGGCATACGTGCTATCTATCAGCAGCTAGAAGACACCCTATTATTAAGTATTAATGGCGAAAACTACCCGTTACCACTTTGCGACTTAAATGCCGTTACACTATTAACAGATCATGATTATGTTAATACCGACGATTTAAACGCAGCGCAGCCCAGCCTAGTTTTTATTCAAACCTTTACTACACTAGTTAATGAGGGTATATGGTTTAACTAGGGGTAAGCTATGGGCTATCAAGTTAATAAAGTTGATTGGGATGTACAAAAAGACCTACTTCAACAAATACGCGAAAAAGTGTTCGTTTACGAATTGCATATACCTAAACGCATAGAATTTGATAGCCACGATAAAATTGCTCACCACGTATTAGTGACTGATGAATGCAAATTACCTGTTGCTACGGGCAGGCTGTGTAGCGATGGTTTAATTGGCCGTATTGCCGTGCTACCAGAGCATCGAAATCGTCATGTATATACTTCGCTTCTCACATATATAGTTCAACTTGCTGCAAACGACGGCCATAAATCGATTAGTATTAACTGCATATTAAATGAAGTTGAGCGTTTTAGGAGAAGTGGATTTAAACAACAAGGCAGTGTGTTTATGGAGGCAGGGATACCGCGGCAGCGCATGCAGTGCAACGTGTCTGAATTTGTCACAAAGCCGTTTACCTTAGTGCATTAAAAAGGGCTGTAAACAGCCCTTTTTTGCATTTGAGTATTTGTTTAAATGGTATTGTTTTATTTTGGCTCATTAACCCAAAGTTGTTCGTTTTCATGCATTTCGTACAAGCCGTGAGCACGGTTTATTAATAAGTTTGCAAAATCGACTTGTGTTTTATCACGTGCGCCAACACTCATTATTTGATCCGCTTTTAACTGCCATTGTAATGAAAAGTAACGCATTGCATCACGCGCATCTTTTGCTGCACTTACTTCAACATGGTCTGTTGGTAAACGGCCAGTAACTACCCAATAACTTTTACCGTTTTGTGCTTTAAACTTCCACATAGCACACAGCGGTGCTAAAAAACGGCTATCTTTATCCACCACGCTTTTGGGCATAATGCCTTTTTCTGCTAAATACTTTTGTGCGTTTTGAAAACACTCGCGTTGCCATGCAACACGCTGTTGCTCTACTTGAGCTTGCTCTTGTTCTGTTAACGGTTTTTTTTCTTGTTGAGTCATTTTATTAACCTTTACTACTTTTTTTACACTCTAAGGGCATAACAATTAAGGTGCAAGTACTAAAGAGCCGCTTTACACCTTTAAAGTACTGTTCGCTGTGTTTTTAAACACAATTGTGACTAAAGTACTGCAAATAAAGCCCTATTTTATATTATGATCAAATGAGCCTACATCGCCTGGAAACACCACCGGCGATTCAATTCCGTCTTTACTTATCGCTGCAACACCAAAATAGTAATTATCAATAACCACATTTTTGAGTGTCGCCGTTGTAACCCTGCCAACATCTTGGCTAAATTGCCATTGTGGTTCACTGGTATAGCGCCAATAAATTCGGTAACTCGCTATATTATCATCAGCTGATTTTTGCCACGAAAGCGTGGTGTCAGCCTTAACAGCCCCTTCAATTTTTACCTGTTTAGGAGGCGCCGGCGCCCAGGCCATTGATGCCATAGTTACAGCGTTCAAAGAGGTAAGTTTTGCTGTGTAGTCAAAATCAACACCATCTATGGTATCACCATAAACCACGCCATTTTCAGTGCGTAAATCTTGGTGTTGTCGGTCGTAATGCTCGTTAGTTTCCATAATTCTAACTGCAGCAAAGCCTGCATCATTAAATGGTCGATGATGACCGCCCCGGCCAAATCTATCTAACCTGTAAACTAACATTGTATCTAAATTTGGGATGTACCTATCAGCAATAGTATCTATATAGCGGGCTAAATTACGGCTCGCTGAGTCTACCTCACCGCCGGTAAATCGCCTTGTACGCGCCTGCTCTTTAGTTTCTACTACACGTGTGCCTTCTGAGAAAATACGTGCGGTTGTATTGTCGGTAACGCCATTAATACCGGTAATGTTGCCAATCATATCGTTATTTAAAACGCCATGTACCTGCCAATCATGCTTTTGCGCATATGCTGTAAGTATTTTACCACCAAACAAGCCTTGCTCTTCGCCCGAAAGCGCTGCATACACTATTGAGCCATTAAATTTATGCTTGCTTAGTACGCGTGCAGCTTCAATAACCCCTGCCACGCCTGAAGCGTTATCATTAGCACCAGGTGAATCACTGGTAAAGTCCATAACATCGCTCACCCGTGAATCAATATCGCCCGACATAATTACCATTCGGTTTGGCTCTGTACTCCCACGCTGAATAGCGACAATATTGACCACTTCCACGGGGTCGGGGATGCGTTTTTCACCAGATATAGTGTCTTTAACTTCAATAACTTCTAGGCAGCCACCACATTGCGCTGATATTTTTTCAAACTCTTTTTTAATCCAACGCCGTGCAGCCCCTATCCCTCGTGTATCTGACTTAGTTTCTGAGAGGGTATGGCGAGTACCAAAATCCACCAGCGTTTGTATATCGCTACCAATGCGCTCAGCTGATACTTCGGCTGCAATATCATGTAGCTTTTGTTGTTCTTCATATTTTATGCTGGCATGAGCGTGTGCAGTTAACCCTGCAGTACAAGCAAAGGCTAACGCACTCAATTTAATAAGTTTAGTTGTAATAGAAAAAGGGGTTTTGCGCATTATAAGCTCCTTATTTTTTACCTTACCATTACTCAACAACCTAGTTAGTGCAACTATTTTGAGTTAAATCTTTATACAAGTAAGCTCAACTGTAAAACTTAATAACATTCAACCCCTTCTTTTAAGCAAGTGAGTGTATTACAAACCTTGTTACATAAATACGCTATTTACTTAACGTGTTTTCGTGGCAAACTAATTATGTGTATTATTTGAATTTATAATTTATGCGCCAGCTTAAAGCCGACACCCTCGCTGCCAATTTAATAGCCTCTAGTAACAACCAATATGGACCTATATGTGTTTATCAAAATACGACCCATCGCTGGTTAACACTTGCCCAAAATGCGCATAGCGATATTACCATTCAAGGGGTGATGAGCCTGTGTGAAAATGAGCAATTAATGATTGCAGTTAACCAATGTATGCTGCTGTTTTTATTAAAAACAGCCGAGCCACTGCGGATTTTAAATTTAGGTTTAGGGACTGCAGGCATAGAGCGAGCCATTCATTATCTACACACTAAAACGGATCATATAAATAATTTAGCCGTATTTGAAAGTGTAGAAATAAACCCCACGATGATAAGCATTGCTGAGCAATATTTTAACTTGCCCGCTAACCACACTGTGCACTTGCAAAACGCAGAGGAATTTATTGCTAACTGCACACGCACATATAATGTCATCACAATTGATATTTTTAGTGGCGATGTACACCAAGACTTTTTATCAGATAGTGTATTTTGGCAAAACATATGCCGCTGCAGTGAGCAAAATGCACAAGTTATTATAAATTTAAACCCTAAAACAGGAAAAGAGCTTCAAGCTTTACTCGTCCTGTTTAGGCAACACTTTAGCTGCATCGCCCTTATAGAGTTTAACGAGTACAAAAATATTGTGGTGATACTTTCTCAGCAAAGCTTAATGCACATCAATAAAGAAGAAATAGTTCATTCCCCTTTATTTAAAACGTGGGCGCCCACCCTTCACACCGACATAAACAGCATTTATCACATAGAGTAATTTATCGCCCTGGTTCGTGTTTTTCATAGCATGGTAAACGGGTTTCTAATTGCTCCCAATTGGCTTTAGAGGTAACAAAATTATGCGAAATGACCTGTTCAGTAATATCACTGTCTATCAACCCTAGACGTATACGCAAGCGTGATTCATCCTCAGCGTTCGCACTGTAAATGGGTGATCCACATGTTTTACAAAAAAAGCGCGCACGCCCAGGTTTAAAATTAAATTCAGTTAAATTATCTTTACCTTTGGTAAGTGTAAAATCGCGAGTATTTACAAAACCATTTGTGGCAAAAGCAGTCCCGCTGTTTTTTCTGCATAGTGAGCAATGGCAATGAATGATTTGAGAAATAGGCCCTTTAATTTCAATGCTTACCGCTTTACATAGGCACGTTCCTGTATACATATAATCCCTTTATTATTTTAATCTGTGTGTTATTAGCTATTTTACCCGTTTAAAATATAAACGTCAGCACAATAGATACAACACAATATTGGTTGACTAATTTGCAATAAATTGGTTGTATGGATTTCAAGGTTTAAAAATAAAAATTTATTTATTGGTATACCAATTTAGATGCTTTCATTAGTAAAAGAGGGATTATGCGCGTCAAATACAGCTTACTATTAGTGGCCTGCTCAGGATTATTAGCCTGTAGTCAAAACAATCAAAACGCACCCTCTGCAAAGTGGCTACTAGTAGATAACTTTGAACAACCACTAAGAGGCTGGACAAAGGCCGACACAGACAATCAAACTCAACCTTATGTCGCTAACCCACAAGTGACTAAAATAGAGGTTGAGGACACAACCAAAGGGATTAACCATTTTTTAATTAAAAAGCCCGCCGAAAAGGGGATTGTTGGAAACCGTAAAGCCCTTAGCTATAAAAAGCTACCAAAAACAGTGCCAGTTGGCGAAACCTACACTTTTTTTACACGTATTAACGTCGCCTCTTTTCCAAATAACCATGCTTTTGGATTAAGTAATTTAGAGCCAGAGCAAATAAACGTTCATGGCTACGATGCCTTCGAAGCCACTCTTCGGGTTACAGATAAAACCGAATCAAACGGTTTAGTTAATACTGGGGCGCTAATGGTCAAAACTGATGAGGGCTATAGTAATATCCAAAACTATGCACAAGCGCAATCGGCTCAACCACTTGATACAAATACTTGGTACAACATTTGGTACGTTGTTAATAATGCATCGGTAAAAATGCAAGGTCAGCAATACAATGTATACGTGCAAGGCGGCGAATTTAAAAACCAAACCTTAGTGTATAAAAATGCCACCTTTAGAATGAAACGCGAACGTCCTCTTAACTACTTTTTAGCTAACTGTAATACGGGCCCTCATAAAAAGCCTTACGGAAATGGCGGTTTACGTTATGACGACATTTACATGATAAAAGGCGTAAACCTCACAAACCCTCTTCGATAAAAGTCGCAGTGTAAATTGGTCGCTAAAGATCAACAGCGCGTTACTTAAATGGTATGATCAGGTCCTATTATTTGTCATTTAAGTTTATAAAATGTATCGATTATTCGAAAAAATGACCAACGCATTTCCTGAGCAAAAGCCAACGCAGCCGCCCTCTACCTTATTTGCGTTTTGTCGTCATTACACTAAAGGCATGGAATTGTCGTTAGTTTTAATGTCTGTTAGTGCTGCCCTGCTTGCCATTTTAGAAGTGTCGTTGTTTAGCTATATGGGCCAATTGGTAGATTGGTTAGGCACCTACACTCCACAAACTCTGTTTGAAGAACAAAAAACTGAGCTTATAAAAATGGCGGTAATGCTTTTAGTCGTATTGCCTATTGTAGTGTTTTTTCACTCAGCTATTTTGCACCAAGCATTATTGGGCAATTACCCTATGTCGATTCGCTGGTCGGCCCACAGGTATTTACTACGCCAAAGCGTGAGCTTTTATCAAAACGAGTTTGCAGGCCGTATTGCCACAAAAGTAATGCAAACATCTCTGGCCGTGCGCGAAGCCGTAATGAAGCTGCTCGATGTATTAATGTATATTGTGGTTTATTTTGGCGCTATGGTGTTTTTAGTTGCTGAAGCAGACTGGCGCTTAATGTTACCGCTTTTAGTGTGGGTAATTGCTTATGCCGCCATTCAAATGTACTTTGTACCAAAACTTAAAAAAATTGCCAGCTCGCAGGCCGATGCACGTTCAGAAATGACCGGCCGTATAGTCGACAGCTATACAAATATATCGACCATTAAGCTTTTTTCGTACACTCAGCGTGAAGAGCAATACGCAAAGCAAAGCATGGATGTTTTTTTACAGCCTGTTTATAAGCAAATGCGCTTAGTTACTAGTCTTAACTTTACTATTAATAGCCTTAATTACTTATTAGTATTTAGCGTGGCCGCACTCTCTCTTTATTTATGGTCGTTAAGTGCAATTAGTGCGGGCGCGATTGCAGTCGCCGTTAGTTTATCGCTTAGGTTAAACGGTATGGCCCAGTGGATCATGTGGGAAATTAGCAGTTTGTTTGAAAACATTGGCACCGCCACCGATGGCATGAAAACCTTATCGACGCCAATTAAAGTAGCTGACAAACCCAATGCGAGCACACTTGAAGTTACTAAGGGCAATATTGAATTTACAAACGTGCATTTTAACTATGGTAAAGCCGCTAACGAAACCAATCGTAGTCCGGTAATGAACGGCCTTAACCTACACATAAAACCTGGTGAAAAAATTGGCTTAGTGGGCCGCTCTGGCGCAGGTAAATCAACGTTAGTGAATTTATTACTGCGTTTTTACGATACTGAATCTGGCTCCATTAAAATTGATGGCCAAAACATTACCGATGTAAGCCAAGAAAGCCTTCGCCGTTATATAGCCATGGTGACCCAAGATACTTCCCTGCTGCATCGCTCTGTAAAAGATAACATTTTATACGGCCGACCCGATGCCTCAGAAGATGAAATGCTTAGCGCTGCCAAGCAAGCTAAAGCGCTCGATTTTATTAGCGATTTAGAAGACAGCAAAGGCAATAAAGGGTTTGATGCACAAGTTGGCGAGCGTGGCGTTACACTTTCTGGTGGGCAACGCCAACGTATTGCTATAGCGCGGGTATTACTTAAAAACGCCCCTATTTTAATACTCGATGAAGCCACCAGCGCGCTCGACTCAGAAGTAGAAGCCGCAATACAAGCAAGCTTAGATGATTTAATGACAGGTAAAACCGTGATTGCTATAGCCCACAGGTTATCGACCATTGCGCAAATGGACAGGCTTATTGTACTTGACGAAGGACGCGTTTTAGAGCAAGGCAGCCATGAAGAACTCATTGCAAAAAATGGAATTTATGCAGGCCTTTGGGCACATCAAACCGGTGGGTTTATTGGAGTAGATTAAGCCTTATTAAGTGCCTTAAATCCACATATAGAAAACGAAGCGATATTTATCGCTTCGTTTTTTATTTAAAATAGCAAAATGTTCAAAGCTTCTCTGCTATGCCATTAATCTCAAGCCAATTAAAATTAGCATGACAATATTGGCAATAAAACTGATCAAAAAAAAGTAAGTGCGTGGGCTTGGGTTTTTCTCGGTAGCTATAACGTAATACAACACCATATGTATTAATCGCGCTATTACATACACCCAAACACACATGGCAAATATAGGGCTTTGATAATTTATAACAAAGGCAAACAACACAGTCCCAATAAATAAAGCACTGTTTTCTAGTGTGTTATGAAAAGTACGATGAGCCCTGAATATAAAACTCTCGTGCGATAAATCATCGCTTATTTTACCTGGTACAGCATTAGGCTGTTTGGCTTTGCTAAAGGTCGCGACCGACCACTGTAACACTAACATTATTAAGTAAACGTAAAACGCCATATAGGCAGAAAGCGCAACTTCAGTCATTTTCATGTCCTTTAAATTGATTAACCAAACAACTGCAGCAAGTTTTAAGCCTAAAATAAGTTTAATAATATTAATAACTTAAGTTTTATAAGGTAAGTGATAATGTAAATACTTCAAAGCTATTGATAAATGTTACCCACGTATTAACTCCTCAGCGTTAGCGTAATTGATACTACTGCATGATCGGTTGTTAAATCGTCGCGTTCATATTCTGGGTTAATTAAATGCCTGTCGTAAGTGTGATAATCACTCACTTCATAAAAGCTGTCGTCGTAACTTGGATCAAATTCACAGGAGAGTAAAATATAATCCAGTACAGAGCTACTGGCGCCAAAATAATGCGTAGGTTTACGCGTTAATAATGGTGCGGCATTTATTTGCGACATACTGTCACTTGGTATTAGTGAAGAGGCAACTGGGGCTATGCTTTGTGGTTCATCTTTATGGCTGTCAGCATTTTGCTGAGAATTACCAGCTGTAAGTTCACTCATTTTTAGTGTTTTAAATAGCTGCCATGCGTCGTTTAAACAATATTTAGCAAGGTAGGCTTTAACATCAAACGCTGGAGCAAATCGCAATGTTTTCGTTAATAAATGGCTTAACACGCCATCGGCTAGGTCGTTATTAAAATCGCCCATTAACACCATGGGGTACTGGGTGTCTTCACGCCGCGCTATCATTTCTATCATCAGTAATGTAGCTTCACTGCCGCGCTGAATGGTTGAGCCCCATGAACCGGCCACATTTGCTTTAAACGCTTCAATTATGCTTTTTTCGGGCGAAAGTTCATTATCAGTGGTTGCCAATGATTTCGTGTTTTCGTCAGGCTCTAATAATGGGCGTTTAGATTTAAAGTGAACAACGTAGCAATCAGTATTACCTACATGGGGCAATGAAATAGTGGCTCTTAATACTTTACGGCTAAACGTAAAGTCACTGCAAAGGCCAAGCTCACTGGCAAGGGCATTACTGTGCTTAACCGCAGCAACCTCAACAATCTCAAATTTAGACGCTATAGCAACTACCGGGCGTTTAAAAATAAAGTCGTCAACCACCTCTGGCGTATCAACCACAGCAAAGTGTGCGTAACCTTGCAGCGCCATTAACGCCTTTAGCGATTCAATACTAAATACTTCTTGAAAACCGACTACATCAGGCGCGTACTCATTTAAATAATCGACAATCCAACGCTGTTTGCGCCCCCATTGCTCTGCGGTATAAATTTTTTCAAAATCGTAATACGCATTAGGCGGCTCAAGGTAGTTAAATAAATTAAACGTAGCCATTTTAAATTGCGTGTTTTTTACTACAGGCTCGTTTAAATCGTCGGCAGATTCAGCCTCAAGCGCAGTGTGATGTAGAGTAGATTCAAAATTACTGATAACAATAGCCTAGCGTATTAAAGTGCGTTAATTATACCCTAAAGGGTTTAAAGTTCTAAGCCGTGAATTATTCTCAACATGCAATTTAAAGCCGTAATTTACGCTATACTGCCCTCCTCGTTATTAGCGCACACGTAGGTATTATGAACTACTCAAACTTTGGAACTAAATTTACACAACCCAACGGAATAACGCAGCTTATGGAAGATTTAGGCAGCGCTAACGCAAGCAATAATCCAAATATTATTATGCTAGGTGGCGGTAACCCCGCACACGTACCACAGGTTAATGCCGTATTTTTAGATGAATTACAAAAGCTAGTAGCCAGTAATAAAGTATCGCAAGTATTTGGTTTGTACGATGGACCAACCGGCAATGACGAGTTTAGAGCTGCCCTTGCTAAACAGCTAAATAGCGAGTTTGGCTGGGGTTTAACAACGCAAAACATAGCACTGGGTAACGGCAGCCAAGCTAATTTTTTTGTATTGTTTAATATGCTTGCGGGCAAAATGAGTGATGGCACTAATAAGCGTATTTTGTTTCCACTTGCGCCTGAATACGTAGGTTACGCCGACCAAGGTTTATCTGATGATATGTTTGTGGCAATCAAGCCCGACATCGAAATTTTAAATACACCCAGTGGCTCTAAGCAATTTAAATACGTGATTGATTTTGACGCGGTTGAAAACGTCCTTGCTGAAGATAGTAGTATTAGCGCGCTGTGCGTATCGCGCCCTACCAACCCAACTGGTAATGTGATTACCGATGAGGAAGTACGCCACCTTGACGCCCTAGCACACAAGTACAATATTCCCCTAATTATTGATAACGCCTACGGCGACCCTTTCCCGGGTTGTATTTATACCGATGCAAACCTTACTTGGAACTCAAACATTATATTATGTATGTCGCTTTCAAAACTGGGCTTGCCGGGCCTGCGCACCGGTATTGTGGTGGCTAATAACGAGATAATTAAAGCCATTGGCCGCGTTAATGGCTCTATGGTGTTATCGCCTAATGCTATTGGTTCAAGCTTAGTAACCCGCTTAATTAACGAAGGCGAATTACTGCCTTTATGTAAAAATACGGTATTACCTTTTTATAAAAATAAAGCAGAGATAGCCATAAACCTGTTTGATGAAATTTTTGCAGACTTGCCTGTTTATTTACATAAACTCGAAGGCGCGTTTTTTATGTGGCTATGGTTTAAAGACTCTAAAATAATCAGCGAAATGCTTTATCAAAAACTCAAAGAGCAAAACGTATATATAATTCCTGGGCATAACTTTTTTATTGGCATTGAAGAGTGCTGGGAGCACAAACACCAGTGCGTACGTATTAACTACGCCAACGATGAAGCCACTCTTAGAAAAGGTTTAGAGGCAATTAAAGCGCTTATTATGTAGCGCTTAAATTAACGTTTACATCGTATTTTTACGAGGTGCTTAATGCTTAGCGTTAGTCACTGAGTTTTTATTTAACCTACTGTTTAGGGGCTAACGCCTTAGTTAACAGGGCAAACAGCAAGCCACCAAACGCACCTGCTAGTAACTGCAAATAAAAGCCCCATCCACGTGCGCCCGCTATAATATGAATATTCATAATCGACTCAATCGCCACTAAAACCACAGCAAAAGCAGTAATACCCGCTGCCACAAATAACACCATACTGTATTGTTTAACTTTTTTAGTAAGCTTTGCAGTCACTAAAAACGCAATGGCAAGCGCTATGGCAATAATAGCGCCATAGGTAGGTAATAAACCTAACCAATCATCTAGCGTTAAATTGATACGATCGCTTGAGCTGACTACGATACCTACATTAACTAATTGATTGACAACGTATTGGCTATGAAACAAGCTAGCAAGGGTAAAGGTAAGTAACCAAGAAACTAAAAATATAGGGAGTACACGTGTTAAAAATGGCATGGTTATCTCAACTTAAAATAAAGCTTTTTTCTTACAGTAGCAAAGGCTTGCAATGTAAACAACGACTCTCTCAATTCGCACTATGTTTATATGTAGGGCTTTTTGCATGCACGGCTAGTGCAGCTGAATTACCTAAAAAGCAATACAGTACTCACACACACGCAGCACATTTAAACTCGCCGTGGAGCATGGTTAAACTTCCAAACGGGACATGGCTAATTACAGAGCGCGACGGCCACATTGTTATTGTAAAAAACAATCAGCAAACTAGAGTAAATTTAAACCTTGAAGGCTTATACGTTGCAGGCCAAGGTGGCTTACTTGATATAGTGCTGTCGCCTAATTTTAACGCTACTAAAGAAGTCATTTTTACTTATGCTCAAGGTAATGCAAGCGCAAACAGGCTTGTTGTTGCCAAAGCCACATTTAATGGTACTGACTTTTCAAAGCCTGCAATTATTTATAAAGTGGCCACTGATAAAAACACCCCACAGCACTACGCTGGTCGCGCCCTTATTTTACCCGACAACACCCTACTTTTCTCAACCGGTGATGGCTTTGACTTTAGAGAGCAAGCACAAGTGATAAACAGCCAACTGGGCAAACTATTACGTATAAACCTAGATGGCACTATCCCAAAAAATAACCCGTTTATTAATCACAAAAACCCCAATGCCCACGCTGTTTACTCACTCGGCCACCGTAACCCACAGGGTTTAGTATATGATTACGATACCAAGCAAATTGTTAGCCACGAGCACGGCCCCGCCGGTGGCGATGAGCTAAATTACTTAACGCCAGCGACCAACTACGGCTGGCCGGTGATCACCTATGGCAAAGATTACTCGCAAGCACGTATTTCGCCCTTTACGGAATATAAAGGTATGCAAAAGCCAAGCGTAGATTGGACGCCATCAATCGCCCCCTCAGGCATGGCGTATTACGGCACTAAACACGCCGCATTCCCTTCACTTCAAAAACATGCGCTCATCACCACACTCGTTGATAAAAAACTCTACAGCGTTAATTTGGCTAATGGTGAGTTCACCCAATCACACATATTTCCAGAAGCAACAGGCCGATTAAGAGATGTGTATATAACCACGCAAGGTAATGTAGCAATATTAGCCGACGGGAAAGATGCTGAGCTGATGTTGATAAAGCCAAAGTGATACTCACTTAAATGAATGATAATTGTCTCGTAAGATTTATTTTAATGATGTTTAACTTTTAAAATAAATCTTACAAGACTAAACATAGTACCAAGCTAAATTTATACTTAAAGTCAGATCCTTTAGGTAAGCTTTACAAAAGATTTTTATGGTGTGTTTAAATTAACTTTCCTCTCGCAGGCTTTTTGAAAATCATCAGGAGAAATTACGATTTGCCGCGTTGTATTTTTAACCTTCTTTTTTACCTCTTCTCTATTAAAAACTATGTAACAGCCACTGTCGTCACTTATCTCAATTGAAGATAAATATTTATCCATTATTTTTGATTCACTTGATGACTGCTCATATTGCCAAACATTTACTTCACCTGCTTTTAATGGCATGTCCATTACCTGAGTACCGTACTCAGTTTTAAAGACCAATTTAACCATTAACTCTTCAGCTGTAGAGTTTTTAACACTAGCCCAGTAAATGCTTGAACATGAGCTCAATACAAAAGTTATTAGTAATCCAAAAATTAATACCTTTAATCTTTCCATAGGACCTCAGAACTCCAAATTAATCTTTTTATATCAACTTCAAGCGCTTCACTGCGTGTAATGCGTTGCTTTAGATTAGCCGTATTTTTTGTGTCATTGTAGTACTTCATAAGATCAATCTTTCCTTGATTTGGATAACCTGGAGAAGAGGCTTTAACATTTTGAAGGAGAACATTTGTACTACCTTTATGACCCCAAGATAAATTAATACCTCCTACATAAATAAGTATAGAATGGCCAAACTCATGCGCTGAAACCAACTTAAATTCATCATCGATCAATTTTGATGGTATTCCAGCTGTTACAGATCCTCTTTGATAAATAAAACTCGCATCAATACCTAATATAGCTGGATTCATTGAACGACCATAACTTTCACTTTCTTCTATCTCTAGGTCTACAGGAATGGCATCAGAACTACTTTTATGTAAAGGATTAATTATTACATTAAAACGCACACCCGCCACTGTAATTGTATTTGACCAATATTGTTTAATACCAGCTATAGCCAACGTTTTTAATTTAAGGTAATCGCCTTGTTGCAAACTGTTTTGTTTAAAATTAAGGTAAACATCAATATTGATGGTTCTTAAGCGGCTATTTATGGTCGTTTTAGCCCAAGTTGCCTTATGAGCCCCGTTATGAACTTTTAGCTTTCTACCTCGGCCATTTCGGGAGGGTCCTACCCGTACCATACGATAATTAACAGTGGGTTTATCAATTGCTTTATGAAGATGCTCTTCAAAAATATCGAGCGTAAGAGAGTGTTTTTGAGGGGTCGCAGCTGTTGAATCCATTTTATATTCCATTATAGTTAGTAACAATTGCTAAGATGCTTTTTGTTTAACAATTCTACTAGTTCCTCTAAATAGTCCAATATACTTTTCAAAGATTTTAGTGTCAAGAGTACCTATCTCAAAAACAAATTAAACAGAAAACAAATTAAACAGACACCCACTATAATTTAGCAAGCAAAGCTGAGTCACTAGATTTATTTTTTAGGTCAATAATTTATTTTTCACAACTGCGTTACTTCCTTTCATATAGTAAATGAGCCATTTTACCCTTAAACCCTAAATTATAAGCATGAAAATGGTTGCATAACTGCAATTTTAATTTTTTACTTTGTGGTTTTTAATCTACGCAAGCAACTTTACACAGTTACCAATCTACGCGGAAGATATAGCTTAACTAGACACCCACTCTTATTTAACAAGCAAAACTGTATTATTAATTTTACTTTTTTTACTCAGCGTTTATCTCTTTTTCTATCGTTATTCATAAAGCACTCATTAAATAAAACATTACCGCTGGTAAACCTAAATTACAGGCATAAAAATAGCTGCAATCTTGCAGTTTCAACTTTTCACTGAGTAATTTAAGGTTTATGCCAATAACTTAGTGCAGTTACTGATATTGGCTCGCCGTTTTCTGTTTAGATTTTCACAGTAACTTGCTTGTGAAGTGGGCCTGCCTACTGCTCCCTGAAATACGCG
>Ga0209452_1000115_pt1 | contig 28702 bp, 24 predicted proteins | sample WorMetimpBELIZE1_FD_187388 | JGI IMG/M metagenome (GOLD analysis project Ga0209452, IMG submission 187388) | Marine gutless worms symbiont microbial communities from Max Planck institute for Marine Microbiology, Germany - Olavius imperfectus... | ecosystem: Host-associated > Annelida > Digestive... | reverse complement strand
TACCTGTTTAAATAAAGTATTTCCAAAGCGTATGGTACAGAGCCTTATTGAGTATCATAGTTGGCGCAACGTGCCGGTGAAACAGCTGACTCACGGCGAGTGCGACGCCATTGCTGACACCCTAGAAAATTGGCAAATAAAGCCAAACGGCACAGAAGGCTATCGCACTGCCGAGGTTACTATAGGCGGTGTAGATACCAATGACCTATCATCAAAAACCATGATGGCGAAAAATGTCGAAGGCCTGTACTTCATTGGCGAAGTGGTTGACGTAACTGGTTGGCTCGGTGGCTTTAACTTCCAGTGGGCATGGAGCAGTGGTTGGGCAGCAGGGCAGGTGGTTTAGAACTGTTTTCGCATAATAAAGTTTGTACACTGAATAAAAAGTTTGTACATAACTTCAATTTGGAATAATAAAGTTTGTACATTAAGCTATACTGGTTAAACAAAGATACAGCGGAACCAGCAACTTGCCTCGCTTCAGAGAAATAAAAACGTTTAATGATTTTCAAAGAGCGCTAAAGAACAAATACGGTATTGGCGAAGGTGAAAATTATAAGCCTTGGTTAAGAGTTCAGGATGTCCCCTCGCAAGGTAGCAGCGCGAAAATTCAAGGTATAAAGATAGATAGAGAGCACCACACCTTGTCGGAAGGTGAAACTTCGTTTTTATATCTGGCTGAATTTAGGGATAGCGTTGTTGATATACGAGAGCAATTTCCGCTATTGCCGATCGACCTCTCAATCAAGATTGCAAACACACTAGATTTGCGTCATCCGACCATTCCTGATTCTAAAGTTTTAAATGTTCTGACTACGGACTGCTTACTAACGTGCTATGACAAGCATAAAGGAGTTTGGTATGAAGCTGTGTCTGTGAAATCTAAGGCTGAGGACTTGGCAGACAAGCGTACAGCGGAAAAGCTCGATATAGAGAGAGTTTGGTGGGAGCTGTTGGGCATACCCTTTCGTGTTTATGTTAATACTCCCGAAAATCAAACTAAGTCGAAAAACATTCAATGGTTTACCGCTCCAGTAAGGCATGGTGAAACGTTCTCTGACTCTTTGCTTTTCTCGGCTTGTGATTTACTTCATATCGGTCCTATGATTACAGAGCAAATCTGTTCTGACCTAGCAACAAATTTTAATATCGATGGTGCTCAGGCGCTAAGCGTACTAAAAACGCTTTTTGCCAAGAAAATCGTTGATGTGAAACTAGATAAGCCAATTCCTGAATCAGGAGTGTTTGAAGTTTTGAGTATCTCGCCGTTTAGGACTCAACAGTATGCAGGTTGAAGTTAACAGCGTTTGGCAGGTTAGTTCATTAGATGGCATTGCTGACGGCCTATATCGGGTCTTAGCAATTTATTCAGAAATAGATCTACTGATATTGTTCCGCATAACAGAAGACAAGAAACTTGAAAGACCAATCAGCGCTCCGTTAAGTTCGTACATTGACTTAGTAAATAAAAAATCTATTACTATGTCTGAGTATGAGCTCCCTGCATATTTGAACTGCAAAGAAGAAGATATACCCAAAACCCAACTTCTTAAACGGGATAATAGCTATCAGTTAATATTAGATTTGGTCTCTCTACCAGATTTCCTGTTAGATATAACGACTAACAACAGAAGTAAACTTGTAGTCGCCCAGGCTGACAGGCAAAAAACTTATGTTCAGAAGATTTATAGAGCTCTGAATTTGTACTGGAAGTATGGGCAAGAGCCCAATGCATTGCTGCCGGCCTACAAACTTTCTGGTGGTCTGGGAAAAGTACGAACTGCTGGCAAGGTGAAAAGAGGCAGACCAGTACAAATATCCACTCCTACCTTTTCTGTATTTGAAGGCGTTAATACTGAAGAGCAAGATAAGGCAATAATTCTAAAGGCAATGAAAAAGTTTGCTCTTAAGGGTAGGAAAGTACCTTTTACTAAAGTGTATGACCAAATGCTGAAGGAGTATTATTCTGATGAGCTACTTTCCGCTGAAAGTGAACAGCGGGAACCCAGTGTTCCTAATTACAGAAGCTTTCTGTATTGGGCGAGAAAGTTAATACCTCAAAATGAACTGATCAGGAAACAAACTAATAAAGGAGACTTCGAGCGAAATCGAAGAGGGCTGATTGGAAGCGCAACGGACCATACAGAAGTTCCTGGCAGTTGTTTTGAGCTAGATGCCACCGTTTTAGACGTTCATATTGTATCGGAGTTTCAGCGAAACCACGTGCTTGGTAGGCCCACTTTATATTGTGTGGTAGATAAAGAAAGTCGAATGATCGTAGGTCTGCATGTGTCGATGGAATACGCGTCGTGGAGAGCAGGCAGACAGGCTTTAGTAAATAGCTTTACATCAAAGAAACAATATTGTGACCGGTTCGGTATTACGATTGAAGAGGCAGAGTGGCCTTGTCACCATATACCCCAGCGATTGCTTTGTGACCGTGGCGAATTTATTTGTAAGGATGCAGAACAGCTAGCAGTGCCGTTAATCGGTCATTTGAGTATTGCTCCGCCCTATAGAGCTGACTGGAAAGGAATTGTTGAAAGACGATTTAAAATACTTAACGATACCTTAGTCCATCAATTGATGGGGACAACCAGAGGTAGGCATTACATTCGTGGTGACAAAGACCCTCGGTTAGAAGCCGCGTTAACATTAAACGAAGTTACTAAGATGCTTATTGATGCCGTTCTTGAGCACAATAGTGCTATTTTTGAATCACTGGCTGCCCAAAGCACACTTCTTGTTGAATCAGATCTGAAACCTACACCTCTCAATTATTGGATGATTCATCTTCAAAAGCATAGACATGCTTTAATCAAAGCAAATGAAGCAGACATTCGTGCTCGATTACTACCGCCTGTTACCGTATCGATGACAAGTAAGGGGATTCGTCTAAATAAAGATATGTATTATCAGTGTGAACGAGAGGAATTTGACACTTGGAAAACCATTGCACGAAACACAGGAAGTTGGAAACTAGAGGCAAGAATTGATCAAGATAATTCATCATTTATCTATGTGCGATTGCAAAGTGATGAAAATTTTACGCGTTGCGAACTAATGAAACGTTCATCCATTTTCGAGGAAAGGCACGTCGCTGATGTTGTCTTCTTTGAAGATTGGAAAAAACTACAGCTTAAGAATGATAAGCCTGGGAAAGCATCACTGGAACGCTATGACCGTAAAAACGAAACGATTAAAAATGCCAAAGAGTCTTTGAAATCAGAATTACCTCTAGCCAGCAAAGCAGAGAGAACTAGAGACATGAAGGAGCGCAGAAGACAAATGATCCTCGATAATAGGTTGGCTCCCGACGACTTCGAACATGCGGGGGAACTCTCAAATCCAATCACTGAGACCTCGAATGGTATCGGCAATAAAAAAAATAAAGTCATCTCTTTGTTAAAGCGTAACAAGGATGAAAAGTTGTGAGAGTTCGTTATGCTGAATATCGGGAGGCGATTCTTCCGGAATACAGAGGAAATCCGTTAATCGAAGCTCTCCCTCAAAAGCCAAGAGACGAAGAGTTGTTAGATAAACTTGGTTTTTTCCCACCTCATAACGAGGAAGAAAGGGAGTTGGATGCTTTCGACAGAATAGAATACCTCGTTCGCTTAGAGCATTTAAGGCAGCCTCTCCCTGTATATGTAGACGTATATAGGTATATTGAATCTGCACTTAAAAAAGGGTACTCGGCGAAGAATCCATTATCCCCCACGACAGCTAATTACCTGCACTACCCGTTGGATAAACGTCCCAAGATCGAGCCGAGAACTGGCTTCTTTAAACCGAAAGGTAGTGGGATAACTGTGATTGGGGAAAGCGGCGTCGGCAAAACCAGTATGTTGGAGCAAATTCTGAGTTGTTATGACGACGTAATCGAGCACGTTAAATATCAAGGTAAATCGCTTCCGCTAAAACAGGTCGTCTGGATAAAAGTAGATTGTCCAGAAGATTCAAGTGTAAGAGCTCTTTGTCATAAAATTTTGGCTGAAATTGGTCGTAAGCTAGGGCATAAGCCAGAGAAGCCAGCCACAACAATCCCTGGGCTGCTTGAGCAAATTGAAGCAAAAATTAAGTCAGGATTCTTAGGCATTTTAGTTATTGACGAAATGCAAAACCTTAACTTAGCGAAGACTGGTGGTGCCGATCGATTAATAGCATTTCTTCATAACCTTGTTAATAACCTCGGAATCCCTTTACTTTTCTGTGCAAACCCTCCCTTTAATGAATTGTTGGAACAAACATTAAAAATTGCGAGGAGAGCAGAAAGTAGTGGCTATATAGATGTTGAACTATTAAAAAATGATGAAGAGTGGGAGCTTTTCGTTGATGAGTTATGGGGACTCCAGTGGACCAATATCAGAACTCCCTTAACAAAGTCGTTAAGCGACAAGTTATACGACCTTTCCGTTGGCAATTTAGATTTGGCCATGCGCGTATACAAGGAGGCTCAACGCCAAGTAATTGGTAGCGGAGATGAGCGAATTAACGAAAGTGTATTAGAACATGCCGCAAACATTACTATACGTGCATCGAAAAAATCAGTAGATAAAATTAAACGTGATAATAAGGTAACACTTCTGAAGCGGAAAAAAGTCAAAAAATCTGCGCCAAACACGTCTAAAGTGATAACCGAAAAGCCAGAGCTTACTCACCATAATAAAAAGCTAATAACTATACCTGGCGACTTAAGCCGCCCTCATCATCCTGAATTTGCTGACAAAATCAATGAACTCAGAGAGTCGGGTATCTTTGTCGAGCAAATTTCAGATCCAGACACGATTCAACGAGCTGCAAAACAAAAAGATGCACTTAACTACCTTAAAGCACAGGGGCTTCTGTGCGATGAGCCTTTAGAAGACCTGTTCTAGGTGTGGCGGCTTTGGAGAATGTATCAATTACCCAAAGCTTTACCAGATGAATTGCTACTCAGCAGATTAATTAGATTCATCACCATTTCTGGCATTTCTAGTAGTGAATTTCTGCAAACTTGTTTTGGTTCGAATAGAATTTCACTCCATCCGTTTTTGACATCGGGGCTAAGTTCAATCGCTAAGGTGTGCAACGAAGACACAGATTTATTGCTTAATGAGCAGACCTTAACACCGCTATTCTGTTTTTTCTTGCCAGTGCATGCTCGTAACCTACAAAAAATGATAGTTACTAATAATGGTGCAAGAGCTTTTAGATCTAGCCAACTGGTATCCTTTGAGAGCGGCCAGTCACTTGGCTTAAAATCGTGTCCACTATGCGTAGAGCATGATTTACTAAAGTACGGGATCTCGTATTGGCACGTTAGCCACCAAATTCCAGGAGTTGATACCTGTGGCTATCATGGCGCGGGATTGTCCTTTCTAAAATTGACTCAACGGCAAAGACTAATCAAGTGGTTACTCCCTCAACCTGAAACTGATATACGATACTCGCCCTTGATTGAATACAAAGTGGCTAACTTTTCGACTCAACTTTTGAGTTTGTTAGCTTCAAGACAGCATCTGAATCAGATTACGGAAGTTTACCGCCACTATCTGAAGGAAAATGACTATTTAACCCCAAATGGAAGAGTTCGAAGAAAGGCTGTGATGCAAGAGTTTTCCAAATATATAAAGAATCACAGTCAAACTAATCCGGCAATAGTGCCTAGAACACAGCAGGATTATCGTTATGTAAGCCAACTACTAGACGCAGGCGGTAGCCATCACCCCTACAGACATCTGTTATTTGGAACGTGGTTACTTGGTGAGGCTTCCCAAGTCTTTTCTAACCTCCCTGAAGCAAATTTTTCGAATATGAAAAATACTCCCGAAATCGTGAACAATATTAGTAATAAGTGCCTAAAATTTCTTAAAGCTGGGAAGTCACTGGCACATACAAGTAGAGAAACGGGAAAGAGTAGGTGTTATTTAAAGCGAATAGCGTTACTGAATGGTATATCCTTAAACCTAAAGCCAAAAACTCTTACACAGCAGGTCATCGATGCGATATGCACTCTTGCCTATTCTGGATTCCATCGGCGTGAAATTGCGAGACGATGCGGCGTGGGGATTGGGTCAGTAGAGCAAACAATATCAAGTCATTCAGGGCTTGTTGAAAGACGAAAACAATGCCACTTTCAATCTGCTAGAAGGAAAAACCGATTTGTTATACTGAAATATTTAGGCAGTCATCCGGAATCTATAAGAAATGATGTTAAGCAGCAATGTAGTTCTGCTTTCTACTGGTTATATCTTAACGATAGAGCTTGGCTGGAAGAAAAGTTACCGATAGCTTGTAAGCCAAAAGGTAGATACTAAGTCAGATTTCACGGACGTATTTTTCAGGACGAAAATGATTAGTGAGGTGAATTATGCAAACAACTATTTGTAAATTAGGTAACTCGAAAGGGATTATTATTCCTGATTTCATAGTGAGAGAGTTGAACTTAGCTATCAATCAGAGAATGGCTATTAAGAATGAGGCAGGTTCAATTATTCTTGAACCCTTTTATAAACAACGATACTCGTTAGATGAGTTGCTTAGTCAATGTAGTTCAAAAGTCATAGAGCAGGACGAAGAAAATAAACTGTGGCTGAATGGACCGAATTCTGGAGATAAATTTTATTAGAAGGCTTGAGACGCTATCTGAATAATGTGAATTTATAAATATTCATTGTGTGAAATACTTCATTTTTTTGAGTATTTCGTATTAAAGTTTAGTCATCTAGATAGAAGAAATTAGGGATATTACATGCGATTTGCTTTATTAGAAGGGAGGCGAGTTGAAGCAAAACCAAAGCAACGGGCAACTTGTCCAGGCTGTCAATCGGAAGTGGTCGCAAAGTGCGGTAAACACAATGCTTGGCATTGGTCCCATAAAGCAAGAGCTCATTGTGATCCATGGTGGGAAACAGAAGGGGAGTGGCATCGTAATTGGAAAAATAGATTTCCTGTAGATTGGCAGGAAATAATTTGTGATGACTCAGCTTCTGGTGAAAGGCATATCGCCGATGTTAAGACTCCTTCGGGCCTCGTAATTGAATTTCAGCACTCTACTATAAGTCCCGACGAAGTGAAATCCAGAGAAGAATATTACAAATCTATTATTTGGGTAATTGATGGATGTAAAAATGATTTTGATAGAGTCAATTTCTCTCTAAGTCGCAGTCGCCCAAATGAGGAGGGATTGGCTCATTTTACTTGGTATGGAAGAAGTCAAATCTTCAAGCGTTGGCATACAACTAAACCTGTTTTTATCGACTTCGGATCAAAACATGGATTCTGGCGTGTACTTCACTTCGATACAGTAAATAAAAAAGGAATAGTGGGACTAGTAAATATTGATAAATTTGTAAACGCTGTTTGCTCTGGAGCGACAGATTTTAGTTCTGCTGGAGGCCCCGCATCACCAATGGAGTTTGTTTGATAAGGATAAACAGAAATTAATTCGCTATATATCAACTGAATATCACAACTAAGTTTTCATAATATAATTCATAAATTGGCAAAAGAATGATATTCATCGGGAATGAATCGCTACAAAGTTTTATCTTTAGACATATTCAAATAGCGGGAGGGACAGATTTTTCATGCGTTGTTGAAGATACCGGCGCTTGGGTCAGTAGCCCTAGAATACCAGAGAAATATCAACACATATTTCACTTGTTTGACGAAGAGTTGCTTTTGGATATCACGAAAAACTCTGGATTAGCGCCTGAACCGGATTCTATATTTAGCAACCCTACGTCTTCCATAGTTGCTTTGTCGAAGATATTCGCCGGAAATAATAGCGAGACGGTGAGTACTAGCAGTATTCAAATAGCATATTGTGAGAGATGTATCGAGTCCTCTTTAGTCGAAAATGGGTTTGCTCATTTTGACTCAAATTGGCTCTTCAGTAGTTATTGTGAGGAACATAATGTCCGACTCTCGATTCTAAAACATAGTAGGAGAGGGGGAGCAATCAGTGCTATTAAAAAAATCTTGACTGGGGACTCAGCAACAGAAATAAACTCTTTGAGGAAGTCATTCGAGAAGGAACGATATAGAGGGCTCTCGTTCAATAAAAAGCAAAAGTTCGAAAATCCAGTTTATTTTATGCCTTGTACGGTTAAGCCGTTACTACGTTGGTTAACTGATAATATTCAAACGCTCAAGAACAATAGAAGCTTGGAAAAGAGATATTGGATGAGGAGTTTACTTGAGTCAAAGTTCATATTGCCACATGATTTGGAAAAAATTTGTATAGAACTAAACACAGAGGAGCCTAACTTATTTAAAAAATTTGTCGTGGATAACTTTATGAAAAAGAAAATTGGCTATGGTGTCTGGGACGATACGAAATTCTCTTCTCAAATATACAAAGTAAAGGGTAAAAGTTGCTCACAATGCTTTGAGTCAATAGGACTAGGTATATGTCCTATGAGTCCAGAAATACAGAATATAGATAGTCGTACGGATGATCCGCTTTCCAATGAAATTCTAGTTGAAAGTAACATCCTTTACACACACAAAGTCGAATTTGGTCGATGTAAGTTAAATATTCATTTGGAAATTTAAAGCCAACCACGACTGTGAAGCTATGAACATTGTACGGTGGGCGTTTACGACAATACAGTTTGTGAAAGTAAACCAGATGGCGCAACATCATCTTGGAGCTGCATATAATTCCCAACACTATTGGCGCCAAAATCGATAGAAAATGGATACACTATCTCATCCACAGGTGTGATTTGTTTATACATCGCACCGCGAGCTCCCACATAAGAGAGATTATCTGTGCTCTTCATTTGTGAGTTGAATAATACGTTTTCTATAGCGCGTGCTGATAACACTGAAAATGATGTAATTTGTTGAACGAACATCTCATTAATGATACTCGCACTCAGCCAATCCCCACTTCCACATGCATCGACGACATTCTCATTGCGCATGGCCGGTATCGATGCGTGTCGGCCATCACTGCAGCGATATGAAAGACCTTCTTTTCCATGCGTTACTATCGTCAAATCAGGTAAGCATTGATTGAGCGCATCTGACAAATTCAAAGCCGTTTCATCAGAAATTTTTAACACACTGACATGAGGCAGTACCTCAAGGAACTGGGTAACCGATGAGATCTTCTGAGGCTCAAAAAAGACAGGTTTGCCTTGTTGACTAAACCGTGATGCTAACTTCAAAGCGTTGTTGTCTAGACGGTCGAAATAATAATAATCAAATTCATCGACACTTTTTAAAATGTTGCATATTTCGGCGTCATGCAAGGCTTCGTATCGAGGAAGCTTTTGCTGTGTTATGTGACATGTTCGAGAAAATGAATGCCCTGACTCGCTACCTGACATGTTTAAGAATTCGAGAATGATGGGGGTATGAGAATTCTTGTCCTGATAGATAAAATCCGTATTTACGCCAAGTGAAATTAAATCGTGAAGTAAAATTGAGGCAGCTAAATCTTCACCAATTCTGCCAGCCGGACGCGCATCCCAGCCAAATGAAGTCAACATAGCCATTACATTGCCGCAAGAGCCGCCAGCGGCGGCCAACGGCTTAGTCGAATCTTTGTATATTAGGTCCAAAGAAAGCAGGCCTGTTCCTAGACATTTAGGTTGATTCTTCATTTTCAATAACTTACTCGAACTTGTTTACTCATCATACGCATCACCCAATAACCACAATAAAGACAATTCTGCATGCTCGAAATTCACTTTATTGTCCTGTACCTTATACTGAGTTGGTTCAACTAAAGGAACACCAAAATAATATTTGTTTTGAGTGTCGTATGCGCTTATCAATGGTGTGAACGGCAAACGTTCATCAGATAACTCACGACTCGCCTCAAACACAGCCAGTATCGCCCCAACAGACATCAATTTTCCCGACAGCGGCGATACGACGAAACGCCCTCCGCCCAACAGCGTAAAGTTCTTCGCGTACTTCATGAAAGACTTCATTAGCCTTCGGTAGAGGTGAAAAGGGTCGTTTTCAGCAGCGTATAAAATATTAGAATAGTTTACTTCAAATTCCTCAAACAATACATGATAAAAATCGCCTATGATCTTATCTGATAGCTTAGGATCTATTGACGGAAAGGGAAGAATTGGTACGACTTCGACGCCATCTTGGCGCAGCACCTTCTGAATGTCTCGTTTTATCGTCTCAAGTTCGTCTTTTCGAGAAGCCCCCATAATTGGAAACCATACGCCGGGCAGGTCGGGTGACAAACTTGGACTGTTAAGACTGTATTGATGCAAAAACGTCGCGTTTGCGTCAGTTACGTGCTCAGTAATACTGCTGTCAAACTGGGCATTCTCAAGCGCAATGACAAACATGTTTTTTTTATTTAACTCCCCTTTATCCCCGATAAACTGTTCAAGTAATTTGGGAACAAGAGTAAGAAAAGTGACGCGAGGCATGGCACCTACGTCGATAACAATCTGATCAAACTCGTCAAAAAAATGTTCTTTATTCAACCTTTTTAGCAATATACACAACGCTAGCGACGTCGTTTGTTTTTCCGAACCAATGGAATGTTCAATTCGGAGTCTTTCAGGAAAAAGCTCCTTGAGTTTTCGAATGTTGCTTTGCTCTTTTTGCGCTGAATTGGCGCCGACGGCATCAGCAGCACTCTTTATCCCTAAGCAATGAAATTGTTCCGGGGGGGCTTTTTTGTCAAACAGGATCTCAATGGATTTAACAGCCCTTGGATCAAAACCAATCCCTGTGACGAAAAGCGTTTTACCCGATAATCGGCCGATACAACTATCCCAAAGCGCCTTCGTCTCGGACGTCTTTTTACAGTAAAGATTTACGTCCCAGTAAAAATCCGCTTCACTCATAGTCAAACTCTCCTTGTGGGGTGGGCTTATCATCCTGCGTTGTCACGTTTACCGTATCACTGTTCATCCACTCAGTAAGTGTGTCGAGTGAAAACTTGTTCCAGCCACCATAGCCGCCTGCCAAATCAAAATGAACACACAACAATCGGTTGAGATAAAAAACACTCACCTCTTTATTTTTAGGTTTTGTAATGGTGACTAAGTTTCGCTTGCGCAGATCTGTCAGAATCGCATTCAGTACTTCGTAATTCTCATCGCACACCAGTTTGTCCATATCCGAATACGATAGCGCAAAACCGGTAATACTTGGCACATATGGCGATGATTCTCGATTTGATTTGATGTAGGCAGTTTTAGCGAAATTTTTGACCAACCGAATAGCACAATCGCTGTAACGAACAATCCCTCCTAGTTTGTCAAACTTTTCTCTCGCTAGTTCTTTCAGAGTTTGTTGTTGTACCTTAATTTTAAGCGATGAATTGGAACTGTTTTGCTTCATTGAAGCTTTATAAATCGCTTCAAAAAAATTCTCCGCGATCTGTAACACTTCGAATATGCTGGAAGTGGAATACTTTGTCAGCACCTCATTTCCTATGTAGTAAGGCACTTGATACTTCGTATACAGGTAATATTCAACGAATGAAGCATCTGCTTTGGGTTTTTTATCCAACGATTCTTCAAACATGAGTTGATTTGGATTTTTGTTGACGTATTTAGCATGAGACGTGAGTAACGACTGCATTTCAACAACCAAAGCATGCGTAACCTCGAGGTTTTCGTAATCATCCCTCTCAAACCATGCAGAAAACCCGCCGTCTGATCGGAGTTTATTTATGCGTGGAAGCAATTCCTGATACGCTTTTTCACAAGCGCTGTCGCGTTCAATACCGTTAATAGTTAGCCAATTGTCAAAGCCACCGACACTCGACATATCTAAACGTGCTTTGATGATCCCTTCTACAAATTGCTTAAAGTAGTTGTTCTTGGTGTTAGCTTCGATGTGATCTAAATTAATCACATTGTAGTCCCGATGCTGGTCTGCACCGTCAATTAGCGTTTCTTTTTCCGTCAAGCTCGTCAATCGCTCACCTATCCATATCGGATAATGCGGTCGGATAACGGTAATGGACGTTAACAAGTCTTCGCGTTGGGAACGTGCCAAATTATGGACGTCGTCAAACATAACAAGCGTTTTCAGAATATGCCGCTTGCCCTTATACAGAAATTTAACTTTACGTAACCACTTCAGCGCACTGTACTCGGTATGCAAAAGATGTTTTTCGTCTGCAAGTTCTAGATTGGAAATACCCTTTATAATTTGCAACTCAGCATTTTCGGCCCAATCACTAAGAGATTGAAGAGAAGACGTTTTTGGTAAGGCGCCCCATGATACGTCGTTATCAACTTCGATAGTGAAGTCGTCAAGACTGTCTTCAAATTGTAAGTTATAAAAATCTTTGAGCGCCGCGACCAGCATTAAAATGAGTTTGGCATTAATAAACGCCCTAAATACGGGTAACGCTTTATCATCAAAAATTTCGTGTATTTCACTAAATCCATCCGCGACGTTGATGTAAATCCCAAGAACTTTGGGGTGACTTTGTCCAAACACGCCTAAGCTATTGAGCTCGGTTATCGTATCACTGTGCACATGAGATTTTGCATTCCGTTGATTTTGAAGCTCTCGCAATGTTGCAGGTGTAAATAATCGAAAATTTGTACTCTTACCAAAACCAGGCGGGCTTCTAAAGATCCATGTCCCCTCTAACAACGGAGAGCTTGCTGCAGAAATGAGTCGCTTTATGCCGTGATGTGAATAGAAGCGCAGAAATGTTGGAACGTCGGCAAATAACTCCGTGTTCTTTTTTGCAAAGGGATTTCGTTCGCTCATTCTAATGCCTGCTCACGCGCGGGAACAAACCGACAAACTCAGCTGTTTCGAATGCCCATAATAATGAAACGCTATTATTCGGTGTGTTGTGACCTAAGACTAACGGAAGGCGACCTTCAGCAAAACCGAACCTGACTTCTCTTGTTTCACCTACCTCAGAGGCTTTATTGTAAAGTTTTGCATGGTCGTAGTATTTATCTTTTTCAATAAGCCGAATGATGGGCTCGTCATGCGAGTTGGCGTTCGAAATCCTGCATGCTGTATTTAATGACTGAACGACAATCAGTTTTGGCATATCGAACCGCTTTGCAAGCTCTGGTTGTTCTTTCCACAACTTTTCAATTTCTGTTTCAAAGTATTCCTCTGCTTGGCAAGAGGCGATGTATAACACAATGTAGACTTTGCATTTTTCACCCAAGATTGGCGTAGCCGCTGATTCACCTTCGGTGACTTCCTGTTTCAAAAAAGCCTTCAGTGTTTTGACAATCTTTCCTTTCCATTTGCCTGTTTTTTTATCTTTGCGAACGAAACTCTTTCCAGACGCGGAAAAGTCATCAATAAGCCACAGATGATTAAACGTTGGGTTGTTGGGATTGCGCTGTTTTAGATAGTCAGCAAAGTCAGTATATTTTTCTTCACTGACTGAATAGGTTAACCATACCTGCTCGTTATCAAGTTGAGGATTAAACCGCCTGAAAGCGTCTGTTCTTGCACCATCAGAAAGCCCCAAAAACAAACTTTGTGTCAATGCTTCACTGTATAGTGGGTGATTCGCAAGCTGATTTCGTTTATGGATAGGTATGTGCGTCTGATTTGCGACCGCGTCTAGCAAAAGTGGTCTAATATGCATCGAGAATACAGATTCAACTAATAAACGAATTTGTGCCTCAGAAATATAAATCAAGCGATCTCTGACAAAGTCGAACGCAGCGGGTATATCACCTTTATCAAACTGGTTCAGCCAGCTCGACAAACTTTCTAAAAATCGAAAACCCGGATAGAACTGTTGGTAATCATTACACTTCATTGACATAGATTCCAACCAGGCTCTGTTGAATTCCACATTATCGGTATCCAGAATTTTATTGAGTGCTCTTGTAGCAAAATCCTTTTTATTCATTGTGACCCATCATCTAAAGTAAAGACACCTTGCCCAAATTGCATCATTGAAAACAGTCGTAGTGTTGCGCTTAATTCTATTTCATCTAGCGCGCCAATCTTAAAACCAGTGTCTGCATGCCCTGGGACATGATTAACACTAATACTGAATGGGTGCGATAGCAGTTCGTGATCATTACCACCAGGTTGTCCACTATCACCCACTGTTAAACACTGTTTGGCGTGATGCAATGCTCCAATAACTCTCAGTTTTGAGGTCGATTTGTTAATAATATCAATCGAGTGACCCGAACGAAGTACTTTTATATCAGGACAGTGTTCAATAAGCTGAGCACATAACACATCAATCTGCGTGTCGGATTGCAGGGCAAAACCAAATTCGATTGTTATTTGCGTTGGCCTCATGTCGACCGATGCGCCACTTAAGCGTTTTGATGAGATAAACTCATGAGCGTGTTTAATCACTGGGTCGATTGGATATTGACTGACATCCAGTGTTTTATCTGCCGTTTCAATGACAGAACCGTTGTAATAGCCAATCACTATCTGTTCCCACCACTTTTCCTCTATGGCTTTTCGAATAGATATTCCGGCAGATTTTCCCCTACCGGTAGCAATCCCGACGCGAACGCTATGCTCAAGCAGGCGCTCTAACATCAACGCCACAATTGGCTTGAGTTCATCAAAACGTTCGTCGCTGTCACACAAGGTACCATCATAATCAAAAACGACAGCATCAAACGACGTATCGTAATAATGGGATGGCAAGGGCACATCACTTGCATCAACTAACGGTTGCGTTAAACAGCTACTTTGGTAAGGCAAGTAGTAAAGCGAACGGCCAAATTTTGGTACAAGGACTTTATTTGGATCACGATTTTGTGGTTCAGCTATCTCCCACAATAAATGCATCGAGAACAGGATGCTCTTAAACATTGCTTCGACGGGCGCACCAGAGAAAAAGATCAGTGAATTGGACAGGGATGTGTTTATTGCTAAACGCGTCAGACGCGCTAAAGCAGCTGTGCCTTCGTCAGCTAAGATGATGATGTGTGTTTCAGATTGATTTAAAAAAGCACCATAATGCCTGCCATGACTGAAATTTCTTATATCTGCAATCTGTACGCTGGCGACCCCAGATTCATGAAAACGGGATTCAATGTCTATTGCGGCTGGTTTAAGTAATGGCGCATAAACTACGATCAGTTGATTCAGTTGATTCAGTTGATTCAGTTGATTAGGCGTGGTCACTCGAGGTATTGCCGCGTCGGCTACATTACTGAGATTGGTGAGTTCGCTTTGAGGCTGAATGGCTCCGAACGCTTTGTAGCCAGCAATCATCGTGGCGACAATTGTGGATAACGCTAAAAACCCGTCCTTTTCATGAACGGGAAGGCAGACATTTTTTTGGTTCGTACGTTCACACAATTGACCAAGCGGTGTTTCGTTGAGGTTTGTCACACACGTAACGATGGCTTTATGTTTATTGGCGTATTCAAAGGCATGAATAATGTCAGGATTTTTACCTTCCGCGGAAAAGAATAAGCAGCGTTGACCTTCTAAATCTATTGCAGAGCACAGTAATTCTAAAGGCGTATACACCGTACACTGCTTGCGACTTACTTTTTCGATAAGGTGGGCATAAAAATGGGCTGATGTTAGCGAGCCTCCAGAGCCGACTAATATGGCTCCTGTCGCCTTGCTTTCCTCAAGACAATCTATTATTGCGCTTGGTACATCCAACGATGCTCGTCTGATCTGATCAGGTATTTCGTCTAGCAATACCTTATAGGATTTCTTCTTTTTGGTGGCCATGTTGAATCCATTACTTAGGCGCGTTTCTTCTCCGATTGTGCATCTTGCCTCAATTCTTCGCGCACTTCCATCAGTAGTACGCCCAACATGTTTTTACCTTTTCCGTTGACTTCACCCCATGTTCTATTTACTTCATTATCAACGGTCGCAGACTCAACCAGGCGTGCATCTCCCGTTGAATCCAATAGCGCCCTTAATTCTGGGTGTTGGGTGTATTTCGCGATTAAGATGTGTTTCATTCGCGTGAACTTGTTTTTAGACCATCCGGGGACGATATCCCAATAGTACAAACCGTGCGCCGCCATCGCCACCAGAGACGGGCTAGGTGCAGAGAGGATCCAATCGCGCACCGCTGGTTTGCGCGCCTTACCTGCTTGATAAGCATGCTCAGCAGTTGGATATTCAATACCTTCAAAAATCACTGGCCAGCGAGATAAATTTGAAAAGGCGCCATAGGGCTTCTCGTTTGCTCGATAGAATCTGATCTCCTCAATTCCTTCTCCCATCACGGTATCTCCTGGTTGCATAAAAGTATAATATAACTTATTTTGGTTATATTAACCACGTTATTAGAAGAAGTAAAGTTGCCTCAAACAAAAAAAGATGCGCAGTTAAGGCGAAAAATTTGTCAAAGGATCAAAGCGTTTAGCGAAAACTATTTGGGTCTAGGTTCAAGAGAACTTTCCAACGTTTTGGGCTATGGCGATCCCTCGACTTTACGGTCGGTGTGGCGTGCTGAATCGTTGCCCAGCATCGAGAAAATAGTTGCACTCAGTAAAATCGAGACCGATGAAGGGTACATCCTAAATTTAAATTGGTTATTTTCAGGTGAGGGCGAGGTCTGCGTGCAGCCAAGAAAGAGTCAGGTTGACAAAATGACAACGTCCAGTGTCGAGAAAAAGCTCGTCACAACGCTCAGAAAAATGCCTGTTCAAAAGCAACGAAGCCTTTTAAACATCATCACATAGACAAATTTTGACATTTACGGACTCATTTAAAATCGAGAAAGCTGATGTATATGAAAAAGTAGAATTGAAGACCGCTAAAAGACAGTCTTCAATTCAATCCAGAAGCTAAAGCTGACACTCGCTGGTACAAGTTATAGAATGGAGAGGCAAACCCTGTGCAACCCGCATCAAATTACATTGCTTTATATTCAACCAGCTAAACCAACACAAAATGCTTATGTTGAGCGATTTAATCGCACGGTAAGGCATGAATGGCTTGATCAGCATTTGTTTAAAAGTGTCGAACACGTTCAAGAACTGGCGACTCGCTGGTTATGGACATACTACAATGAACGACCTAATGTGGCAATCGGTGGTGTACCACCCAAAAACCTATTGAACGCAGCATAACGGATTTCTACAAATAACTGCTGTTTAAAATGGGGGGATTACACCCGTAGCTTCTGTATTATCGTATAAGTTACCTGTACTTGCCTATTCTCGTTTTAGTCCCACAACCCTCAATTAGTGTACAAACTTTATTATTCCAAAACGGTTTTGTGTACAAACTTTATTATGCGAACACAAGAACCTCACCACGCTCCAAATTGTCGTACACTTTGCGGAAAGCAAAGAATTAAACGGTTACCTAAAACCGGTAACCTAGCGAAATAGCATAGACAAAGGGGTCAATTTCAATAGCGCTCACTGAGCCCCGGGTATCACCTAGGTTAAAGCTTGCTTCTGTGTCTATGTCTATCCAACGAACGGCGGCATTCAAAAACCATCTTTCGCTTAACTGATAGTCTATTCCCACTTGTGCGGCTAAGCCAAACGAGTTATTTAGAGATAAGTCACTAAGCCCTGCCTCTTCATTAGCTCCCGTAAATTGCTCGTCATAAATAAACGTATAGTTTAGACCTGCACCCACATAGGGCTGAAAAGCACTTGATGGATCGTTAAAGTAATAGTTAACCGTCACTGTGGGCGGAAGGTGGGTTACTTCGCCTAGCTGGTTACCTGTTCCTAATGGGTTATCGATAGCGAAATTAACGTCATGTGTGAATGGTGTTGCGGCTAATACTTCTACGTTAACTCTATCCGTGATGAAATAGGCCGCGGTGAGGCCCAATTGCGTGTTGTTATCAATGGTCAGGCCAAAGCCCAAGTCGTCACCCACGTTAATGTTTGAAGACGATTCATCAGGTGCAACCGTGGCAAAGCCACCTCGGACGAGAATGTCGCCTTTTTCAAATGCAACTGCATTGGATGCTGAAGCAATAAAGGGAAGGGCGGTTAGTGCTAAAGCTAAGTTTTTCATCGTAGTCTCTCAGTCTGATAATTGAACACAGATAAGACTAAACAGACTTGCTTAAAAAGAACTTTCTAGAAGATTAACGTTAGATTAAAAGCCTTCGTCATATAAAAAGCTAAAAACGGCGCAGTATTGCGCTGTAATCAAAACGACATACCAATTGCCAGACCAGCAACCACTGCACTTTTATGATTTCGATGATAGTCGTAATGAAGCTGCGGCGATATGGTAACCCCCGATACTTCAAACTCATACAAAAAGCCTAACCGGGCCACCTCCATTTTATGGCTGCCGTGAAACTCAACGCCGGGGCCTATTTGTGCAATAAAATTATTGGTAATGTGCAGGTCAGCAACAAGCAGGTAGGTGTAAGCGTCTAAGTCTTCAAACGCGTATTCAGCCACAAAGCCTACGCCTAAAAAATCGCTCACACGGTATTCGTAATCGATACCTAGTGTAAAAGCGTTTCCGCACTCTTTTGTGTAAGTGGTACCTACCAATGCAGATAAATGATGGGGTGACGTTTCCCAATGATGAGCATTTCCCTTTGCAACAACAACGGGGGCAAATACCAAGGCAGCAACCAAGCCTAACGCTATTTGAACTCGCATAGTGATGCTCACATAAATTTAACGGTGACTACCTAGAAAGTTTCTTTCTAGCACTAATGAGAGCGTAGGCATCAAATGGCTATTTCACCAATGAACTTTAGTTGAAGTAATCGATAGGCCTAACTTAGTCGGCGTTAGGCGCATAGTTAAGCTTACAGCTACCCATAACATCAAAATCTCGCTAAGGTGTCTGAATACAAGCCACCGAAGGAAAGAATAAAATAATGATTGATGAGAAACAGAAGGTACGTTTTTTAGATGCTTGTACCGAACAGCTTATCGCGCTTTATACAGCCAGCAAAAACGGTAAAAAGGTCGATGCTGAGAAATATCGGGTACAAGGATTTATGCACGCTGGCGAGCTTCTAGGGATAATTACCAATGAACAGTGCAAGGCGCTGATTGCCGACTTACACGTACAGGTTTTTGGTGAAACTATTGATGAGCGAGCGACAAGAAAACGTAAACTTAATGCGCTAAAAGAATCTGATCCCGATGCATATATTGAGATTCCCGCCATTGAAAGACGTTAATTTAAGTTAAGCAAAGTTACCTAAACCGACTTTGCGAGATTCTCGTTTCTAAGACTATACTTTGCCCCACACTATGAAAAGAAAGCTGTAAAAAGAGGTTGCAGCTAGTTCGAAGCAGGGATGAAAACAAAGTTTAATAAGAGGCAACCCGTGCTCAAGCAGTTAGTTTACAGAAGTCAGTCGACGGTAAAAATTGATGAAAATGAACTTCTTAAAATAACAAACGATTCACTGCCATTTAATGCGAAAAACCACATTACAGGTATTCTTTTGTTTGATGGGGAATACTTCTTTCAAGTGCTTGAAGGAGATTGTGAGAAGGTAAACGCGCTTTTCGAACATATAAAAACAGACAGTCGTCACAGCAACATTATGAAAGTGACCGAAATGGTCATTCACAAACGCGATTTTGGAGATTGGCATTTAAGAACGCTTTCTGTCGCAGAAGGAAGCCGCTGCTATTGGTTACCTTCGGACATTAATATTAGCCGGGAAAGCCGGATATTTGCGCTTCTCAACAGCTTTGCTTCTGGGAAATGGCGAACTTGTTTAAGTGATAACGCGCGCAAAGACGTAAGAGCTAACGTTACGACGTCAGAGAAATCAGTTAAACCCTTCGAAAACTCTGACATCCAGTTTGCCTTTCAGCCTATTGTGGATACCTTCAGAGCTCGTGTTTCTTCAATTGAAGCCCTAATCAGAAGTAACGATGGGAGATATCCTGAGACTATTTTGGAGGAACTGGTTGGGCCGGAAAAGTACGATTTTGACCTAAAAAGCAAAGCTATAGCAATTAAGCAAGGCGCTGCGTTGCTATCTTCAGACCAGTCTTTATCCATCAATTTATGCCCCGGAGCGATTACCTCCACCGTCAACGTCGCAGACTACCTTCACGAATTGGTTAAACGCAATAAATTGAAACCACAGCAGCTTGTTATCGAAGTTACCGAAACAGAAATAATCAGCGAAAGTGACACATTTTACCAAGCAATAGAGCAGATCCGTTCACGAGGCATGAGAGTCGCTATAGATGACTTCGGCGCAGGGTACGCAGGGTTATCGTTACTCGCAGACTTCACACCAGACAAAATTAAATTAGATAGAAAAATAACGACAGGCATTCACGAAAGCGGGCATCGACAAGCAATAACCGAGGCTGTACTCGAGTTTGCCAACTCTATGGGAATTCCCTTGGTGGTAGAAGGCGTCGAAACGATTGATGAGTGGCTGTGGTTGCAGCATGCGGGTGTACAAAGATTTCAGGGGTTCTTGTTCGCAAAGCCCAAATTAAATGGTGTTAGTGGTATTGATTTTTCCTTCGACGGCGCTAGCAGCTAACTCCCCATAGGAAAAATATACATTTCTTGTCATTCCGCAGGATATTTTTCAGCGTTCTCACATTTTTAAACTAAGCTTAATGGGTGTGAGTTTTTATACCAGAATATAAATACTCATAACTCATCTTTGTGTAATAGCCGTACAGGGATATTTTTGCTACACGGATTTAGCTGCGGTACCAGTAGGAAGCAAATCTATGGCATGTGGAGTGTCGCGTAATTTTGTTCGCTTGTTGTTTGGGTTGATTTTGCTGACGTTCGGCACGTTTGCCAATGCAGCGTGCGTCATTAATGCTGAAAATGGTACTTCTGATACTGATACCGATAGTGCTCTGTCTATCGTACTTAAAGAAGGTGCACAGCGACTTTCGTTAAGCTGCGATGTCAACGCGACTCACGTTCTTTATTTCCCAAGAAACTACCTTTCTTATAATCAGCTGTATGACAGCGAGATGCAAAAAGTCCCCAAGTTAACCGGCGCATTTGAGTCCTATGCAATAGATAATACCCATAAGCGTCTATTTTTAGATATTAACTCTCAGGTACAGCGACCTGTTAGGCTAAATATCGCTACGTTAAATGATTTTCAGACGTTGGCGTCAATACATACCTTCACATTAAGCTTGTTCATCGGCTTTTGCTTAGCGTTAACCTTGTACGTAGGAATGCTGGGAACGAGTATGCGCAACTACGGCTTTTACTCCTACAGTTTCTATGTGCTCAGTGCGGCAATTTTCTTTTTGCTTCAAGAAGGGTTACTGAACATTGCGTTTCCCCATGTCGCCTTTTTCTCGAACTTTAAACTGCATCTGTTATTCGCAGGGATCACGGTATTTGCTGCGGTAAAGTTTCTTGATCAACTACTCGATTTCAAAGCACTGCTAAAAGTATGGCAGCGCCAGTTTATTCTGGGAATGGCGTGTTCGGCACTGGCACTTTCATTTGTGCAGATCATTCTGTCCACTTCTGATGCGATGAGAGTAAATAGTACGCTAAGTCTTATCACGCTGATAACAATGACCTGTACGCTATCAAGCTGTGTTTATGCCGCCTACCGCAAAGTACATTGCTCAAACTTAGTATTAATGGGTATTGCTGTCATGGTGTTTTCCATGATGTTTCGATTGGTTTTTTCAGACGTGTCAGCGTTTATGTACCGCTACGGACTTATTGTGGGAATAACTATTGAAGCGTTTATTTTTGCTATTGCCACGTCGAGAAAAGTGAAAAAGCTTGATGACGATAGGCTTAGTGCATTCAAACGTGCGTCTACAGATTCCTTATGTAAAGTGCTAAACCGCAGTGGATGGGAAGGAATAGCACAAAGCCTGCTTACTAACTTCAACAAGGAAGGAGGATATTTGACCTTGCTATTTATCGACGTTGATAACTTCAAGGAGATTAATGATCATTACGGGCACCATTGCGGCGATAAAGTGCTGCAGGTTATTGCTAAAATTCTGCTGAGCCGATGCCGAGACCAAGATGCAGTAGGGCGCCTTGGCGGCGATGAATTTGTGGTGCTAAGCCACTGTTACAGTGAAGGACAATCTGAGCGCTTGGCTGCGCGCATAGAAGCCAGTCTTCTGGAAAGGGATATTAGAACCGATAACGTTGTTATTTCTGTTACGGCAAGCGTAGGCACATACATCACAAATGAACGCTGCAAAGATCTCACCACTCTGTTAAATAAAGCAGATAAACTGATGTACAGCGTTAAGGAGAAGCATAAAACGGCTCAATTGGCGTCTTCTTAATTAACCTTCCAGCAACGTATCACACCCGCAGTGTATTAGGGTCATTTAAGCTGCGCTTTCGCTATATTCTTTACGGCCTTAGTCAAGTCGGCAAGCGCTGCCGATTCAAGGGTTGTCCAATGCCAAAATAACGGTACTCCAAGCTCTTTTTGAGGAAATAACGGAACGAGATCGCCTTCGTTAACCTCTTGTTCAACTTGAAGCGTGGGTAGCAAAGCCCACACCACGCCATCTAGCGCCATTTTGACAAAGCCATGAGACGATGGATACCAATGACAAGTTGTAAAAGAGGGGGCTATGTTTAAACACTCTCGTTGATAATCAGTCAGCAAAGTCACATCGTATTCGTCGTACAGCAAACCCGGTGTACTCATCACGCTCTGGGGGGATATTTCTTTATGCAGGTATCGCTCAATGAAGCGAGGCGATGCATAAAGTTGATAGCGCATGGTTCCCAGTCTTATAGATTGCCCACCGGTAACGGGTGTACCTGTTTGGCTAATGCAAGCCATTACACGGCCTTGCTGTAATATGTCTCGGGTTTGAGTTTGATCCGCATTAACAATATGAATCGGGTTGGCACGCTTATCACTAAACGCGGCCATTACTTGCGAGAACCAGGTAGCCAGCACATCGTTATTCACGGCAACGCTTATAGGTGCAGCCGACGCTTCTAATCCACTTTGTATATTCAGCGCTTCTTCTAATACGCTTACTTTTTGAATATGCGCCAGCAGCTCTTTTCCCAGTGGCGTAGCGCGAAGCGGCTTGGTGCGAACCATCACTGGGCCGCCGACACTCTGCTCTAGCCGTTTTATTTTTTGCGATACCGCCGACTGGGTGAGGTTTAGGGCCTGTGCACCTTTTTCAAATCCGCCGTAGCGTAACACTTCATGAAAGCATCGAAGCGCGTCGTAATCCAACATTAATGACTACCTGTGAAAAGAAGGTTATAAGTATTAATTTTGCTTATTCAAAACAAATATCATTAATTTAATTTAGTCTTTCAAGGTGTATAAAATCAAGCCAATTATTCAGCATGTAACCTTAAACCGCGTTACAGCTACGGCGTTTGAACTTATTTACACTAAGAGGCATTTATCATGTTGGCGGCAGCAACAAGTGGTTTCGTGATGGGCGGTACCCTAATTATTGCAGTAGGCGCACAAAACAGTTTTTTGATTGAGCAATCGATGAAGCGACAGTGGACAACCTTATTTGTCCTGCTGTTTATCCTAAGCGATGCTATCTCAATAAGCTTAGGAGCGATGGGCTTTGGCTTGCTATTGCAGGAATACCCAATGCTGGTGTCTATCACCAAGTGGGCTGGTGTTGCGTTCTTACTGTGGATTGCTTTTAACAAAATAAAATCATCTTTGGCCAACGACGCGCTTGTTTTAGAAATGGCGAAAAAGCAACTGTCGTTCAAAAAAGCACTGCTCATTGCGTTGGCAGTAACTTGGTTAAACCCCCACTTTTACCTAGACACTTTATTATTGATGGGAAACTTAGCGAGTCAGTGGCAAGAAAATAAATGGTGGTTTGTGGGTGGAGCTATTGGTGCATCGGTGGTTTGGTTCGTAGGTTTGAGTACCTTAACCGCACGTTTTGCACACCATATGCAGCGCCCTAATTTCTGGCGTTGGTTTAACCGTCTTAATGCTGCGGTATTAGGTATGGTAAGTATTCAGTTGGCGAGTTTGTAAGGCAAAAGCGCTAAATAGCAAAATATTACGACGCGTCGAGTACGCTTTATGATTTAAGACGGTACGCTACGCATCTGTGATAGTTGACGATGAGCGCGAAGAGAGGGATAGACTGGTGAGCTGGATTTATTTGATTGTGGCGGGCCTTCTAGAAATTGGTTGGCCTGTTGGACTAAAAATGTCACAAGAGGCGGAAACCCGCGTAATGGGTATTTTACTTGCGGTTGGGTTTATGGCTGCCAGTGGTTTTTGTTTATGGATGGCGCAAAAACAAATTCCAATTGGAACGGCGTACGCTGTGTGGACAGGAATTGGCGCCGCGGGCACATTTTTAGTGGGTGTTATGTTTTATGGCGACCCCTCGTCATTGGCACGATATTTCGGCGTAGCGCTTATTGTTGCAGGAGTCGTTGTCTTAAAGTTGGCCCACTAAAGTTAGGTCCAATTACAAAAAAGCCCGTTAGCTTAGTGCGAACGGGCTTTGTTTTTTAAGCGGGTGGTCAGATTTTAGTGATATCCAAGTTGGTTTCTAAGCTCAGCCATAAAGGTTTCGATACGTTCAGCATTCTTGCCTAAATCACTTTTCCCTACTCGTGATTTGCTGCGGATGTCAACCAGTGTGTCATCGCTTTTAGCGGTTAGACGAATAACTACGTCGTCTTTAAAACCAAACCACGCTGTGGTGTCGGTGGCTTCTAAGGTGTTCGGCAATGCGCCTTCGTTAACGCGTTCCCATCCAAGCGCCTCTATGGCTTTTTCTGCAGCGATGTAGACCTCATTTGCAGGTTGTGGCAGCAGTTGAGTTTTAATTTCAGGGTAAGCTTCTAGTTGCTGCTTAGTGACTTCACCGCCTTCGTAAGCGATGGAGTTAGGCGCGCCTTCGCGTAGCGGAGCAATTGCAACGAACTCCGGCGGATTAGTGACATCGGTAGTAATGTCATGGATCGGAGGAACTGCGCTGGCTTTGCTCATCATGCTCACCGGCATTCCTACAGCAACCAGGGCAAGAATGGCACAGATAAAGGTGCTTCCCCAGCTAACGTTTTTACGGTTAATCAAAACCTGCAAAATAATGAGTATCAACGCTGCGCCGCCCACATACACGCCAAATCGCAGTGAAGTAAATGCGGTGCCTAAACTCACACCGGCATACTGATAAAGGGGGCCGGGTAATACCACCATAAGAAAACCGACAATACTGGTAAGGGCAATGAGTGCTTTCAAGTGAACTCCAAAGTTATTATTTTATTTTTACTAAGCTACTTTAACAGTGAACGTTGCGTTTTGGATTACTTTCTAGCAATAAAATCGGTACTAGGCCAATATTTAACATGTTTGTACACTAGGGCTGTTGGTCTTTAACGTACATCAAAGACCAGCAGGCCCTGGATGAACCCTATTTAAAGCAAGGTAATTAGTTTTGCAAAATCAGCCTGATGCCAGCGAAGCTTACGTGCTTCAAGCCGAACTACTTGTTGATACGTTATCGACACAAAAGCCGCTTTTTCAACGTGGTGTGAGCGAGTATGAGCTCATTGAGATTTTGAAAAAAGCGCCATATCACTTTTTTGATGACGCTTCGTTACGAGAGCCTTTAATGCTCTTTAAAACCCATTTCATTGTGTTTCACGCCCTTTATCAACTTAAACGTCGTTGGATAGAGCAGGGCGAAGGCGTGCTAGACATTCATACTCTAAATATTAAGTTAAACCAAGAAAGTGCCCATAGCGACAAAAATAGTACCCACAGCGACCATAATAGTGCCCACGGCGACAATGATAAAGAAAGCCAGGATAAGGTTGGAGCAATAACCGAAGCTGATACCTTAGCTGAATACTACTTGGACTGGGGCAATTTTGAGAAGGCCGACAGAAAAAGTGTAGATGCACTGCTTAATGCGTTTTGGCATCGCATGGCCTCAGGAAACGCGCACACCTTTGAGCAGGAAGATATTTCTGATGCCCACGCGCTTCTGGGCCTGCCCCAAGATGAACATGTTTCTTTGTCGGTACTAAAACGAGTATATAAAAAAGCCCTGCAGTTGGTTCACCCTGATAAGGGAGGAACGCAACAGGAAGCCCAAGACGTCATTCACGCCTACCAGTTATTGCTGGGTTATTATTCGTTAAAATAGAACGTTAAGTGCGCTGTGATTTCGCTTTATTCGTATAACGTATACACGCTCAGGTATTTGACCGACAACTTCAGTAATTTCAACTTCATTGACTTTTATTATCATCTATAAATGCGCACAATATGACCTATAAGAGCGTAGATCCGTATCAATGATCGCTTAACTATGCCACTTCAAAACCAATTATCGCAGTTTCAGGCTTTGAAATGCGCTAGATAATTCGGTGCACCGGAAGCAATAAGCTTTAATTTTAAAATTGGATATGCAGAGCAAAGGCCGTGTTCTGTACAAAAAGTTATTGGGAAATAGAAAATTTATGAGTCGCATTTTTTATGTTACTGCAGCATTAATAACCCTTGTCAGCGTTATTGGGTGTTCGAATGAAGGCGAGCAAGCACAGCAAGGTGCTCAGCAAGGTATGCCTGCACCCTCAGTATCGGTAGTTACACTGAAACAAGAACCTGTAGTACATGAAATGGTGTTACCGGGCCGAGTAAGCCCGTCTCGTCAATCTCAGGTGCGTCCTCAGGTAGATGGTGTTATTACGGAGCGCTTGTTTGAAGAAGGCGCACATGTAGAAAAAGGACAGCAGCTTTATCAAATTGACGAAGCCCGTTATCTAGCACAGTTAAATAGCGCAAAAGCCGATTTGAAAAGCGTTCAAGCGAACCTTAAAACGTTGGAAGCAAAGGCGCGACGCTATGACGACCTTGTTGCGCAAAACGCGGTAAGCAAACAAGAATATGACGACGTAATTGCTCAGAAAGATCAAGCGCAAGCGGCAATTAGCGTAGCTGAGGCAGCTGTTGACGTAGCGAAGGTTAATATGGGTTACACCAAAGTGTACGCCCCAATCAGCGGACGTATTAGCCGCTCTTTTGTTACTGAAGGTACCCTTGTTACTACGAACCAATCTCAGCAACTTGCAACCATTACACAGCTTGACCCAGTTTTCATCGATATGCAGGAGTCAGGTGCGTCAATTATTACGCTTCGCCAGTCAATGAGAAACCAAGGTTCGATGGATGTTGAATTAACGGTAGATGAAGTAACAGGCAAGCGTTACGACCAAACAGGCAGCGTTAAATTTTCTGAGGTAACGGTTGATGAGACCACTGGGTCGGTAACACTTCGTGCTGAAATGCCAAATCCAGATGGTGTATTGCTGCCTGGCTTGTTTGTGAAAGGCCACGTCATTACTGGACGCGAAAATGCGCTGCTTGTTCCTCAACGCGCAACGACACGCCAACCAGACGGTTCGCTTTCAGTTTATGTTGTTAACCAAAACAACGAAGTTGAAGGCCGTACTTTGGAAATAGGCAAAATCTATCGAGACCAATATGTTGCCCTAAGCGGTGTGAGCGAAGGCGAAAAGGTAATTGTAACTGGATATCAGAAGGTGAAGCCTGGCGCGAAAGTTAATCCGTCAGAGTGGCAACCATCATCACGTGGCTCACGATAGCAAACAAGGGATTTAAGTAATATGGCTCGTTTCTTTATAGACAGGCCCGTGTTTGCATGGGTGCTGGCAATTATCACAATGATGGCGGGTGTGTTGGCAATTACCTCACTCCCCATTGAACAATATCCCAAGGTGGCACCGCCCTCGGTGACTATCTCAGCAACGTATCCTGGAGCATCTGCAGAAACCGTAGAGAACTCGGTTACTCAGGTGATAGAACAAAGCCTGACGGGAATTGATAATCTACGTTATTTCTCGGCAAGCAGTTCGAACAGCAGCATGTCTATTACGCTCACTTTTGAGCCTGGTGCTGACCCTGATATTGCGCAAGTACAAACTCAGAATAAGGTGCAGGGTGCACTGCCGCTGTTGCCTACTCAGGTACAGCAACAAGGGGTAACCGTAACTAAAGCAAATAGCGCATTTGCATTGGCAGTTGGCTTCTATTCTGAAGACGACTCAATGACGCAATATGACCTGAGCGACCTGTTAGTTTCTCAATTTCGCGACCCGATTTCCCGTGTTAATGGAGTGGGAAATGTACGGGTATTCGGTGCGCAGCGTTCAATGCGTATATGGTTAGATCCAGATAAACTGTACAGCTACAATCTTACACCTACTGACGTTCAAGGCGCCGTTCAGGTACAAAATACAGATGTGTCTGCTGGTCAATTAGGTGGCATGCCTGCAATAGAAAATCAGCAAATTAACGCGACTATTCAAGCGCAAAGTCGCCTTCAAACCGTTGAAGATTTCGAAAACATCGTACTTCGCGTAAATACCGATGGTTCTCAGGTTCGCGTGCGTGACGTTGCGCGTGTTGAACTGGGTGCGCAAAGCTACGACGTTATTGTTCGATACGATCGCAAGCCTGCATCAGGTATGGCGATAAGCCTTGCCTCTGGCGCAAACGCACTAGATACCATTAAGGCAGTAAAAGCCCGAGTTGAAGAACTGCGCTCGAATTTGCCAGATACAGTTAAAGTGGTTTACCCGGTTGATAGTTCTCCTTTTATCGAGCTTTCTATCGAGTCGGTAGTACACACGCTTATCGAAGCGGTAGTACTGGTATTCTTGGTGATGCTACTGTTCCTTCAAAATTGGCGTGCAACGTTGATTCCTACCATTGCGGTACCTGTGGTATTGCTTGGCACCTTTGCTGTACTACTGGCATTTGGCTTTAGTATTAACGTGCTAACCATGTTTGCTATGGTACTTGCTATCGGCCTGCTCGTAGATGACGCCATCGTAGTGGTGG